>Ga0187825_10000026_pt1 | contig 19976 bp, 10 predicted proteins | sample NC_wetland_sal_i_11_FD_132421 | JGI IMG/M metagenome (GOLD analysis project Ga0187825, IMG submission 132421) | Wetland sediment microbial communities from Neuse River Estuary, North Carolina, USA - SourceSoil_5 | ecosystem: Environmental > Aquatic > Freshwater > Wetlands > Sediment | place... | reverse complement strand
CGCCCGCCGTCGCCCTCGTTATTACTTCCGTAATCTATGGCCTTCTCGCCGATGCGCTTCTCTCGCGGTTAGAATTTCAATCAACCTAGCAAAACAGGTTCTGTGGGGACTGGGGTTTTATGAAGATGATCGTTCGCCTCGCCGGACTCGTGTGTCTGCTTGCCGTGACATGTTTTGCCTCAGGTCCCGCTGCGGAGAAACCCCGGCCCGGAGAAGAACTCCTTCGTTCTGACCAGGTCACGGGGCACTATGGCGGAAATTTGACGATCGGCGGACGCGCCGAACCTAAAACGTTGAATCCCGTCATCGCCACTGACGCCGTCTCGCGCGAGATCACCGGCCGGATGATGGCGGACCTGATCGAGATCAACCGAGCCTCCCAACAAACCGAGCCTGCCTTGGCGAAGTCATGGACGATCTCGCCCGACGGCCGTTCCTTTACCCTGCAGTTGCGAAAAGGAATTCGTTTTTCGGACGGCCAGGCCTTCGATGCTGACGATGTGGTGTTTTCGTTTGCCGTGTACCTTGACGAAAACGTAGATTCGCCGCAGCGGGACCTGCTCATCATCGACGGCAAGCCGCTCACTGTCACCAAGGTTGATCAGTACACGGTCTGCTTCAAATTGCCGCGCCCCTATGCCGCCGCGGAACGCTTGTTTGATGGCCTCGCGATGTTGCCCAAGCACTTGCTGGAAAAACCATATAGGGAAGGGAAGTTTGTCCAGACCTGGTCTCTGAAGGTGTTGCCTGCAGAGATCGCAGGACTTGGCCCGTTCCGCCTGAAGCAATACGTTCCAGGTCAACGAGCTGTTCTCGAACGCAATCCTTATTACTGGAAGGTGGATAGCAAGAACGAGCGGTTGCCTTACCTGGACGAAATGACGTTCCTCTTTGTGGGAAGCGAGGACGCGCAGGTCATGCGCTTCGAGGGCGGCGAGACCAGCATCATCAGCCGGCTCAGCTCGGAGAACTACAACTTGCTTGCACGTGAACGGAACCGGAGTCATGCCCAGCTGGTCGATATGGGACCCAGCCTGGAGTACAACTTCCTGGTCTTCAATCAAAACGACCTTGGCGGAAAAAAGCTCGACGGGATCGTGGCGAAACAGAAATGGTTCCGGGAACTAAAATTCCGGCAGGCAGTTTCGGCCGCGATCGACCGCGACTCGATCGTACGGCTTGTCTACGGCACCCGAGGCGCCGCCTTATGGGGGAATGTTGGGCCCGGCAACAAGCTCTGGGCAAACAACGCCATTCCCCATCCCCATCGTTCCCTGGAAGGCGCCAGAGATCTGCTGAAGTCTGCGGGATTCTCCTGGAATCAAGCCGGAAGACTGCTCGATGCATCAGGAACTGAGGTTGAATTCTCGATCATCACCAGTTCTTCCAACGCACAGCGCATGAAAATGGCGACCTTGCTGCAGGATGATCTCTCGCATCTCGGTATGCAAGTGCATGTGGTTCCGCTGGAATTTCGCGCCTTGATCGATCGCGTCTTCCAAACCTCCGACTATGAAGCCGCAATCATGGGGCTGGGCGGAGGCGATGCCGATCCGAACCCGGAGATGAATGTCTGGAACAGCACCGGCACCTCGCACCTCTGGCATCTTCACGAAACCGAACCAGCGACTGCCTGGGAACGCGAGGTCGACACGCTTATGCAGCAGCAGATGGTCACGCTCGAGTACGGGAAGCGAAAGCGGCTCTACGACCGTGTGCAAGAGCTGATCGCGCAACAACTCCCGTTCATTTTCCTGGCCACGCCGAACATCCTTGCCGCCGCCGACCCGCGTGTTGGGAATTTTCGCCCGGCCATCCTGGACCCGTACACGATTTGGAATGCGGAAGAGCTCTACCTTCGTACCCCGGTGGAGAGCGCGGGTGTTCGATGACAGGAACCGCTGCAAGAAGGCAGCTGGCACGGCCGTCCTCTTCGAGTGACGAGCAGCTTATCCGTCGCTGCCTGGAAAATGACGCGCAGGCCTGGTCGGCGCTCATTGAGAAGTACAAGAACCTCATTTACTCGATCCCCATGAAACTTGGGATGCACCAGGACGCAGGCGACATCTTTCAGGCGGTCTGCGTCATCCTCCTCTCCAAGCTCTCAGAACTCCGCGAGCATCGCGCTTTGCCAAAATGGCTGATCCAGACCTGTTATCGCGAATGTTTGCAACATCAGCGAATGGGCGGTCGACAGACAGACTTAGAGCCTGCCCATCTGGAGCAGTTGCTTTCCACAGAGAGCCTGCCAGAACAGATGCTGGTTCAGCTTGAGCAAGAACAGACATTGCGAGAGGCAATTTCGGAGATGCCGCGGCGTTGCGCGCAGATGATTCAAATGCTTTTTTTCGACACTCCATCTCGACCCTACGCGGAAGTCGCCAGTGCGCTGGGGCTGGCGGAAGGCTCGATCGGTTTCATCCGAGGTCGTTGCCTCGCTCGTCTACGAAAGCACCTTGAGGCGAAAGGATTCTAATGGGCGCCAAGGCTGCTCCAAAGACCGAGGCAGAGGCGCTGCTGGAGCGCGTGCTTGCCCTTGAGAATCCCCTCGATCGACAGAGATTTGTCAGCGAGAACCCGTCGGCGGATTGGAGTGCGCTTTTAACTCTGCTGGCGGAGCGAGTCTGGCAGGAGGTGCGCGTCGATACGGTACGCGCGGGACGACTGGCGGATACAGCCATTGAGATCGCCGAGATCGTGGGAGACCGCATCTCATTAGGCAAAAGCCTGCGGGCCAAGGCGAATGCGCTGTATGCGCTCGATCGGCACGCTGATGCGATCAAGTTCCACGACCGAGCCGTGTCGATGTTCGAGCTCGCTGACGATCAGGGGGAACTGGCGCGAACTCTGAGTAGTTCGATTCAGCCCATGTTGCTCCTGGGTCGCTACGATGAAGCTCTTGCGACCGGCGAACGCGCCCGGAAAATCTTCCAAGCGCAAGGGAATGAGCACCGGCTCGCCAGGCTAGAGATCAACATCGGCAACATCTATCACCGGCAGGATCGCTTTACGGAAGCGGCCGAGGTCTATGAGCGGGCCTATCAAGCACTGCTACCCCTCGGGGATGCGGAGGGGCTTGCCGCCGTGCTCAGCAATCTGTCGCTTTGCTATATCAGCCTGAATGATTTTCCCAAGGCGTTGAAGCTGCACAGCATGGCTCGCCAGCACTGCGAAAAAGCGGGCATGCCAATCCTGGTGGCGTATGCGGACTACAACATTGCGTACCTGTACTTTCTGAGAGGCGAATTTGGACGCGCCATCCAGATGCTTCGGAACGCAGCGCTCAGCGCGAAGCAGGCGCCGGATGCGTATCAACTGGCCCTCTGTAACCTGGACTTGTCGGAGATCTACCTCGAACTGAACTTGAATTCCGAGGCGGCGGAACTGGGCCGGTCGGCGCACCTGGCCTTCGAGGAACTCGGTTTTGGATACGAGGGTGCAAAGGCGCTCGCTTTCACCGCTATCGCATCCAGCAGGACCGGGCAGGCGTTCGAGGCCATCAAGCTGTTCGCGCAGTCCAAAGAGATTTTTGCCCGAGAAAAAAACGGGGTGTGGCCTTCCTTGATTGACCTTTACGAAGCGCTGGTTCTGTTCCATGAGGGCCGGCTTTTCGAGGCGCAACGTCTCTCGACTTCCGCGTACGACTTCTTTCAGAGTTCACCGATGCGGGGAAAAGCAGTGCTGGCAGGGCTCCTGCTCGCGCGCATTTCTCTGCGTACGAACGATCTGCACTCCGCCCGCGGCTATTGTGCGGCAGCGCTGGCGGAAGTGGAAAAGCTGGATTCGCCCATGCTGGCGTACCAAACCGAGTTCTTGATGGGTGAAGTCGAACGCGCTACTGCGAACCTCGACCAGGCCTATCGCTCGTATTCGCGTGCCAGGGAAGCCATTGAACATTTGCGTGGCAAGTTGCGCGGGGAAGAGCTAAAAATCGCATTCTTCCAAAACAAGCTCGAGGTTTACGAGAACCTGGTGGATCTTTGCCTCCGGCGTCCTGACAGTCTCGAGGAAGCTTTCCAATATATCGAGCACGCCAAATCACGCGCCCTTGTGGATTTGCTCAGCACATCCGTTCATGCCCCCAATACGAACGATCCGGGGCAGAGCGAGCTAGTTCGATCGATCAAGAATTCGCGTGAGGAACTGAACTGGTACTACAACCTGATCGAACGCGAGCAGTTGCGGCCGGAGGAGCGATCGCAGGAGAGAATCAAACATTTGGAACAGCAGGCCCGTGCGCGCGAAGCGGAGCTCCTGCGCGCCCTGAAGCAAGCAACCGTGGCGGAGGCGCATGAGGCCGGCTTGTATATCCCGATACCCACCTCATTCGATCAGATCCGTTCCGCGCTGTCTCCCGATACTGCTCTGATTGAGTACTTCCGCATGAAGGACCGGATTGTCGTTTGCGTCTTGCGGCACGACGCGCTCCATATCGTCCCCGTGACGGTACATTCACGAGTCCAGAAACTGCTGCAATTGCTTCAGCTGCAGATGTCGAAGTTCCGGCTGAGTGCCGACTATCTGAATACCTTTAGCGAGCCCCTCCGGCTCTCCACCGAAGGGCACCTCAAGAACCTGTATCAAGAACTGCTTGCGCCAGTGCGCCAGTGGCTCAACGCCCGGCACCTGGTGTTCGTTCCGCATGGAGTGCTCCACTACCTGCCGTTTCACGCTCTGCATGATGGCGAGTCCTTCCTGATTGATCGCTACGAGATCTCCTATGCGCCGAGCGCCACGGTGTACGCAGCCTGCCAGGACAAACAGGTCAACCAAAACGGTGGCGCGCTGCTTCTCGGCATCCCAGACGCGCAGGCACCGCTCATCAAGAACGAAATCGAATCGCTAGGATCCATCCTTCCGAATGCCAAGCTGTTCCTCGGTGAGAATGCGACCGAAGCGGTCTTGCGCAGTCATGGCAAGGAAAGTCGGGTCGTGCATATCGCGACCCACGGGTACTTCCGCCAGGATAATCCGATGTTCTCCTCGATCCGTCTCGGGGATGCCCATCTGAGCTTGTACGACCTTGCACATTTCCGAATGCCGGCCGAACTGGTGGTTTTGAGCGGGTGCGCGACCGGACTGAACGTGGTTACCCCGGGCGATGAGTTGATGGGGCTGGTCCGCGGCCTGCTGCAAGCGGGTGCGCAGTCACTCGTACTGAGCCTGTGGGATGTTCATGACGAAAGTACCAGGGACTTCATGATCGGGTTCTACACCCGGTGGCAGCAGGGGCTATCAAAGACCAAAGCTCTCCAGGCGGCCATGCTGGAACTGCGCGAGCGCCATCCGCACCCCTTTCATTGGGCTCCTTTCTCATTGATAGGAAAAGGGTAAAGAGCCACTGAAGAAAAATTTGGCACCGACTATATTTCTGGGCTCGCAGGTTCCTCTTTTGCTAATGAAAGCTGACCCGGTGTGTCAGCTACAAACCTTGAAAGATGAGGTTCAAGATGTCGCATTTCGCTGAGCAAACGTGGGCAGACTTTGTACGTGGAATGGCTGGGCACGAGACGAAACCGGAGATAGAAGCTCATCTACTGTCTGCCTGTCCGGAATGTAAATCGGACTTCGAGATGTGGGACCGAGTTGCGCGATTCGCCTCCCAAGAAATCAGCTACACAGTCCCGGACGGCCTGGTTTACGCAGTGACGGCCGGGTTCGCTAACCCTGTAGCGGCAGAACCGAACACGTGGAACTTGGCCTGTTTGTTATTCGATAGTGCCGCGGTGGCTCTTCCGGCCGGGATACGGTCCGGCAACGCCAGCACCCGGCAATTTGTTTACGAAGGGGAAGGCTTGACCGTGGATTTGCGCTTTGAGCGGAACCCCGATTCCAACATGATCTCCGCCTCAGGACAGGTGCTCGACAAGGCGGTGCCTCTGCGTTGGCTGGGACGGGCCGCAATCGTCCTGTCGAACGACAAGGGCCAGCTCGTGAGCAAAGCTGAGGCCGGAGAATACGGAGAGTTTCAGTTCGAATTTGTACCGCAAGATCAGTTGCGGATGTCCATTGCGACCTCGGATCGTCGGACGCTCCGCATCGCATTGGGAAATCTGGAGTAAAGAACGTCTGAATTACCTCAGGAATCGGTGCAGGTTACCGCTGAGGATTACGGCCGTAAGTAGCGCAGTGCGAGTTCCCATTTTAGACTCGCTTCCATTCCCCCAACTGCCAAGGCCAGATCGAGGGGAACGGAAACATGAAAGATTTGAAAGCGAAAACTGGTTTCAAACGCGTGGCCTTGGTGGCGATTCTGCTGTTGGTAACTGCCGTTTTCGCGCCTGCCGCACAAGCCCAGACACGGGTCATCGTTCGTGACTCTCTGGGACTGCCCGGAGTCAATCTCAGCTGTCTGCTGGCTGGCTGCCAGGTGGTTACCGGACTGGGAGACCCGGATGGACAGCTGTTCCTGGTCACTTTTCCCCAGGTGCTCGACCCCGTTCTCGGCATACTGCGCCTGAACCTGCAAACCGGCATTCTCTCCGTTGAAATTGATCAGACCGTAAACACACAGCAGGCATATGCTTCGGGCAGCCCGTCCTACCTCACCGACAAGACCCCAGTCTCTTACTACGGCTCGACGGTTTGGCATGGATATGTCGTGCAACCAGGAAATCAGCTCATTCGTACTGATCTCACTCACTCCAGTTTTAACGCCACGGGGGCAGGAGTCATCGTTGCGGTCATCGATACCGGCGTTGATCCTACCCATCCGGTGCTGAAACCCGTTCTGTTGAATGGATACGACTTCACCCGAAATGTGGCTGGCGGCTCCGAACGGTCGGATGTGAACGCATCTCCTGATACCAGTTCCGGGCAGACTGGGGAAGTGAATCAGCGCACGGTGGCGGTGCTGGATCAGCGCACGGTCGCAGTCCTGGACGGAAGCAGTTACTCGGCATTCGGGCACGGCACCATGACGGCCGGAATCGTACACCTGGTCGCACCGCAGGCGAAGATCATGCCGTTGAAGGCATTCAGTGCGAATGGAACCGGATACGACTCCGACGTTCTGCGAGCGATCTACTACGCGGTAAAGAATGGCGCGGGCGTGATGAACATGAGTTTTGACTACACCAGCTATTCGCCAGAGCTCGCGCGTGCGATCAAGTACGCCAACAGCAAAGGCGTAATTTCTGTGGCTTCAGCGGGCAATGACGGGAAGCGGATGCTGGTCTATCCTGCGGCACTGCCGGGGGTGATTGACGTCGCCTCAACTTCCAACGCAGACGTGCAATCGACATTCACCAACTACGGAGCGCCTCCGGTATGGCTGGCAGCGCCGGGTGAAGGCGTTATGACGACTTACCCCTGGGGCACTTATGCCGCCGGCTGGGGAACTTCATTCAGCACTCCCTTGGTTGCCGGTACGGCTGCGCTCATGCGAGGCGCGAACGGGGGATGTAGCAGTTCGCACGTTCAGCTCGGACTCACCGTCGCTGACCCCATCGGGAACCTTGACATGGGATTCGGGCGCCTCGACACCTATCAATCTCTGCTGGCTTGCCGGATCTTGCACTGAGGCATAGGAGTTTGGGCGATCGACACCGGTGAACTTGATGCTGGGTAATCATTGCAAAGACGATAGCGTATGGGCGTGATCACTCATCCCGGATTCGAAGTGGCCGAACTCCTGCTTCGTATCAAGGAATTGGAAGAGGAGCAGCTTGCCCATCGCAATTCCGTCATCTGTGCGTTCAATCAGTTATTGGATCTGAAGGATATCAGTACCGGTGTGCACAGCACGCGGTTGGCGGAATGGGCGATCCGGGTCGCTCGCGAAATGAATATCCCCGAGGAATTGTCTTACCAGGTGGAAGTCGCAGCGCTTCTGCATGACATTGGCAAGATCGGTGTACCCGACGCCATCCTGAAAAAGGCCGGCCCACTGACCGCCGAAGAGCGCGCCATCATCAATCGGCATCCCGAGTACAGTTGGTCGATTCTGCGGTTGTTCCCTGGGTTGGAAGAGGCCAGCCTTTATGCCTTGCACCATCACGAGAACATGGATGGCACGGGCTACCCTGCGGGATTGAAAGGGTCCAGCATTCCCCAGGTCTCCCGGATCATTTCCGTGATCGACGCCTACGATGCGATGGTGTCCAACCGCTGTTACCGCAAGGGACTCGAGCATCGGGAAGCTGTCTCGCGATTGCTCCAGAGCTGCGGATCGCAATTCGATCCGGCTGTGGTACAGGCCTTCATTCCCATTGCCGAGAAAGAAACCGCCGATGTGTTCGCTGCCGCGGGGACGAGCACCGAGGCCGCGCTGTAGCAGATCGTTCCACGCCGTGTAGGAATGGCGGTCAGCCGGACCTTTTCGCCGGCTCCCATCCCGGCCCCCGTCGAGCCTGGCATGTGTCCCAGCCATCAAGCTGCGGCGCTCTCGGTTTTCCGCTGCCCAGTCAGCGTTGCCGCGGGCTCGTCAATAAAGAAGTTCTGGACGCAGAAGCGATGCCCATTACGGTTGGTTCGCGAGCGGTCCGCGCGGAAGGCACGAATGTACCTTCCGTCCCTTTGCAGATAGCGGCTTTTCGCGGTGTCCCGAAGATAGTTTTCCAGCATTCCGCTAACCCGGTCCCGCAGCGTGGGCTCTTTCAACGGGAACATCACCTCGACCCGCTCATACAGGTTTCGCGACATCCAGTCCGCGCTGCCCAGAAACACCTCCGGCTCGCCACCGTTCTCAAAATAGAAAATACGGCTGTGCTCGAGGAAGCGGCCGATAATGCTTTTCACGCGGATACGTTGGCTCAGTTCCTTGATTCCCGGGCGCAGGGCGCAAGCACCGCGTACGATGAGATCGATCTCTACTCCGGCGCGCGAGGCCCGGTAGAGCGCCTCGATTACCGGCTGATCCAGCAATGCATTTACCTTTGCGATAATTCGCGCGGAGCGTCTACGGCGTGCGTGATCTGCTTCCCGCTCGATGAGTTGCACACAATTCCGCGCTAGATCGACTGGAGCTACAAAAAGGGGCTTATAACTCCTCTGTTCCGATCGCGCCGTCAGGTAGTTAAACACCGCGTGAACCGCGGACGTGATCTCGGGATCACACGTCAGCAGGCTCAGGTCGGTATAGAAGCGGGCGGTCGAGGGATTGTAGTTCCCCGTGCCCAGGTGCGCGTAGTGGCGAATCTCGCCATCGGCATCGTGACGCGTAAGCAACGCCAGTTTGCAATGAGTTTTCAGGCCAACGACCCCATGGAATACCTGCACTCCAGCCTCTTCCAGCGATTTTGCCCAGCGGATGTTCGAAGCCTCGTCGAAGCGAGCTTTGAGTTCGACCACGACCGCTACTTCCTTCGTCTGCGCGGCCTCCATCAGCGCACGCACGATCGGTGAATCCTCGCTCGTGCGATACAGGGTCTGTTTGATCGAAAGCACAGCCGGATCGCGCGCTCCAGCCTCGATAAACGAGACCACGGGCAGGTAAGAGTCATACGGATGATGCAGGAGTACGTCGCTCTGGCGAACTTGCTCGTAAATGTTGGAAATCTTCGGCGCAAAGGTCATTGCCTTCGGCACAAACGGCGGAAATTTCAGATCTGGCCGGGGCGTCTGTTCGGAAAGTGAAAAAAGTCGGGAAAGATTTACCGGACCCGGTGTCTTAAAAACCTGCCAGGCGCGAAGCGCAAATTGTTCGGTCAACGGTTCAACGATTTCAGGCGCCGCATCCGCTTCGATCTCCAACCGTACAACATCGCCCTTGCGTCGATTGTGCAAAAGGCTATCTACCGAGTCCAGGATGCTTCGGCTCTCTTCCTCGTGCAGGTAGAGGTTGCTGTTCCGCGTAGCCCGGAACGCGCCTGACGAAACCATTTGGAATCCCTTATATAAATTCCGGGTGTGTGCTTCGATCAGATCATGAAGAAACACGTAATCAATTCGCTCTGACCGGCCTGGAACTCGCACTACGCGCGGAAGCTTTCGAGGCACCGTCACCACCCCGAGGTACGCGTTAGCAGGGTGACGTCGTTGGCGCAGCGAGAAGGCAACACACAGCGCCTTATTGATCACGTGCGGAAAGGGGTGGGAAGGATCAATCGTCACCGGGGTGAGCAGCGGATCCACCTGCCGAATGTAATAAAGATCCATGGAGTCTTTTGCGGCGTGATCCAGGGATGACATGCTCAGCACCCGGATTCCTTCCTCCGCCAGCTTGGGGAGCAGCACGCTATTCCAGCAGTGATATTGATCGGTGACGAAATTGTGAAGTTCCGTCGCAATACGCTGAAGTTGCGCGGCCGGGCTTAGCCCGTCCGGACCTGTTTCCTGTAGTCCGTGCTCCACTTGCTGCAGAAGCCCTGATAGTCGCACCTCGACAAATTCATCGAGATTGCTGGCGGTGATGGCAAGAAACTTCACGCGCTCCAGCAAGGGATTGGTGTCATCAAGAGCTTCTTCCAACACGCGCCGATTGAAATTCAACCAGGATTCATGCCGGTTCAGATAGTAGCGCGGATCGTCCAGACTGATTCTCATACGCTTGAAACCGTTTCCGGCGCAGCTTACGCCGCCTTTGTTACGCCAGCGTTACAGTGGCCGGCGATAGTTACGCCCTCCTGTTCTTCCGGGCACGATTTTTAATCGAACTTTTCACATCCCTGCAACAAAGCTTTTTTAAGATTCCCGCTCTCGGAACGGGGCTCAGTTTCATCCTCAAAAAATCTCTGCGCAAGCGTTTGGAGAAAAACTATGGCAACAACAGCCGCACCGGCTTTGGAAGCAAAACTCGCTCGTCGCCCGGGATTCATCGGCATTGCCGGCTTCGGCGTGGTGCTCGTGGTCGGAGTCGCATATTCCGCATATCATCTTCTTTCCGACCTTTCGACCGTTCACTCGGCATCCATCACTCCCTACGTTCTCCTTGGCATCGCCCTGCTGGTTGCCCTTGGGTTCGAATTCGTAAACGGCTTCCATGACACCGCCAACGCAGTCGCCACCGTGATCTACACGCATTCCATGGAGCCGCATATGGCCGTGGTCTGGTCGGGCTTCTGGAATTTCGTTGGCGTGCTGACGTCGAGCGGACTGGTTGCCTTCGGCATCATCTCCCTTCTTCCGGTCGAACTGATCCTCCAGGTCGGAAGCAAGGCGGGTTTCGCCATGGTGTTCGCGCTCCTGGTGGCCGCGATTATCTGGAATCTTGGAACCTGGTATTTCGGGCTGCCCGCCTCCAGTTCTCATACCTTGATCGGCTCGATTATCGGGGTCGGCATCGCGAATCAACTCATGTCCGTCCGTAGCGGCACGAGCGGCGTCGATTGGACACAGGCTGCGAACATCGGGAAATCCCTGTTGCTCTCGCCACTGGTTGGCTTCGTGTGCTCATTCCTCTTGCTATGGCTCATGAAACTGGTGGTGAAGAATCGCAAGCTCTATGAAGCGCCGGAAGGCAACCAGCCGCCGCCGTTCTGGATTCGCTCTTTGCTCATGCTGACCTGCACGGGTGTGAGCTTCGCGCATGGCTCCAACGACGGTCAGAAGGGCATGGGACTCATCATGCTCATCCTGGTGGGAACCGTCCCAACTGCCTACGCTCTCAACCACGCCGTAACCCACAAGCAATCCGACGATTTCATCGCCGTTTCGCAGCAGGCGGCAACCGTGCTTTCGAAGTACGTGAGTCCCAACGCCGTGGTCGGCGATGACCGTGAAGAGGTAACCGACTACATCCGCACGAAGGAATTCACTCCAAATACCATGCTGGCACTGCGCCAGCTGGTATCCGATATCGGCAACGAGACCGTGCTCTTCGGCGAACTGGCCCACGTTCCGAACGACCGCGTGCGCAACTTTCGTAACGACCTATACCTGGTTAGTGAAGCGCTACGGCTCATGAAGAAGACCGGTCAGCCAGCGCTGAATGCCGCCGACTGGAGTGCTCTCTCCAATTACAAGAAACATGTGGATGGGGCAACGCGCTTCATTCCAGTGTGGGTCAAGGTTGCGGTCGCCCTGGCGCTGGGACTGGGCACGATGGTTGGCTGGAAGCGCATTGTGGTTACGGTCGGAGAAAAAATCGGGAAAGAACACCTGACCTACGGGCAGGGTGCCGCCGCCGAGATCACGGCTATGCTCACGATCGGTGCCGCCGACTGGTTTGGGCTCCCCGTGAGCACCACTCACGTTCTGTCATCCGGAATCGCGGGCACGATGGCCGCCAACCATTCCGGCTTGCAGTGGGCTACGGTTCGCAACCTTGCCATGGCTTGGGTGCTGACCCTGCCTGCTTCGATGGTGCTGGCAGGCTTCTTGTTCTGGGGGTTTCGCAACCTTTTTTAAAGATTATTCCTGCATGCGACGTGCTGCTATCTGCTAATGGGTCTCGATCACGACCAAACTGTGAGCGGGTAAAGGCAAAGTAAGCTCCCCGCCGGTAACTTCGTGTTGCTCAGGAGAGCCAAGGTGTGCAGCACGTTGTAAATCTTCAATCTGCGGAGCGGTCGGGTAGCGAGGCTGGCCCATTTCTTCGTATCGACGATGAACATCCCCGTGGTTTGCGTCTAATCGCCACACCGTTGCTTTTGCCACACTCGTATTCTTAAAATGCAGTGTCAGAGTCTTCGTTGAGCCCGCCTCGTCCGGGGGCGCATAATTCCAGGCTGCCAGAACCAGCGACCCATGATCTCCACGAGTAACCAGCACGGAATCTGAAGCCAGATCGAGCCGCTGATCTCCAAGTTTGTGCAACATCAGAAAAGCGTTATACGCAGGTTTGGGAATATTGTCGGCAGCGATCAAGCCATATCCGCCGTAAAACGGCGTCCGCACCACGCCTTGTTCCTCGAAGACATCGGAGAAGGCCCAATACGACATCATCTCGACTAAGCCATCACATTGGCGAATCGTCTCCGCGAGCCATGGGCCCATGTAGACCGAATCGGTTACGGCTGGCTCGGTCATGTAGCTGGCGTTGAACTCGCTCCAGATCAGCGGCAGATTCGGCCGGCTGGAACTCTTGATCTGCTCGTGAACTTTGGCCACGGCACGGCAAACCATCTTGTTGCGCGGAATGTTTTCATCCGTTCCGAAGACGTCCTGAGATCGATCGTTCCCGTAGACATGCGTCGTAACGAAATCCACCGGAACATTTTCATCTGCGCAATGCTTAATGAAAGCATCTACCCATGCCGCTTGAGCTGTGGCGGGTCCCCCAATGCGAAGCCGAGGGCTCACCGCTTTGATTGCGCGTGCGGAGTGATCGTAGAGCTGCCAGTAGGTCGCTTGCTTGGGTTCGCCCGCCCAAAAATCAATGTTGGGCTCGTTCCAGACCTCAAAGTACCAGCTTGCCACCTCGTCGATCCCATATCTATCGACCAGGTGTTTCGCGAAAGCCTTGATGAGATCTTCCCAATTGGTCCAGTTATTGGGGGGCGCGATATACGGCTTATACCAGAAGGAATGCAGGGTCGGAGCGGAGGCCAGTTTCTTTGGCATGAAACTCAACTCGACAAAAGGCTTCACACCCTTGGCCAGCAATCCGTCGTAGATTTGGTCCACATAAGAGAAGTTGTAGATGGGGTGGTGTGAGCCGTCTTCATCGTAGATGCCGACTTCGTCGTGGAAAATCGCATGAAAACGCACGTACCGGACATCTGTTATTTGCTTGACGTCACTCAGATCGCGCCGGTAGCTCTCACGTAGACTGAGAATGGCTCGCCCTGAGCCAAACATCTTCTCCCAGAAATGGGGGAAGGGATGAGCAGCAGCATTGGCATCAATGGTAACGACTTCATGCCCGGCATTTGTTTGTGCAACTGTCGGTTGAAGGGCAAGAAGGAGAATTACACCTACTGCTGAACAGAAGGAGCTTCTGAACGATCGCATCTTCGAGGCAGTCCCATCGCTGGAGAAACGTGTTTATGCGGCCATCATTCTACTGTGCAGGTCCCGCTTCCTGATATGAGCGACAGGTTTTTCCTGCAACAGGAGTTCGGTAGCTTGCACGCGTCGCTCGCTGTGGAACCACCGCTGAACCACGTTGTCTTTCAAGAAATTCGCCAACGCCAGGAAACTCATGCCCTGGTGGTGGGCCATCCAGCATCGGACCGTTTGACCACGATTCGCCCAGAACCGGTGCTGGGCCGAGCCGTAATCAATGGCCTCGTAGAAACCGTAGGCTCCGCACCATCCCATATCTGACATTCTCTGCAGATTCAGGATCGATCCAGAGGGATCACTGGCGAGCGCCAGAAACGTGGAATAGGGCGAAATCACAACCCGGTCGATCTCTGGTTGCCGGAGCGCAAGATGAGGAAGACCAAACGCATAATACTGATAATTGCCCGCTTCATCCAGTTTCATGTAGGCCGACTCGGAAATCCCCCACGGGATCCCTTTGTGGGAAGCATAGGCTTGTTGCGATCGGACCGCAGCCAGCCGGGAGCGGCCCAGAAGTGTCTTCGAGTAGGAGCGCATCCAGAGCGTCGGCATCAGATATTCGAACAAAGTTCCAGTCCACGAGAGTAGAACCGGTTGACCTTGGTCCATCGTATGAGCCCGTCCTAGGCGGAACCAACTCTCCTGAGGGATGTCTCCCTTGGCGATCGCCACCAGCACCGCGGTACGTGACTCGGTGCCCAGGAGATCGTAGCAGGCTGCTTGCAATTGCCGCGAGTCTGCGTCGAACCCCACGGACATCAGGTTGCGCGAGCGATTAAGAAGAAATGTGAAGTCCATGCCATCCGCGACCCGGCCTGCCTCGGCCGCGATGATTTGAACATCCTTGATCAGCGTGGTCAGGTTGTGACGCGCTTCGGGGAGGAGATTAAGAAGACGTTCACACAGAACTTGCAACTCTGATGAAACGGATGAGCACGCGACCTGAGCCAGTTGAGCGTCAAGTTTGTCAATGAAAACGGGCAAATCCTCCAGGGCCTTGTTGTCCGCCATTGCGAGCGTGATTCTGGAATTGTCTCTTAAACTCGCGAACTCAGGCAGGTACCACGGAGCATAGGAACGCACCGCTTGCCGAGCAGCCTCGATTCGGGAACTCGCTTCCTCGACAATCCACTTCGCAGTAAGGGGATCTCTCGAACTCGCGGCCGCGTCGCGAGCGCTGTCGAAAGTGGCTTCGGGCAGGGTGATGAGTGTCTGCAGCCATGTCGCCGTCGCAAAGTTCCGATCCGCAGCGGGGAAGCCGTCATGCGACAACAAGTCCAACTCCTCGGCAGCTTTAATGCAATCTATAAAGCCTTCCAGCAGGGAAGGCTCGAATAGCGGCCTGTGAAGCCTTTCTCGACACCCCTGCTCAAGGCTCCAGAGCGAAGCCAGCAAGTTGCCGCTATCGACTGAGGAGACGAATCTTGGAGGCAAAGGCTCCAGGGTACGGGTGTCGTACCAGTTAAAAAGATGTCCCCGATATTTCGTGAGACTCGCCAGCGTTACCAACGTGCGCAGTGTCTGTTCCGTAAACTCGGGCAGAGTGAGATATCCGAACTCGCATGCAACCTGCCGCGCGTTCAGAAGAAAGCCAAGGTTCGTGGGGGATACCCGAGCCGCAATCAAGGGAGGCTGTTCCTGGACGTTGTCCGGAATCAGCCAGTTGTGTTCTTCGGTGCTGAATTCAGAAAAGTATCGCCAGGTGCGCAGAGCAGAGCGGCGCAGAAGCCGGAGATCCGTAGGCGAGGGTTTCTTCGGAAATGCGGACGAAGGCCGGTTCAGCCAGTTGGAGATTAGTTTGCTCGTGGCCCAGAGTGCCAGTATGCCAAGCGCAGCAGGAAATGCTCTCGGCCTCAGCGCCAATGTGAGAACCGCTAATCCGATGGCCAATAGCGGCATCACATCCAGATATCGTTCGATAGCGGTTGGTTTGCGTTCTCCCAACTCCGTTTCTGCTGCTGTTTCCCACTCTAACAACCGGCGGTGTGTCACGAAGCGCCTTACTAACGCACGCACAACCGCGTCCAATGAAATCAGGGTCTGGTGAGCGAGAAAGGTGATTGTGAAAAACAGATTTAAGTTGGCTGTGTACAGGGCACCAACAGATTCCTTTACCCGAATGCCACTCCGTTCCCAGAGCGCAGACAAGAGATTCACAAGGAACTCGCACCACGACGGTATGAACAAGATGGCAATCGCGGCCAGCGTCAGGCGCGCCGCATTCCCAGGCAGGACCAGCCAGCTCAATAGCAAAAGCACAAAAGTCGCCGGTTCCACCAGGCTGCGTCTCAGGTTGTCCAAAATCTTCCAGCGAGAGATAAGGGAGATTGGGTTGGGAGCATACGCCCCTTGTTCATCGGGTACGCGCGGGAATAACCAGTTCACAATCTGCCAGTCGCCCCTCAGCCACCGGTGCTTGCGCCGGTTGTAGGCGCTATAGTGGGACGGATAGTCCTCGATAACCTCGACATCGCTGATTAACCCAGCACGTGCGTAGGCACCTTCGATAAGGTCGTGGCTGAGCAGGGCATTGCTCGGGAATCTTCGGTCCAGCACTTGGTGCAGAGTGTCTACTTCGTAAATTCCCTTGCCGGTATAAATGCCCTCTTTGAACAAATCCTGATAGACGTCCGACACGGCTCTGGTATAGATGTCCAGGCCGGTCTCTCCCGCGTAAATCGCCGCCAATCGCGACCGAGCCGTGCTTTGCACGCTGACTCCTACGCGCGGCTGCAGAATCCCGTACCCGTCGGTGACAATGTTCTTGTCCGGGTCAACGATCGCTGCATTCAAAGGATGTGCCAGGGTTCCGATCATTCGTATCGCCGATCCGCGCGGCAGTTCGGTATCGGAATCAAGGGTAATCACGAAACGAATGTCTGGCAGTATCTCAGTGTTACCCACTTTGACCGGGAAGGCGTCATATCCGCCCCGCAACAGGCTGTTGAGATCGAGCAACTTGCCGCGCTTCCGCTCCCAACCCATCCATCGCCTTTCGCGCGGGTTATAGGCGCGATGGCGATGAAACAGGAAGAAAGATCCCATTCGTTCCGCGGAATAACGGTCGTTCAATTCATCGATCAAATCTGCACATAATTCCACCAACGGGTTATCTTCGGAGGCAGATTCACGTGAATCCGGCAGATCCGTCAAAAGAGCAAAATGCAAATTCGGATCGTGGTTGCCCAGGAAACGCACCTCCAGATCCGCTACGAGTTCACGCACCTGTTGTTCGCCCAACAGGAGGCTCGGGATCGCGACCAGCGTGGTGCAGTCTGTTGGAATAGCCTCAGAGAAATCCAGCTTGGGCAAAATTTCCGGTTCGAGAAGCGAGGTGATCAAGTGCGTCGTTACCTGGACCGCACTTTGCGAACTGGGGAGCAGCAGTGCCAAACAGGCAAGCAGGAACCACGAAACAGAGCCGTCACTGTGTACAAACAGCGACGCGATCGCAACTGTAATGGCAGAAGTCCAAAATGCTGTCGAGAGCAGAAAACATGCGTTGGGATGGGCGCGCAACGCGGACTGGATTTTCTGGCCGAACGGGTTCTTGAAGCCTACCCTCGCATGGAGAAGAGAGACCCCCCGATCCACAAGATAATATCCAACATGCTGTTCGCGGAGAGCCACGCGGGAATCCGCGTAGCTCTTTTGACAGGCCTCACGGGCAAGATCAAGCGCTTCCTGGGCAACCCCCATTTCGCTGAGGTCGGAGTAGTCCGCGATGTTGAGCAACTGATCGCGATAGAAATCGCGGCTGTCGAAATCCATGCGCGGGTAAACGCCAGCAGGATCCTGTCGCAACAAATGATCGAAGCAAATCAACGGCTCGATCACTTCTTTCCAGGTGGTTTGCCCCGCATCCCGCAAGCTGCGGATACAGACTCCGATGCCGTTCGCCGGGGCATCAGGCCTACGAAGAAGGTGGCGGCCCCGAATGGCAATCTGTTCGAGAAGGACCAGCTTTATTGCCGAAATTAGTGCCCAAAGCTCCCGAATGTCGAGAATTGTTGTTTCCTGGATGCCTTCGACGAACGCGATGAACTTCTCTTGGTTAAACTCATTTGCGCTCGCTTCCACGAATGATTCCGCAAGAATTAATACTCTGGGAACAACGTCGCCACTCAGAGTACGGACCTGCGTCATCTTCTTGAACTTCCGGATGGCCGTGATGGTGTCTTGAAGCTCTACCTGCACGAGTCGGACGTTTTCATAGAGCCAGCGAGTGTCATCGGAGGCCGTTGCTTTTAGAGGTGCAGATGCGTTCACGGCTGAAAGCAGGGACCTGATGTCACGCGCCACCGCTTTGCAGCGTTTTGCGAAGACAGGTGATAGCGCCCTCTCGAGCCGATACGCGCAACTGCTTGCAGCCTGCTGCGCCTTCACGCGGAGCAAGCCAGGATCGGCTTCGTCCCAGGCCAGTTCAGGGAGTCGTTGGGCTTCGCTGGCAATGATCTCAAGATGCGTATTCTGTGGCATTCTTTACTTTCCCATCAGCGATAATGGATGGCCTGCAGTTCAAACATCTCTGCATAGCGGCCGCCCCGGCTTGTCAGTTCATCGTGAGTTCCGTCTTCGGAGATCCTGCCGTTTTCCAGTACTACAACGCGGTCGGCCATGCGCACGGTCGAGAAGCGGTGCGAAATAAACAGCGCAGTCTTGCCGTATGTGAGCTCCGCAAAGCGCCGGAACACTTCAAATTCGCTACGCGCATCCAGGGCCGCTGTAGGTTCGTCGAGAATCAAAAGCTGGGCATCGCGAAGGTAGGCCCGAGCCAGCGCGACCTTCTGCCACTCCCCGCCGGAGAGATCCACCCCACCGTCAAAGCGGCGGCCCAGCATCTGCTCATAAGTTTCGGGAAGCCGTTCGATCACGGTGTCCGCCATGCTCTTCTGTGCGGCCATCTGCAACGATCGCAGATGCATCAGCTCCTCGATCTTGCCCACGGCGACGTTTTCGCGGGCCGTCATGTCATAGCGCATGAAGTCTTGGAAAATGACGCCGATTTCACGGTAGAGGTCTTCGAGCTTGTAGTCCCGAAGGTCGACACCGTCCAGGAGAACTTGGCCCTCAACTGGGTCGTAGAGGCGTGTCATGAGCTTGACGAGCGTGGTTTTCCCCTCGCCGTTCTCCCCGACCAGGGCAACCCGTTCCCCGGGTGTCAGTCGAAAATTCAGGTGGTTCAGGACCATGCGGGAATTTCCCGGGTAGCGGAACGAAACATCACGAAACTCGAACCCTTGAACCATGGGCCGCGGCGCCGGCAGTGCGTTCGGCTTGGAGCGGATGGTCGGCCGCATTTCAAAGAACGACAGCAGGTCCGTGAGGAATAGCGCCTGGTCCGCTATGCTAGCGAGGGTGGAGAAGATCTGCTGGATATTGCCGCTGGCTTGGACGATGGCTCCGGAAAGAAACGTCAATTCGCCAATGGTCAGCTGTCCGTTGATGGTGCGCCACACAATGAATACGTAGGCGGAGTAGTACCCGGCCGTGCCCACCATCGACAGAAATGCGCCCGCGATCAGTCGCTGGCGAGCCAACCCGACGTTCTCCTCATAAATCTCATCGGAAAGGCTCGTGAAGCGCTCAACCAGGAATTCCTTCAACCCAAAAAGCTTGATCTCCTTGGCCGCTTCCCGGCTGCCGCCCAGGACTCGCAGATAGTCGAGCTGGCGCCGGATGGGAGTCTGGCGAAAGTTCTTGGCATAACCAAGAAAGGCAAAGTGGCTTTCCCCCAAAAACGCGGGGATCACCCCCACCGTTAACAGCAATAGCAGCCACGGGGAAAACAGCATGATGGATATCGATAAGGAGGCAGCGGTGATGACCTGTTGCAGGAGCCGGCCAATCGACTGAATCATGCCCAGACGGTCGGTTGCCTGGACACGGGCTCGCTCCAGGCGGTCGTAATACACCGGGTCTTCATACGCGACCAGATCCAAGTCCGCCGCGTGTTTCATAACCTCGATGCTGACGTAACGGGTGTACTTGTCAGCAAGCAGGGCATCGAGATAGTCGATGGTGCGATTAAGAACGCTGCCGCCTACCGCAAGGGCGAATTCCGTTCCGACCAGCCACCAGAATCCCGG
>Ga0187825_10000025_pt1 | contig 20536 bp, 40 predicted proteins | sample NC_wetland_sal_i_11_FD_132421 | JGI IMG/M metagenome (GOLD analysis project Ga0187825, IMG submission 132421) | Wetland sediment microbial communities from Neuse River Estuary, North Carolina, USA - SourceSoil_5 | ecosystem: Environmental > Aquatic > Freshwater > Wetlands > Sediment | place... | reverse complement strand
GGACCAATCGCGGAACACACGGCATGACAACAATCAATGATCTCTCGGTTGCTTCGTCCGTCAGTTCTGACGACAAGTTCCCAATGTGGCAGAACGCCAACGGGGTAACTCGGGCGCTGCCGGTTTCTGTGCTCGATGCGCGGTATCTGTCGAAGGGTGACGTTGCGGCGCTGGCGGCTGACTCTAAGGTGGAAATGTTCATTTCGAGCATTCTGCCAAACCCACTAGGTTTGCCGACGTTTGTGGCCGGCACGACAACTTCGCTTACCCTTGCTAATCAGTACTACTCAGCAAGTAATATTGAACCGTTCTTTGATGCATCGTTTCAGGGACCGGACCAGTACAGCCTGATCGGATACGGTCTTAATTTCAACGCGCCCATCCCACTGGGCGTTCAAATGGTCTACGTACGCGGCGGCGCTGCGCGTGTGATTGGTGCGCCATCTGACGGAACCGTTACGGATTCGTCAATTGCTTCCGGCTCGTGGGTCGGCAACCTGCTCGGCAACACGGTGATCGTTGTACGGAACAGCATCGCGCAACTCCGCGCGCTCGATCATACGAAGCAGAAAGCCGCGTTCGTGACGGGCTATTACAATCCGTTCGACGGCGGCGGCGGCCCGTACTTCTACGATCCGACCGACACGAGCAGCGCCGACAATGGCGGGAATATCATCGTCGCCGCGGACGGCGCGCGCTGGAAACTACAGGGCCCGGCCGATTGGTACGTCGAGCAGTTCGGCGGCGGTGGCATCGGCGGCGGTTCTGACGATGCCGTCTACACGCAGAACGCCATCAACGCTCTGCCGCTTCGTGGCGGCATTGTCCGGATGATGGGCAAGCAGTACAACTGGGCGACGCCGGTCACGATCGGGAATGGCAATGCCGGGACTGTTTCATCGTCAAGAAACGGCATTCAACTCATTGGCCAAGGCGGCGGATTCGGTACTTCTTCACCTCCTGCAACCAACATCGTCGCAACTGCTTCGATGAACGCAATGCTCAGCGTTCAGGGCGCGATCAGTGACGTTCGTCTGCAAGGATTCAAGCTGTATGCCAACCTGCTTGCAAGTGGTTGCCTGTATCTGGCGGCCTCCAGTGGCACGCAGATCGAGAACGTGACGGGCAATCAGTACCTGAGCTTCGGCATGTGGTGGCATGGTGGCGCGGCACCGACCGGCAACTACAACATCAATAACCAGATCAACAACTGCTTCTTCGCCAGCACGTCGAACAATCATAACGGCCTGGTGATGGACGGGACATACGCTGTCAGCAATGACACGTGGTTGACCTCGTTCAACAACTGCCGATTCGATACGACCAGCGCGACCGGATCGAATGCTGGCTACTTTGCGTTCGTCGATAGCATCACATTCACCCGTTGCCACTTCGTCGGAAACAACACTGGCGGCGTCGGCATGGCCGGCTGTTATGGCGTGTACTTCAACGCTGTCGGCAACAACGGGTTCCCGTCCGGCATCAACTTCCAGTTCTGCTCGATCCTCACGACGTTCGTCAATGAGACGACCGACACGATGCGCAAGTGCACGTTCGAGGGGTATGGCACCTACGACAACGAAACGATCCCGACGAGCCCGCGCCTGATTGGCTACACGGACCAGGGACACCCATTTAATGGCTGGGGGACCTGACGGTTATGGACCAATACAAAGAAACAGCAGTTGCAGCGGGGAAGATAGGTTCAGCATGGTTCGGCGTCTGGCTTGGTCACACGATTGACCACATCACATGGACGGCCGTCGCATCGGTCGCAGCGACGCTCTACAGCGTCGTCCAGACCTATATCTCAATCATGCGGTATCGGAGGGGAAAGTGAACCCTGACAACGAAGCGCAACTAGTGGTTGAGTTGCGGCGCGATGAAGGCGTTCGGTATGTGCCATATCGCGACACCAAGGGTATTCCGACTGTTGGAGTCGGGCACAACTTGCAGGCGGCTCCATTGCCTGCCGGGTGGACCTATCCGCTGACAGACGATCAGGTAAATCAACTTCTCAGGATCGACCTGACGAACGTTTTCTCTGACCTGAATCGGGATCTGCCGTGGTGGGCCGATCTGAATGACGTTCGTCAACGCGTGATCGCCAACATGATGTTTAACCTCGGATCGAATCGGTTGCTCGGCTTCAAGAACACGCTGGCGGCGATGCGTCAGGGCCGGTATGACGATGCTGCGGCGGGAATGCTCAACTCTGCATGGGCCTCGCAAGTCGGCGCGCGTGCGCAACGTCTCGCGCAGATGATGCGCACTGGAGAATCGCTATGAGCGCATGGGATAGCGCGCTAAACGTCATCAAGACTTTGGCGCCGACAATCGCGACGGCATTAGGCGGCCCGCTGGCTGGTGGCGCGGTGACAACGCTGGAAAGCGTGTTCGGCATCACTGCCAAGCCCGATGCATCGACCGACGATCGTCAAAGCAGACTTGCCGCAGCAATCAGCGGAGCAACACCAGAGCAGTTGGCGGCAATGCGCAAGGCCGACCAGGATTATCAGCTTGCCATGACGCAGGCCGGGTTCAAGAACGTCGAGACGCTGGCCTCTCTTGCGGTGCAGGACCGCGCCAGCGCGCGCGCCATGCAGATCAGCACCAAGAGCCTGACCGCTCCATTTCTCGCGCTATTCGTGACGCTGGGCTTCTTCGGTGTGCTGGCCGTGATGATGTTCTATCCGCTGCCGGCCGCGACGCACGATGCCCTGATGCTAATGCTCGGATCGCTCGGCACGGCATGGATCAGCGTTATCGCCTACTACTTCGGCAGCTCGCAATCAAGCGACCGCAAGACGGAACTGCTCGCTCAATCGACGCCGGGGACGCCGCAATGAATCCGATCCTTCGCTATCTGCTAAATCTGCTGATCCTGCTAGATCAGGCTGGCAACACGCTCACTGGTGGATCGCCGAACGAAACCATCAGCGAGCGCGCAGCGAAGGCCCGTAACGAAGGCAAGGAATGGGGATGCGTTTTGTGCCGCGTCCTCAACTGGATCAACCCCGGCCACTGCGACAACGCTCTCACATCGACCATCGGCGATGACGCCGTGATCAAGGACTGACATGAAACGACTGCTCACACTTCTGGCGCTCGCACTCGCGACTGTCACATCATTCGGCGCGACGCTCAATCCGATCCAACTGCTCAACCCGGCAGGCTCGACGGCAGGACAGGCGATTGTATCGACTGGCCCAAGCACCGCACCGGCGTGGTCTCCTGTTACGGCGACCGCTCTTGCTGCGCAGGCAGCCAATACCGTAGTCGCAAACGTCACCGCGGCGAGCGCATCGCCGACTGCGGTTGCTCTGCCGAGCTGCAGCACAGCGAATAGCGCGCTCAAGTACACGACCTCGACTGGCTTCTCGTGCGGTACGACTTATGCGCTGACGAGCGGGACGCTTGCGCAGTTTGCGGCGACTACTTCGGCGCAGTTGCTTGGCGTGATTTCAGATGAGACTGGCACCGGCTCTCTGGTGTTCGGCACGAGCCCTTCGATAACGACCGCGAATATTTCAACTCCAGCGATTGCGGGCGGCACCGTATCGGGAACGTCGATCACCAACTCGCCTATCAGTGGCGCGGCAGGATCATTTACGACGCTTGGGGCGACCGGCGCGCTATCAGGCGCGGGCTTTACGAACTACTTTGCATCGCCGCCTGCCATCGGCGGCACAGCGGCAAATACTGGCGCATTCACCACGCTGTCCGCTTCGGGCCTGATCTCACCGTCAAGCACGGTCGGGATCAAGGGCACCGCGACGAACGACAGCGCGCAGGCAGGGTCGATTGGGGAATATATTTCATCGGCGGTGGGCGCAGCAGGCATAACATCAGGAACGCCTTCAAACGTAACATCAATTTCGCTGACAGCAGGGGACTGGGATGTTGGCGGAAGCGTTCGCTTTACGCCTGCTGCCGGTGCAACGCCATCATCGATTGCAGCGGGGATCAATACGACTTCCGCTACCTTGGGGGGCGCGGGCACTACCACTCAATTCGTGGGGACAATGGCGGCCGCTCAAGTTCAGATTATCAATACCCCGACCTTCAGGATTAGCTTGTCGACAACCACCACAGTGTATCTAGTACAGAATTCCGGGTTCTCTGGTGGAACGGAAACCGCAGATGGGATTATCCGAGCCCGTCGCATCAGATAACATGAAGCGCCGCCCGTAGGTGGCGCGACGTTAGCGCTTCGATCTTGTGTTTCATTGCAACACTCAGACAAATAGAGTAATGGGGCGCAGTCTACATCAAGATTTGGTAAGGCCTATTTCCTGTTGTCATTTCGACCTTCCTTCTAGCTTACTTTCAAGCTCGTCAGCAAACGACCGAAGCTCGGAAACCAATGTCTTGACTGATTCCTTGTATTCCTCTAGATCGTCGTTAATTCTCCAGAGAATCAATTCGCGTATATCTTCTGTCGCGAGTGGTTTTTTCCTGAATCCATGTACAAGTTCCACCTTGAAAGCATTCTCTTTAGTAACAGGTCTGTTGGAATGCCATTCAGTTGAAATATGAACGTAACTTTCCTTAATACAATCCTCAAAGGAGGCCCACAGAATCTCTTCTTGGTGTTCATAGGGAATAATTTCCCATAGCTTTATAGATTCATCGATGTTCATTTCTCGTGCCTCGTGAGGTAGTCGTCGATAGCGCGCCGGATGATCTCGGCAACGCTCAACCCTGTTTTGGTAGCCAGCGCTCGGAGTCTGGCTAGGATTTGCTCGGGCAGGAATATGTTCGTTCGTTTCATGTGTGTATGATAGGCATACATCTATGGGATTGCAAGAGAAATATCCAGGCGTATACTGTTCGTGAGAGCGAATGCGCAGGCTGATGCGCACGACGAGGGACGGGACCTGAAATCCTGGACATGCCAGAGATCAGCGCTGGCCGCTCTCACCATCTTCAGTGTGTGGACTTTTCTGCCTTAAACCTGCAAACACTGTTCACATATACATCATATAACCTCCCCGCGAACCCTTATATCTTCGTGGGTTCCATGCCGCTCCACTGTGTTTACATGCAGTGGTTAAGGACTTAAAATCCGCCGCTTCACAGCTTGCCGGTTCAAGTCCGGTCCCCGGCACCACCCACCCAGCAAGGGCTTTACTATTTTTCGGTTCACGCGCGATTCATGAGGGTGTGGGTTTTTCTGCCTTAAACCGGATTTCGGACGTTCACCTCTTCTGCCCGATTCTACCCACGGCGTCGGCCAGTCTGTCCGTCACAAGGTGCGAATAGCGCTTCGTCGAAACCACCGACTTGTGTCCGAGAACGCCACCAACCGTGAAAAGGTCGATGCCTGCGTTGATCATTTCTGACGCTGCGCCATGCCGTAGGTCGTGGAACTTTGTGCCAGGGTAACCTGCGGCCACTCGCGCGCGCTTCCATGCTTCCTCGAACTGCTTGACCGTCACCGTGAATCTCACGCGTCTTGCCAGGACTGCCACGCGCGGATGGATCGGGATGATGCGCGGCCGGCCGTTCTTCGTGTCGTCCAGTGAGTATCCTTGACGCGAGACTTTCGCACGGAGTATTTCACCGCGGCGCATGCCCGAATAGAAGGCTATCCGGATCGCTGCACGGACCTCTCGATGCTGGCACGCGCGGGCAATATCAAGCATTTCTTTGCGCTGCGGGTAATGGTGTCGCTCGTTGCTCACTGCCGGTATTACCATCCGCGCGGTTTGATCCACATCGATCCGGCCGATCTTGTGCGCGTACTTGATTGCCGCACGAATGTATGCGAGCACGTTGCGGATAGCTGCGTCAGAAAGCGGGCGCTTCGGCCGTCCAAGGTGATCCACTGAGGCGCGCAGGTATCCGACGAATCTAATAGACCAGGCATGCAAATCGTTGGCGTCTTGGGTAGCGAATTCGGTGCTCCACTTCTCCAGAATCAGCGCTCGCTTTCGGCCATCTTTCCAGCCGGCGCCCTTGTCTGTCACATGTGCCATCACGCAGTCGCCAATCGTAACTACTGGCTTCGTAACGCCGGTGTGAAGCGCATATGTCTCCGCATCCCACTTTCGTCCTAGCTCGTCGGCCTGCTTTGCAGAAAGTCCTGGAGGGAGAAGCTTGGCTTTTCGAACGCGGCTACCTTCGATGACGCGCTCGAACGTCCAGCGGTAGCGCCGACGGCCGGCCTTTGTAATGGTTTCGATTGGCATGATGCGAGGAATTTATAGAGAGATTCGAGTTCGTAGACGTGCGTTTTGTGACCGAGCTTGTAGCGCTGGATGATCTCGCCAGCTCGGTCTATTCTGCTGATAGCGTAGCGCGGCACACCTAGGATCTGGGCGGCTTCAGTGGCGCTGACGCGCTTCCCAATATGAGAGCTCATGGTATATCCAGATTGTCCGATGTTGAAGCTAGCACGTATAGAAGCGTTCTAACTTGGGAGTCTTTCATGGTTTCTACATAGCGAAGGGCAGTCACCCTTACCAGATCAATATTCGAGAAATCAAAACCATCTTGCTCAAAATCAGCAATTAATTTTTCTATAGGAGAGTTACGGGCAATTTCTCCTTCTCTTATATCGCTACAATCTTTGCTCATAATCAACTCCCTCGTTTTCTCGATAACCCTCTGCGCAACAAGCATCATGGCGATGAAAGAGCGCGGATAGCGTCAATGCAGTCGTCGGTGCCATTCAGACACTCGTCTCTCCTTGTGACGCGAGAGCGCGGATGTTCGTAGCACTCTTTCTGGCCTGCGCTTCAGCCCCGGCGAACACCATCGCTTCCATCGTTGTCACGTTTTCCTTGTCGTTTTTCGCGGCCTCGTTGCTGCTTGCAGCTGCATCACATAGCTTCGCGGCCGCCTCCAGCGCCGCGCGGCGGGATGCTCGCTCGATGGCGCGGGCAACGATGATGACGCGCTCACGCTCAGACATCCCTTTCGCGTACACAAACTGTGTCCAGATTTCGTCATCAGTCATTCTGTCTCTCCGCTTGCCGGACGCGCGGCGGTCAAGACGCGCCGCTTCGTTTCTTCGCCTTGCGTCCAATGCATGCCAAGCGCTTTGCAGATCGCATTGAATGCGCGATCCTGTGCAACGCCGCCGTGAGCGCGCAGGTCAAGTGCAAAGTGATAATCGGCAATCGCTTGGCGAATCTCCGTCAGCGCCCGCGTCTGCTTCACCGGTTGCGCGACCGCAGCAAGCATGGCACGGAGGCGCGCTACATGCTCCATCCTGTCGGTGCGGCCGGAGCTGCCGATGTAGCCAATTGCCAACCGCAGCGTGTCGCAATCTTCTTCGGTGGCGGCTTCCAACTTGACGCGGAGCATGCGCTCGGCGATTGCCGCATCCTTCCACGTCGCAAAGCCGTCCGGGCCTTTATGCTCGGCAACTAGCTTGCGGATGAATGCAGCGGCATCGACGCAATCGTCGAAGTCGGGGTCACTTGATGACAGGCGATTGATGATTCGATCAGCTTCTGCGTTACCTGTATCGGGCTGAGTCGCCCGCTCATCGTCCAGCACCACGGCAGTCGGAGCGTTAAGCTGAGGCAATTCCTCAATCTTAGGCTTGCCGTTCGGCAAATAGTGCGCCTGCCATTCAGCCATTGACGTAAATGGCTTCGCGTTTTCTGCGGCGTCACGCATTGCGTCTTTCTGGCGCTTCTCGTAGTGCGCCTTGTCTTTCGGATCAATAGCCATCGTGGCTCCCCTTCGTGAATTGGGCACACTGGTTCCAGCCATCGGCCCATGCGCATTTGACCTCTTCGGACGCGTCCACATACTGGCAGTCAGACGCGGCGCGGTACGGAACCACGGCAGTCGGAGAGGGCTGCGGGGCGGCGTAGAGCGGAACGCAAGATACGATCGTCTCGTCAAGTGAGTCTGGCTTCTTAAAACGGTAAGTGCTGAACCGCTTGATCGGATCGTGCGGACGCTGCGCGTTTGCGAACGTGTAGAGATAGCCGGCCGGCTCCGCCGATTGCGCTGGCGCGGCAGGGGAAGCGGCGAGCGCAAGGTTCATCATCAGCCGTTCGAGGGATGCATCGATACGCGCAAATTCGGTGAAGTTAAGTTCAGACTCGTGGTCCCGAATCCATTGCTTGATGATTTCTGCCGCCTGCATCTGCGCCTTCGCGGCAGGCTTGCTTGCAGATAGCAGGGCGGCTTGATACATGAGCCATCCGTCCTGGACGCGTGTGTTCACGTACGCCTCTGGGTTTAGCTTGCTTCGCATGAACGTCGTAGTTCCGTGCAGCGGATACTCTTTGCACCATGCGGCTTCAAATTGTTCGCGGTCAGTCATTTCGTTTGTCCTTTCGCCATCAGCTCGGCGAACTTGTAAGCCTTATCGGTTGCGCGTTGCCACAGACGTGCTATCGCCCTCACTTCGAGCCTGGTGGGTTGGGTGGTCATGGAGCTAGTCTCCGGCCGGATAGATCCACTTTGGATCGGTCGCAAACAATCTGTTCTGCGCTTGGGCGTCACCGCGATCAATCTTCGCCTTCAACTGTTGGGCCGCGTCGCAGAGACGGTTGTATGCCTCGACGGTGCCCATCTGCGTTTCGAGGTCGCGCACCGTGCCAAGCAAACCGTATTCGCATGGGCGCATGATTCGGCGAGGCGCGGGCCTTTCGCTGGTTCCCTTGACGGGCAATTGCTCGACGTTGCTCATCTCTACTCCCTATAGTTCGATTGGAGCCTAGTGGGTTGGGTGGTCATCGCATACCTTTCGCAAGATCATCGCGCAGTAGAAAAATTGAATCGCTGATGTGGTTGCCGCCAAAGATCTTGCCGATAACCTCGCCATGAAAGGTCTTGAAGACGCTGTACATTCCAAGCTCGTCCTTACTCGATCCATAGATGGACGGCATGATGTCGCGCTTATCTGACCGAAGGAAGTCAAAGAACTGATCTTTAGTTACTTCGACCATGCTCGGGCTAGCAGCTAGCGCAAGTTCGGCTAGTTTCTGCGTTCCGGGCTTTCTCGGGGCTTCAAACAGAGGTAGCGTGCTCATCTCTACTCCCTATAGTTCGATTGGAGCCTAGTGGGTTGGGTGGTCATTTGGTCAATTCCCGCTCAGCCTCGGAGAGCGCTATGTTGAGCTCGGTCATAGCGTCGTGAGATCCGCCCGCTCTGTCGGGATGATGTTGAGCTGCCCGGCGCCGATACTCTGCGCGCACTACTGCGAGATCGATGACATCAGGCGCGACACCGATCACTTCCCGCCAACTACGCTTCACGCTTGGCGAAGGAAGCGCCGTAAAGCCGGTGAACGCCGCTTTCATCATGTCGCCAGTGCCCCATCGAGCGATGCCGCGCAAGGCGTCGATGGTCTTCACGATGGCGTGCATGTTGTGCTCGACACGATCCCATCGATCGCACGCGAAGCTCATCTGCTCGCCATTCAGGGTGAAATAAACCGCTACACCCTCATCATCGATCTTTCGATAGGAGGCATAGGGCAACCCGTCCTGACGAAGGGGCACATTCGTTGAGATGACCAGATTCCGCCCGCCGAGGCGCTTCACTTCGGCGATCAGATTGTCGCGCGCCACGGCGAACGATGTGCTGAAGTTGGCGCGCGCGCGTCGATGTGCGGCGGTGCGCCTGCGTCCGGCGGGCCATTGCAGCGGATAGGCCGTCGTCACGATCCAACCTCCTGATGTACCACTGCGTCTGTATTTGTTTTCATCTCTACTTCCTATAGTTCGATTGCTTCGCGCGCTGCGCGGTCACACTTCCAGAAACTCGACGCCCAGCGTCTGCACGGCTGCTACCTCTATTCTGGTCATGAAGTCCGCAAACTGTTGCTTGGTCATCTGCGTTGTACTGACCGCAACAAGCCCGCGCGGGCCTTCCTGCTTCGGCGCGAACTCGCTTTTGAAGTGTTCGAACCATGCCTCTTTGCTGAACCGCGCGCCATCGATTACTGCCTGCTCGGCGATGTCGGTCATCAACGCCCACAAGCGCCGGTTTTGTTCGCCAGAACGCTTGGCTTGATATGCATCCACACTGACCACCAGCGGCTGACCAATACGCGCCTGTTCTGCAGCGTTCTCGCGAATGAAATTCCAGGCTGCCGCTGCGGCTTCTTTGTTGCGCAAGGTAAAGACAGGCATATCGGCTCCTGGCTTATTTGATTTGAAGCGACATTCCGCGCTCGATATGCGCGCCGGGCACCGTGTGGCCGTCCTTGATAGCCTGCGCAACGAGCTTCTTGTCCAGCTTCGGCGGCGGCATTACGGGATCAGCGAAATACTCAGCCGGGATCTGCTTCTCGTCGTCCACGACAACCTTTGGCGGGTTCTCGCGCACGGTCAGAACGAAGTAGGGCGTTTCGAGCTTCTTGACGCCGGCGAAGATCATGTTGTCGAGCAGGTACTGGCGCACGCGCTCGGCGTTTTTTTCAAGCTGCTCCGCACGCGCGCTCATATCCTTGATTGCCACGCCGATCTGTGCCGCAGCGGCTTCGAGATTGCGCACGACGAATGCCGTGTTCTTGCACTTTTCTTCGAGGTCGCCGCCAAGCGATTCGAGCGTATCCTTGAACGTCTGTTCGTCCATTCCGAGTTCGGCAAGCTTGTCGGCGGCATCGCGGAACTCGCCCGCGATCTGGTAAAGGCTGAGATTCGTCATGCTGCAACTCCTTCAAGTTCGATCTTGCGGTTGTCTTTGGCTTCGGCCAGAACTTCCTCTGCAACCGTGTCACGGACGGCATGCGCAGCCTTATATCCAGCCGTATAGGCCGTCTTGAGCGCGTCCATGCTGTCGGCCTTGGCGATCGCTTCGACGTGGCGCTTCAATACTGGCGGCGGCAGGCCAACCATCGGCGCGACTTCGTGCGTCGTCGAATCAGCGTCGTTATCGCCTTCAGTCGGGATGCAGAAGGCCTGCATGGCGGCGTACTTGTACGCGGCGCTCATTGCCTTGTTTGTGGCCTTGTCGGCGCTATCCATAGCCTCGCCAAAGGTCCGTACGGTGTGCTTGCTGCCATCCTCGGCGGCTACGAAATCGAATTCAGCTTCGACGGTCACGTAGAAAAGAGCACCGCCCTTGGCGCTGGTGCGCTCGACGGATTCACGAGCGACCATGCGCGGCAGGATCACGAGTCCATTTGCCGAAAGGACCGGCGCAAGCGCGTTGTACAGGTCATCAATCCCACGGAACTGATAGCCCTGCTGGAGGTTCTTGCGGCCCTTGCTGATCCCTTCCTTGGCCATCTGCGCCTGCACTGCGGCGATTGCTTTGTAGACGTTCATTTTTTGCTCCATTCCGTTGTTCTTGCCAGATAAGAAACTGCTGCATTTCTTCCTGTTCGCGCTGCTGGCGCCAGTCGTCGTCTTCCATCGCTCACACCAGATTCTCGGGATTAGTGGCGGCTAACGCGACGGCGCGATATTTGGCTGCGTCATCTGCCATACGACGAAGTTGCTCCAGCACCGACATGTCACCACCATCTGGTGAGTCCATGTAATAGACGCTAGGCAGCACCGAGAGCACGTACTGTTCGATCTGTTTGGCCTGCTTTATTTCCCCATACTGATCAAAAGTTTGGGTATCAGTTTCTTCTCGCTCAATATCAAAACTTCCGCAGTCGTTACATCGCATGATCGCGCGCTCTGTAATTTTCTGGGATGAGGCACGGGCTTGCCAGCCTTCCCAAGACGCCTGAACACACGGATTCATATAATCGCGTACCTCGTCGTCTCTCCGTAAATCAGACGCCCGCTCATGATGCTCAAACGCCGCCCGCTCGTCCTGCTCATCTTTCTTTTCTTCGCTCATGTTGTCCTCACACCAAATTAGCGACTGCCACTACCAGCGCTGCCGCCGATGCGAAAAGTAGAGCGGTGCGGCCGGGAAATTCGAGTAACGCGAGGTCGATCCGGTCAGCCAGCGAAGGGCGCACATGCTTGACGTCCTGCATCCAGTAGTTCATTTCATTTCCCCGTACAAATAACGTTGACCGCTCGATCCCATAAAAGCGCCGTCATCACCAGCGCCGTAAAGCACGACCCGAACAGCGCACTCCAGATCACCAGCAGTACGTCAGCGCCGAAGAAGTCAGGATGCGCGACAGGCTCACGGTCTATTCCGGCGAAGGCTCGGTGCAGGCGGCCGGCGAGACGGGCTAGGGCGTGGTTCATGCGGCACCTGTGGCTTTGGCGATTGCGGCGCGTGTCTTTTCGATAGCGGGCTTCCAGCCGTAATCGACAGAACTGGCATTGCCAGAAAGAACCATTTCGGCCTCAAGCAAAATCAGCGCTTCGAGCAGTTCCGCCGCTATCGCATCGGCCCGGCGCATGCGCGCAACAAGTCCCTGCATCGAGTAATGCAGCAAGAACATGTGCTCTCGATCAGTTGGCGAAAGCGGAAGCGAGCGGCAGTTCCACGGCGTTCCGATTCGGTGATAGACCTGCATCAGTTCGGCCAGCATTGCATCGGGTATCGGCTGAACGTCGAGCATGTCCCACGATCCGCCGCTTTTTACTGTCCACGGCTGAGGAGCTTTGTCGCGCGGCGTGATCGTGTCTTGCCAGCGATTGATGTCTTTCTCGCTCATGTCATGCTCCCCGGCGAAAGTGATACGAGGTCGCGTGAAACACACCGTCGTGTCCATCGATCGATTCCGTCGACCCGCACGGGATGCACTGCGGCGCGTCCAGATTTCCCGCGTCACCGCTGTAGAACTCGCGCCGAATGTCCATCGGCGTCGAGATCGCGCGGTCCTGATAGACCAGGTCGAAGCATTCAGTCATCGCCAGCCTCCATCGCCGCCTCAGCCTTCAGCCGGCTCGTGTACATGTCGAGCGCCTCATCGACTGCGCGCTTGAACGCGGCCCGGATGATGCGACCGACTTCGCGGTCATTGGCTTCGGTGTCGCCAGCGCGCAGAGCGCCCATCAGCGACTTCTGCATGCGCTGCGGCAGCTCGCCGAACTGGTAGAACACTTCGTCTTCCAGAACCTTCGAGGCGCACGCGTCGCGCAGGGCTTGCGTGCCGTCTTCCGGTTCGAACAACCAGTCAGCGGTCCGAAGCATGCGGCTGCCGGATACGAGGGAGGGTGTGCTCATGTCAGCCTCACTGAATGCAGATGCGGGAGTAGTCGATGTCGCGGCAGATCTTCCACACGCGCTTCAGCGGGTCCGTCTCCCACGGGTTGATGCACACGATTTCGAGCATCTTTGTGGCGAACAGGCTGATCTCGCGATGCAGCTTGGAGGTGAAGGGCGGTTTCATTTCTGCCTCATCGGTGTGGTGTGTCGATGAGTTGATAGTACACAAACGGTTTGCAAAAAGCAAACGCTGTGTGAGTGTTGGCCGTGTGATTTTCCCAATCAGATTGTTGGTTCCGATAGAAAAAGAAAACCCCGCGTTGGCGGGGTTTATGGGGCGATGCGTGGGATTTAGATCAGTTCTTTCGAGCTGTGATGACGCGAACGGCCATCAGAAGGTGTCGAGCTACTTCGTTTAGAGCTTCCTCGGCGTCTTTGGGGGCCGGTAAAGCTTCCCGAATATGTAGCGGAACTCGGACTCTGCGGGTCCGATAAGCGTCCAGGTCAATAATTTCTCTTGATTTTGAGCTCTCTCTTTGCATGTCCTTGGCCCCTCAGTGGATCGACGTGGGACGCCAGTTCCTGCTCTCTAATATGCAGTTCGCGTACCACTTCAGCATCCTGCATTCCCAACATTTGCTCTGCAAGCATTAGTAAGGAAGCGTGGTGCGCAAACATTTGCGCGGCCGTCTCTCCAAGTCCATCCAGGCGCAGGACACACTGAATTAACAATTCGGCTTCAGCGCTTAGAGGGGTCTTTTGGTCTGTATTCGGCGAATTGCCGCTGCCGGTTGGCAACAGTTCATCGGCTGAGATACCCAAGGTTTTGATGAGCTTCGATAGGTGGGCCATTGGAACGCCACCACGCTTGGGCCAGTTATAGACCGCGTTTTTATCTACGCCCAGCTCATCCGCAAGCCAGGGCGCCTTCCTTTTCATTTCCCTCAGACGGGCCTCGATGGGCTCCCAAGGGATCTTTTTTTCGTCGATTTCCATCATGTGAGCCTATCCCACAAAGCGTGAATTCCGGGAACACGCAGCGTTTGACAAAAGCCAACGCAGTGTTTACTATTGGTTCGTCAACATCTGTTTGCAGCGAGAAACCATGAAAGCACTTGACAGAGCCATCGCAGTAGCGGGCGGCACTACGGCGCTTGCGAAACGAATCGGCGTTCATCCGAACGTCGTCACGAACTGGAAGACGCGCGGCATTCCAGCCGAGCAATGTCCCGCAATCGAAAAAGCAACCGATCGTCAGGTCCGCTGCGAAGAACTCAACGACAAGGTCGATTGGGCTTATCTCCGGGCGACAGCCTCCTAACAACAACAAAGAAGGCATTCACATGACACGGCGTGCTGAATTCCGTAACGAAGTCAAAACGCGATTGCGCGATGAGGTCTACACGCGCCTTCAGGACTTCAAACAACTCAACTTCATCGACAGCGATTCGGCCGCGTTAGCTCGCCTGGCTGAAATGCTGTTGTGTGGAATTGTGCCGACGCAGCGGTTGAGCGTCAGTGACGATTCAGACCATCAGTCCCCAAGAGGGACTATTCGGGACGCGGCATGACCGAAGAAAACAAGCAGTACACAGTGGAATTTCCCGCGGGGGAAGCTGATTTGATCGAGGAAGGTGCTGCAAAGCAGGGAGTTTCTACTCCTGACTTCGTCGCTTATTGCACTCGCGCAATCTCATTCGGAATCAATTACGCCGTTCGCATGCTTCCCAATCAGGGGCAAGTTGGGACGGATGAGGAATAGACATGGATCTTTTCTGCGCAGGTTGGATGGCAGGTTTGGTCATAGTCGCTGCAACCGCATGCTGGCGCGCGACGGTCTGAAGTAGGCAGCAGGACACCCGGAGGGGAGACGGCTAGAAACGGCGCGACTCCGGGTTTGGGCACAGCGCGTACCAAGTGCCAAAGGTGGGAACGAAAAGATAGAGCCTGGTAGGAGTTGCTTCGCGGCGACTTAAGTCTGTCTGATCTGCAAGGGCGCGAACCTGTTGCAGAGCCCGGAAACGGCGCGGCGTTCGGCTTGGGTAGGGGGAACTCTGCCCGGAGCCTAAAACCTCCCATCCAGCCGGGGAACTACTAAAGGCCTCTATTAGTACAACTGGGGCGCAGGCGAAAAGAAAAACCCCGCGAACAGCGCTAACTGTTCCGGGGCGGTGATCCACAAAGACTTTCACGGAGTCAAAGCAGATGTCGAATTCTACCACTTTGGAACTTGACCTTAGACCTTATCAGGCGGCAGCGATTCAGGCGCTTCGCCTTGGCTTGTCTGAAGGTTATCTTCGCCAGATGCTTTACGGGCCGACCGGATGCGGGAAAACCGCTCTTTCCGTTGGCTTGGTCAAAGGCGCCAGGCTCAAGGGAAAGCGTGTGGCATTCCTGGCTAACCGGATCCAGCTCGTCGAACAGGCGTCCAGTACGTTCCGCAAGTACGGCATTGACCACGGCGTGATCCAGGGCGAAAACAGCCGGCGCGAATACGAAAACGTGCTGGTGTGCTCGATCCAGACGATCGCCAGGCGCGGTATCCCCGATGTTGATTTCATCATCATCGACGAGGCGCACGGCGTCGCTGGCTCGAAGGATTACCGCGGCATCATCGAAACGTTCGCAGGTAAGCCGGTGATCGGCCTCTCGGCGTCTCCGTTCGCTAAGGGGCTAGGGAAGGTCTATGATTCGCTCGGCGGCCCGCTGTTCGAGCGCATGGTGATCGCATCGAGCATCCGCGAACTGATCGACGACGGCTTCCTCGTCGATTGCGATATCTACGCGCCGGGCGAGCCGGACATGACTGGGTTCAAGCAGGTCAAAAACCGCTTCGGCGAGCTCGACTACTCAGACATGGATGTCGGCGAGGCGACCGACAAGCCAGAACTTATCGGCGACATCGTTACCCATTGGATGAAGCTGGCCAAAGGCACGCCGACGGTTGTTTTCGCATCGAACATCGCCCACAGCAAGCACATTGTGGAGCAGTTTCTGGCGGCCGGTGTCACCGCCGAACATATCGACTGCTACGACGACACGGACACACGCCGCGAGACGCTTAAGCGCTTCGAGAGCGGTAAGACGACGATCATCAGCAACTCGGCACTCCTAGCTGAAGGATGGGATGCACCGTTTTGTCAGACGCTGATCCTCGCACGCCCGACAAAAAGCCTGATTCGCTACCTGCAAATGGCCGGCCGTGTGCTGAGGCCCGCTGACGGTAAGACACGCGCACTGATCCTGGATCACTCAGGCACGGTCAAGCACCTTGGATTCCCGACGGACGATCTTCCGCTTGAGCTCGACGACGGCAAGCCGAAGAAGTCAGCCCAGGCGAAGAAAAAAGAAAAGCTGCCGACAGCGTGCGCCAAATGTTCGTTCATGAAAACGGCGCACAAGTGCCCGGCATGTGGCTTCGCGCCTGAGAAACAGAGCGACGTTCACATGGCCGACGGCGAGCTCGTCAAGCAGGACCGCGGCGCAAAGAAGGTAAAGGCGACGCAGGCTGAAAAACAGCAATTCTTTTCCGAGCTGCTGGGCCTCAAGTCGATGCGCAGCTATTCGGAGGGTCGAATTGCCAACATCTTCCGCGAGAAGTTCGGTGTATGGCCCAACGCTATGCAGAAACTGGCGTGCGAGCCGACGAAGGAAACAAAGGCCTATGTCCAGTCCCGGAACATTGCTTATGCCAAGGGGATGAAGCATGCAGCGTGAACGCATCGGCGATCTGTGTGTGGGCCGTTGGGAGTCAATTCTTACGGCCACCGGCGTTTCAACCGAATTCCTTTCGAACAAACATGGCCCCTGTCCGATTTGCACAGCCGGTAAAGACCGTTTCCGCTTCGACAACAAAGGTGGGCGCGGAACCTGGTATTGCAGCCAATGCGGTGCCGGTGATGGTTTTGCACTGCTTCAGAAAATAAACGGCTGGGCATTCCCCCAAGCTGCCCGCGAGGTAGAGCGCGTTCTAGGCGTGTCACGACAGGATGCGCCGCACCACGAATTCACTGACGAGCAGAAGCGCCAGAAGCTGAGGCAGGCATGGAAAGAATCTCATGCTGTCGAGCTCGGCGACCCGGTATGGACGTATCTCGCCGGCCGCGTCGGCATCAAGAGACTTCCGGCCGCGCTGCGCTATCACCCAGCGCTGCGGTACGACGCGACACGGTCTTTCCCAGCAATGCTCGGAATCGTGACGATGCCGGATGGCTCGCCTTCGACAATGCATCGTACCTGGCTCGACGGGAAGGGCGGGAAGGCGCCGGTAGAGGAAGCCAAGAAGGTAATGGCTGGCCCGATCAAGACCGGCGCTATCCGGCTGGCTCCTGTGTCTACGCGGCTCGGTATAGCAGAAGGCATCGAGACGGCGCTCGGCGCTTCGTCACTGTTCGACTTGCCCGTATGGGCTTCGATCTCAGCGAATGGAATGCAGCAATGGGAACCACCTAAGGAAGTTCGCGAGGTCGTGATATTCGCTGACAACGACACGAATTACACGGGGCAGGATGCCGCTTATGCATTGGCCAAGCGTCTTTCTCTTCGTGGGATTTCGGTGGAAGTACAGATTCCGGCGCGTCCGGGTAGTGATTGGGCTGATGTTGCCAAGGAGGAATTGTAATGGGCAAGAAATGGACTGAAGAAGAAAAATCGGTACTGGCTCGGTATTACCCGGGCGCCGACTCGGTTGATGAAGTCGCTGAAATGCTCGGCCGGCCGCCGCTGGCAGTGATCAAGAAGGCGCTTCAGATGGGCCTGAAGCGACCCGATCCGCATGACGAATCGATGCAACGCCTGAAGAAGGTGATCAGCGACGTGCCGCGCTCGCCGTCGGAAATCGCGGCTTTACTCGGGTTCTCGCGCAACTCGATGGCCGATGTGCTGCGCCGCGGTCATAAGGAAGGTCTGTGCCATATCGCTGAATACCGGCCGGCTGAAGGACGCGGCCGCGATTCCCCGCTATGGGTAGCTGGAGCGGGCGAGAACGCACAGAACGATTTCGCCGTCGAGCGCAAGGAACGCGAAGCTCTGCGCGCAGCTCATGCGGCCAAGCCGTTCAAGGCGTTCCGCGACCCGTTCATCGAAGCGTTTTACGGGGCGGCAGCATGACTGCCCGTCTGCTCGGCTTCCCCAAGAACGTCACCTATCGCAACAAGAAGATCCGAGACTCAGCCCGCGGTAAGGAATGCCTGATGAACCTGCCGGGCTGCTGCGGCGGTACTGAGTCGACGATCTGGAGCCACTACAGGGGCGAAGCAGGCGGCAAGGGAATGGCGCTGAAGGCTGACGATCTGTGCGGGGCTTATGCCTGCACGCACTGCGATGCGATTTACGACGGGCAGAAGCCGGCGCCGCAAGGCTGGACTCAGGGAATGATCTCCTTCGCCTGGTACGACGCACATATCCGCTCACTGGTGATTCTGCACTCCGATGGGGTGATCTGGTGAGCATTTGTTTAATTTCACGGATGAATGGGTGAGGGGATGAATTCCACTATCGCGCAAGAGGAACTGAAGCCGTGCCCGTTTTGCGACGGAGCAGCGAAGAGATCCGTGGAAAATCTGGATGAGCGATTTGGGTATGCCAAACGGGTGACATATAGCTGCACTGTGTGCGGCTTGAGACTTAGCACGATGGGTGACACGTCAAAGCCCGGTTACGCCGACAACAGCACGATGGAGCAAAGAGCGCTGGAGGCATGGAATCGCCGCGTTGGAGAGACGAAATGATCGCGCAAGATTTGACAGAATGGCATCCGGGCATCATGGCTCCAGTTCGTCCCGGCGTCTATCAGTTGCTGAACACCTCAACGGACATGCTCTTTTACTCTCGCTGGAACGGTGAGGCATGGTGCGTGGGCTGCAGTGAAGCTGAGTTTGCCGCCACGTTCAGCCGGCCGAGTGTTGTGCAGTTCAGATGGCCGTGGCGCGGCCTGCGGAGCCCGGCATGCTGAGTATCGAACTTCCGCTGCCGCCTTCTGTGAATAGCTACTGGCGCAAATCGCCCCGCGGCATGTACATCACGCAGCAGGGCAAAGACTTCCGCCAGCAGGTCGCGGAGATCGTCGCCGAGCAGCAGGCCAAGGAGCGCGAGCGCGCCAAGCGCTGCTACATGAGCGAGTTCCTGAACCAGCAGTTCGTCGATCACATGCGCGCTAACGGTTTCCTGCTCGCGCCCGATCAGTGCCATGAGCGAAGCGCGCCTACGATCTGCCAACGCGCGCCAATGAAGCATTTTGAGTGAGAGGAAGATGAGCTATTCGCAAATCATCAAAGAAGTGCTTGAGGATTTTTTCGTCAATGCGGCTGCTCGCCGGCAAATGCCAAATTGTGAATGCAAGCGCCCTATACCGGGAGTCTTTTCAATGGATGACTGGACCGAATGCCAGATATGCGGAAAGCAACTGTCTCGACTGAGTTTCGTCGAGCGATCTGGGGAATGACCATGTGCTACGGATCTCCCGCCAAAAGCCTCGAAATCGCCCGCTCTCGCCTGACGCCCGAGCAGTGGCAACGCTTCGAGCGAGAGTTCGACGACTTCTGTGTGGTGCAGGGGCTACTCGATGCGCTTGATGCAGACCATCACGCATACGATTGGGCCAAATGGGCTTATTTTTGCGCGGGCGGCTATGGGGATCATTGTCAGTGCGACGCATGCCGTAATGGGGTGGTTCATGAAAGTTGCTGCGCCGTCCACAACGAGCCGGCCTATCCAAATGGGCCGTGCGATTGCTCGGTCGCCGACGCTAAATACACCCGCCTAGCCCTCGCCATGATGGACGACGAGCAGGCTGAGCAGAGTCTGGAGCGGTGGATGGGGAGGGGGGAATGATGCAAGTCTGTTCGATTCATTGTCCGCAGGACGGCCGTCAGTGCAACCGTTCTGTGTGCTTGCAAGGCATGAGATGTGTTATTGGCAACCCTGCTGAATCAGTCACGCAGAAGATCGGTGCAAACAATTACCCGCTCCCATCGCCGAATATTGGGTGGAAGTGCCCTGTCTGCGGGAAAGGCAATGCGCCATTTATGCCTACCTGCGGGAATCAGTCGTGTGGGATAAATACTATGGTGACTTCATGACCAACCCCTACAAACCCATGCGCGGGCGCCCCGACCGCCTTAACTGCGAGACGCCCGAAGCGCAGTCAGTAAGCGGCAAGCGCGGAGGGCTGAAGAAGCTCGACGCGAACCAGATCGAGGCGCTGTGGGACGAAACTCAGGCGATGACGCGCGCAACGTTCTACTGGAAGGCACCGGAGGTGGCGAAGTGAGCTACAGCCGCATAGACATTGAAATCGAACGAACCGGGGGGTACGCAATGCCAATCATGAAAGAGTGCAACAGCGGCGCATGGCTGGGCGAGGTCAAGAAGCGCGTGGACCGGCTGACGGCTTTGCTCGCGGTGGACCGGAAAGAGCAGGCGCTGGCTGAGGCGAGGGAGCTGGTCGCGGCGTCGCAGATCCTGTATGGCGAAGTGGTGAACGAACAGGAT
>Ga0187825_10000024_pt1 | contig 20550 bp, 21 predicted proteins | sample NC_wetland_sal_i_11_FD_132421 | JGI IMG/M metagenome (GOLD analysis project Ga0187825, IMG submission 132421) | Wetland sediment microbial communities from Neuse River Estuary, North Carolina, USA - SourceSoil_5 | ecosystem: Environmental > Aquatic > Freshwater > Wetlands > Sediment | place... | reverse complement strand
CGCTTGGTAGATCGGCTCGCTGACCACGGTGGCCGAGATCGGCAGATACGCCGAGGACAGCGCCTTGGCGACGGTGATGATGTCGGGCTTCAGGTCGAAGGTTTCGGTGCCGAACATTTTGCCGGTGCGGCCGAAGCCGGTGATGACTTCGTCGGCGATGAACAGCACATCGTGCTTCTTCAGCACCTTCTGGATTTTCTCGTAGTAGGTGCGCGGCGGCACGATGACGCCACCGGCGCCCATCACCGGCTCGGCGATGAAGGCGGCGACCGTTTCGGGGTCCTCGCGCTGGATCATCAGGTCGAGGTTCTCGGCCAGGCGGGTGGCGAAATCCTCTTCGCTCTCGCCGGGATGGGCGAAGCGATAGTGGTGCGGGCAATCGGCATGCCGGATGTTGGCGATCGGCAAGTCGAACGAGCGGTGATTGTTGGGCAGGCCTGACAGGCTGGCGCTCGCCACGGTCACGCCGTGATAGCTTTTGAAGCGCGCAATGATCTTCTTCTTGCGCGGCCGGCTGCGCGCATTGTTGTAGTACCAGACGATCTTGACCGCGGTGTCGTTCGCCTCGGAGCCCGAATTGTTGAAAAAGGCGTGCGACATCTTCACCGGCATCATGCCGATGAGGCGCTCGGCCAGTTCGCCGACCACATCGTGCGACTTGTGGTGGAACGAATGGTAGAAGCTGAGCTTGCGCATCTGTCGCGCCGCCGCCTCGATCAGCCGTTCCTCGCCGAATCCCAGCGACGTGCACCACAGCCCGGCGCAGCCTTCGAGGTATTCTTTGCCCGCTTCGTCCTTGACCCGAACGCCCTTGCCCTCGGTCACCAGCAATTCGCCTTGGCGCTCGAGCCGGCGAAAGTTGGAATACGGGTGGAGATGAAAGGCGATGTCGCGGCTGGCGGCGGAGTTGCCTCGCTGCATGACGGAAATCCTTGCGGTCGATGTGGAAGAAGGCGGCGGCTACTATCGGCGCGGCATCGGCTTCCGTCAAACCCGCGCGCGAACAGGGCTACGCGGCAAGATTCGATCGAGAACCGGCCTGCGGCATCCGGTCGCAGTCGAATGCGGAAGCGCTTCGACTGGTTTGACGATCTGGCGATGCGGAAAATCTGTCCGGAAGCTTTTCCACAATTCTATCCACAGAATGTGACAATCTTGCGCAACGAGCCACTAGCATGGTCCAGTCACCCGGTTCCATGCTCCCTCCGCTCGCGCCAGTTCCCCCATCGGTCGTTCTAAGGGTTTGATGCATGTCCGGGCTTCCGCCGCTCGACGACAAGGATTTCGCCAATCTCGACATGGATCGGGTCATCGCCGATCCCGACTACCGCCGCCGCGTTATCGACCGTCTGCGGCGCGACCCGCGCTATGCCGATAAGCGGCGCCAGTCCTCGATGTTCTACGAGCCGCCGCCGCCCGACGAGGAATAATTCAGCGCCGCTGGCGCGGGTCGAGCGCCTGCTGCAGTCCGTCGCCGAGCAGGTTGCACGCCATCACCGTCAAAAAGATCAGCAGACCGGGATAGACCGCGAGCATTGGCGCCAGCGCGATCGTCTCTTCGGCGCCGGTCAGCATGTTGCCCCAGCTCGCGAGCGGCGGCGCGATGCCGAGGCCGAGGAAGCTCAACACGGATTCAAGCAGGATGATCTCGCCGACCGCGAGCGATGTCGCGACGATGATCGGCGTTGCCAGGTTTGGCAGGATGTGGACCAGCATGATGCGGCGATGGCCGGCGCCGAGTGCCTCTGCGGCGCGGACGAAATCCTGCCGCTTCAGCGACAGCGTTGTGCCGCGCACGAGCCGTGCAACCGTCGTCCAGCCGACCAGCGTCACCAGCACGATGATGCGGTAGAGGCTCATTGCCTCCGATTGGCGCAGCGCCGCCGGCACGCCCAGCTTGTGCAGATCGGCAGCCGCCAACACGACCAGCAGCGGCAACAGCGGCAGCGCGATCACGCCATCGGTCAAACGCATAAGTGCGGCGTCGAGCCGGCCGCCGAAATAGCCGGCGACCAAGCCGATGGCCGTGCCAAGAACGGCGGCGGCAAGCGCCGCGGTGATGCCGACGAGCAATGAGACGCGACCGCCTTCGAGCAGGCGCAGCAGCAAATCGCGGCCGAGCTCGTCGGTGCCGAGCGGATGGCGCAGCGATGGACCGGCCAGGCGTTGATAGAGGTCCACCGTATCGGCGTGCACGCCAAGCGCCTGCGCCAGCCATGGCGTCAACAGCACGGCGACCGCCAACACGAGCAGTACGCCGCCGCCGAAGCGAACCCGCGGCTGCGACAGCGCACTCATTGGTAGGCGATCCGCGGATCGATTGCGGCATAGGCGAGATCGGCCGCGAAATTCGCCAACAGGGTCATCAGGGTGGCAAACAGCAAGCCGGCGAGCGCGAGGTTGTAGTCATTGCCGAGCACCGCGTCATAGATCAGCTTGCCCATGCCGGGATAGCTGAACATGGTCTCGGTAATCAGCGCGCCCGAGAACAGCGAGCCGAACGACAACGCCACGACGGTGATGAGCGGTATCAAGGCGTTGCGGAGTGCGTGGCGCGTCAGGACGCGTGCTTCGCCGGCGCCCTTGGCGCGCGCCGTGCGGATGTAGTCGTGGTTCAGCGTGTCGATCATCGCCGCGCGCATGTAACGCAGCTGCGGTCCGAAATTGACCAGTGTTAGCGTGATCACCGGCAGCACCAGATGATCGGCGCGATCCGCGACGCCACCGGCGCCGATCGTCGTTGCGCCGCCCGGGGGCAGCCAGCCAAGCTGCACCGCGAATACCAGAATCAGCATCAGCGCGAGCCAGAACGATGGCATCGAGATGGTCGCAAAGCTGGCGAAGTTGGCGGCATCGTCGGACCATGAGCCCGGCCGCCGCGCCGCCATCAGGCCGATCGGCCAAGCGAGCGCGAGGGTCAGCGCGAAGCTCGTACCCATCAGCAGCGCCGTGTTTCCAAGACGCGGCAGTAGCACCGTCAGCACCGGTTGGGCGTAGAGGCGCGAATAGCCGAAGTCGCCGTGTAGGGCGGCGGCGGCCCAGGCGGCGTAACGCTCGAACAGCGGCTTGTCGAGGCCGTAGAGCGCCTTGAGCCGCGCCGCATCGGCGACCGTCAAATGGGGGTTGGAGGCAATCATTAGATCGACGGGATCGCCGGGCATCAGCCCGATCAGCGCATAGATCACCAGTGACATGATCGCCAGCACGACCAGGATCTCGATGCTTCGCCGGACGATGAAGCGGTTCATTGGGCGCTTGCCTGGGCGTCGCGACCGACGGCGCGCCACTGCTCGACCCAGAGCGTCGAGGGATATTCGTGGCCAGTCGGCGTCAAACCGACCAGCCATTTCGGCAGGATGAACGGCTCGGCTCGGAAGAATAGCGGCAGCGCCGGCAGCTCTTCGGCATAAAGTGCCTGTAGCCGGCGCCAAAGCACCGCGCGCGCCGGCCGATCGAGTTCGGTCTCGATCGCGTCCAACAGGTGGTCGGCTTCGGCGTTGCGCCAGCCTACGAAATTCTCGCCGCTCCAATTGTTTGCGGGCGAGGGGATTTCGTCTGAGTCCAATTCGGAACGCGGCACGTCCTCCGGCGCCGCCGACCAGGCGAACATGCCCATCTGGAACTTCCGTTTGATCATGCTGTCGCCGAACAATACCCGTGCCGGCTGATTAGCCAGATGCACCTCGATGCCAACCGCGCGCCATTGACTCTGCAGCACTTCTTCGACCAGCTCGCGCGAGCGGTTGCCGGCGGTAGTCGCCAGTGTCAGCGTAAGCGGCTGGCCGCTGGCGTTGCGCCGGACCTCGCCGCCGGCGGCACGCCAGCCGGACGCATCGAGCAGCGCGCGGGCCTTTTCCGGATCGTAGGGGTATTTCGGCACGTCGGCGGAATAGATCCAATCTAGCGTTGGCACGAAGCTATCGGCGACCGGATCGCGACCGGCAAACAGCTCCTGACTGATCGCCTTGCGGTCGACAGCGTAGAGGAGGGCGCGCCGGACGCGCACGTCGGCGAGGATTGGATCGTCAAGATTCAGGTCGATGTGCTCGTACTCGAGACCCGGCTTGTAGATGATGTTGAAGCTGCTGCTGTGCCGCCGCGCAAACGCCAGCGCCTCGTCGAGCGGCAAGCCGAGCTCGCCGGGCACCATGTCGAGGCCGCCCGCGAGCAAATTGGCTTCGAGCGACGCGGTGTTCTCGACTGCCCAGACGACGATGCGACTGAAATAAGGCCGTGGTCCGGCCCAGGCCGGATTGCGCTCGAGTACGATATGCGAACCGGGTGAAACTTCGGTGATGCGGTAGGGGCCGTCATAGAGTCCGCGCGCAGTCGGATCGGTGTCGTAACGGGAGCGAATCCGGTATTGCGCGGGATCGGCAAAGGCCGCGCGTTCGACCTGCGCCGGCAATATCTCGAAATCGTTGAGCGCTGCGTAATCGAACGTCACGCGATCCATGTCGACGGTGAAGGTGCGTGCGTCCACGGCCCTGACGGCGATCATGCGGCGGTAGAGTTCGGCGTCGGCGACGCCGGTCTGCGAATTGCGTCCGACCTGCCAGGAGAAAATCACATCGTCGGTCGTCACCGGCGTGCCGTCGTCCCAGCGTGCGCCGGCCCTGAGGGTATAGGTCAGGTGGAGGCCAGTCTTGCCATCGGGCAGGGCGATCTTCTGCGCCAGTCCATTGGCGAAGCTCGGCAGTGTCTCGCACAGCATGCAGACCAACTGCCAGTTGGCGTCGTAGGTGGTGAGCGGCCGGCGCACCATGCCGAGCACGTAGCTCTTCGCCACCATCGGATCGATGAGGGGATTGAGCGTCGCCGGAAACTGGCTGACGCCGATGGCAAGCTCGTCGGCGCGCTCGGCAGCGCGGGCGGCTGCCGGAAGCAGCAGGCACAGGATGACCAGGAGAACTCGCCGCATTCTGCGCGGCGAGGATAGCAGACCGGCCCGAAAGGCTTAAGCGCGCTTGCCCTTGCCGGTGCCGAGGCGGCGCGGCAGCAGCATGTCGCTGCTATTGCCGTAGAGCGCGTCGTAGATGCGCAGGCCGTCGCGCGCGTCGAGGAAATCCTGCACCTGTTCGTCCAGCGACAGCGTCACGGGCTTGGCGCGCGTGCTGCGGCCGCAGCGTGCGGTAATCGTGTTGGTATTCGGCATTGCAACCCCCTTCAGCCTGCTTCCCTAAAAAGCAGGCTAAAGGCTCAGGGGTTTCTAAATAGTTACCCGGCTTTCCGATTGGAAATGTTCGGTTTTTCGGCGCCACCGCCGGCGAATTTGGGCATAACCGTCTCGCTGAATAGCCGCAGCGAGCGTTCGGCGGCGGCGTAGGGCAGGTCGTTGAAGTTGATCTGCAGCGACGCGACTTCGAAGCCGCCGACCTCGTCGTTGTAGCGGGTGATCTGCGCCGCGATATCGTCGGGCGTACCGATCCAGGCGCCGCCGCTTTTGACCTGCGTGTCGATGGTTTCCTTCGCTAGAATCTCGGCAATCTTGTCGTAACCCGGATAATCCTTGGAACTCATCGAACCCCAGTCGGCGGTGGCGGCGGCAATCGCCTTGAGATAGCGATTGAGCGGGTCACGCGCGACATCGAAAGCCTGCTGCCGCGTTTCGGCGCAATACATGTGGAACGCCAGCATGACGCGGCCGCGGCCGGAGTGGCCGGCTTGCTTCCAGGCGTCGCGATAGAGGCCGAGCAGCTCCTTCATCTTACCGCCGGCCATCGGAATGCCCATGATCGCGTGACCGGCCTTGCCGGCGGCGACGAAGCTATCGGGCGTGGCGATCGCCGCGACCCAAAACGGCGGCCGCGGTTTCTGTGTCGGCCTCGGCAGCGAGGTCACGTTCTCGAAGCTGTGGAATTTGCCGGAGTGGGTGGTCTTGTCCTGTTCAAGCAGGATGCGCACCTGCTCCATGCCTTCGACGAAACGCTCGCGGCTTTCGTTGACGCTGACTTTGAAGTTGGCGAACTCGTAAGGAAGGAAAGCGCGGGCGAAACCGACTTCGAGCCGGCCGCCGGAAATCGCATCGAGCATGCCAATCTCGCCGGCGAGCTTGAGCGGATTGTTGAAAACCGGCAGCACTGCGCCAGTGATCAGGCGCGCATTTTTGGTCCGTTGCGCCGCCGCCGACAGGAAGATGATTGGATTTGGCGTATAGCCGCCATAAGGCCGGAAATAATGCTCGACGGTGCGGACATGGGCCCAGCCGTAGTGGTCGGCAAAGTCGACGAGACGCAGGCACTCGTCGAAGTATTGCGCGCCGGATTTCTGCTCTGGACCGACACAAGGGAAAAACTGCATGCCGAATTCCATGGCGCCTCCCTGCCGGCGACCGGCCGTTCTTTCCGGAAATTCGATTGAATACTGATTGTCAGTATACTGTCAAGTTGTCGGCAACCGGACGGCGTGCTAGAGGAGTGCGCGATGGCTGTTCTTGAACTCCACGCCGCGCCGGGGCATCTCATCCGTCGTCTGCAGCAGATCGCCGTCGCGCTGTTCATGGCCGAAACCGGCGATTACGACCTGACGCCGCTGCAATACGCGGCGCTGCTGGGCATCCGCGAGAACCCGGGATGCGACCAGACGACCTTGGCGAATTACGTCGCGCTCGATCGTTCGACCATCGCCGACGTGGTCGAGCGGCTCGAAAGCAAGGCGCTGATCCGGCGCAAGCCGGGCGCACGTGACCGCCGCACCAAGCGGCTCGATCTGACGGCGGCGGGCCGCAAGTTGGTGATGGCTGCGTCGCCGGCGGTGGGCGCGGTGCAAAACGCGATCCTGGCGCCGCTCAAGCCCGCTGAACGGGCGCTTTTCATGGCTTTGCTGTGCCGTTTGGTGCACCTCAATAACGTGCACAGCCGCGCGCCGTTGCGCTTGAACGGCGAGGAATCGCGCCCACGTAAGACGGCGTGACGATCTACACCATCGGCCATTCGACCCGCGGCCTGGACGAGTTCCTCGCTCTGTTGCGCGAGCACGGCGTCGAATGTCTGGTCGACGTGCGCAGCATTCCGCGCTCGGGCCGTTACCCTCATTTCAACGGCGATGCGCTGGCACCGGCATTGCAGGCGGCGAAAATTGCCTATCGCCATATGCCCGGATTGGGCGGCCGGCGGGCGCGGGCGAAAGGCGCGCCGTCGCGCAATACCTTCTGGCGCGAGGAAGGCTTTCGCAATTTTGCCGACTATGCCGAGGGCCCGGCGTTTGCCGCAGCGCTTGCCGAGTTGCGTGCGCTCGCGCGCGAACAGAAGGTGGCGATCATGTGCGCCGAGGCGGTGTGGTGGCGCTGCCATCGCCGGATCATCAGCGATTATCTCGTCGCCGCGGGCGGGGATGTCCGTCACATCATGGGGCCGGGCAAGAGCGAGACCGCGATCGTGACGCCCGAGGCGCGGACGCAGCCCAGTGGCGCGCTGCGTTATGCCGCGGCCGATCTGTTCGATGGTGTCGGGGACGATCGAAGCTAGCGACTAGACCGCGCCGGCCGAATGCTGATGCCCGAGCTTCTCTGTCTTAGCAAGGGTTTCCAGCAGCTGGCAGTCGGCCTGATAGGTCATCTTGGCGAAAGCACGCAGGAAACTGTCTGTGCGCGGCAGCTGGAACAAGGTTTCCTCGTCGTCGCCGTCAGCGCGCGCCGAAATCACGACGACGTTGTCTTGCGGCGTCAGGATGAGCTCACTCAGTGCTACGCCCGGACCGGTGACATATTCGACCAGGCGGTGAGGCCGGTCCTCGCTCCGGGCGATGGTCATGCGATAGGGCACGCGGCTCGACGCGCACTCGATGAGCGCCCGGGTGAACGGTGACAAGAAGGTCTCGTCGAATCCGAGCACGGCGGTCGCCTTCTCGTCCGAGGCGGTCGAACGGATTTCGAGCGTCGCCCACAGCGATGCGCGGCCGCCGAAATAGTCGACCGAGGCGAGATCAAGATTCAGGGAGTCGACCGGTTGCGGTGGCGATACTGCGCGGCTGCAGAGGAAGGCAAAACACGCAGGCTCGCGTTTGAGGCTCAGCGTCGTCGCCGCTTCGAGGTTGCAATCCGGCAAGGCGTGCGTCGAGTACGTCACAGATGCCTCCCTCACATGCCCGCAATTTTAGGCAATCCTCGTTAAGGGAAGCATAACGCGGCGGTACGAGCCCGGTCGGCCGCGGATTTGGCCCGGTTCGGCACGGTTTAGAAGACGAGACGGCCGCCGGCCACCAACAGGGTCGCTGCCAGCAGCAGCCGCAGGGCGATGTCGGGAACCCGGCTGGCGGCATAGCTGCCGACAACGATGCCCGGCAGCGAGCCGAGCAGCAGTGCGCCGAGGAGGTTCCAGTGGATAGAGCCGAGCATCCAATGGCCGATGCCGGCGAGCAGCGTCAGCGGTACGGCATGCGCGATGTCCGAGCCGACGATGCGCGCCACGGGTAGCCGGGGATAGAGCAGCACCAGGGCTGTCGTGCCGAGGGCGCCGGCGCCGACCGAGGAAATCGGCACCAGAACGCCCAACGCTGCGCCGGAAGCAATTGTCAGCCAGCGAACACGTTTTGGGTCGAGCGCGGCAAGGCGATCGCCGTAGTAGCGCACGATCCGGCTGCGGAAAATCAGCACAAAGGCCGACGCGAACAGCGCACAGCCGAGAACGATTGTTATGAGCGTGTGCGCCGCCGTGCCGCCCAGGTTCAAGCGCGACAAACCGAACAACGTGATAGCCGTCAGCGGCATGCTGCCGGCAGCAAGCCGGCCGACAATCGGCCAATCGATCGTGCCCGTGAAGCCGTGCATCGCCGTTCCCGCCGTCTTGGTGGCCGCGGCGTACAGCAGGTCGGTGCCGACGGCGGTGGCTGGCGAGATACCGAACAGAAGGATCAGCAGCGGCGTCATCAGCGAGCCGCCGCCGATGCCGGTCATGCCGACCAGCATGCCGACGACGAAGCCGCACACTGGATAGGTCACGCTAAAGGCGTGATGCAGAACCATCCGGTTTCCTCAACCCTCGATCATACCAGCGGCGACGGTCGCGTGCGTCTGTTCGTCGATCAAGATCAGCGCGCCGGTCGCGCGATTGGCGCGATAGGGGTCAAAGGCAAGCGACGCCGCTGCAACAACGCGGACACGGGCAATATCGTTGCGGACAAGACCAGTCGCTAATACCGGCGCGAGGGTCGTCACGTCGAGCCTATGCACTACTTCGCCGATATGGGCAATGGCGCTGCGTGTACCGACTTTGACCAGGTAGCGACGGCTAGCGGCGAATGGTTCGTCGTCGAACCAGCAGATTGTGGCGTCGAGGCGGTTCGCCACGTTGGGCTTGGCCGTCGAATGGGCGAGGACGTCGCCGCGGGCGATGTCGACGGGGTCGTCGATCTCGATGCCGATCGACTGCGGTGCCGCAGCATGTTCGAGCGGTCCGTCATAAGTTGTGATTGCCCGGATCCGGGTGGTGATGCCTGAAGGCACGGCAACGATCGTGTCACCGACCGCGATCCGGCCGGATTCGATGCGGCCGAGATAGCGACGATACTGGCCGGCCTGCGTCATCGTCCGGCGGACAAGCTGTACCGGCAGGCGCAGCGGCAGATCGTCGGCCGCGGCCGCCGGCGGAAGGCCTTCGAGAATCGCAAGCAGCGGCTCGCCGTCGTACCAGGGCAGACGCTCGCTGCGCCGAACGACGTTATCGCCGAACTTCGCCGACAACGGCACCACGATCGGCGGTTCGGCGCCAAGCGTCGCGGCGAACGCGGTCACTGCGGCGGCAACTGCGTCGAATGGCGCGCGCGCGAAATCCACCAGATCCATCTTATTGACGGCGATCACCAAGTGCCGGATGCCCAGTAAGTGGGCGAGGAAGAGGTGACGCCGCGTCTGGGTGGTCATGCCGTTGCGCACATCGACCAGGATCACCGCCGCGTCGGCGGTGCTCGCGCCGGTCACCATGTTGCGCGTGTACTGCTCGTGGCCTGGCGTGTCGGCGATGATGAACTTGCGCCGCGGCGTGGCGAAATAGCGGTAGGCAACGTCGATGGTGATGCCTTGCTCGCGCTCCGCGACCAAGCCATCGGTCAACAGCGAAAGATCGACCGCAGCGTCGCCGTTGCGCGCGGCGATGCGCTCGAGTGCGTCGAGTTGGTCATTCGGCACGGCGCCGGCATCGTGCAGCAGCCGGCCGATGAGCGAACTCTTGCCGTCGTCGACGCTGCCGGCCGTGGTGAAGCGCAGCAGCCGCGGGTCATTGCCGGGGGAAAACGCCATCAAAAATATCCGGCGCGCTTGCGTTCTTCCATCGAGGCGTCGGAGGTCCGGTCATCGAGCCGCGTCGCGCCACGTTCGCTGATACGCGCGGTCAGAAGCTCGCTGATGACGTCATCGGCGTTCGCCGCCGGTGATTCCACTGGCAATGTGCAGGAAATATCTCCCACGGTGCGGAACCGAACGATGCGTGTCTCGATCGGCTCGTGATCGGCGATCTCGACCGTGTCGGCGACCGGTATCAACGCGTTACCGCGCAACGCGACACGCCGCGGATGCGCATAATAGAGCGAGGGCAGCTCGATGCCTTCGCGGGCGATGTATTGCCAAACATCGAGTTCAGTCCAGTTGCTGAGCGGAAAGACCCGCATGTGCTCGCCCGGATCGAGACGTGTATTGTATAGACCCCACAGTTCAGGGCGCTGGCGGCGCGGATCCCATTGGCCGAAGGCGTCGCGGAACGAAAAGATTCGCTCCTTGGCACGAGCTTTTTCCTCGTCGCGGCGCGCGCCGCCGATGCAGGCGTCGAAGCCAAACTCGGCGATTGCGTCCAGCAATGTGATGGTCTGAAACGCATTGCGGCTTTGGTTGGCGTGCTTCAGCCGGACACGGCCACGGTCAATGGAATCCTGAACGGTGCGCACGATCAGGCGTTCGCCGAGTTCCGCGACGAGACGGTCGCGGAAGGCGATCACTTCGGGGAAATTGTGACCGGTATCGACGTGCAGCAACGGAAACGGCAGCCGTCCAGGGCGCAGCGCCTTCTCGGCAAGCCGCAGCAGAACCGTCGAATCCTTGCCGCCAGAAAATAGCAGCACCGGATTGCGGAACTCGGCGGCAACTTCGCGCAGGATATGGATGGCCTCGCTTTCGAGCGCGTCGAGATGCGCAGTGGACGGCGCCAGTGCCCGTTTTGCCGAAGTGGCTGTCGGCCGCTCCATCGTCACGATAATCTCGTCGCTGCTCATGATGCCTTCCGATGCGGATGCAGTCCGCATTCGCGATGCTCGGCTGATTCCCACCACCAGCGGCCGGCGCGCTGATCTTCGCCCGGCGCAATTGCGCGGGTGCACGGCGCACAACCGATGCTGGGATAGCCGCGATCGTGCAGCGCGTTGTAGGGAACCGAATGCTGGCTGATGTAGGCCCACACGCTGTCGTTGGACCAATCGGCGAGAGGATTAAACTTGTGGAGGCCATGCTCGGCATCCCATTCCTGCACCGCCAGGTCGCGGCGGGTCACTGATTGGGCGCGCCGCTGGCCGGTGATCCAGGCGCGCTTGCCGGCGAGCGCACGCCGGAGCGGCTTGACCTTGCGCAGGAAGCAGCATTCAAGACGCAGCGCCTGGCTGTCGTAAAAACCGTTCGGACCGTTGGCCGCGACATAACGCTCAATTTCGGCGGCGTCGGGCGTGATCACCGTGATCGGAATTCGGTAGCGCCGTCCGGTCGCGTGGATGAGCGACTGCGTCTCTTCCGGCAGCCGACCGGTGTCGAGCGTGAAGACCTCAATCGGCAGGCGATGCCGCGCCAGCAGATCGATCAGCACCATGTCCTCGGCCCCAAAGCTCGCCGCGAGCGTCGCCGGCGCATGGGTTTCGGCAATCATGCGCAGCAGGCCCAGAACCTGATGCGTCGGCTCTTCGGCGTTCACGGAAACCTCTCTTCAACCAATCACGGCTACGAATGCCTGTCGTGATACACGCTTATTGTCACTGATATCAATGTATTATTGATAAAAACAACAGTGTTTAAATGTAGTATGTGGACAACTCTCGAATAAACATGCAGCGTTAACGATTTACCGCAGGATCCGGTCGAACAAACCGATCGTGAAATTAACCGGCATGGATATCGGGCCGGTCCGTCCCCAATAGCGTTCGGGTACCGGCGGCACTGGTGAGCCGTCGTGCAGCATGGCGAGTGCCGCCTGATCGAGGAGCGGATTGCCCGAGCTCTTGGTAATCCATGCACCGGTAACCGTGCCGTCATGGGCGAGGGTGAATGCCACCATCACCGTGCCCTCCTGTTTCTTCTTCAGCGCATCGTCAGGGTAGTGTTTGTAACGCTCGAGGTGCCGGCGCACGCGATCGAGATAATCGTCGGGTGAACCGGTGCCATAGCCGGGTCCACCCGGACCTTGGCTCACGCCGAAGTTGCCGTTGCCGCTGCTGCCGACGCCTTGCGCGCCGGTGCCCAACGCTGCCGGCGCGCCGGCTTGTGCGACTGTGGTCGGCGGTGCCGCCGGCGCCGGCGCGGGCAGCGGTGCCGCCGTCACGGTTGGCGCCGGCTTCGGTGCAGGCTTGGGCGCCGGCGTCGCCGTCGGCTTGACGAGACGCTGCTGCTGCGTCGCTTGGTGCTGGCGCGGTTTAGGCGGCGCGGTATCGAGATGGACCACGCGCGGCAGCGGTTTGGGCGTCGGCAATGGCGGCGCCGTATCGCTGGCTTGCGGCGTGGTGTCGCTTGGCGCGGCGTGTGCGCGGCTGCTCGCTTGGCGCTGCGCAGCGGCATTGCGCTGTCCGGGTAATTTGGCTTGGCCGCCGCTGCCGCCGGGCGAGCCGGCGCCACCACCGGAACCTTCGAACTTGATCGTCACCGGCGGAAACACGATTTCCTGCGGCGGCGGTATGCGCCATAGGCCGAGCAACAATACGAGGATGAGACTGTGCAAAAGCACAGAATCGGCAATGCCGCGCCACAGGCGCTTGCGATCCTTCCGGTCACGGAATTGATCCGCCGGTTCAGGCGTTATCGGGGTGTAGACGCCCTCGGTCGCCACGGCCATTGGGTGTGCAAAAAACTTCAATAAACGACATGGCGCCGAATGCCAAGTGAATCAACTGGCTGGAGCGAGTCCCGCGGATTACTGCGGGCCAGCCGGAGCGGGACGAAAGGGTGATGACGGCAAACGAGACAATGGCGGTGCGACCCTCGCATCACGTCGGCGGTTTCGCGACCGTCGGTGCCTGTGCGCTGGCGCTCATCGCGCTTGGCGGTTTCAGCGCCGCGCCAGCCGGTTGGCGCTTGGGTCTTTGGTACTACACCGTCGCATTCGCGATCATGCGTTACGCGGCCTACGTCGCTTTGATTGCGGCAGCATCTGCTTGCGTTGCGCTGTTCAATTGGCCGCGTCTGTCGCTTTGGCGACGCGTTGCGACGCTCGTCACTTTGGCGATTGTCGCAATCGTGATCTATGTGCCGTGGCACTATGCGCGGCTCGCGGCGACGACACCGCCGATCCACGATATCACCACCGATATTGTCAATCCCCCGCCGTTTTGGGTGGTGCTGCCGTCGCGCGCCGAAGAAAACGCCAACTCGGTCGAGTACGGTGGTATCGCGGTCGCGAAGCTGCAGCAGGCGGCCTATCCGCAGATCCTGCCGGTGATGACAACGCTGCCGCCGCGGCAAGCCTTCGGCGTCGCGCTGGCGACCGCACAGGCGATGCCGGGTTGGATCGATGTCGTCGCCGAACCCGAGGCTTGGCGCATCGAAGCGAGTCAGGAATCTTTCTGGATGCGCTTCACTGACGATGTGTCGATCCGCATCTCGCCACATGGGGCAGGCAGCCGCATCGACGTGCGCTCGCTGTCGCGCCAGGGCCGCTGCGATTTCGGCGACAACGCCGCTCGCGTCACCGCGTATCTCGACGCGCTCAAGGCACGCCTGGCGTCCGCCACGCACTAGGCGCGATTGCGGCGGGCGGCTGCCTATGGCAAGTTCGCCGCTCTTCCAAATCGCTGAATTCATCGTCTTACGAACGAAAGGACGGCGTCGTCATGAAGTTGCTGCGCTTCGGGCAGGCGGGCCACGAGAAGCCGGGTCTCCTCGACAAGATCGGGCAGATCCGTGATCTCTCGGGCGTCATCACCGACATTACGCCTGACCAGCTCGCGCCTGCGGCGCTCAACAAGCTGCGCAAGCTCGATCCGGCGAAACTGCCGATGGTTTCGGGCAATCCGCGCCTCGGTCCGCCGGTCGCGAACGTGCCCAAGATCATCGCCGTCGGGCTCAACTACATCGATCACGCCAATGAGGCGACGATGAAGATTCCGACCGAGCCGGTGCTGTTCATGAAGGCAATCACGTCCTACGCCGGCCCGAACGACGACGTCATGCTGCCGAAGAATTCGATCAAGGGCGATTGGGAGGTCGAGCTCGGCATCTTCATCGGCACCAAGGCGCAATATGTTTCCAAACAGGACGCGCTGAAACACGTCGCCGGCTACACCATCGTCAATGACGTGTCCGAGCGCAATTTCCAGCTCGAACGCGGTCCGCAATGGATGAAGGGCAAGGGCTGCGACACGTTCTGCCCAACTGGACCGTGGCTGGTGACACCAGACGAAGTCGCCGATCCGCAGAATCTCGAGATTATGTGCGAGGTCAGCGGCCAGGTGATGCAGAAGGCTTCGACCAAGGACATGATCTTCGATTGTGCCACCATCATCAGCTACACCAGCGAGTTCGTGACGCTGATGCCGGGCGATCTGATCGCCACGGGCACGCCGTCAGGGGTTGGGCTCGGACGCAATCGGTTCCTCAAGCCCGGCGATACCATGCGGCTGACCGTGACAAGTATGGGCGAACAACGCCAAAAGGTGGTGGCCTACCGCCCGTAATCGATGGAGCGTGTCCCACCGGCGGGTCTGTCCGCATGCTGGCGGCCGGCACGGATTCGCGCTAACCTAAACTGTTATTTAGCTGTCTCTGGGGAGGGGGGTTTCCTGACCGCCATGTACGATCGCCGTCCTGATTTTTTCCGTGCCGACGACGCACCATCGTCCGGCCGCCGCGTCGAAGCCAAGGTCAAATGGTTCAACACCGCCAAAGGCTTCGGTTTTGTGACATTGTCCGATGGCACGCCCGACGCCTTTCTGCCGATGGCAGTGCTGCGCCGCGCCGGCTATGGCGAGGCGCGCGAAGGCGCGTCGATCGTCTGCGAAGTGGGTGCAGGTGCCAAAGGGCCCTTGGTAGTCAGCGTCCTCAATCTCGACAACAGCACGGCTGTTGCCAGCGGCAGCAACGGCGGCGGTGCACGCGCCAGCATGCCGCGTGGCCCTGCCCAGACCATGCAGGGTGCGGTCAAGTGGTTCGAACCCGACAAAGGCTACGGGTTCATTGCGCCCGAAGGCGGCGGCAAAGACATATTCGTCCACGTCACTGCCCTGCGGCGCAGCGGCGTCAACGCGCTCGAACCGGGTCAACGGGTGCGCGTCGATGTCATAGAAGGCCGCAAAGGCCTCGAAGCCGATCACATCACCTTGCTATAAGGGCGGAGTTCTGCCGCCGCATTTTTGTCGGCGCGCCAGCGTTATTGAGAGTAAGGGTCGGAGTACATCGTTCATGGATCTGCAGGACACACTGAAGACCTATCGGCTGTTTTCAGGCTCCTACGATTTCGTCTTCGGTCCAATCTTCCACCCCGGGCGCAAGGCCGCGGTCCGCATCGCCAATAATCTGCCTGGCCAACGCATCCTCGAAGTTGGCGTCGGTACTGGACTGTCGCTGCCCTATTTCCGTTCCGATTCCGAAGTCACCGGCATCGACGTCTCGACTGAGATGCTGGCCAAGGCCAAGACGCGCGTCGCACGCAAGCGCCTGACTCAGGTCAAGGCGCTGCATGTGATGGATGCCGAGCAGACCAGTTTTGCCGACGACAGCTTCGACGCCGTACTCGCGCTCTATGTCGCCTCGGTGGTCCCCAACCCGGCGCGCTTCGCGGCTGAGATGCGACGTGTGTGTCGGCCCGGCGGCGCCATCGTCATCGTCAACCACTTCATGAGCGAAAGTTGGCTGGTGAGCCGCTTCGAAAAGGCGCTCGCGCCGCTCGCCGGCAAGATCGGCTTCCATGCCGATTTCCCGCTCGACAAGTTCATTACCAACGGAAAGCTCGAAGTGCGCGACATCCGGCCGAGCAATCTGTTCGGCTATTGGAAGCTGTTACGCTGCGTCAATAACAAGGCGGCTTGAGCGCGTTCGCGCCACTGACGTTTTCTAGATCAGATCGAGATCGAAGCCCATCACAGTGCCGCCGCCAGCAATCGCCGGCAGCAGCGCAGGCGCATGCGCCAGGCGATGTTCGGAATAGAACCGCGCGGTGGCGATCTTGGATACGAGGAACGCGCGGTCGCTCGCACCCGCGTTCAGGCGCCGCGCGGCGGCCGCAGCGCTTCGGGCCATCAGCCAGCCGCCAGCGACCGTGCCGAGCAGCCGGAGATAAGGTTCGGCACCGGCGAGCGCGATGCCGAGATCGTCGTCCGCCGCCTCGATCAGGCTGTTCGTCGCCCGCTCCAATGCATTGATACCGTGAGCCAGATAACCGTCGGCATCGTGACCGTCGAGTTGGGGCAGGGTACGGCGCATGTCGGTGATGAGGTCGCTGACAGCCGCGCCACGGTCGCGCAGCAGTTTGCGGCCGACTAAATCGTTCGCCTGAATGCCGTTGGTGCCTTCGTAGATCGGCGCGATGCGGGCGTCGCGCCAATGCTGGGCGGCGCCGGTTTCCTCGATGAAACCCATGCCGCCATGCACCTGGATGCCGGTGCTGGCGGTTTCGACACCGAGATCGGTGCACCACGCTTTGACCACCGGCGTTATCAGGTCGAGCCGCGCCTGTGCCCGGGTCCGCTGCGCCGAATCGCGAAGGCTGCGGGCACGGTCGGCTTCGCCGGCCGCGTAATAGGCGAGGGCGCGTGTCGCCTCGCTTGCTGCGCGCATCGACAGCAGCATGCGGCGGACGTCGGGATGATGCACGATTGGCAGCCGCGCACCGTCTTTCGCGCCGATCGGCTTGCCCTGGATGCGTTCCCGCGCGTAGGTCCGCGCCTGCTGATAGGCGCGCTCGCCGATCGCGACGCCTTGCAAGCCGACATGTACCCGCGCCGCGTTCATCATGATGAACATGGCTTCGAGGCCGCGGTTTTCTTCGCCCACCAGGGTGCCAATGGCGCCACCATCGTCGCCGTAGGAGATGACGCAGGTCGGGCTCGCATGAATACCGAGCTTATGCTCGAGGCTGACGCAGCGCAGGTCATTGCGCGCACCCAAACTGCCGTCGTCGTTCACAAGCATCTTCGGCACCAGGAAGAGCGAGATGCCCTTGCTGCCCGCGGGCGCGTCGGGCAGCCGCGCCAACACGAGATGGACGATATTCCCGGCCATGTCGTGCTCGCCCCAGGTGATGAAGATTTTCTGGCCGATGATGCGGTAATGATCGCCTTCGCGCACCGCCCGCGTCCGCAATGCGCCCAGATCGGAGCCGGCCTGCGGCTCGGTCAAGTTCATCGTCCCGGTCCATTCGCCCGATACCAGGCGGCCGAGATAGCGGCGTTTCTGCTCCGCCGTGCCGAGCAATTCGAGCAGCTCGCAGGCGCCGATGCTGAGCATCGGACAAAGCGACCAGGCGAGATTGGCACTCATCCACATCTCGTTGACCGCCGTGTCGAGCGCGATCGGCAGCCCCTGGCCGCCGTGGTCTGGCGATGCCGACAAGGCGCTCCAGCCGCCTGCGGCATACGCACGATAGGCTTCCTTGAAGCCGGTCGGCGTGTGCACGACGCCGTTTTCGAGCCGGCTCTTCTCGACGTCGCCGATGCGGTTCAGGGGCGCGATGACGTTGCCAGCGAGTTTGGCCGCCTCGCCGAGGACGGCGTCGACAACGTCGGCAGTCGCATGCTCGCAACCGGGCAGCTTGGCGATACTCGGCAGCCCGGCGATCTCGTCGAGCGCAAAGCGCATCTCGGCCAGCGGCGCGGCGTAGCCGCTCATATCACCTTGCCGGGATTCAAGATGCCGTCGGGATCGAGCGCCGCCTTGACCCGCCGCATCGTCTCGATCTCCAGCGGCTCGGCGTAATGCGCAAGTTCGTCGCGCCGTACCAGGCCAATGCCATGCTCCGCGCTGATCGAGCCGCCGAGCGATACGACGATGTCGTGGACGATGCGGTTGAACTCGGCCCAGCGCTTCAAATACACGGCTCTGTCGGCGCCGGGCGGCTGCGTCAGGTTGAAATGAATGTTGCCGTCGCCGACATGGCCGAACGGGTAAGGACGGATCCCCGGCAGGCGTTCGCTCACCGCCTTGCTGGCCCGGACGATGAACTCGGCCACTTTGCTGATTGGCACCGAGACGTCGTGCTTGATGCTGCCGCCGAGCTTGTCCTGCTGCTCGGCGAGTGCCGCACGGATGCGCCAGAGCTCGCGGCGCTGCGCCTCGCTTTCGGCGATGACTCCGTCCTCGATCAAGTCTGCCGCCATCGCCGCTTCAAGCAGCACCTCGAGCGCCTGGCGGAGCTGCGCGCCACTGCGGCTCGACGAGATTTCGAGCAGCGCGTACCACGGATGCTTGGCGGTCAGCGGTTCACGGAAGCCTTCGCCGTATTGCAGCACGTTGTCGATGCCGATGCGTGGGATGAGCTCGAAACCGGTCAATTGATCGCCGGTCGCGGTCCGGGCGCGGGCAAACAGCTCCATGACGTCCTCGACGCGCTTCAGGCCGAGGAGCGCGGTTTCGATCTCACGCGGACGTGGGAACAGTTTCAGCGTCGCCGCGGTGATGATGCCGAGCGTACCTTCGGCCCCAATGAACAGCTGCTTCAGGTCGTAGCCGGTGTTGCTTTTGCGAAGGCCGCGCAAACCGTTCCACACGCGGCCGTCCGGCAGGACAACTTCAAGTCCGAGCGCCAGCTCGCGCGTATTGCCGTAGCGCAGCACATTGATACCGCCGGCGTTGGTCGAAAGATTGCCGCCGATCTGGCACGAGCCCTCGGCGCCGAGGCTGAGCGGAAACAACCGATCGGCGGCTTCGGCTGCGCGCTGCAGCTCGGCAAGGATGCAGCCGGCTTCAGCGGTGATGGTGAAGTTGAGCGCATCGAGCGCGCGGATGCGGTTCATGCGGCCGAGATTGATCAGCACGCCGTTCTTAGCGGCGACGGCGCCGCCCGACAGGCCGGTATTGCCGCCTTGCGGATAAATCGGCAGCCGCGCCTCGGCGCAGATCGCCACCAGCTTGGCCACTTCGTCGGTCGAGGCCGGCCGCAACACGGCCATGGCAGCGCCATGATAGCGGCCGCGGCGCTCCTCGAAATAAGGCTCCGCATCGGCGGGCTCGACGACGCCCTTCGGCCCGACGACGGATTTGATGCGTGCGACCGCGTCGGCGGGAGCTATGGTATCCATGGCTAAAGGCCTATCGCCCTCGACCGGGTGCCGTCCAGCCCTCAGTTGGCGCGGCCACGCGCGGCGCGCCGCAGCCGGTCGTTGATCGCCGCGCCGAGGCCGGATTCGGGGATCGGCATGACGGCGATTGCCTTGAAGCGCGGTTGGTCGAGCTCGCGCAGCGCCGCGAACAGATTGGCAGCTGCCTCAGTCACATCGCGCGTCGGCGAAAGATTAACGGTTGCGGCGGCGCCAGTCAGAGGTGCGCCGAACGCCAACAGCGCCTCGTCGGGGGTCACTGTCGTCGCCGCCAACCGCAATGGCCGCGCCGGCGCGTAATGGCGTTCCAGCATTCCGGGCGAGCGCGGCGTGCCGGAGTTCCCGGTTTCAGCCAGGCGTCCGAGCGCCGCTTCGAGTTGCTCGCGCGTTACGCCGCCCGGCCGCAAGATCGCCGGGGTTGGCTCTGACAAATCAATCACCGTGGACTCGATGCCGACGCGGCACGGTCCACCATCGAGAATGGCGGCGATCCGGCCGCCGAGTTCGTCGAGGACATGATCGGCGGTGGTTGGGCTGACATGACCCGACCGGTTGGCGCTAGGTGCTGCGAGAGGGCGCCCGGCAGCGTGTAACAGCGTCTGCGCCAGCGGATGCGCGGGTGCGCGCAGCGCTACCGTTTCAAGGCCCGCGCTCGCCAGACGCGAAATCGGACAGTCGTCGCTACGTTTCAGCACCAGCGTCAGCGGACCGGGCCAGAAGCGCCGCGCAAGGTCGCGCGCCCGCCCATCGAAATCCGCCAGCTTCTCGGCCGTGGCGAGATCGGTGACATGGACGATGAGCGGATTGAACGTCGGCCGGCCCTTGGCCGCGAAGATTGCGGCGACGGTGCGGTCGTTCGTCGCGTCGCCGCCGAGGCCGTACACCGTCTCGGTCGGAAAGGCGACTAGCGCACCGTCGCGCAGCAGCGCAGCGGCACGATCGAGCTGCGCTTCGCTCAGCCGCTCGGTCACATTCGGCCGCGGGCGATGAAGGCCGGATTGCGGTAGCCGGCCTTGCCGTAGCCGAGGCGTGCGCCGTCGACGGTCGTCACGCTGCCTCCAGCCGCCTCGAGAATTGCTTGGCCAGCGGCGGTGTCCCATTCGCAGGTTTCGCCGTAACGCG
>Ga0187825_10000021_pt1 | contig 21167 bp, 21 predicted proteins | sample NC_wetland_sal_i_11_FD_132421 | JGI IMG/M metagenome (GOLD analysis project Ga0187825, IMG submission 132421) | Wetland sediment microbial communities from Neuse River Estuary, North Carolina, USA - SourceSoil_5 | ecosystem: Environmental > Aquatic > Freshwater > Wetlands > Sediment | place... | reverse complement strand
GGACGAACTGGCGCTCGATCTGCGGCAACTGCAAGGGCACCTGAAGCAGGAATTGATCGCGCGGAACATGGAAGAAGTCGCGCTGCTGATGGAGCGCTCGGACCTGCAAAAGGCCAGGGAGCGCCTAGTACAGGTACTGCGCATCGATCAGCAGAATACGAAAGCGAACCAGTTGCTGCGCGAGGTTCAGCTTCGGATTCAGAAGGAAGAGATCCAGGTGCAGGTGGGGCGCTTGCGCGATCGAGCGGCGGAAGCGCTGGCGCACGAGCAGTTCCAGGCGGCGCAGGAAGCGCTGGATCGCGGCCTGGCGCTGGACAAGAACAACACCGACCTGCAGCGTCTGCGCGAGGAAGTGCGGCAGGCGATGGCGCGCGCGGAGAAACTGCATTCCGCCTTGAAGGCGGCGGAGACGGCGCACGCCGAAGGCCGGTTGGACGCGGCCAAGGTGGCCGTCGAAGAGGCCCTCGCCCTGGCCCCCGAGGACTCGCAGGCGAAAAGCCTATACCGGATGATTCACCGGGAATGGGTGGAGCGCGCCCGGCAGCAGCAGATTGAGAATTACGTCGCCACGGCACGACAGGAAATTGCGGCGCGCCGATTCACGGCTGCCCTCGAGATCCTGCATCAGGCGCAAACGCTGGATCCGGACGCGCCACAGGTGCAAGCACTGGTCGACTCGGCGCTTTCAGGGCAGACCCAGGAACGCCGGCGGCGGGAGATCGAGGAGATTTCCCGGCGGATTGAAGAAGCTCTGAACCAGGACGATCACGAGTCTGCCTGCCGGGAGGCGAGCGAAGGACTCGGGCGTTTTCCCGGTGATCGGACGCTGTTGCGTTTGCTGGGTATCGCCGAGAAGCAAAGGCAAGTCGCGGAGCGCAAGAAGTTCGTGGACGATCAGCTCGCGAATGCGCGGAAGCTGATGCAGGAAAAACGCTACGAGGAGTTGCAGCAGAGCCTGGAGGCCACGCTGGCCGAGATGGGCCCGGAGCCAAGACTGGAATCGCTGCTGGGGGTGGTGCAGGAAAATATCCAGCAAGAGCGCGCGGAGCAGCACAAGGCCGAATGCTTCGAAAGAGTCAACCAGTTTCTGCAGAATCAGGAATACGAAGAAGCCGCAGCCGCGCTGGAAGATTTGGCCAAAGAGCGCACGGACGACGTAGAAATCGGCGAGTTTATCGAGCGCATCAAGTCCGAAAAGGCGGAGATGGTGCAAGCCGCCATCAAACGGGCTCAGCAAGTTTCGTCGCTAGATTTGCGCTATCGCATTCTGGAGGAAGCTCTGACCAAGAGCCCGCATGAGGCGGACCTCCAGGAACAACTCGATGGAGTGCAATGGTTGGGCCGGCTGATTGCGTCGACGGCCAACGAGGCGCGCAATCTGGAGCAGGCGGGCAAGTACGAAGAATCGCTGGTGAAGTGGGAGACGCTGCGCTCCACCTATCGCCATTATCCAGACCTGGACGCCAGCATCGAACGCGTGAAGAAGCTGCGGGATGAGGCGAAAGCGAACGCGCGCGAGGGCTGGGTCGGCAAGATTCAAAGCGCGATCGATGCCAGCGACTATACGCTCGCGGCAGAACGGCTGGGCGAAGCCGAGCAGGAGTTTCAGTGGGATTCCGACCTCATGGCCCTGCGGCAAAAGGTCGAGTCGGCGGTCAAGCTTCGTGGCAAGGCGGAGAAGGGCATCGCTGAGGGGCAGCGGTTGCTGGCGAGTCGCCAGTGGGAGCAAGGCGCGGATGCGATCTTGCGTGCGATGCAATTGGTGCCGCAGGATCAGCAGATTCGCGAAAAGGGAATTCACGAATTCATCGCTCAAGCGAAATCGGCAGTGGATAAGGATTGGCGCGGAGCCGAAGTGCTTTTGTCGCGGGTTTCGGAGTTGCAGCCCGGAAACAACGCGATTGCGGAATTGATCGGCCGGATCGGCGGTCTGAAACGGGAAGACAGCTTGCGGGAGGCGATCAGCAACATCAAGAGCCTGCAAGCGAACGGAGACCTGAACGCCGCCAGCCGGGAACTGGCGAAGGCCTTTGCAGCCTATCCGGATGAGCCGCGCTTGCAATCCCTGAAGCAAGCACTGGACGAACAGATCCGCGTTCAGAAGGAGAAAGAGCGCGAAGAGCGGGAGCGCGCGGAACGAGAAGCCTTCATCGCAGGTGTTTTGCAGCGGGCAGAGCGAGAGACTTCCCTGGATGAACGGATTCGCGTCCTGGAGGGTGGGCTTAAGGAGCAGCCTTCCGAAAAGCGCATTCAGCAACGACTGAACGAGACTCGCGAACTGAACAAGGCGGCTTCCGCCCTGGCGGCTGAGGCGCGAGCTTTCGAGCGCGAGCGCAAATATGACAAGGCGCTGGTGAAGTGGGAGGCCCTGCGAGGCGTCTATCGCGATTACCCAGATCTGGATCGCTCGATTGCGCATGTGAAGACGCAACAGGAGCAGATGTTGCGGGAGGCGCGGGAAAAGTGGTCTGCGGATATTCGCAGCGCGATGGAGAGGATGGAGTATGAGAGGGCCGGCAACCTGGCCCAGCAGGCGCGGCGGGAATTTCCGCAGGATCGCGAGTTTGCGTCGCAGGATGAAGAGATTCGGCAAATTATCGAGCGGCGCGCCCGGGCTGAAAAGCAGTTGGCATCGGCGGAAAAGTTTGCTGAAAAGGCGAAGTGGACCAAAGCTGCCGAGGGGTTTGGGCTCGCACTGGAGGCGGCAGGTACCGACACCCAGGTTCGGGAGCGGGTGTTCCGCGGGCTGGTGAATAGCAGTCGAGATGCGGTCACCAACGATCTGGAAGCTGCCGAGCTGCTGCTCGGGGAAGCGGCCCGCGTCCAGCCAAATGCTCCGGAGTTCACGCCGATCCGGAAGACTATCCAGGAACGCAAACAAGGCCAGGAAGTAGAAGCATGTTTGAAGAGCGTCGCACGGCTTCGCGACGGCGGGAATCTGGAAGGTGCGTTGCAGGAGATTGAGCGCGGCCTTTCGAAGTATGCGGGCGAGCCTCGACTCATTCGCTTTCAGGACGAGCTTGAGGCGCAGAAGCGGAAGATTGAGACCGAAAGGCTCGCGGTCAGTAAACCGTCGCATCGGCGAGCACCTACCGAGGAATTCCAACCGCTGCCGAAAGCGGGACCGATTCCTGCGCCCATTCCCGCCGCCTTGACGCAGTCGGCGAAACTGGAACCGCCCCCCCGGGCTGCGCTGCAGAGGACTGTACCGCCAGCGCGGGCTGCAAACGCGCTCCCGGTTCCGCCACCGATGCCAGGCCCGTCAAAGCTTCCGGCCAAGCTGAACATGCCTGTGCAGGCGGGGGCGCCGATCCCATTCCCAGACAGGAGCGCCAAGGCAGAAACTCGTATCGAGGCTCCGCGAACCGAGCTGCTCAAGACGGAAATGCTCAATTTGAGCGACGACCAGCAGGTCTTCCTGCGGGCGGTGGAGAAAGAGCTGGCCGTCTTTCTGGGGCCGCTGGCGAGGGTCGTGGTCAAGCGCGCGGCGAGTAAAACGACCGACATCGACGAGATGTTCCGGATCATGGCACAAAGTCTGGCACGCGATGAGGATCGAGACGCCTTCCTGGCGCGCCGAGTCGAGTTGCAGAGGACCGCGCCCAAGACGCAGTTCACGCGCGAAATCCCGAAACCTGCAACGCCGCTTACTTCCGCCGTTAATCCGATGACGCCATTGGGCATCACGCCCGAAGCGATCGACCTTGCGGCGCGCGCCCTCGCTGCGCATGTCGGCCCCATTTCGGCCGTGCTGGCTCGAAAGGCCGCCAAGCGCGCTGACAGCCTACGCTCGCTGTATGTCTTGCTGTCAGAACACGTACAGGACGGAAAAGAACGGCGACGCTTCCTGCGCGAGGCAGGATTCCCCGACGCATAGAAATCCCTCAGATAAACAAGAATGGCGCACCTTGAGGGGTGCGCCATTTTCTATCTTCCTGCACGACAGGCTTATGTTTCCAGCATCTTGATGGCCTCGACCAGGCTCTTGCGCATTCTTTTGAAGGACTCGGCGAGGTCGAAGATTTCGTCTCTACTGGTGGTTTCGAAGTCGGGTGCCTCGAGATTTCCGAGGCTGACTTCGTTGGCAACCTTGACGAGTTGATTCACGGGGCGTGTGACCAAGTAGAACAGCATCATGTTTAAAGCAACGATGAGCACCGCGAAGACGGTAGCCAGCGAGACCATGAATACGGCGAAGACGGCCCGGGCACGCTGGATGGGCAGTTTCACCGGAGCGGTGACGATCTGGGCGCCCACGATGTCGTTGACCTTCCAGCCGAAGCCATTATCGCTGCCGTAACGCTCGATCACCGTTCGCGGAGTATTGTCGGGCGTGTCATGGCAATCCAGGCATTTTGCGTCCTTGATTTTCAGAGGACGTGCCATGTACATGGCCTTGCCCGCGGGCGTCTCCCGTTCTCCCACCTGCTCGCCGAGATCCGGCGTTTGCCGGAAAACGTTCACAATGTCGGCTTCCCAATCATTGGCCCGATCCATGGGATTGGTCGGGTTGAGCGTGGCTTCCTTGTAGGTGTACTCGGGAAACTTCTTGTGCAGTTGGGCGAAATACTGGTTGGCGGAATACGCGGGAACGCTCTGCGGCAAGAAAGTGTACTTGATCTGAGTGTCCAGCAGCGGCTTGATTTGACTTGAGGTGTAGGAGCGAACCGCGAGCGCCGCTTCCATCATGATGCGCGCGTTCTCCATGATTTCTTCTTTGGCGTTGCGCTGCAGGAGACGGTTGGTGAAGTAACCGACGGCAATGAACCCGACAGCAAAGACCAGGCACAAGACAAGGTTGAACTTGACGATGAGTTTCATATCAGTGGCTCCCCGGGGGTGTAGATGCGGTGCTGGGCGCGTTGGGGGAATTCTCGTATTTCTCCGGATGCAGGACGCGATCCCACTCCGGATATTCGGAAATGTGTTGTTCGACCGATTTTCGGAACTCGGCGTCTTTCAGGCGAGGCTGGAACCGTTCAGAGAAAGAGCGCCGCCAGCCTCTTCCAAGCTTGAGCCAAGGCTCGGCCTCGGCGTATGTGATTTCGTGGTCGAGTTTCGGCTCCGGAGGTTTCTTGCCGGCGAAATGGGACAGGCGAGAGGGGAGAGTGTCGCGGAAGGGGCGGGGCATGGCATCGACGAAAGTGCCATCGGGACGCGCTCCCACCACGATGCCCTTGCCGGTATGACGGGTGAAGAACTGCCCATTCTTGGCGGCAATCGTCTTGGCTGAACCTGACTCCGCCTCACTCACAGTGGCGGTTCCGGACTCGATGTAGGTTTCTGCGACTCCGGGGGCCGCATGAACGATGACTGCGCCGCCTTTCGGAGTGGCCGTCATCATAGGACCGACGAAGCGATAGTTGCCGCTACCGGGGGGCGTTTCCCCTTTGACCCAGCCAGTCATCAGGATCAAGTCTCTGCCGGCGCCGGCCGAGCGGATCCAGACGCGGGTGGCCGGTCCGATGGCGGCGATGGCACCGCCAGAAAACTCCGCCTGGATAAATCCGGGGGAGCCGGTTTCCACGATGTCATTGTTATGGAACCGCATGCCTTCGACCCCATGCAAGACAGCAGTTCCGCGCAAAACCCTTACCGAGCCTTCGAGCAGGGTGAAGGTTCCGAGCTCCTGAGCGTGGAGAGTCCAAGGCAACAAGACCAAAGCGGCGAAAAGGAGTGGGCGATTCATTGACCCTCAGTAGAGGTCGTGATGAATTTGGGGGAAACGTTACGCGGCGAAATGCGCGCGCGCCATACTAGAAACGATAAAGTGCTCTGTCAAGTGTGCAAGTGCAGCAATGTAATTCCAACGGGATGCCGGGGAGCTGTTGCTCTTAAAAACGAGGTCTGCGCCCCCTGGGAAAATAGGGCAATACGGCAACGCACACTCGGGAAGAGGGAGGGTAGTGCGCGCATCATCGGAACTGGCGAGAACGCCCGACTGCTGGGAGGTTTAGCGAGCTCGCGATACGCGAGAAATGTCGCTAATAGCTTGACAAGGTTTCCTTACAGGAGTAAATTCCCGGACATTCTGTAGTCCTCGTTTCCCTGTTTTCAGTCTTTCGGGCCCTTTGCTTCAAAGTCAGCTTCCCCCTCTGAAAGTCCTTCGCTCCCGCAATTTTTCTGCGGGTGCGGCGCTTCTTGGTGCGCGAAAGGCTTGAAAAAGCTTTCCCACAGGAAGGTGGCCTGTGCCGATTGCGGCTGGAAAGGGTTGCAACATGAAAGGGAACGGCTTTGAGATTCTTGCGCGGAAGGCCATTTGGGGGATGGCCGCGAGTCTGTGTATCGCCTTCGGGCTGATCACTTCCGCCGCCGCCTCCCCCGTTACTTACACCGGTGTCACCATTACGGATGGAACGATTGGGAATTGGACGTTTCACAATGCGCGCGTCGTACTACGCTTCGATGGCGATACCAACGATGTGCAACTGGTGCAATTCCCCGACCCGCTGGACTCGACGACCACAGCGCAGGTCGTGATCATTTCGAAGGGAACTGCGTCGATTACGGTTTCAACGATGCGCCGGTCTGTACGCGCGACGTTTGCTCCTGGCCAGATCTTCGTGAGTTTAGACCAGGGAGATCCGAATAATCCTCCTCTGCTCGGCGGACGCGGTGTGGGTTTTGGAATGTTTTCGGCAACAGCCCCGGGTGGTGTGGAGCCCGCCTATCCGCTGGGAGTGGAAGACGGAACCATCGATTGGGGTGACGCTGCTGTGCCCAGCGTCGGGGTGCAGGCCCTGCCCCTCGATTTGACCGAGAGTTCGGGATTCAGCGGGCGTGCATGGGTGTGTCTCGGGTTTCCGGATACAACCTGCCCCGTGCCTACTTCCGCGCAGGCTTTGCATACGGATCACGGGGATCTCTTTTTGTTGCAGCCGTATGTCAACACGGACCAATCGGACACGATCGAGGGCGGTTTCTTTCTGGCGGATGTGAACCCGTGCAGATTCTGCGGCAGCGGCTCGTTCCTCAGTCCGGTGATTTCAGGGTTTGGGTCTAAGCCGATCAACTACAACGGCTATTTGATCACTGATGTCAGCTTGGGCGGACAGATGTATCCGGGAGCGCAGGTGTATTTCTCGGTGGCATCGGATGCCTCCTGGGCAGTTCCGTTCACCGATAGCACGTCGCACGGTTTTATCAATCCAGTGGGATTGGCGCAGGTACAGATTCGGACTGGCGGCCGGACCGTTTCAGCTTTCGTCTTCCCAGGACAGCTTTACGTGTACTACGACACCACCCACCAGAGCATGGGCTTCGGTTCCTACGCAGGGGGGCGGGGATACCCGTTCAGTCTGACGCAGAATCACGATGTTGCCGGTGTGGTGGAAAATTCCGTATTGGAAGCTCTGGGAGATATCGCTACGACCCCGGCCGACGTGGCGTTCTACACGCCGGGTGTGCCCGGACTGGCGACGGACCTCACCAATGCCACGGTGATCAGCGCTGGGGCCTCGTCGTGTGCGAACGGGTTCGATCCGGTGAGTACCATTTGCAGCAACCTGGTACCGGTGCCGCTGTTCACCAGTCGCGGAAAGTTGTATGTATTCGAGCCGTATACGGACGATGAAACGACCTTGGATGGCACTTCACCATACACCATAAATTGGGGCATCTTCTGGTCGGAGTTGGGGTCGGTTTCCAGAGACAACTAGGAAGGGGAAACCGTCTCGTCGTAGACAACGTTTAAGCTGCCCTGCAATCGGAGTAAGGGTGCAGGGCAGCCAGTTTGAGATTTTGGAACGACGCAAGAGCGCGGGTTGGATCGAGCAAGTGCACCCCGTGCTTCCGTCATGACAGAAGCGGTAGCAAGGTTCGAAGGTTCCAAACAGGAGCGAATCCAAAATGTTCCCCCGCCACGCCGCCAGTCGCCCGGTGCACGGTGAGCCGGCAGCATCAGCCAGTGCGGAAGTGACTCGCCTGATTGAGGCAAACATATCCTACGCGCACGCACTCGCAGCGGAAGTTGTGCGAAAACTGCCTCCCGACCTGGAGAGGAAAGACATCGAGGGCTGGGCTGAATTGGGCCTGGTCGAGGCCGCCAACGCTTTCGATGCCACGCGTGGAGTGCAGTTCAAAACCTTTGCCTACTATCGCATAAGGGGTGCGATCTACGACGGATTGCGAAAGATGGGCTGGTATCCCAAAGCGCAGTACCAGCAGATGCGCTTCGAGATGGCGGCTAATGAGTATCTACGAGACGCGTCGGGCGAGCCCCCTGTGAGTGGGTCCGCGGAAGCACAACTCCAAGACCTGAAGGAAACCACCGGCAACCTGATGGCGTGCTACATGTTATCGCTGGACAACATGCCAGAAGAGCCCGCCGACGAAAAGCAGGTTTCGGCCGAGCAAACGGTGATTGAGGCGGAGCAAAAAAAGAATATCCGCTGGGTGCTCGCGAAACTGCCTGAAATCAACCGTGTGGTTCTGGAAGGGTTCTATTTTGGCGGATTGACCCTGGACCAGATCGGAACCAAACTCGGACTTTCCCGCTCCTGGGTGTGCCGCTTGCATGCCAAATCCCTGGCCATGCTCCGGAAACAACTCACCGAAGCAACCGCCCGGCCAGCGACACCTCCTCCTCCCGCAACCTTTCCGGGAGCCATCCGATAACTAGGAATGCCATGGTTGACCCGATCATCAGCAAGCTTCCGGCGAAACCGGTCAGCAATGTCGGGGAAGACAGCGCTACCCCGAGCATAAAGACCGGGGAGTCCAAATTCGACAAGGTTCGTACCCGTCTGCAGGAAGAGCAGGCGCAAGCGGTGCAATTGCCTCCGGAAGTGAAGCAAGTTTCTCCGGAGCAGACCCGGGCTTTGCAAACCGATCTCAACCACCGGGTGCAACAAGCGAAAAGCACGTCGGCGCCCGAACTGTTTGGCAAGGACATCAACCAGGCGAAGTCACGAATCGACAATTTGCGGACGCGGGTGGAGGCCTTGCCCAAGACTTCAGCCTTCGATCCACTCCGGCAACGCCTTACCAGTATCGACAACCAGTACCAGTCCGCAGGGAAACTGATCCAGTCCCTGACCGGGCAGCAGAGTCCGACCGAATTGATGAAGGTACAAATGCAGATGTACCAGATGACCGAGAACCTGGAGTTGATGAGCAAAGTGGTGGAGCAAGTGTCGTCGGGTATGAAGTCGATTTTGCAAACGAGTCTATAAATCCATAGCAAGACAGGGGACAAATTGGTTCGGCAACGCATTTCACTTCTGCTGCTGATCCTGGGCCTGACGTTGCTCCTGAGCGCCTGCGTAACCCACAGTCTGCAGACCGGCCTGAGCGAGCAGGATGCCCAGGAGGTCGTCGTCCTGCTGAACGAGAACGGCATTGAGGCCTTCGCAACCAAGGGCGTTAGCGAGAAAAAAGGCGAAGAGAAGTGGGACGTGATGATCCGGGGCGGCGACCAGAATCTGGCCCGCGCCTGGCGGGTGCTGGAAGAGAACGGACTTCCCCGGCAGAAAGACAAGGGACTGGAAGATGTCTTTTCGAATTCCGGGATGATCCCGACCGCAACGGAAGAAAAGGCGCGGCTCCTGCTGGGAGTCTCCGGGGAGATCAGCCACGCGCTGAAGTCAATTGCCGGCGTCGTCGACGCGCATGTTCTCGTGGTCATGCCGGATGCCAGTCCATTACTGGACAAAAGCGACCGAACCCCGCCTACTGCGTCCGTTTTACTCAAATATCGAGGGCATGACCTGCCTTTGGCAGAAGACGATGTGAAAAAGCTGGTGTCGCGCGCGGTGGAAGGACTGCAGCCAGAGAACGTGGCGGTGGTCTACAAGCGTGTGGAATTGAAGGCGGCCGAGGATCACAACCTGATCCCGGTGTTAGGCAATCAGGAATTTCTGCTGGCATCGATGGGATTACTAGCGTTTTCCAGCATCGGATGCATTGCGCTGGTCGCCAAGAGCCGGTTGCAGAGGTCCAAGATTGAGGACTTGCAAAAGCAACTGACGGCAGCGCAACGCCCCGCAGCTTCACTGCCCGCTAGCTCGCCCGCTGGCACGAAGGCGGTGAAGGCAAGTTGAACCTCGAGAGCATTTGCCTGTTAGGGCTTCTCCGCTTTCCTGACCAACTGGAACCATCGCTGAAACAGTTGGCGGATCCAGTTCGCGAGGAGGCGGAGAAAACTCTGAGTTCTTTGAAGCAACTCCCCAAACCAGAGCTGTTGCAGCGCTGGGCAAAGCTGCGCGAAGAAGAGTGGACGAAACTGGGAGAGAGTGCTGTGACGGCGATGGGAGTTCAGCTGAATGCAGTAGCCCCGGCATTGCGGCTGTGGGTGGCGTCGTGGTTGGTGGATCACCATGGATGAAAAGATTCTGAAGGCCGATTCGATATCGGAAAAGGTCCTGATCTCGTCGCAGAAGGTCCTCAAGCGGGAGGTCTTCGAAAAAGCGCAGGAAGCGCGCGATGTGGTATCGGTGGCCCAGGAGCGTGCGCGTCAGATCATCGAGGAAGCGCACCGCGAGAAAGAGGCAATTCGCGACCAGGCACGAGAGGAAGGGAAAGCCGAAGGGCTGGCGGAATGGAATCGCATCCTGGTGGATACCTCCCGCCGCGCTGAAGAACTCACCAAGAGCTGGGAAGAAACCATGCTGCGGCTCTCGGTGCGCGTCGCCGAGAAGATCGTCGGAGAACAGTTGCGGTTGCATCCGGACACGATCGTCGAGATTGTAAGGGAAGTGCTGAAGAACGTTCGTCCGGGCAAGCGGCTCACCATCCAGGTGAATCCGTCGGAGGCCACGCGAGTGCGGGCACGAATCGATCGCTTGAGGGAAGGGCTGGGTACGAGCGAGATCGAAATTGTTGCGGCCTCATCGGTGGCGGCTGGCGGCTGCGTGATCGACAGCGAACTGGGAATTATCGATGCCCGGCTCGAAACTCAATTGAAATGTCTGGAAGAAATTCTCGTCCGCGGTATCTCTGCAGATAAGTAGCGCAAAGGTATGGCAGCCAGGGCTCCCGATCTCCGTAGGTATCTTGACCGCATTGAGCGCGCGTCTCCGGTGGAGATGCGGGGCCGTGTGAAGGAAGTCATTGGCCTGATCGTGAAAGCGGTAGTCCCGGAGGCGTGGATCGGGGAAATGTGCCTCATCCGCAACCCTGGGTCTTCGACATCGGTCAAGGCCGAGGTGGTCGGCTTTAAGGATGGCGATGTCCTCCTGATGCCCTTGGGAGAACTGACGAACGTCGGTCCGCACAGCGAAGTCATCCCCAGCGGTACCTGCCTGACGGTCAAAGTGGGGGACGCCCTGCTCGGGCGTGTGCTCAACGGCCTGGGCGAGCCGATGGACTCCGAGTTCAAAGGCTCGTTGAAATGCACGGAAGAGTTTCCCGTTCTTGGTTACCCTCCGGACCCCCTGAAGCGGCAGCGTGTGACCAAGCCTATTTCCCTCGGAGTGCGCGCGATCGACGCTGTGCTGACCGCGGGTGAGGGGCAGCGCATTGGGCTGTTTGCGGCGGCCGGCGGAGGCAAGAGCACGTTGCTGGGCATGATCGCGCGAAACACGGAAGCTGACGTGAACGTGATCACGCTGGTGGGGGAACGCGGCCGCGAAGTGCGCGACTTCATCGAGCACGATCTGGGTCCCGAGGGGGTGAAGCGTTCCGTGGTCGTGTGCGCCACTTCGAATGAATCCTCGCTGGTGCGCCTGAAGGCGGCTTACGTTGGGACCGCCATCGCCGAATACTTCCGCAACAAGGGATTGAAGGTCATCCTGATGATGGATTCAGTCACGCGCTTTGCGCGTGCGCAGCGCGAGATTGGGCTCGCCTGCGGGGAGCCTCCGGCGCGCGCCGGTTACACGCCATCGGTATTTGCAGAACTTCCCAAACTCCTGGAGCGGTCGGGAAACTCCGACAAGGGTTCGATTACCGCAATCTACACAGTGCTGGTTGCCGGCGACGACATGAATGAGCCGGTGGCGGACGAAGTGCGTTCGATCCTGGATGGCCACATCATCCTGTCGCGGGAACTCGCCGCGCGGAACCATTACCCGGCCATCAACATCCTGGAGAGCGCCAGCCGCGTTATGAGCGCGGTGACCGACAAGCCGCACCGGCAGTCCGCCGGGACCTTGCGGGACATGCTGGCGACGTACCGGAAAAACGAGGACCTGATCCTGCTGGGCGCCTATAAGCGGGGCGCAGACCAGCGCGTGGATCTGGCGATTTCCAAGATCGAGGAAATCAATGGATTCCTCAAGCAAGCGACCGATGACAAATCCAATTTCCAGGGGTCGGTGGATCAGCTGAAAAAGATGTTTCCGCCGAGTGCGAACTGATGTCGGCCAACTTCGTTTACCGTCTGCAACTTCTTCTGGAGCAGAAAGAAGAAGCGAAGAAAGAAGCGGAACGAGAACTGGCCCGCAGGCAACAGGAATTGGAAAAGCAGGAAGGGATCCTGGCGGAGTTGCGCAAGCGGGAGCAGGAGTTGATCGAGAAGCGGCGAAGCCGCCGCAACGAATTGCTGAAGTCAGACGGGAACGACCCTCTGCAGGCGCACCAGGTGCAGGCGCGTTCGGACTACATCAAGGTTCTCGGCGAGGAGATCGAAGCGGCGGGCAAGAACATATTGCGCCAGCAGGATGTGACCCGGAAGGCCCAGCAACATGTTGAGGATGGCAAACAGAAGGTGAACGAAGCACGGCGGGAGGTCGAAGTTCTGACCAAACACCGCAAGAAGCAGGAAGAGCGTTTCTTGCGGGAAGCCGCCGCAAAAGAAGAACTGGAACTCGATGAGATTGGGAATGTGCTTTTCACAACGAGGCAACGATCTTCATGAAAATCGATGATAATCAGCCCTCAATCGATGATGCCAGCCTGAACGCGGATGACGTCGAGTCAGACGACATAGACTCGCAGTCGACGCAGCCTGACGATCAGCCGTCTGCGTTTTCGCAAGTGCTGGCCAAGAAGAAGGCCGACGACCGCGAAGTCAATTCCTCGCGCACAGAAAAGAAGAAGGAGGCGCCGCGGCCGCCCAATCCGAGCTCCGCCGCCGCCCAGCAGCCTTTCATCCGCGAGGTGTCCGGGTCGGTAGCGGGCATCGACAGCAAGCACGCGGTGAGCCTGCCTCCCGACCTGCAGAAATTGGTGCGGGAGATCTCGGTTGCCATGGATAAAGCGGGCAACGAGAAGGTGCAGATTGAAATGAATTCGAATGTGCTGAAGGGTCTGCAAATTAAGATCGAGCGCCAACAGGGTGCCTTGCAGATTCAGTTCGTAACGGATTCGCAGCAGGTTTCGGGGCTGATCAACCGGAACATTGAGGCTTTGTCGCAGTCGCTTTCCAGCCTTGGCGAGGACAACGTTAACGTCCGGGTTACTGGAACGCGAGAAGCCGGCAAAGCGTGGGACGCAAAGTTTCGTGGCCAGCAGGGCGGACAAGCGCAGGGCGGTTTCAGGGGAGGCAGAGGGTAACCTGCGACGCCCATGCAAAGCGCCCTCCGATCCCGGACCAAGCCCTATTGGGAGGCGTTGCCGGCCTTCACCCGCAAAGAAGTCGGTTTGTGGAATTGGTTCTGCGGTCTGGCGAGCCCGGGTGCAGACTGGCAGGCTTGGCTCGCCAAGGTTCTGGGGCGGCTTGTCGAAAGGCCCGCGGGAATGCGACTCAGCCTGGCGCAAACCCACCAGGTGGACGCGCCGTTCGGCGAAAAACTGCTGGAGTTTGGATCCAAAGAGGAGTTGTTCATCGGGCGGGATGCCGACAATGACGTGGTGCTCTCGGCCAACGCCATCGCCAAGCGGCACACCCGAGTCTTCATCAAGGATGAAGCCCCATACTTGGAGGACCTGGGCAGTCGTTTGGGAACCTATCTGGGCGACAAGAAAGTTGCGCCCAATGATCCGCGTCCGCTAAAGCACGGCGATCAGTTTACGGTGTTTCCCTATCGCTTCCGGGTTGTCCTGGCGCAGAATTGGACACCCGAAACCGACGTACGGTTGAGCCGTTTGAACGTACAGGCTCTCAATCGAGCGGAGTTTTTTCAGCAATCGCCAGTGGCCTGGCGAGTCTTTGTGATCCAAGCTCATCCAGAAAGGGAGCAGGCCTTGCTTGAGGCGAGCCCGAGCTTCCTGGCGCGGTTGCAGCAGCGCATGTTGGGGCCTCTTGGCCTGGAGGTTGGCCATGGTCCGGTCCCTTCCGATGACGCACTGGTGGGCTTTACCGTTTTAGCGGCGCTGGACCACCTGAATCAGAGCCTGAAGTTTCCTTTTCAGTTTTCACTAGGGAGGGGCTCGAGGAAAGAATTGGCAGATTCGACACGGGGCCTGCTTTTGAGCTTCACACTCGGGGTGGGCGAGATCACCGGAGACATGCGCATTTTCTTGCCTCTCGACCTGCTGGCGAAAGCCAAAGCCACCGGAGAGTGGAAAAACGGCACAGCGTATCCGCCGGGCCTGGTTTGGAAGCTGCCCATCGCAGCTGGATTCGTGGACCTTTCGGCCGACGAATTGGCCCAGGTTGGGCTCGGAGACGTGATGCTGGTTCAGGCCCAGGGGGGTGTGTTGCTTCCGGCCTGCCAGGGAGAGTGGCGGTTCGAGATAAACGCTAGCAACTCCAACGGATTTTGTATCGATAAGTATTTTGAGAGGGGTGCGTCTGTGGAGAGTGGCGAAGTGACGGCCGCAAGCCGACCCAATCTGGAAGTGCTTCCGCTCCGCCTTCACGTCGTAGTCGGAGAAAAGGAGTTCACCCTGGCGGAGATCCAAGCCCTGGGTCCAGGGGCCATCGTGGAATTTGACACCAGCAAGTCGGATCCCGTGCGCCTGATGGTGAACGGGAAAGTTCTGGGCGATGGGGAAATGGTTGAAGTGGACGGGAAACTCGGAGTCAAGATTGTGCGCTGGAGGAGTTCCTAATGGTGAACTGCCTCGCATGGTGGCAGGCTCTGTCGACAACGGCTGACCCGCTGCCGCCATCGCATTCAGGATTCCTGGAAGTCTTCGAGGTGCTGTTCATCCTGGCGGGAGTGTTGCTTCTCGCGTACGTGCTGCTGCGTCTCGGGCTGCCAAGGATGTTTGGCATGCCAGGAAGCGGCACGGGCCCCATTCAGATTGTGGCGCGCCAGGCGCTCGAGCCGAGGAAGACCCTTTACCTGGTCAACGTCGGGTCCCAGGTGTTCCTGGTGGGCACAGCCGATAACCAGGTTCAATATCTCACCGTCATCGACGAGGAGAACGCATCTGCGGTTCTCTCCACGCGGAGTCCGGAGCCGGTTCGAGCTAAGGATTTCCGTCAGGTGCTGAACTGGTTTCACAAGGCGGGAAAGGCCGATTGCGGATGAGGACCTGGCTATGCATCGCGCTGGTGGCATTGCCCAAGGCGGCACTGGCACAGACGGGTGGGCAGGTCGCGAACCCGATTGTGATGGTGATCGTGCTGGGTGTTCTCTCCCTGGCGCCATTCATCGTGGTGATGCTCACGTCGTTCGTGAAGATTTCGGTGGTGCTTTCGATTGTCCGCAATGCGCTGGGAACGCAGCAGGTTCCACCCAATCAGATCATCACGGGGCTGGCCTTCGTTCTCACGATTTTCATCATGGTGCCGGTCGGCCGCCAGATGTACCAGGACGCGGGCAACATTTCGAATACGCGAGAAATTTTTTCCGAGGCGAGCGTCAAGACGCTGTTTGACGCGAGCCAGAAGGCAAAAGAACCGCTGCGACGCTTTCTGTCTGCACATAGTCATGTGAAGGATCGGGAACTGTTCATGGAACTTGCCGTCCGCCTGGAGGCGAGTGCCCAGCCGAGACCGAAGAATGCGGCGCCCGGATCGGCGCCGGCAACCGAGCCCGGACCTACCAGTGCACCGGCTGCAGGAGTAACGGGGACGCCTTCGCCGGCCGGAACGGGAACGCAAACGCCGGGTGCAACGCCCGCCCCGGCTCCGGCAGCGCAAGCCGCCGCGAGTTCTCCGCCTCTGGAGCGTCCGGACAAGAATGACTTTCAGGTGCTGATTCCGGCATTCGTTACCAGTCAGTTGAAAGAAGCCTTCGAAGTGGGGTTCCTGGTGTTTGTGCCATTCATCGTCGTGGATATGGTGATCGCCAACATCCTGTTAGCGATGGGCATGCAGATGTTGTCTCCCACGGTGATCTCTTTGCCGTTCAAGCTGCTGCTGTTTGTGCTGGTGGATGGCTGGTTCCTGATCGTACGTGGCCTGGTGCTGAGCTACACGTGACCAAGGAGGGAAGATGAATCCGGAAGCAATCACCCGCGTGCTGCGGGAAGCACTGGCGCTCACGTTGGAGTTGTCGGCGGGGCCCATGCTAACCAGCATGTTGATCGGATTGGTGGTGTCGATCGTGCAGGCGACCACCCAGATCCAGGAGCAGACCCTCAGCTTCGTGCCGAAACTGATCGGAACGTTTTTGGCGGTCGCCATCATGGGGCCCTGGATCCTGGCGCAGGCCGTAAAGTTCACGGTCGCACTGCTGGAAACCATTCCAACGGTGCGGTGAGGTCGGAGAATGCTGGAAGCCCTGCAGAGGATTTTGACGAACCTGGGTTTCCACATCGAAATCAACACCTTCCTGGTGCTTTTCGGTTTGATCCTGGCGCGCATGGCTTCGGCGATTACGCTGGCGCCTTTTCTAGGAGGGAAGTCGGTTTCAGGGCGGATCAAGATGGGCCTGGCGATCGTGGTGAGCATGATCCTGTTCCCCAACGTCGCGCCCCAAACCAACCTGGGAGACTTGAATGTTATCCGCGTGATGGCGCTGATGGTCAAAGAGGGATTGATCGGTGCGACATTGGGTTTCCTGACACAGCTTGTATTCCAGAGTATCCAGATGGCCGGAGCCAGCATTGACTACGCGCGGGGCATGAGTCAGGCGACATTTCTTGCGCCCGAGTTGGAGTCGAACGTTTCCCTGATTGGCCAGTTGCAGTTGCAAGCCTCCATCGTGCTTTTTCTGCTGCTGAACGGGCACCTGATGTTCTTGCGGGCGATGGCGGCGAGTTTTCGGAGTGTCCCCATCCTTGAATTTCCGAAGTTTAGCCTCGGTACTTTGGCGGGCATGGAGCGGATGGGGCATTACACGGCGCAAAGCCTGCAGATCTCATTGCAACTGGCGGCGCCCGTGTTGCTGACCATTTTTCTGGTGGATGCCAGCTTTGGAATGGTCACCCGGATTGCTCCCCAAGTGAGGACGCAATCGGAGAGCCCGCCCGTGAAGGCCTTGGTGGGGCTGGGGATTGTGTTTCTGGCGATGGGTTACATCGTCGGGCGGATGCCGGAATACTTCACCGGGATGTTGTTAAGTCTGGAACAGTTCATGCGCAACATTCAGTAGGCGCCACCGAACGGTGCCTAGGGATAAATCAGGCCGATGCCAGGCGAGAAGACAGAACAACCGACACAAAAGAAACTTAAGGACTCGCGCAAGAAGGGCGAGGTCTTCAAGAGTAAAGACATCGTGCAGGCCCTTCTCTTTATCACTGCGGCTGCGGTGATCACGATGGGCGGCTCCTCCTACGTTTCGCAACTGACTGGACTGATGAAGGAGTTCTTCCAGCCGGATGTTCTGGCCGGGACCATGACGCAGAACGCGATGCTGTCGCGGATGGGCTACGCGTGGTCGAAGTTCCTGATCTTGATGGCGCCGCTGCTGGGGGCGCTGGTGATAGTGGCCGCCGCCGGGAACTTCGTGCAGGTGAAAGTCCTGTTTGCCCCGGAAGTCATTAAACCCAAATTCGAGAAACTGAACCCGATCAACGGCTTCAAGAATACTTTCTTCAGCCCGCAAGCCTACCTGGAACTGGCCAAAAACCTGATTAAGTTCACGGTTGTGTTCTGGGTTCTGTATGTGGCGATCCGGGGTAGCATGCGCAGCATCATTCCGACGGCCGGGATGAGACTGGACCAGACCGGGAGTCTGGCGGGACACCTCATGACCGACATGATGTTCAAGGTGGGTGCGGTGTTCGTCATTTTGGGCGCCGCGGACTTCATGATTCAGAAAAAGATGTTCACGAAGAAGATGATGATGAGCAAGGAGGAAGTGAAACAGGAATACAAGGAGGCGGAGGGCGATCCGCATGTGAAGCACATGCGGAAGCACCTCATGCACCAGTTAATGCACGGCAGCGTGGCACAAAACGTGCCAAAGGCCACCGCGGTTGTCGCCAACCCAACCCACCTGGCAATCGCGATCCGCTACGACGAATCCAGCATGCAGGCGCCCAAGATTACGGCCAAGGGGCAGGATTCGATGGCTCTGAAGATTATTGAGATCGCCAAGGAGCACAAGGTTCCCGTGGTTCGCAACATCGGGCTGGCCCATGCCCTGATCGATCTGGAAGTGGGGCATGAAGTTCCCGAGGATCTCTATGAGGCAGTAGCAGAAGTCTTGAACTTCGTGTATCAGTTGGCGGCCCAGTCGGCCTAGGACGGAGGAGCAACGGTATGCGCGTGGATTACACATTACCTGCCCTGCAGCCCGCGATTCCGGCGGAAACGCAGGAAATCTCGAGTGAAGGGGCCTCGACGTTTCGGCAGTTGGTGCAGGGCGAAAACGTCCCCTTGCCAACGACCGTCGACGATTTGCTGCGACTGGATGTGCGGCCGTATACAGGCACTTATATCGGCCCGCCTCCACGGCCGCAGCTTTCGACGATGCAGGATGCCGAGACCCAGAGGCAGCAGTGGTACGGCATTCTTCGCCGGCACTCCGATGCAGGGCTTGGGTCCAGGACCAGCACGGGCCGGGGGCGGGCGGTCCAGAACATGATGGACATGTTGCGGGATATGCAGGGGATGGAGGATGCCATTGTGTCGCAGTCGGTGGCCCTCAGCAGGGGATGACTATGGCAGAGACAGGATGGACGCCCGAAGAGCTGTACCTGCTGTCGGACCGGGCCTATGGCTTTTACCAGCAGGGCCGGTATGAAGAGGCGGCTGTGATTTTCGACGGACTGATCGTGCTGGATCCGGGCAACTCGTACTACCGGACAGCTATGGCGGCGATTTGCCTGGCGCTGGGGGATGCCCAGCGAGCGGTGGATGAGCTGTCGGCAGTCCTGGAGAAAACCCCGGCCGACCTGGAGGCAAGGGCCCGGCGGTGTGAGGCCTATTGCGACCTCCGGCGTTGGGCGGAGGCCCGTCGCGACCTGGCGATTTTGCAGCGCAACGGGGAGCGCAATCATGCTCGCCGGCTGGGTTGGCGACTGCAGACCCAGGCCGGCAGTTCCCTGGGTGCTGACTAGCAACATCGTCGGGGACGGGTCGATAACTGGGGTGAGTTGGGAGTTGGGGCCAAGTAAGAACGCAAAAGAAATCTGAGATTAAAAAGGAGGCAGGAAATGGGGTTCTTGAATGACATTGTGAATGATGTGAGCAAGGCGGTTTCCGGAGTTGCTCAAGGGGTGGAACAGGCGGTTGGGTCCATCGCACAGGGCGCCGGGCAACTCTTGTCGAATCCAGCGGTGGACACGGCGTTGGGCAGCCTGGTCGGGTGCCCGGAGCTGGGCGAGCTGGGATCCGTGTTTGGGGGTCTGGCCGGAGCAGCGGGTGGAGGCCAAGCCGGAGGGCTGGGCAGCCTGCTGGGTGGGTTTGGCGGTCTCCTCGGCGGCATGCCGCCGATTTGCAGCAGCTTTGATCCGTTTGGTGGCGGAGGCGGAATGGGACTGGGCGGCTTGCTGAACCCTGGCGGGTTGCTTGGCGGGCTGTTTGGCGGCGGCGGTGCCGGAGGTGCCGGCGGATTTGGGGGAGGATTCAATTTCCCTCAGATTACAGGGTTCCCACCGCAGGGCTTCAATCCCGGCGCCATCGGCGGCGGAAGCAGCGGGAACTTTAACTTCCCCGCGGGAAGTCCTCAGGCCCAGATGCAACAGGCACAGACTCAAGCCGATAACACTCAGTTGCAGATGTACCAGTATCAGCTTGCGGAGCAACTGAAGCAGCAGGAAATGAAGATGTTCTTCGACCTGGCAAAGCAGTCGATTCAGGACATCACTGGCTAAGCGACCTCTCGGGGTCACAAATGAGAAGACCGGTCGGATTCCACTGAGCCCAAAATCTCAGTGGCTACCGGCCGTTCCGCAAAAGATTCGAATTGAGTTCGCTGAGAAGTTACGAAAAAGATACCGTCAAGGAGGACAAAGGGATGGCGCAGAATCAGATCAGCGCTTCGGAAGTGGAGAAGCGAGTCAACAGTGGCGAGCAACTGGCAACCGTACTGGGGATTTCCGATCCCCAGATTGAGGGCCTTGCGGCGCTTGGCTATAACGCGTATCAGCAAGGACAACTGAAGAATGCGGAAACGTTTTTCGCGGGCGTGATCGCATTGGACAATCGGTCTTACATCGGCAACGCGGGCTTGGGAGCCGTCGCCATGGCGCAGAAACCGCCCAAGCTGGACGATGCTCATGCATACTTGTCCCGGGCAGCGGAGCTGCGGCCGGACGATGCCACCATCCAGGCCAACCTGGGTGAGGTGTTGATTCGGCAGGGCAAGATCGAAGAAGCGAAAACGCACCTGGAACGCGCGTTCCAGCTCGATCCGCAGTTTAAGGATCGGGGTGTGAACCGGGCTCGTGCCCTGGTGGCGGGACTCGACCTGATCGTCAAGAAGGCTGAGCAACGCCAGCAGACAATGGCCAAAGCAAGTTAGTTTTGCAACCGCGCGCCGGACGCTCAGACAGCGTCCGGCGCCACTTTTCCACGAATTAGTACGTAAGTTGTGCGTTCCTCAAGTTCGTCGCCCCATGGATGACGCAACCTAGCGATGATAGCCAAGGTCCAGTCTCAGATCCTCGAGATCCAGAAGGAAATCCAGGCGGGGAATCTCGCCGGGGTTTTGACGCGCTTTGCTGACCTGATCCTGGTGGGATTGGTGGCCGTGATGATCGGCCTCATGATCGTGCCGCTGCCAACCTTCCTGCTGGACATCTTTCTGACCATCAACATCACCGTAGCGGTGACGATTCTGATGGTCTCGATCTATATCTCGAGTCCCACACAGATTGCTTCCTATCCCACACTGCTGCTCCTCACTACGCTGTATCGTTTGTCGCTGGATATTTCTGCGACAAGGCTGATTCTGCTGAAGGCCGATGCCGGTGAGGTGATCCGGGCATTCGGCATGTTCGTGGTGAGCGGCAACTTCGTCGTGGGCGCGGTGATCTTCCTGATCATCACGCTGGTTCAGTTC
>Ga0187825_10000020_pt1 | contig 21199 bp, 16 predicted proteins | sample NC_wetland_sal_i_11_FD_132421 | JGI IMG/M metagenome (GOLD analysis project Ga0187825, IMG submission 132421) | Wetland sediment microbial communities from Neuse River Estuary, North Carolina, USA - SourceSoil_5 | ecosystem: Environmental > Aquatic > Freshwater > Wetlands > Sediment | place... | reverse complement strand
GTCTGGCTGGGCAGCAAAATGACGGCGGTGGTGCCGGAAAAAGCGTTGCGCCCGGTGCTGGGAACCACTCTTTTGCTGCTGGGCTACAAATTGCTATAGCCGAAGGGAGAGAACTTGAGACTTGCAGCTCCGTTAGCGACGGCTCTGGTTGCGGTTGTTTTAGCCAGCAGCCTGGTGGCGCAAAGTGATCCGCCGGCAACTGCCGCAGACCCGGCCAACACAGCCGTTTCATCCGCGATTTCCTTCCGGCACGACGGCCTGGTTTTGAGCAATGAAAGCAGCTCCACGCAGGTGCGGATCCACGGCTATATCCAGGCGGATGGCCGCTTTTTTTCCAGTGATCTGAAAGATCAAAGCCCGGACACCCTCCTGTTCCGCCGTATACGCCCGCTGTTGGAAGGCACATTGTTCAAGACGCTGGATTTTCGTTTTATGCCAGATTTCGGCCGGAACAATCCACAGATTCAGGAAGCCTACGTTGAGATCAGGACGCTTCAGTTTGCCAAGCCGCGGATCGGGAAATTCAAAACTCCGGTCAGCCTGGAAACTCTGCGCTCCGACCGTGAGGCGACCTTCGCCGAGCGTTCTCTGGCCTCAGACCTGGTTCCGTTGCGTGAAGTAGGTGCTCAGCTCAGTGGCTCACTGGGGAACAATTCCATCGCTTATGCCGCGGGTTATTTCAACGGAACCACTGACGGATCGAACGGAAGCTTTCAATGGCGAGCCAGCAACGAAGGTGTGGCGCGAGTATTTCTTACCCCGTTCTCCTCCCGATCAGCCAAAGTTTTTCGGGGCACGGGCGTGGGAATCGCCGCTTCCTTTGCCGGCGAGCACGGCGCCTTGCCCAGCTTCAAGACGGTTGGCCAGAACACATTCTTCAAATACTTTTCCAGCGCAGCCGCCGACGGCAGGCACACGCGGCTCTCACCCCAGGCATACTACTATTGGGGGCGGTTAGGGCTGATGGGCGAGTACACGGTCTCGTCGCAAGACGTGCGCAACCACCTGAGCAGCCGGCGCTTGAGCAACGACGCCTGGCAGGCCACCGCCTCCTTCATGCTCACGGGCGAGAAGAACAGCTATGCCGGGGTGCGGCCACGAAGCGCATTCGAGCCGCAAAAAGGCATCCGCCACCTGGGCGGCTGGGAATTAGCCGGCCGTTACAGCCGGTTGCGAGTGGATGGAAATGCGTTCCCTCTTTTTGCCGACCCCAAAACGGCCGCGGCAGCGGCTGCCGAGTGGGGCGTGGCTCTCAACTGGTATTTGAACCGGTTCGTGAGAATTATGAATGCTTATGAGCACACCAGGTTCCAGATGGCCCTGCCGGAAGTGGCTCCCCTGCACAGCGAGAACGTGATAATGTCCCGCCTGCAGCTCGCCTTCTGAGAACCGCCCGCGCCGCCAACCCGTAAGGACCAGAGCCCATCTGTTCGGTGTATGGCTCGGGTGCGTGCGCTTTCTCCCTTTCCCGGTTTGCCGGTTCCGCCGGAACCCGATCCCGGCGTCGGGCCGGTCCGCGATCCTGAGCCCAGTCCGGAGCCGGAACCGGGCGGCGGCCCTGACGTTTTGCCGGAGCCGGACCCCGACGGCGGAACAGACCTTCCTGGCATGTGACTTCAGTTACCTGCGGAACGGATGCGAGATGTCCGTTGGGACAGGGTGCCCCACTGGTCTAATGGACGTTCGTAACTGCTGCAGCCGTTTACTAGGTTTGCTCCCCCGGCTAGAGTTTGGAGAGGGCAACAGGCGAGAGGCGGAGGCGATCCGCAGCGTGCTTTGCCCACTCAGAAGAACTCTGGCCGGAGTGGGAGATGCTGAACAATACTGACCAAGGTCTTGTGCAATACTCAAGCCGGCGCCGTTTTCCCCGCTTTGAAGTCAACCGGCCGGTTACCGCCATTCTTTATTGGGAGAGCGCGCCTCCCGTACTCATTTCGGGACGCTGCCACAGCCTGAGCGAAGGCGGGCTGGGCGCCACCATGTCGCAGCAACTGAGAGTAGGCGAGGTTGTGAATCTGGAGGTGGCGCACGGCGTCCGGGTTTATGCCGCAGTACGCAACCTGCGCGGCTTCGCTCACGGGTTCGAGTTCGTGCTGGTCAAGGACAACCAGCGGGCTGCCATCCAGCGGCTCTGCCGTTCACGTCTCAGTTAAAGTCAGGCCGGCTTGGACTGGCTTGATGGCAGGGCGGCCCGGTCCACCATCCATATCAGGCGGCCGTTCACCGGGCGGATGAGCTTGGCAGGAAACTGCTCGGCCGGAGCATTGCTGTAGAGCACGGACTGCAAGGCCGGTGCCTTCTCCGCTCCGCTTACCAGAAACATCACTTCCGCCGCATTATTGAGCACAGGCGCGGTCAAGGTAAGCCGGTGATGCCCGAATTTCTGCACCCAGTTGGCGACCACCAGTCGCGAGCGCTCCTGCAGGGCGGAACTACCGGGGAATAACGAAGCGGTGTGTCCGTCCGGCCCCAACCCCAGCAACACCAGGTCGAAGCGGGGAAGCTCACCCGGCTTCAAAGCAAAAAAATCCCGGATGGTCTGCTCATATTCTTCCGCCACTCGCGCCGCGTCGCTCTGCTCGGCGGGCATGCGGAATACATGGTCAGGCGGAATGGGCGCCTGGGAGAGCAGAGTTTCCCGCACCATGCGGTAGTTGCTGTCTTTATCGTCGGGCGGTACGTGGCGCTCGTCGCCCCAGAACAGGTAGGTTTTGTTCCAAGGCAGCCTTTGCGCGTTCCGGGCCAGTTGGGAATACAGCCCGCGCGGCGTGGAGCCCCCGGAAAGGCTGACAGTAAACCGGTCATGGGCCCGCACTGAATTGAGCGCCGCTTGCTCAAATTCAGCGGCGGCAACACGGCTTAGTTCGCTGGCGTCGGCGACAATTTTGATCTCAGGTTGCATAGGACCAGCACTTAGCAATCAGCCAGCAACGATTCAACCTGGTCGGCAGTGCAGATGCGGTTGAGGGGCTAAATGCTAATTACTGCCTGCTGATTGCTCTTTCAGCATAACACCGCGCCAGCCGCACTAAGACACCTGAGCCGTGGTCGCACGAGGCAGGCTGGCGGAGGCTCCGTTTCCCGCCAGCGACGTGGTGAGCAGTTCTGCTTTCAGGCCTCGCTGGGCTATGTGTTTCCTGACGCGCTCAACTGTCCTGGAAACACTGACTTCAGGATCGAGGAACAACAGCACCGCAGGGCCGGCGCCGCTCAGCACCGAACCCAGCACACCTTCGCTGCCGGCGAGCTCGCGCAGGGCGGGCAATAACGGGCACAGGGGAGCGCGATAGGGCTCGTGAATGCGGTCCTGCAAGGCGGAGCGCAGCAGGTCCGCGCGGCCCTGAGTGAATGCGGCCAGGAGAAAGAGCGAATTCTGCAAATTGAAGACGGCATCCGGCCGTGAATATTGAGCCGGAAGCACGCGCCGGGCCTCTTCCGTGGACAGCGGCTCCGCGGGGATCGCCAGCAGCAAGGGCCAGGGGCAAGTGGCGGCGATTCGGACCGCCTGCACGGTGGGTGTGCCATCGGCGGCAGTGGCATGGCGGGCGATGGCCAGGCCGCCCAACCAGCAGGCGGCGGCATTGTCGGGGTGGCCTTCGCGGCGGGACGCCTCGGCGATGATCCGCTCGTCAGTCCATTCCAGCCCGCCCGTGCGCACCGCCAGCGCAATGCCGGCCAAGCGAGCGGCCGCCGAGGAACCGCAACCTTTGCCGATGGGAATTTCGTTGCTCACTTGCAGATGCAAAGGCACCGCCGGTTTGCCCGCCGACTGCAGCACTTCGCAGCAGGTCTTCAGGATGAGATTTTCAGCGCCACCGCCGCACAGGTGCGCATCCCGTCCACGGGCAGAGACTGAAAATTCGCCGGCGGGCTCAGCGCGGACCCGCAGGAAAAGGGAGAGGGCCAGCGCCGCCGCGTCAAACGCCGGGCCCAGGTTGGCGGAAGTGGCCGGAAGCGCCAGTTCGTCACCTTGCCTCCGAGGAGGTTCAGTGTGTGGCATCGCTCTTCTCCGCCGCCTCGAGCACGCGCAGCACCGCCTCCACGCTGGGCTCAACCTCCAGCGGAGCGCGGCGATAAGGATCAAGACGGCCCCGCTGGTCTTCCGCGGTCTCAGGCAGCAACTCCCGCCGGTGGAACTTCAGCGTGTATTCCGGGTCCTTAAGCAGATGGCCGGTCAGCACCAGCACCACGCGCTCCTGGTGGTGCACGAAGCCCTGACGCACCAGCTTTTTAAGTCCGGCAAGGGTGACGGCGGAAGCGGGCTCGCAACCCACGCCATCGCTGCCAATTTCCGCCTTAGCGATGGCAATTTCCGCCTCGCTCACCTGCTCGCAGCGCCCGCCGGTGGACTCGAGAACGCGCACCGCCTTCTTCCAGGATACGGGATTGCCAATGCGAATGGCGGTGGCTGCGGTCTCCGCCCGCACCGGCACCAGGCGCTGGCCGCCCGTCTCCCGCAGCGTACGCACCAGGGCGTTGGCCCCTTCCGCCTGGATGACCGACAACTTGGGCAAGGACTGAATCAGCCCCAGGCGGCGCAGTTCTTCCAGGCCCTTGCCCAGCGCCGAGCAGTTGCCCAGGTTGCCGCCGGGAACGATGATGTGGTCCGGAACCTGCCAGTCCAGTTGCTCCAGAAGTTCGAGGGCGGCTGTCTTTTGCCCTTCCAGGCGATAAGGGTTGATGGAATTGAGCAGGTAAATGGGATGGCGGCGCACCAATTCGGTGAGAATGCGCAGGCAGCCGTCGAAATCGGCGCGCAACTGGCAGGTAAGAGCTCCGTAATCCAGCGCCTGCGAGAGCTTGCCCCAGGCGATTTTGCCCTCAGGAATAAGCACCAGGCTGCGCAGGCCGCCATGGGCGGCATAGGCGGCCATGGAAGCGGAAGTGTTGCCGGTGGAGGCGCAGGCCACCCAGGAAAAGCCCTCCTGGCGGGCCACGGAGATGGCCACAGTCATGCCCGTATCCTTGAAGGAGCCAGTCGGGTTCATGCCCTGGTGCTTGGCCAGGAGGAGGTCCACACCGGCACTGCGGGCGCAGCGCGGCAACTCGAAAACCGGGGTATTGCCCTCGCGCAGAGTGATGATGCTCCGCCCATCGGGCAGATGGGGCAGCAGTTCGCGGAAGCGCCACACACCGCTGGCGTCCTGGGCATGGCGCGAAAGCCTGCGCTCCCACCAGGTCTGCCTGAGGCGCGAGGCCCACACCAGGGTTTGCGCTTCGCTCCGCGCCCAACCGGGATAGACCACTTCCAGCAGGTCGCCGCAGCGCGGGCAGCGGAATTCCCCGGCTGCGTGCTCGAACTCCGCCCCGCACGCGATGCAGCGCAGCGCATGGCCAGTCTTCATGTCAGCTTGCACTTTGGCCCCTGCTGTCATTTTGCCGGAATCGAGCCGCCACTGCGAATCAGCGGCGCAGGTACTGGTCGGTTTTGCTCAGCCAGTCAGCGCGCGGGGGGGTGAACACATCCAGGTCCACCGTGTCTTCCAGCGCGATGGCTTTGTGCGGCATGTTGGAAGGAATGCAGAGTACCTCCCCGGCGTGAACCACAATATCGCGGCCGTCAATTTCGAACTTGAGCGCGCCTTCCAGGATGTAGGTGATCTGTTCGTTTTGGTGGCTGTGCAGCGGCACCACGCAGCCTTTCTTAAGCAGCACGCGCGCCAGCATCATCTTCTCGCCTACCACCATCTGGCGCTGCAGCAGGGGGTTGAGGTCTTCCAGTTCGACTGACTTCCAGGGAATGTACTTGAGTTCGCCGGATTGTCCTTCGCTTTTCGGCATGGTAGCCATGGGTTGGAATCCTTGGTTGTGAGGTGACCTGCGGTTCCACGAGTATAAATGCCCGCGCCCGCGCTGGCCACGGGCTTCAGTCGGCAAAAGCGGCAAGGGGGCCTTGTGCCGTGGGCTAGCGCGCGTAGTAGCCCTGGCGAGCCATTACCCTCAGCTTCTTTCCCGACTTTCGGGCCTGAATCTGAATGTGGTGAAAGCTTCCATTGTCGGCAATTTCCGGGGGGCGATAGGCGACGGCATAGCGGTAGCGCAGTTCTTCGCTGATGCGGGCGAAGGCGCGCGTCAGCTTGCGCACGTTTCCTGGGAACAGCGCTTGCCCCCCTGTGGGCCTGGCCAGGTGCTTCAGATTTTTGTCAGCGGAAGAATCCGCCAGGGAGTTGGTGCTGACCGCGTAAACGGTCACCTCCGCCTGCTGGGCGCGCGCCACCACGGCTGGCAGGGTGTTTTTGCTGGAATTGTCGTCGCCATCAGAAACCAGAATGAGCACCCGGGCCACCATGCCTGGTCCGGGAGCGGCCAACAAATCGCAGGCCTTCGCGACCGCATCAAAAACGGCGGTCCCTCCACCGGGCGACAGGCGGTCAACGCCGGCCGAGAGCACGCGGGGGTCATGGCTGAAACTCTGGCTGAGATGGAAAGTGGTGTTGAAGCCCGCAACCATGGCCTGGTCGGCTTGGCCGCGCAGGGTCTGGCGCAGGAATATGGCGGCTGCCTGCTTTTCAAACTGAAAGCGTTTCCGGATGGAGTCGCTGGTATCCACCAAAAGGGCGACCCGCAGGGGCAGATTGCCGCGTCCGCGAAAATCCACGATGGCGGCGGGCTTGTTGTTGTCCCGCACCGTGACGTCGTTCTCGGTCAGGCCGGCGACAAATCGGCCGTGGCGGGAGGCGGTAAACAGGACCTGAACCTCATTGACCTGCTTGCGGAGAGTCCAGGAGTTCGGGGCCGTCGCCAGCAGCGCCTGCGAGGTGGCGCACATGCCGCAATCCTGAACCTGCGCACCCACAGAGGGGCCGCAGGCGACTATAAGCACCAGAGCCGCCAGTCGAAGCCGGACTGCAGGAGTGGTCCGAGCGCGCCTCATTTTGCACCCCGAATCAGCGCTTCACTTCTGGGTGGCTGATTGGGTGGAAGAAAGCCTGTCCATTTGCGCAATCTGCGCGTTGACCTGGGCAACATCGGAGGACTTGGGCGCCAGGCGCACGTAGTTGCGCATGTGCTCGGCCGCGCCCTGATAGTCATGTTTTTGCGCCAGGATCACGCCCAGCAGGTATTCCATTTTGGGAATGCGATGCTCCACGTCGGTCTGGATTCCCTGGCGGGCGGCCTTTTCGGCATCGGCGTAATGACCCAGGTAGAAATTGGCGGCCGAGTTGTAATACCAATCCTGGGCGAAGCTCAGCGGGTTCAGGCGCAGCACGGCGTTGGTCTCGTTGATAACGTCCTGCCAGTGCTGTTCCTGGAAATCCATGACGGCCAGCAAGCCATGGGGGCTGACAAACTGCGGGTCAGCGGCAACGGATTGCTGCAACGACTGCCGCGCCCCCGCCATGTCCTTCTGTTGCAGCTGCGCGCGGGCCAGTTCCAGCCAGGCGGCGGCAAATTTGGGATAGATCTGGACCGCCTCCTGGAACTTTTTCTCCGCCGCCTGCCACTTTTGTTTCTGCTCCTGGTCGCGGCCCTTCTCGAAGGCCTTCCTTGCTTTGGAGGGGGCCATGGCGGTGGTGGCGCTGATGGTAAAGCCCTGCACGTGTTGCAGGCGGTGCAGAACGATCGTCCCCACATCCATAGACTCGGTCAAGTCCACGCTGGCCAGTTCCACAACCTGCGAAGTGAAGCCGGGCAAAACCGCAAGCAGTTCGCATTGCTGCAATTCACGGCGCTGCTGGAGAGCGGTGCGCGGCTGACCCGGCATGTTGGACGCGGTGGTGGTTACATCGTCGTTTCCCATGCCGCGCTGTTTGCCAAACTCGAAGCTGAAATTGCCTTTGTGGTCGGTGTAGCCTTCGAAATGGCGGTCGCCGTTGCAAAGGCTCTCGATGGTCGCGGCATCAGTCAGTTCGCTGCCATCGTCTACCCGTACCTTGCCCGAGAGAAACAGCGGCATTGGCGGCAGGGTATCGGGATTGTTGATGTTGGGAGGAATACTACCGCTGGGCACGGACCCGGTATTGCCGACTGATGGCCGGCCGCCGCTTCCGCCGGTACTGCCACCACCCGAAGGCCGCCCTTGTGCCGCCAGGCTAACGCTAAGAACCAGGATTCCCAGGAAACTGAGGAGGAAACGTGCCGGTCGCATGGAAGGCCTCCGCGTCCGCAAGCCGTAAAACCGGTAGGCGGTGTGTGTAGGATAGGATTTAACCACACCCCAAGCTGGTTGGCCTGATGTTTATCCCGGCCGGGGCGTTTGTCAAGCCAAATGAAAGACCGCCGGCAGGGGGTGTGGGATACGGCAAAATGGCAACTTTCACGCTCTGCAGGCATCATGGATAGCTATGCGTCACTGGGCCCTTGAGGCGTTAATCGTTGGCTGTATGACATGGGCAAGCGTGGCCTGCGCCCAGCAGGCCGTGCCCTCCCCTGCCCAGGTAGCGCAGGCGGAAGCGCAAGCCCAGGCCTACCGCGCCCAATATGGCGTCAGTCCCCAACTGCTGCAATTCATGTCGGAAATTGCCCGCGCCAAGCTGGCCATGGGGCAGGTGAGGGCGGCCCAAGCCTACGCCCAGCAGACGGAGCAACTGTGCCGGCAGGAACTGCAGCGCCGCGCCGTAGATGCCGAGCCGCGGCTGCCGCTGGCGCTGGGTGGAGCTATCGAGGTGCGGGCGCAAGCCATGGCCGAGAATGGCAATCGCAGCGGCGCCCTGGCCCTGCTGCGGGGAGCACTGAAGGAGTATGGCAACACCTCCCTGCAGGCCCGTCTGCAGAAAAATCTTAACCTGCTGACCCTGGAAGGCAAGCCGGCTCCCCCGCTGGTGGAGCAACAGTATCTCGGACCCAAGCCCCCGCCTCTCAGCGCCCTGCGCGGCCGACCCATATTGCTCTTTTTCTGGGCGCACTGGTGTGCCGACTGCAAACACGAAGGCCCCATCATCAGCCGTCTGGAGAGCGAATACCGGTCGAGAGGATTGGTGCTGCTGGGGCCCACCCAGCGCTACGGCTACGCCGCCTACGGCGAGCCGGCCCCCCCGCAAGCCGAACTGCAATATATAGACAGCGTCCGCAGGCAATATTACGGCGACCTGAGCAACATGCCCGTACCCGTCAGTAAGATAAATTTTGATCGCTATGGAGCCAGCACCACGCCCACTCTGGTGCTGATTAACCGCCGCGGCTTCGTGGCCATGTATCACCCCGGCGTGCTCAGCTACGAGCAACTGCGCGACGAGATTGAGAAGGTGGTCGCGCCTTCGCCGGCGGTGCAACGCGAACCCTCCCACCGGAACACCAAAACTCCGCGGTAGCACGACCGCTGATTCCCGACTCCCCCTGCCGACTCCGCTTTTCACAGCTCCCGCAGCGCCACCGCAATTCGCGCACGCGCGGCGCGCACCGCCGGCGGCACCCCACCGGCCAATCCCATGATCAGGGCAAAGATAAGTCCGCCCAGCAGCAGAGGCGCGGTCACGCGGAAGGCGAAAGCCAGATGGGAGAAGGTCTGCCAGTTCATGGCGCCGGTGGTCATGCCGTTAAGGGGCAAGACCCCTATGCACCCGATCAACCCGCCTATGAAGGCGATGCACAGCGCCTCAAAGACGAAGGAGGTGACCACGCTGCCGGCGCCAAATCCCAGGGCGCGCATGGTGGCAATTTCGCGCGAACGCTCGGCCACCGCCGAGTACATGGTGTTGAGCGCCCCGAATACCGCGCCTACGCCCATGACCAGCGCCACCAGGGTGCCGAGCACGGTGATGAGCCGGGTGAGCGCCTGCGATTGTTTGTCGTAGTACTCGACTTCGCGCTCCACGTCCAGGGTCAAGCGCGGATCCGAGGTGAGCGTGTCCTTAAAATGTTGAAAAGCTTCGGGCGAGGTCAGGCGCACCGTTACCGACTGGAAGTTGTTTGTCGGACGCTTATACACGCCGTTGAGAACGGTGGCATCGGCCCAGACTTCGGAGTCGAAGGCACTGCCGCCGGCGTCGAAGACGCCCACCACCGTCCAGGTGCCGCCGCCGAATCTCACCGTGTTGCCCAGGTTAAAGCCGGCGTAGGTGCCGGCCACGTTGCGGCCCACCACCAGTTCATCCAGACCGGGCCGGAAGAAGCGCCCGGACACCACCTTGATGTTGCGCACCGCCAGCGCTTTGGGGGATACGCCGCGCACCTGCACGTTGGCGTCGGCGCCGTTGGACTTCAGGGGAAACGGAGCGATCACCACCACCTCGGGGCTGACCAGGGGTCCGGAAGAGTCGCGGGCCACACCCGGAGCATCCTCGATGATGCGTTCCTGGTCGAGGGAAACGGCGCTCGACATCTCGCTGGTGGCGCCGCCCCGCAGCAGCAGCGCGTTGCTGGGCGAGCCCGAAGCCACCAGCGTGGTCTTGAACCCCTTGGCCAAGGCCAGCATGGCCACGAACACGCCCACCGTGCCCGCGATGCCCAGCACCGCCACCACGGTGGAACTCCAGCGCACCCGCAGGCTGTTCAGGTTGTAATTGAGGGGGATGGCCATGTCACACACTCCGGAGCGCGTCCACCACCTTGAGCCGCCCGGCGGAATAGGCGGGCACAATGCCGGCGGCAAAACCCACCGCCAGCGCCAAAACCGCGCCTAGCGCCATGGCCGCTGCCGGCAGGTAGAAGAAGGGGAGCATTCCGCCGGTGGGATCGCCGTTCAAGGTAAGCAGCTTGGCCAGCACCAGACCCACTCCGCCTCCAATCGCCGCCACCACCACCGACTCAAACACCACCAGCAACAGGACAAAGGTGTCAGAGAAGCCCACCGCTTTGAGCACCGCCAGTTCTCGGATGCGTTCGCGCACCGCAGTCGCCATGGTGTTGCCGGCCACCAGCAGCAAGGTGAAGAAAACCACCGCTCCAATGCTCATGATTAAGAAGCTGATGTTGCCCATCTGCTTGGCGAAGGAGGCGGCAAATGCCTGCTCTGTATCCGTCTTGGTTTCCCAGGGAGAATTGGCGAAGGTGGTGTCAATCGCCTTGGCGATCCTTACCGCGTTATCCGGACTGTCCACCTTCACCACGTACCAGCCCACCAGCCCGTGCCAGTACTGGTTTTCACGTTCCTCGAGATACTTGTAATGAAACCAGAACTGGGTGGTGTCGTCCGCCGGGCGTTTTCCGGTGTAAATGGCGCGAATGTTGAATTCCCAGGTTCCGGGAAAAATTGTCCCCTTGATGGGAATGCGGTCACCCAGCTTCCATCCGAAGCGCTTGGCCAGTTTCACCCCCACAATGGCGCCCTCGCGGTCCTCTTTGTACGCTTTCCACTGGTCGTCGGATATCAGGAATTCTGGGTACATGGAGTGAAAGGTGTCATCGTCTATGGCTAGCTGGGCGAAGAAGTTCTTGGGGTCCTGGTAAATGCCCCCAAACCAGTTATTGTGCGTGACCTCCTTGATGCCCGGAATGCGCTCCAGGCGCTCCTGGTAGGCAACCGGCAGGGGCTGGATGAGGGACACCTTGTTGATCACTACCAGGCGATCGGAACCCGCCACGTCCAGTCCCGCGTTGAAGGCCCCGCGCACAATGGCCAGCAGCCCGAACAGGAACAGCGCCACCGCGAATGAGCCCAGAGTCAGCGTGGTCCGAATCTTCTTGCGGAACAGGTTGGCGATGATGAGGTGGCGGTATTTCAATTCCGGCCTCCCACGGTGCTGCCCTCCTTGTTGGCTTCCACCAGCACACCTTTTTCCAGGTGCAACAAGGTGTGGGCCCGCGCCGCCGCCACCGGGTCGTGAGTCACCAGCAGCACGGTTTTGCCGTGCTCCTCGACCAGGCGGTCAATCAGATCCATGATTTCGTCGGCGCTCTTGCGGTCCAGGTCGCCGGTGGGTTCGTCGCACAGCAGAAAAGTGGGATCAGCCACAATGGCGCGCGCAATCGCCACCCGCTGCTCCTGCCCGCCGGAGAGCTGGCGCGGATAGTGGTGCATGCGGTCTCCCAGGCCAACCACCTGCAGAGCGGTCTCCACATGCTGCTTGCGCTCGCTCTTGGAGAGCTTGGTCAGCAGCAGGGGCAGTTCCACGTTCTGGAAAGCGGTCAGCACCGGAATCAGGTTGTACATCTGGAAGATGAAACCCACGTGCCGCGCCCGCCAGGAGGTGAGCTTGCCGGCGGACAGGTGCGTGATCTCGTCGCCCGCCACCGTAATGGTGCCCCGGGTGGGCAGGTCCAGGCCGCCGAGCAGGTTGAGCAGCGTGGTCTTGCCTGAACCGCTGGGGCCCATGAAGGCCACGAAGTCGCCCTTGTCCACGTCCAGGTTCAGGCCCTGCAGGACGTGGATTTCCTCGCTTCCGCGCTGGTACTTTTTGTCCAGGCCGCGCACCCGCACCAGGCTGCTGCCGTCGCCGTTGCCGTCTACCCTGACCATGAATTTCTTTACCTCCTGATTTCCACCCGCTGGCCGTCGCGCAAGCCTTCAAAGCCGCTCACCACCACCTGGTCGCCGGGCGCCAGGCCGGCGGTTATCTCCGTATCGCTGCCGCGGGTTTCGCCCACGCCAACGGCACGCCGCTCCACATGCCCTTCCTTATAGAGGTAAACCGCCTGGCTGCCGTTTTCGTTACGCAGCGCGGTTTGCGGCACCAGCGCCTTTACGCCTTCGGATTTGGCCGCCCTGCCTTCATTGCCCAGGAAAGTGACCTTCACCCCCATGTCGGGCAGGATGCGCGGGTCAAGCTGGTCGAAGGCAATGCGAACTTTGACGGTAGCTTTCTGCCGATCCGCCGTTGGAATGATGGTGCGCACCTTGGACGGGATCTGCCAGTTAGGGTAGGCATCGAGCACCGATGTGACCGGCATCCCTGGGCGCACGCGGGCGATATAGGACTCATTGACGTCCACTTCAACTTCCAGGGACTTCATGTCCACGATGGTGGCAATGCCGGTGCGGGTGAAGCCGCCGCCGGCAGAATTGGGCGAAACCATTTCGCCCACCTGCGCGTCCTTGGAAACCACAATGCCGGCGAAGGGGGCGCGGACGGTGCAGTTATCCAAATCCTGCTGGGCGACGCGAATCCTGGCGTCGGAAGCCTGGACCTGTTCCCTGGTCATGGCAATTTTCGCGCGCAGACTGTCAGCGGCGGTGCGCGCGTTGTCTAATGCTTCCGGGCTGCTGACGCCCTGCCTGGTCAATTGCTGGGTGCGGCGCAGTTCGATTTCCGCGTTGGCCAGTTGTACCTGCAGGTCCTGCAACTGGGCGGCAGTGGCGTCACGGTCGGCTTTGGCGGAGTTCAGGCGGACGCGGTAGTCGGAGTCGTCGAGTAGGGCCAGTATCTGCCCTTCCTTCACGTGCATGCCTTCGTCGGCATACATCTGGGTGACGCGGGCCGTGATTTTGGCGGCAATCGTGGCCCGCCGCCGCGGCGTCACATAGCCGCTGGCATTGAGCAGCGCCACCTGCCCGCCGCTGCCTGGGGCCTGCGCCGCTGCCACCTCTACCACCGGAGTTTTGCCGCGGACGGCGTACACTCCGGCCGAGACCAGCAGAAGCAAGCCCAGCGCTGCTGCCACCCAGCGCGGCCATTGCGGGCCGCGATGCTGACTGCGTGAGCCTTCGTCAATTCTCAACGCCGACAGATCGGGGGCTGTCGAGCCCGTGCGTACTGCCATCCTCACTCGCCTCGTTTACGTTTGCAGGAGCCCCGGCCGGCTAGCATACCGGTCCTTGCCGCCGCCTATAGGACATACGTCCGGCAACAGCAATTGTTGCACTCCATTTTATGAGTATTCCCGCCTTTGTCGCCGTGGCTACATGTAAAATTTTCGTATGCGGTAAAGCCGGCGTCGGGCAGAGCCCGAAACGGAGGGATATACTGCTTGTTTATGGACGTGGCGAACGAGAAAGTGGACGTTGTGTGCCCGCGTTGTGGGATGACGTTTTCCGCATTTCTGAAACAAATGGCCGCGCACAACCAGAAAATTGTCTGTCCCAAGTGCGGCGGAGCACAGGATTGCGGTCAAGTGGATGCGTTCGGCAGCCAGGCCACACGGGAGCCATAATCGGCGGCCGCTCTTTGCCTGGCCAGCGGGCTTTGATATCCTGCCCATATTCTCTGCCAGGTTACAGGTGTGTCCCGCGTTCTCCGCTTGTCAGCATTCTGCCTGATCTTTGCCGCTGGGGCGGCGGCGGCGCCCAAACCGCACCCGGCCGCGCCTTACAACCTGCTGCTGGTTACCATTGACACCCTGCGGCCCGACCACCTGGGCTGCTATGGCGACCGCCAGGCGCGCACCCCTAACATTGACGCCCTGGCTGCCGACGGCACCCGTTTCGAGAACGCCTATACTCCGGTGCCCATCACCCTGCCTTCGCACACCGTGATGATGACCGGCACCTACCCCATGTACAGCGGCATTCACGATTTCAGCGGCAACCGGCTGAATCCGCAACAGCCGACCCTGGCTTCCATTTTGAGGCAGCAGGGGTACGCCACCGGAGCCGTGCTCGGTTCCGCCGTGCTCGACCACCGCTTCGGTTTGAACCAGGGATTTGATTTTTACTACGACCACTTCGATTTCAACCGCCTGGAAGACGCCAATCTCGACCTGATGAAGCGTCCGGGGAATGTGGTGGTGGACCAGGCGCTGCAGTGGCTGGCGGGCAATTCCGGCAAGCCGTTCTTTCTCTGGGTGCACCTCTACGATCCGCACACGCCCTACCAGCCGCCGCCGCCCTTCGACCGCGAGTACCAGAGCCGCCCGTACGACGGAGAAATCGCCTTCGCCGACCAGCAGCTGGGCCGCCTGCTCCGTTTTCTAAAAGAGAGACACCTGTACGGACGCACCCTGATCGTGCTCACCGGCGACCACGGCGAATCCCTGGGCGAGCACGGCGAGAAGACGCACGGCTTCTTCATTTACGACACGACCTTGCGCATCCCCTTCATGGTCAAGCTGCCGGCGGGAGAGCGCCATGTAACCGCAATCGCGCAGCCGGCCAACACCCTGAACCTGCTGCCCACCGTGCTCGAGGCGCTTAAGATTCCCCCTCCCGCCGACGCCCAGGGCGCCAGCCTGCTGCCCACGATCCTGGGAAAGGCGCGCCCGGCGGAGGTTTCCATTCAGCTATACTCGGAGTCCTTCCTTCCCCTGCTGCACTTTGACTGGAGCGACCTGCGCGGCATCCAGGTGGGCAAATACCACTTCATTGACGTTCCAAAACCGGAGCTTTACGACATTGATGCCGATCCCGGCGAACTTCACAACCTCTACTCTCAGAAGCCGGCCATCGCCCAGGAACTGAAGGCGCAGCTGGAGGCCATGGAGAAGAAGTACACCGCCGGCGCCCATCAGGCGCAGTCCATTCCTCTCGATCCGGTGCTGATGGAGCGGCTGAAGTCGCTGGGCTATGCCGGGTTTTCCGGCGGCCATCCTACCAAGTCGGGCGACAAGCGCCAGTTGGCCGATCCCAAAGACCGCATCGCCATGTTTGAACTGGTTTCTGAAGCGGTGGACGACAGCCAGCACGGGCGCTTCGACCAGTCCACGGCCAAGCTCAGCCAGGCGCTCAAAACCGAAGATACCTGCGTGCCCGTGCACTACCTGCTGGGTCTGGACTACTACCGCATGCAAAATTATGCCGACTCAATCCGCGAGTTTCGCCGCGTTCTTGAGCTCAGCCCCGACTACACGCTGGTGTATTTTTATCTCGGACTGGCGTACGCCCGCTCCGGCGATTACCCCAACAGCATGGATTACCTGCAACGCACGCTGCAGGCTGATGGCACCAATTTTTCCGCCGCTTATAATCTTGGCGCCGTGTATCTGAAGACCGGCAACGTGGAGCAGGCTGCCGCCGCCTTCCGCCAGGCGATTCAGATTTATCCCGGATACGAGCCCGCGCACCTTGCGCTCGGCGAAGTCCTGCTTTACCAGGGAAAAGTGGACGATGCGGTTGCGGCGCTGCGCCAGGCGATCGAACTCGCCCCCAAGGACCCGGCGCCCCACGCCGCCCTGGCCAAGGCGCTCAAAGCTAAGGGAATGGACAGCGAAGCAGAACAGGAAATGCAAAAGGCGGCCGGCGACCGCCCCCAGCATTAGAATCATGGCGGGGCACACAGCAGCGCGCAACAGAACATTCCCGGCCCTGCTGTGGCTGGCGCTGGCGGCGCTGCCCATGGCCGCAAACCAGCGCCCAGCGGCCCCTTCCAGGCACTCTTCTTCTTCGCCCCTGCGCCCTGGCGGCGGCGATAACGTCCTGCTCATCACCGTTGACACCCTGCGCGCCGACCATCTCGGCTGTTACGGTTACAAGGCCATCCATACGCCGGCGATTGACGGCCTGGCGCGCGACGGCGTCCGCTTTCCCATGGCCATCTCCCAGGTGCCCCTGACCCTGCCGGAGCACGTCGCCATCCTGACCGGCACTTACCCTTTTCATAATCACGTGCAGGATTTCACCGCTCCTCCGCTTGCGGAAAAATTCCGCACCCTGGCGCAAGCCTTTCACGACCATGGTTATGCCACCGGCGCGGTGGTAAGTTCGTTCGTCCTGGACCGCAGCTGGGGCCTGGACCGCGGCTTCGATTACTACGACGACAAATTCAACGCCCAGAGCTTGCTGGAAAAGAATCCGGAACTGGTAGAGCGCCGGGCCGGGCCCAGCGTGGATGCGGCCCTGAAATGGCTGGCGCAGCGCAGCGCCCGGCCGTTTTTCTTCTGGCTGCATCTTTACGACCCCCACAGCCCCTATAATCCCCCGGAACCATTTCTCAGCCAGTATCGCCAGCACCCGTATGACGGCGAGATTGCCTATGCCGACAGCCAACTGGGGCGCCTCTTTCGCTGGCTGCGCAGCAGCGGGCAATACCAGCGCACCTGGATCGTGCTGCTCAGCGACCACGGCGAGTCCCTGGGCCAGCATGGAGAACAGGAGCACGGATTCTTCATTTACAACTCGACGGTGCATGTGCCCCTGATCATCAAGCCAGCGGCGAAGTCGAGCCACGAACTGCGCCCCATCGCCGGGCCGGTGGAAAGCATCGCTGTGGCGCCCACTATCCTGGAAATGGCTGGTATAGATGACCCCATCCGTAAGCAGTTCGATTCCGCAGGCTTGTTCCCCGGGGATCTCTCCAAACTTCCTGCCGCCGCCTATAGCGAAACTTTCTATCCCTTCTCCTCCTTCGGCTGGAGCCCGCTGCATGGACTGGAGACGGACAAGTACCAGTACATTGAGGCGCCCCGGTCCGAACTGTACAAGGCTGAGAGCGACCCTGGGGAAGAACACAATTTGGCTGCAGTTGAGGAGGCGGTCGCCGGTGTTTTGAAAGGAAAACTGCAGAAGCGTATTCAGGAACATGCGCCCGAAGGCGGACCACCGGCCGGCGGCAGCCTGGACGACTCAGCCGCCGCCAAGCTGCGCGCCCTGGGTTATTTCGCCTACCGCGCGCCCGTTTCCCAGGCTACCCTGCAGCACCCGCTCGCCGATCCCAAGGACAAGCTGGAGGAATATAACTCCATCCTGCGCGCCAGCGACGTGATCGAGGGCGGGCATTACGCCCAGGCCGGCTCCCTGCTCAGCCAGATCCGCCAGCGAGATCCCGGCTTATACGTGATTCCCTTCATGCAGGGGGAACTGGCTTTGCGCCAGCGGCAGGCGCCCCAGGCCGCGCAATACTTCCAGGAGTGCCTGCAACTGGCGCCGGACTTCGACCAGGCCATGAGCGGGCTGGCGGGCGCCCTGGAAGCGCAGGGCAAGCCGCAGGAGGCCATTCAATGGCTGCAGAAGGCGATCCAGCGCAACCCGCGAAATTTCCGGGCCTGGTACGAGATTGGCTGGATTCAGGAGCGCAGCGGCGACCACGCCTCCGCCATGGACAATCTGCAAAAAGCATTGGCCATCCAGCCCTCGTTTGCCCCGGCTCACCGCGATATCGGCATGCTGCAGTATGGCAACCAGCAATACGCCGCGGCCGCGGTAAACCTTAAAAAGGCCATTGAGCTTGGTCTCAACCAGCCCACCCTGTTCAATTTTCTTGGGATTTGTTACAGCCGGACCAACCGGATGCCGGAGGCGCTGCGCAGTTACCGGCAAGCGCTCAAGCTCAGCCCCGATTACGCGGAAGCCCACCTCAACCTGGGTTTCGCTTACGAGCAACTGCACAACCAGGCAGCGGCGCAACGCGAATATAAAGAGGCCTGCCGCCTCAGCCAGCGCATTTGCCAGTTGATTCGCTCCCGCCAGCAATAGACGATGTGGAAGTCCTCAGGAAGGGCCGCTCTGGCCCGCTACCGAGGCCTGCAGGCGGTGCATTAACTGTTCCGCCTGCGAACGGAAGGGGCTGGCCGGGAATGCCTTGATGAAGTCCTGTAACTGGCCGAGGGCGTCAGCCCTTTTTCCCTCTTTCAGCAGCACATTGATCAACTGCAGCCGCGCCTGGGCCATAAAGGGATTGAGCTGCACGGCCTGGCGCAGGGCCTGTTCCGCCGGAGCTAGTTTACCGGTGCGCATATCGAGAGAGCCCAACAAAAACTTGCCCAAAGCCGAATCGGGCTGCAGACGCAAGCCATCATTGAGAAAACGCTGCGCATCGGGCAGCTGCCCCATCAGCATGCAGACGTTGGCCAGGTTCAAATAGCCGGCCGCGTCGCTTTGGTTGAGCTGAATCACTTTTTGGAACTCGCTGCGCGCGCCCGGCAAGTCATTCAGCGCCAGCCGGTCGGACCCGAGATTGTTGAGCGCGGGATAGAAAGCGGGTGCGATCTGCAGCGCCTTCTGGTAGTGCGCGATGGCTTCGTTCTTCTTGCCCGCCGCGTCCGCCTTTATTCCCTTCTGGAATTCCTTGAAAGCTTTTTTGGGAAAGCGCTTGGCATACTCGCGCACGTCCATCGCATTGGGATTGCTGCCGGAAAGCTGGGATGCGGGTTTTTCGCCCTTCGCCGACTCCTTCGGTATCAGCGTAATTCTGACCACCGCCGTCAGGCCCACCGGGCTGAGCTCGGCGCGCTCGTGCACCGGCTGGTAGTGCTCGTCATTGATATCCACGAAGTAGAGATTCTCGGGCAGAGCATAAAATCCGAACTTGCCCTGCTCGTCAGTGTAGGCGCTCTCCATGACCGCCCCGCGAATGATGAGTTGCACCAGGAGTCTTTGCGGGGGAAAGTCGCCTCTCTCCACGCGCACCTCGCCTACCACCGCGCCTAACTGCTGCTGGGCAAGGACAAGGGAGGGAAGGAAAAGAAAAAGCAGGGAGCAGGCCAGAATCTGAACACCAGCGCCGCGAAGAGGAAGCGCAGCCGCCCGCATAAAGCCCACCGGGTAAGATGCCCGCGAAAGAAATAAAGGGGCTTGCCTTTTCGGGCAAGCCCCAGTGAGGTGAGGTTCAGCTTAGAAGCTCAGCTTCAAGCCGAACTGCATGTTGCGCGCATTGAGCGTGCCGGCGGCCTGCCCGAAGGAGCTGTCGCCGACTTCGTTGTGCGCGCCGCCGCCGTTGACCGCCAGCAGGTAGTTGGCGCGGTTGAAGATATTGAAGGCCTGCCATTCGAACTTCAAGTTCACCCGCTCGGTGAAATTGAAGGTCTTGGAGAGCCCCATATCTGAGTACCACTGTCCCGGCCCCAGGAACTGGTTGCGCCGCAGGTTGCCGACGCAGCCCAGGCAGGGGGCGCTCAACACGGGAAGCCCAGACTGGCTTGCTGTGCTGCAGGGTGCACCGAAGCCGTAGTTGCCGTTGCACCAGCCGTTGGCCCAGGTGTTGCGAGAGGCGCTCAGGCTGGAGGCACTGCTGTTGGGCCGGTCGTTGGTGCCGTTGTCCAGGTTGAAATCGCCGCCGGTATTGGTGCAGTTTCCACTGTTGACGTCAGCCGCAGTGCAGGGATCTCCGGCAGCGTTAACCAGGTTAGCCGGTCCTATGTTGCTGCCGGCATACGGCTCCCAGTGCGCACCCGACTGGAAGGCCCAGATGCCGTTGTAGGCCCAGCCTCCGGCAATAGCTCCCAGCGCCCCATGCAGGTGCTGTCCGGGCAACTGGATCACGTAGTTCACCACCAGGCGGTGACGGATGTCGAAGATGGAGTTGCCCCAGTCCAGACCGGGATTGGTCTGATCCGTGGTGTAGCCCTCACCTGCAGCCGCGCCGTTGGCGGTGGTAGCGCCGCTGTGCCAGGTGGACCCGTCATCCAGAGAATGGCTCCAGGTGTAATTGGCATTCAGCAGCACGCCGTGGCTCATCTGCTTGCGCAGCGAGACCTGCATAGCGTTGTAAGAGGAATTGACCACGTTCTCCCAGGTGCGCAAGGTTCCATAGTTGGCGTTGGGAGTTCCGTTGCCGTCCAGGGCCGTGGTAAGGCCGCACAACTTGCGCCCTAGATTGTCCGTGATACAGGAGCCTGCCGGCAGCTTCCCGCCCGGGGAGCGGTTTATGTTCTCGGCTCGGAATAGCCTGCGGCCCAGGGTGCCAACGTAATCCACTTCCAAAACCGTCCTGGGCGCGATTTCATGCTGGATGCTCAGGAACTGGTTCATGACGTAGGGATCCAGAACGCCGGTGGGCAGAACCACACCCGTCAGGTAGGCCTGGTCGAGGTTGCCGGGGAACCAACCGCTGATGTTGCCGGTGGCTTGCGCCCCGATACTGCCGATGCCCACGTTGTTACCCGGGCCGGTAAAGCTCGCAGGGGCTCCGGAGGGCGTACAGACAGCGCTCGGCCCAGTTCCCGTGCAGGTGGTGGGACCGTAGATGATGGTTCCCGGGTTGAAGAACGGCAACAAGGCGTTGGAAGCCAGGTTGAAGGAGTAATACGGCGGGTTCCAGCGAGAGTTGGAGAGCGGGTTATAGAGGGTGCCCTCGTAGGAAACGCCGAAGCCGCCGCGCAGCGAGGTCTTGCCGTTGCCGAAGACGTCATAGGCGAAGCCGACGCGCGGACCAAAATCCTTGAAGTGGTTTGGACCCAGCCGGCTGGTGGGCGCGAAGCCGCCCGGCCCGCAGACTCCCGCCAGAACCGCTGTGCTCGGGTTGGAGGGGTTGCAGTTAGAGGCGCCCAGGGGGGCGTTGGCATTGGCCAACTGGGAGACAATCCCGTTCCCCGGACCCAGCAGGAAGGTGGTGGCCAGGTTGTCCTCTTCCGTGTGGCGGGTGTACAGGTCCCAGCGCAGGCCGAGGTTCAGAGTCAACCGCTGGCTGGTCTTCCAGTCATCCTGGACGTAGGCTCCAATTTCCCAGTTGCGCCAGTGGCGGATGTTGGTTTCCAGTTGTCCCTGGCCATTCCCGCCATTCGCAAACCCCGGGTT
>Ga0187825_10000019_pt1 | contig 21232 bp, 16 predicted proteins | sample NC_wetland_sal_i_11_FD_132421 | JGI IMG/M metagenome (GOLD analysis project Ga0187825, IMG submission 132421) | Wetland sediment microbial communities from Neuse River Estuary, North Carolina, USA - SourceSoil_5 | ecosystem: Environmental > Aquatic > Freshwater > Wetlands > Sediment | place... | reverse complement strand
GTGAACTTCGGAAAGAGGTTTTCCTGCCCCTTTTTCTTGCGAATGTCGGGGACGGTCTTGCCGTAAGTCTTCACGATCTGAAAATCGCGGTCATCAACCCAGATCCGGCCCTGGAAATATCGTTTCTTCCCGACGATCTCCTTGGGAGCGATATCGAAAACATAGCAGTGCAATTCGTCTTCCTGCTGCTGCCCCACATAGAGAATCTGGTATTCAGGAATCTCATCACTGGTAAGCACAAAAGGCAGGCGATGACGGATATCGTCGATGTCTTCAGGTGACATGGAGATCAGGTTCAACGAAGACTGAGGCGCAAAGACGACGTTCTCCAGGCGCTTTCCCTGGTCATCAAAGAGCACATCGAAGATTTCGTGGTACTCGCCATTGTCGTCGGGCGTTATTACCCTTACGTCTTGCCGGTAGGTGTACTGGTCCCGCGCGGTCTGAAATTCTTTCTCCTTGTTGGTGAAGCGCCGAATAATCTCGTCGGTCGTGACTCCCTTGGGCGGAGCGGGATCAAGCGCCCCTTCCTGGGCAGACGCCGGCCGCGATGATAGCCAGAGAAAAGTGGAAAAGAAAAGAACGGCGGATGCCCTTCCGTAACGGCGCATCGATTTCATAGAGATAGTGTAGCGAAAGCCTAGCGGGAAATCTCCAAGCGTTACCGCGGCTCCGCCCGTGCCCGTCCCTCTCCGCTCAGAGGGACGAACACAGGAGAGCTGCAGTTTCCTTCAAAATAGTTAGATGCCGGAAGCAGCCGTGAGTTGCCGGAGCCACGTGCTTTCTGCCCGGACGGAATCGGGAACACGGCGCTAGGGCGCCACCGGCACGAGCGACTGTAGCTCGAAGGGCAGCAGGCTGATGCCAGCCGCGGCCGTGCCCTGAATCACGAGCTCTCCTCGAGTTGCGCCAGGGAAAGGCTGCAAAGTGGACAGTCCCGATCCATCCGAAAGCACCGAGACCTGCGAGGATGACACAATGACCGGCACGGGATTCCTGGTAACCACAATTCCGCCGATCGAAACCGGCGGCGGCGCGGTCACCGGCCGCGATACCACCACCTGAAAGGTCACGTTCGCGCCCATCACCGGATGCGAAGGGTTCGCTGAATCGGTGGCCCGCACTACGACAGGCTGGAAACTCTGGCCCGCGGGAATGACCTGGACGCTTCCCCCCTCCGGCTGCAGTTGCAGCATCGCTGCCGGCACAGCGGTCGCAGAAAAGATCTGGCACGGCAGGTTGGCCGGCGCCACGCATGCGCTGACCTGCACGTCTCCCGCAATGGCGGCCAGGTGCAGGGTGCTGCCGGCAAACCCGTGGGCGTCGCTGCTGGCGCTGCCCGAACCCAGCGTCCCCGATCCCTTGACCACTTGAAAGTTCACCGTGGTTCCAGGGACCGGCGCGCCACTCGAAAGCACGCGCGCGGCCAGGGCAATGTCCACCGTCGCTCCCTGCGCAATCCAGGCGTTTGCCGGAAACAGCGAAAGATCCAGAACAGAGCTGGTCCCAAGAATTGTTGCTTGCACCGATTTTGGGTTGGCGTAGGACGCCGGCGCCAGCACAACCCTGATGTTGATCACGCCCGGTTGGGTTACCGTGACCTGCGTGGAGGCTTCGCCGCTGTCGTCCGTAAGCACAGTGCAACTGCCCACGCCGCGGCATGCGGACAAGGACGAAGTCGGGGTGGAGACGAAGACTACGCTGGCTCCGGCCACTGGCGTAATCCCGTCCGGCGCCAGCACCCGCACCCGAATCGGATTCTGCGCCTGGCCGCCCACCGGAGTCGCCGGATTCGATCCCTGGATCAGCTTGATGGTGTCGTTCGGGCCGGCGCCATACGCCAGGACATCCGTCATGGTCGATGACGCGCCGGTTACGGGGTCACGCAAGGCGATGTCTTGCAGACCGTCGGGCATGGCCGGCGCACTAACAATCACACGGCTCGCGGAGGTTGAGAGCGCCGGCGTAATGGCCGCGGCCACGGTGGTGCTGGTGTTGGTCCGGAAGCCCATGCCCTTGACCGTGATCGCAGTGCCGCCATCCACGCGGGCTCGCGCCGGAGTCGCGGTATCCGCATAAAACACCCGTCCGGTGTAGCGGTAGTCGGGACGCCCGTCGCCGCGATAGTCGACGATTCCTAATCGGAACGCGGTGCTGAGCTGGAGCGTCGCATCCAGCCGTGTGGTCCCGGGACTGGTGCTGTTGAACGCCATGCTCGTATTGGCGGGCGCGGGAATTGTGCCCGGATCCGCCAGCGTCCACATCCCGATGACGGGCTGCGCTTTTCCCACCGATGGCACTTTAGCCTCGTCGAGCGCGGTGACTTCCACCGAAAGCGTGCGGTTGGATTGCGCCACGAACCAGAAATAATCGGCGCTGCCCGAACCGCTCAGGGTTCCTGCCCAGACTCCTGAGGCCGGAAGAAATGCGGGCGCGGCGAAAGACGTGGGCTCGAACCAGTCCCGTACCTGCTGCGCGCTGTTTTGCATCACGATGTCCTGTTGCAGATCGCTGCCTTCGCTCACGGTGACGGTGAGCGGCTGGAACGTGCCCGAGGGCGTCACCTGCCAGGGGCCGTATGGTCCGATGGGCTGCGACCATAAAGGATCGAGCGCCTCCACCGTCAGTTGATATTGCGCGCTGCCGGCTCCGTTCGGAATCTCCAGTCCCGCAAGATCAAAAAATCCCTCCACCGCCGGATCATCGGAACCGAAACGATCGAACGCTTGTCCCGTACTATCGTTGAGCCCGGTGGCGGCGTTGCCCGCGTTTCCGCGGAACAGAAAGCCAGACACCGAGGCGGCCGCGTACGTCCGCGAAGGCTGGCCCGTGGCGGGATCAATCCGGCGGGCAACCACGTTTACGCCCTGCATCGGCTGCGCCGGTTGGCCGCTGGCATCGGCGAAGTAAACCGTGCCATGGATGCGTGCCCGGTTTTCGGAGAGTGGCTGCTTGCCGGGAAAGGCGCCCTGGTTTTGCGCGCTGACCGGATACAGCCGCGAGAGCGCTGCCCGGTCGTCCATGGCGAGTTGGTCGGCATGGGGATAACAGGCGGAGATGGGAACGCAATTGATCGGGTCCATGGCGTGCATGACGGGAAGCCCGGCATAGTCGGCTGACGTCGGAGCCGGGTTGCGGGTGAAAACGTTGAGGTTCACCTGCGACCAGTCCAAACCCAGCACCCGTCCCAACACGCGAACCAGGCGATACTTCACGTCCGGCAACTGCGCCGAGGTCTGGGCGCAGACGCCGTTGACGATGACCAGGGCATGCTGCAGATGACCGTCAGTGCTGAAACTATCCACGCCGCCGTAGACCGCGTTACTGAAGCAGGAACTGGCGCTGCCTGCGCCTTGGCCCAGCAATGCGTTGGTCACGGACCCGTCAGCGTCATAAACGACGGCGACCGGAAAACTCGATGCCGCTGGCAGAACATCGGCGGGAAGCGCCATGACTCCCCCGGATACGCCCACGTTAGTGCCGCTCACGTCTTCCGCCAGCTGCCCAGCCCTCGCCGCCGACACCGCCGCGGTTGAAATCGAGGTCCACCGGCTGAAGGCATCGGCCACGAAGGCGTCAGCACTGGCGCCGGGAAGCAGCGGGCTCAGGTTTCCCCGATCAGTGTAGTAGCGGACGACGCCCTGGCTCCAGGTCAGGGGAGTCCCCTTGACCGCGGGATCAAAATAGCTGGCTCCGGCAATGGTGTGCGGACCACCCCCGCACAGCAGTTGCGGCGATGCCAGCAGCACCACGATTCCGGCCGTCCGGGCAGCCCAAGAGAAGAAGCGGATTGCCATGGTTACTCCGCGTCCTCTCGCTGGATTGCCAGGGCCAATGCCCGCGCGCTTACCCGCTTCCGGCTGCGCAACAGTGTTCGTGATGCGGAGTCGAGTGCGAGTTCAGCAAGACGCCCATTCTCTATCAGAGCATTTCCCTTGGCGTCGACGGCAAAGCGTCCCGAGGAGCCTCCGACCGGGCTGGTCAGGCCCAGTTTGCTGGGACTGTAGAGAAACAGCAGGAGCCGTTCCCCGGGGCGGTAGCGCTCGCCGGACTCCCATAGCCCGGCCCACTCGCGAATCGTCAACACTTGCCCGGCGCGCGTCCCGCGCATGGCCTGCTCCACCCGAAACGTAATCTCTACCGTGCCCACGTTGCCGATTTCATTCTGAACCACTCGCAGCACCGACAGCACGGTTCCATCGAATATGTAACCCGCGTCCCGCGCCAGCAGGCGCAGGCTGGAGGTCGCACTAAGTGACGATTGAGCGTGCAGGTCCTGCCCGGCCGCCGACAATGCAAGCAGGACCAGCCCCAGCCTGGGGATGTGCCGAAAGGAAAACTGCATGGCGATGCCTCGTTTCAAACGAGAACAGGTGGGACGGGGAGTACCGTGATGCTAGTGAGAAAAGACGCCGTGGGATGTGCCGGCCGTCACAACCGCATGTGACCGGCAAACAAGACCACCACGAACCACGTGGGGACAGCCGCCCCCGGCTTTCCGGCGGAGCAAAGCTCCGCTGAGGCTCGTGCTGCAGTACAAAAAAACGTCGTGCTGCGCTCGACCAGACAGCCGGGGGCGGCTGTCCCCACATGGTTCGTGGCAACAACTCCAACGGATGCACCGACGGATTCTGGGGCGCGGCTGCACGAGCGTGGGCGCTCGTGCCTACATGGAGTGGCGGCGGTAGCCTCGGGCTGACAAGTGCGCTCCCGTCAGCATCAACAGTCCGGTGAGAAATGCCCAGAACATCAGGCTGACCGATAGAGCGAACGGGCCGTAAACTTCCTGAAAATTGAGCCGGGGCAGCGCCATGATGTAAAGGTATTTCAAGGCTTCTGACATCAATCCCATAATTACCGCCGTCGAGAGCACGGCCCGGGCGGGCACTTTGCCGTTGGGCAGCACCCAGTAGATGAGGAAGAAAATTGCAATGCTGGCGGAAACCGCGAAGGCCTTCATTAGCAGAAAGCCGCCCACCCGGACCACGAACGGGCCGTGGCTGCGCAACGAATTTTCCAGCAACCCGATGTTGCCCGCGGTCAAGGCAATCGAAAGCAGCGCAAGTCCGCCGCACACAAAAGCCAGCGCCAGCGATATCAGCTGATTTCCAAAATAAGAACGGTTCTCCCGAAACCCCCAGATGCGGTTCAGAGCGACTTCCAGCGGCATGAAGATTCCGGTTGAGGTAAACAGGAGAATGATGAGGGAAGCGACCTGCGCGCGGTTGCGCGCGTCAACCAGGGCATTCAGGTTGCGAATCACGAAGTCCTGTCCCGCCGGCAGGAAATCGCGCAGCAGCTGTACCACCACGTCGTACATCACCGGGGAACGAAACACGCGCCGGATCAGGGTCATCAGGAGAAGCACAAACGGGAAAAACGAGAGAATGGCGTTGGCCGCCACGGAAAATGCAAACGTATGTACCTCCGTCCGTAACAGATATTTCACCGTGGAACCGGCGACGCCGGAGGAGCGGTCGTCGGGCGGCAGAGGGGCCGGGGAAACCATCGCTGGCGGCCGCGCTTCGGACGATTTTGACTGCAGGTCATTCAGCATTTTCCCCAATCCTATCAGACAGTTGCAATTTGTCCGATGCACGGAAGGACATCGCGTGGCCCGCCGCAGCGGGATGGTGTTTCGCGCTCGCCGCAAACCTCTCAGGTTTAATCGCTTTTATCTTTAGATTTCTTTGCTTGCCAGGAATGGACTTCCTGAATATTATCTGTTGCTCGTTGCCTGCAATTCGGGGCATCGAGGATGTTGCTTGGGGTGCATGGTTCGTGTCCTGTAGTCACAAATCGCGCCAGCACGATGGCTCCGCCAAAGTTTGTGCCCTGGTTTCCGCCACGGCCTGAACCTGCGGGGCTTTTTTTGCGGACGTAATCTGCGACAGCACGAACCCGCTGGGCTTTCGTTTCCTTTGCAGGGGGTTAGTAGAGGAGCACGAGCTTCACGGAGGATGCGAAAGTTAATTCACAGAGTAGAGGCGAAAGGAGTTCTTTGTGAGAGAGAAGGGCACAGTAAAGTGGTTCAACGGGGCCAAGGGATACGGTTTCATCCAACGCTCCACCGGGGAGGATGTTTTCGTTCATTTCTCGGCCATCCAGGAGAACGGTTATCGCACACTGAACGAAGGCGAAACGGTGGAATTCGATCTGCTGAAGGGTCCCAAAGGCTTTCAGGCAGGCAACGTCGTGCGGGTGCAGTAAACGGTCCCAGTTTCAACCACTGCGAGCCCTCTCAGCTTCCCCTGGGAGGGTTTTTTATTTTGCAGGAATTTAGTAGATGCCGCTGAATGGCGACGCTACTGCACCTCGACGGAAACTAAGTCGCCGTCGGATTTTCCTCCCGCCTTGTAATTCGCCACCACCGCGCGGTCCGTCCATTCGCAGGAAAACTCGTCCGCTCCCACCAGCAGCAATGATTTGTAGTCGTCGGTGCGTAATTTCATGGTCCGAGTGTTCGTGCGGACAGTCAAGATCGCGGCTGGAGGCCGACTGCAGTCCACTTTCAGCAGCTTCCCTCTGACGAATTGAACCTTCCGTCGATCCGGCCCCGGCGGCGGGGCGTCAGCCTGAGCCGAACTCGCTTCTTCCCCGTCGCTGTCCTCCGCCGCCGGGCTGGCCGGGGCCGGCGGCGCGCTGGCCTGAGGCAGCACGCCATATTTCTTTAGGATGGGCAGGTCTTCCAGGCTCTTTCGCGAGGTTTGCGCGATTTGCGGATTGGAACTGTCTTTGAGGCGCTCGAGCAAAGGAGTGGCGTCGTCCCACTTCTTCCCCGCCAGATCGATCTGCGCCAGGTTCAGAAGATATTGCTCGTTGCGCGGACTCAGCTGGATCGCCACCTTGATCGACTCGGTCGCCGAATGAACCCCGCCGCCCTGTAGCCGCGCCAGGGCAAGCATGTTGTGAGCCTCAGCCATGTCCGGCTCCTTGTCCACCACGAACACCAGGTCCTGAATCATGTTGGAAACGCCTTCAATCGGCTTTCCGCTCAACTGCGCGGCGCGAAATTTCGCCAGCGCCAGATAATAGTGTGTCCAGACGTCTTTACTGTCCAGTTCCCGGGCGCGCGCCAGTTCTTCGTCGGCCTGATCGAATTCTTTTCTTTCCATGCGCACCCAGGCCAGGGCGCGGTGCGCGATCACGTTGTCCGCCTTAGGGTCGGCGATGATGGCCTCCAGGTTTTTCTCGCCCTGCTCGCGATGTTCCGGCAGGCGCACCGCCATTTCCGCCACCAGTGCCTGCGCCTGGCCGTCCACCAACTCCTGGACGCTGCCTCCGACATCGAGCGGACCGGGCGGAGCAAGCGTTTGGCCCACCTGGCTGGCAGTTCCAGCCGCTCCCGGTTTGGGTTGAGCCTGCGGCGATGCCGGGAATGAGTGAAAGTAATCTTGCACCGCTTGCTCCAATTGTGCGGCGCTCATGCCGAAAGCCTGCTGGATGGCCGACTCGACCGGTACCTTCCGCAGCTGTACCAGTCCAAAATAGACTCCGGCATCGGACAGCTTGTTCTGGTGAATCAGGTAGTGCATCACCATCCACGATTGCGCGTAAAACATGGGCGGGTAGCCCGCAACGCCCGGGCGCATGGCGAACAACTCCGGCAGCGGCAGCCAGGGGCGGCCCAGCAATTCCGTAAAGGACTTGGGCAGCTTGCCATCGGCTGCGGTCTGGCCGGGAAGCGAATGGTTCCAGGGCAAGTCGAGACTGGGATCGCTGCCGAGCTGTGCCTGATTGTCGCTCAGGCGCAGGCTGGAGAAATATTGCGCAAAGCCTTCGTCGAACCATTCCTGGGTCGGCGGATAGTTGAAATTCAAAAGCAGGCGCGCAACATCGTGCGAGACCGCCCGCCAGCTGTCCTCGGCGGCAAGATCGAGGACGATATAGTTGCGGTCTTCTCCGCGCAAAAAGAACCCCGGAGCGGAAATGGGCTGGCCCTTCTGCAGCGGCGCCACCCGCATGTATTCCTCATCCGATTGCAGGGCGATCACGTCCAGCGGTTCCGGCATCGCCAGTTTGGTCTTGAGGAAGAGCTGGGAAAAGATGTCCCGCATCTGTTCCAGCCGCAGGCTGGCTTCGCGGCCCTTCTTTTCGCCCGCGTCGGTCAGGATAGAGAAATGAGCGGAGCTGACCCGAATCCACTTGATTTCAGCGTTGCGCGCAAACGTGAACGAGGAAGCCGTCGCCAGAAATAAAACTGCGCCAAGAAAGCGTCGCGGACGGACTCCAATGCAGGACATGTTCGAACCGGCCGGCAAGAACGCCAGAATGGAACGATGCTATCACGCCGGATGCACCCAGCAGTGAGCGCCACAAACCACGTAGGGGCAGATGTCCTCATCTGCCCAGTCGAGCGCAGCTCGACAGGTTTTTTATTTCATCCGTGTAAAGCTGGAAAACTTGGCGCCTCCGGGACATTGCCGGGGGAAGCGGAGCTTCGCTCCGCCGGGGAGATGAGGACATCTGCCCCTACGTGATCTGGGGATGCCCCTACGTCGTTCAGGGCGCCGAATTCGAGAGCCTCCTGGCCGCCCACTCCGCGCTTTCCGCCACGACTTCATCTTCGTCAGATTTCAGCTTCTGCAGCAGCGGCTCAAAGCGCCGGTCGCCGCTGTTGCCCATCGCAATCACCGCATTGCGCCGCAATCCGCTGCGCTTGGTGCGCCGCACCGCCGATCCCCGAAACTTTTCCCGGAACTCTTCGCCGGTCATGTCCGCCAGCCATTCCAGCGCCGGATTTACCAGCCCTTCCCGCGGCTGAAACTCCGCTGCCGTAGTAGCCGGAGCCTTCCGGTTCCAGGGACACACATCCTGGCAGATGTCGCAGCCGAAAACCTCGTGACCCATGCCCGCCCGCATATCCAGGGGAATCGCGCCCCTGTGCTCGATAGTCAGATACGAAATGCAGCGATTCGAATCCAGCTGATAGGGTTCCACCAGCGCATCGGTCGGACAGGCATCGATGCAACGCGTGCAGCTCCCGCAGCGCTCGGGCGCGGGCTGGTCAGGTTCAAGTTCAAGCGACGTCAGGATGACACCCAGAAAAAGCCACGATCCCAGCTTCTGATTGAGGATGCAGGTGTTTTTTCCAATCCAGCCGACACCCGCGTACTTGGCATAGACCCGTTCGACGATCGGACCCGTGTCCACATAGCAGCGGGTTTGTAATTGCGAGCTCCCGACCGCATCGTGCAACCTCTTTTCCACGGTCCGCAATCGATTGAGCACCGCTTCGTGGTAATCCTGCTGCCCCCAGGCGTAGCGGGCAATCCAACCGCGCTGGGGATCATCCGCCTGGGTGGAATAAGGCGGGGCGGTGTTGTAGTTGATCGCGCAGACGATCACGCTGCGAACCCAGGGCAGGGTGGTACGGAGCGAAGCCCGTTTGAGAGCTCCGGTCTCGTTGCGCGCTTCCATGTAGCGCATCTCTCCGGCGCGGCCGGCGGCAATCCACTCTCGGAAGCGATCGAGTTCGTCGAAGTCGTGGACGGGAGCGATCCCCGTCAGCTCGAAGCCGGCATCGCGAGCTGCCTGCTTCACCCGGCGCGTAATTTCGGAGGTCTGATTCATCTCGAAGCGGGCATCGCGCGGACCTGGCGGCGGTTCGCAATTGGGCCGCGTCCCGATTTAGGACCCGGCAACGCCAGTATCCGACGTTCCTAATCCAATGATCAAGGTTCCAGACACATACTATTCAACGGGCCGGAATCATCGAGCCGTGAATCGCTGTCACGCACCATTCAACGGGGCGGATTGAGGAGCAGGAATGGTATGTCATTCGGAATTTACCTGACCGGCTTTCTGGTCGTGATTGCCGGGCTCCTCTACGGCGCCAGCCTGATGCACGTACCGACCCAATGGATTGTAGTGGGCGGGTTGGTGCTGGTGGGGATCGGAGTTCTGACGGGAGTCAAAGTTACCCGTCAAAAAGACTCCGCAACGTAACAAACAAGATGCGGGAGAGGCTTTTCGCGGTTTTTCCCCAGCACATAAGAGGAGATACAAAAATGAAATGGAATTGGATATGTGGCGTAGTATTTGCAGCCGCTCTTGCCATGCCCGCGCCCGCTCAGATTTCGGTGTACATCGGACATCGGCCCCCGCAGGCCCGGTACGAGCGCCGCGGCCCCCTTCCCGGTCCGGGCTACGCCTGGGTCAATGGCTACTGGTCGCCGCAGGGAGGTAGTTATCAGTGGGTGCCGGGACGCTGGGACCGTCCGCCCTATCAGGGGGCGCGTTGGGTTCGTCCCCGCTATCAGCATCGGCACGAGGGCTGGCAGGTACAGGAAGGCCATTGGGATCGCGACGAACATGGTCACCGCCGCGATCGCTGAGGGGGCTGGTTCAACTTGAAAACTCCAAAGAACTGTCATTCCGAAGCGCGGCATTTTCGCGCCAGGAATCTGCTGCTAGCTGTTCGCACGAAAGCAGATTCCTCGCCGATCAACCCGGCTTCGGAATGACTGGGTGTGGGATCAGTTGAAAGGGGAGTAGCAGGACGACCAAGTGCCAACAACCAAGTGCCAACGACCAACGACCGGAGACTATATTCCCAGCTTCTTCACTTCTTCGTTGTAGTACTTCCGATAAAGGATGTCCCACTCCTGGCTGCCTTCCAGAATCGTGCGCTTCTGGCTTTCGATCTTCAGGCGCGCCGTCTGATCGATTTTTGCTTCCTGGTTCAGCAGGTCTTCAAGAATCTTGCGGATTTCAAGCCGAATGGTGTTCCGATCCTCGACGAAATCCACCTCATCGACCTCGGCCAGCGCATCCGCCACCACGTGCGCAACTTTGTTGACCTTGTCCCGGCTGATTCTCACAGCACCGCCTTGTATTTGCGGGTGAGCTCGCTTTTCACTTTGCGGAACATCTCCTGATAGTTGGCGCCGGTGCGGCGCATTTCTTCGGAATAGGCTTCCAGAATGACCCGCACTTCATCATTGATGCGGTCCTCGAGCGAGAGCTCCTCGAGCATGGCGGCATGCACCTTCTCGGTGACGGCAGGCACGGCCTTGGTCTCGATATGCCCGCCCGCAATCAGCTTTTTGGTGACTTCGCGGGCCAGATAGCCCACATACTCTTTGGAAAGAAGCATAGCGCGGATCGAAAGTAGTTTGTGAAACAGGTAGTGTAGCACAGGGTTTGGTCGTTGGCCTTTGGCCGTTGGCCTTTGGCCTTTGGTCGTTGGCCTTATCCATCGACCTCAACGCAGAAACCCCGAGACTGTCCTTCCTCGCGACCGAAGACCAAAGGCCAACGGCCAAGGACCAAGGGCCAACGACTAATGACGTCTTACCGACGACAAACCACCAAACTCAGGCATACAATGCAGAAATAAATGTCTTCTTCGCCCGACAACCTGGCTGGCCTCAAAGACGACATGATTGCCTTCATCGAAGGCCATGGCATGCGCCGTTTTCACGGCTACGTCGATTATGAAGAAGTGCAAAGCGTAGTGTGGAAGACCGAAGACAATCCCGATAGCTGGAAGGATTTCGTGGAACTCGCCAAGGCGGCCGCGGCCCCTTTCCTGACCATGGATTCGTGGACGCTGCGCCGCGAAGAGCTCGACCAGATGGTTGAGCGCCTGGGCCACGCCGAATTCACCAACGATGAGGACGTAGACGAAGCGCGCTGGCTGCGCACTTACATTGGCAAGACCGGATTCGTCCAGCTCGGCTTCGCCCATCAGGGCATCATGATGGTTTACGAAGCCTCTACCGACTGGTACGACCATTACCAGCGCCTGCTGGAACTCTCCGAAGACTTCGGCGGCATCCCCATCGACGAGCCCGACCAGGACGAAGAAAACTGATCTCTCTGCAGCACGATGAAGGGCGAGCGTCCCGCCCGTCGGCCGAGCGAAGCCCGGCAAGCCACCATCGCTATAATCAATTTCTGGAAGCTTGCTCCTGATGCGCTGGGACCTGAAAACCACCGACTCGCAGGCGGTTGAACAACTCGCGTCGGAATTACGTTCTCAGCCGGCTCTTGGCCTGCACGACCCGCAAATCGCCTCGACTCTCGCTCGCCTGCTGGTCATGCGCGGCATCACCGAGGCCGAATCTGCCGAACGTTTCCTGGCTCCCGCGCTGTCTCATTTGCATTCTCCGTATTTGATGGCTGGCATGAAGGCTGCGATCGACCGCATCGAGGCCGCCATCGAGAACCAGGAACCGATCCTCATCTACGGCGACTACGACGTGGATGGCACGACCGCCATCGTCATCCTCAAAACCGCGATCGAGTTGTGCGGCGGCACTGCCGACTTTCACGTTCCGCACCGTATCCGCGACGGCTATGACATGCGGGACGACGTCATCGAGCGGGCCGCCGCCGGCGGCATCAAACTCATCATCAGCGTCGACATGGGCATCCGCGCCTTTGCCCCGGCCGAGACGGCGCGGCGGCTGGGCGTGGATTTGATCGTCACCGACCATCACCTTCCCGGCCCGCAGGGTGTTCCGGCGGCCCTCGCCGTGGTCAATCCCAATCAGTCAGGCTGCGAGTATCCGTGCAAAGCGCTGTGTGGCGCCGGGGTCGCGTTCAAATTGGCGCAGGCTCTGATCGAACGCCGCATCCCGGAAGGCGAACGCGACCGGCTGTTGAAGTCGTTCATGAAAGTGGTGGCGATCGCCACCATCGCGGACGCCGTCCCTCTCACCGGAGAAAACCGGGTCTTCGCCAGGTTGGGGTTGGAAGGCTTGCGCTCGCCCGTCAATCCCGGACTCAAAGCGCTGATCGAAGTGGCGCAACTCAGCCACGGCCGCACGCTCACCTCCGGCGAAGTCGCATTCCGCATCGCGCCGCGCATCAATGCGGCGGGACGCATGGATGTGGCCCGCGACGTCATCGAACTCTTCAGCGTGAAAGATCCCGCCCGGGCCCGTGAGCTGGCCCACAAACTCGACCAGCTCAACGGCAACCGGCAGGAGGAAGAGCGCCGCATCCTGCAATCCATCACCGCGCATTTCGAAGAACAACCGGCGCTGCGCGATGCCTTTTGCATTGTGATCGATGGCGAGGGCTGGCACCGCGGCGTGATCGGCATCACCGCCACCCGGGTTGTGGAGCGCTATGGACGGCCGGCGCTGGTCATTTCGCGGAATGGCGGGGAAGCGCACGGCTCGGGCCGCTCCATCCGCGCGTTTCACCTGCTGAATGCGCTCGAGTCCTGCGCCGGTCTCTTTACCCGTTTCGGCGGACACGCCCACGCCGTCGGCTTCTCGCTGCCCTCCGCCAATCTGCCGGAACTGCGGGCGCGCCTCGACGACTACGCGCGGGCCAACCTGACTCTTGCGGACTTCGAACCCTCTCTCAACTTCGATGCCGAACTGGCGCTCGATCAGGTGAAACCCGAATTGTTCAACCTACTGCAGCGTCTGGAACCGTTTGGCGTAGGCAATCCCCAGCCGGTTTTCGCCGCCCGCTCGGTGCGCCTCATGGCCTCGCCGCGCATCATTAAAGACAAGCACGTGAAGCTGAAGCTGGCGCCGGCCGTTGGATCTTTGTCCCTTGGATCGAATGGCCCGGACCTCGCCATCCTGACTACGCCTCGTTGTGATCCCGATTCCGCGGCTCTGCGACGCGATGAGGTGCGCCATGCCACTGACAATCGGCAGGCCACCGATGCCAGGTGGCGCCGCGCCATCACCTTTGACGCCCTGGGTTGGCAAATGGCCGAGCGTTGTCAGCAGACCGGCCTGCTTCCCGGGGACGCCCTCGACATCGCTTTCACCATCGACAACAACGACCACCCCGAGTACGGCGGCCTCGAACTCTCGCTGCGAGACTTTGTGCGACCGAAGAAGGTCGCCGATGACACTTCATCAACCGGGTTGTCGGCCGAGCCAAAGAAAACTGCGGCGGGACTGTAAAGAGTTCACAGCACTCAGACAACCCGGAAAGCTAAGTCGTATCAGTCGAGTAGCCGCATAGGCGGCACAAGAATGCAGCACAGCGCGTAAGAACCTGTTTGGAGACGGCGATGGACGGCAGCCCTGAAAGCGCGAAAGAAGGAATCGCCAACCCGACTTTGTCCTCTTGCTTCGCCACCAACTAGATACTTACTCCCAAGCGTCGCGGTACGTAAACTCCCGCTCAAGGCGGGAGGAAGTTCATGCACGAGTTTGTCCTCAAGGCAATCGTTGTTCTTTTGCTTGTTACCTTGGCTGGCGCCCAAAAAAAACCTGAGGGCAGTCCCGAAAAATCGCCACCCGAAGCGCCGGCGACCAATGATTCCTCGTCGCGCCTCCCGGTCAAGCGAGTCGTGCTCTACAAGAATGGCATCGGATATTTCGAGCACACCGCCCGCGTGCGTGGGAACCAGGACCTGGCCATCGACTTCACCACCGCGCAACTTAACGATGTGCTCAAGTCCCTGACCGTGGTGGACCTAGGCGAGGGACGCATCTCCGGCGTACGCTACAACTCCACCGCTCCGCTTGATGAACGGCTGAAGGCCCTGCGCCTGCCTTTCGGAGAACAGGTGACGCGCGCCGACTTCCTGACCGCTCTGCGCGGCGCTCGCGTGGAAGTGCGCAGCGGTGCGTCGACAGCCACAGGCCGCCTCCTGAGTGTCGAAAAAGAACGGAAAGCCAACGGCAAAGGCGACTTCTACGACGTGACTGAGTTCTCCATCGTATCCGACGTCGGCGAGATGAAGAATTTCGATCTCGGCCCGGGCACTTCGGTGCGCCTGGCGGAACGCGATCTGGGCGATGAAATTGGCCGCTATCTAAATCTGGTGGGTTCCTCCCGCGCCCGCGACCTGCGCCGCATGACCATCTCGGCCACGGGCACGGGTGACCGCGATATTTTTGTCAGTTACATCAGCGAAGTGCCCATCTGGAAGAGCACGTACCGCATCATTCTGCCGGACAAGCCCAACGAAAAGCCGCTGCTGCAGGGCTGGGCCATCGTGGATAACACGGTGGGCGAAGACTGGAAAAATGTTCAGCTCTCGCTGGTGGCGGCCGCGCCGCAATCTTTCATCCAGGACATTTCGCAGCCCTATTACGCACGCCGCCCAGTCGTGGCTCTGCCCGAGTCCATGATGCTCTCGCCCCAGACCCACGAGGCCACTATGAGCGCCCCCGGCCCGCCGCCCCCGCCTTCCTTCGCCGGCGGCACGGGCGGTCTGCAGGGTACGGTCAAGGACCCCTCCGGCGCATTCGTTGCCGGTGCCCGGGTCACGATTCGAAACGAGGAGACCGGCTCTTCCCAGACGGCGGTTACGGACGCGGGTGGCACCTACCATCTGTACAACGTTCCCGCCGGCAATTCTGCGCTCTTTGTTGAGGCTTCGGGCTTCCAGAAATATGTGCTTTCAAATTTCTACTTGGGCGTGGGCCGGACCAATGAGATTCACGCCACCCTCCAGTTGGGGACGGCGAACGAAACGGTGGAAGTTAGAGCGGAGCCGGCAACCATTCAGACATCAACGGCCATGATCTCGAGCGCAATGCGCAAGCAGGGAGCCGAGGCCGAGGGCAAAGACGTTGGCGAAATGTTTGAATACGATATCAAGCAGAAGCTCACTATCGGCAAGAACCAGTCCGCCCTGGTGCCAATTCTGCAATCCCACATCGACGTCGAGAAGGTGAGTCTGTGGAGCGCAAGCGACAACGACAGCAACGACGATGATGACGGGAAACCTTCGCGGGCGCTGCGGGCGCTCTGGGTCACCAACTCGAGCGGTCTCACTTTGGATTCGGGCACCTTCAACATTCTTGAAGGGGACACCTTCGCCGGCGAGGGGCTGATCGATACGGTTCATCCCGGAGAGAGACGCTTGCTTTCCTACGCCACCGACACTGCCATTCGCGTTGCCACCGAGCAAGAGTCCAGCGAAAAGCCCATCAGTCATGTTCGAATCGCGAAGGGCCTCATGATCATGACCAGGGAAGAGCGCGGGACGGTCAAGTACAAGATCCGCAACGCCGATACATCGCCGCGCCAGGTTGTGATCGAGCACCCTCTGCGCGAGGGCTGGAAGCTGGCCGAGGGCCCAAAGGCAGAAGAGACGTCGGCTTCGTTCTACCGCTTTCGCGTCAGCGTAGAGCCGGGGAAATCGGCGGAGTTGCCGGTTGAGGAATATCATCCTCTTGAGACCAGTTACCAGCTCAGCAATCTGAATAACGATCAAGTCGTGCTGCTCACTCAACAAGGCCGGATGACGCCCGCGCTGCAGGACGTCTTCCGTCGTGTTCTCGATCAGCAGAACCAGGTTGCCGCTCTCGCGGCGCAGCTGCAATCGCATCAGCAGGAAGTCGAGTCCATCACCAAAGACCAGGCCCGCCTCCGCGAGAACATGAAGGCGTTGAAAGGCAGCGCGGAGGAGAAGGCCCTGTTGCAGCGTTACACCCGCCAACTCGACTCTCAGGAAGACCGCCTGAACACGCTGACCAAAGAGATTTCGGACGTACAGGAGAAGCATGCTCAAGCCCAGCAGCAACTTGACCGCATGGTGCAGGAGGTCACGCTGGACGAGAATTTCTGAGGGCCCTGATTCTTACCATATGTGGTAGTAGCCATTCCGCTGGTCCACCTCCACTTTCGTCTTAAACAAACCTTCGAGGCGATGAGCCTGGAGCATCAGCTCTTTTGCCCCGTCCGCGATAATCCGCCCATTCGACATCAGGAGCACGCGCTCGATTTCCGGAATCAGGTCGGAAAGATCGTGCGTAACCAGAATGATTCCGATGCCGGCTTTTGCCAGCGCGCTCATGCCCTGGCGCAGGCTGTGCCGTGCGAAGACATCGAGAGAATTGCTGGGTTCGTCGAACAACAAGGCCCGCGGCTTGTGGACCAGCGCCCGGGCGATAAGCACGCGGCGGGCTTCGCCCGAAGACATTTCGCAAACCGGACGCTCCGCCAGGTGCGATATCTGCAGTTGGGCCAGGGCCTCGTCGGCGAGCGCCCGGTGCCGGGGATCGACCACGTGATGCGGGAAGATGCGAGCGCTGCTGAAGAACCCGGACAAGACCACGTCGCGCCCGCTGGCGTCGCCGGAGCTGCGAGACAGCTGGTCGTTCGCCACAATGCCGAGCATTGAACGCAATTCGAAAACGTCCCACCGGTCCTGCCCCAGGATGGTCATGGACGAACCTTCGCGCGCCACGGGATAGCATTCGCGCGTAATCGTCTTGATGAGCGTGGACTTGCCGCAGCCGTTCGGTCCCAGGATGGCCACATGTTCATCGCCGCGAATCACCAAGCTGAAATCTTCCAGGACAATCTTCTGTCCGCGCATCACCGAGATATTCTGCAAATCCAGAAGAGCAGGCTCGTGCCGGTTCATGGTGTCTTGAGTTTAGACGATGGCGGCTGTGCCCTCCACGCACCTCGTAGGGGCGGGTGTCTCACCCGGCCGGTCGAGCGCAGCTCGACTATGTGTCGCTTCACGCAAAAACTGGTCGGCTTTCGTTCGCCCGGACAGCCGGGGCGGCTGTGCCCGTGGCCTGTAAGCCATAGCTGGCGGCCCCGCTTCAAGTAGACTTAACCTTAAGGATGGCACTCCAGATTTCCCAACTTCGCCGCTGGTTTGCGGCGAGCGCGATCGCTCTCGGGCTGCTGGTGGCAGGTGTGTATTTCTACGCCCGCAACAAAGTGGAGAACGCGCTGAAGGAAGTGCCCGCGAAAATCGGGACTGAAATCCAGCAGAGCGCCCAGGGTTTCACCTACTCCCACTCCGAAGGCATGCACACCATATTCAAGATTCAAGCCAGCAAGTCAGTGCAGTACAAAGAAGGTGGGCGGGTCGAACTGCACGACGTCACCATCACGCTGTTCGGGCGCGATTCCAGCCGCTTTGACCAGATCTACGGCGCGGATTTTGAATATGATCCGCGCTCGGGCGACGTGGTGGGCAAAGGCGAAGTTCAGATGGACCTGGAAGCCAATCCGGAAGGCCTGGTTCATCCTGACCAGGCGACTCCCAAGGAGCTCAAAAATCCGGTCCACCTGGTGACCACGAATCTGCTGTTTAACCAGAAGACCGGAAACGCGCTCACGCAGGAAAAAGTGCAGTTCAGCCTTCCCCAGGCCGAGGGCTCCGCGGTGGGCCTCAGCTACGTGGCCAACACCACGGTCCTCACCCTGCAGTCGCAAGTCGATGTGGTGTTCCATGGCGCGACTCCGGCGCGGCTCACCGCGATTCATGGCACCATCACCAAGAATCCGCGGATCGTTGACCTCGATCTCCCGCGGCTGCAGAACGGCGCGCGCCGCGCCACCTCCGACAAGGGCACGCTTTTTCTGCGTCCCGACAACACCGTGGAGCGCATTCTCGCCTCCGGCAACGTGCGAGTCGAATCGGAGGATTCCGGATCGGAGAAAGTCCAGTCCAACCAGCTCGAACTGCTCATGGCAGAAAAGCAGGACACGGTGCGTTCTGCGACTTTTTCGGGGGACGTCCGGGTGGAGAACTCAGGGCTGCAGCCCATGCAGGCGGAGGCCGGACGGGTCGTGCTGAATTTCACCGGGAACAATGTCTTGAGCACGGTGCACAGCCAGGACAACGTGAAGATGGTGCAGCATCAGAAGCCGGCTTCAGCTACTGCCAGTGCGCAGGATGTCGAGGTCACGGCGTCGGTCATCGACTTTGTGGTAGCTGACGGCCGGCGCCTGCACCGCGCCAACACCGGCGGAGCGGCCCAGATCGCGCTCCGCCCAGTCCCGGGCAACGGGCAGCAGACGCTGGTGACGGCGGGCAAGTTTACAGCCGGCTTCGATGACCTGGGACAGCTGGCCTCGGTTCACGGCGCCCCGAATGCCCGCATCGTTTCCCAAGCCCCGGGGCAGCCGGACCGGGTCAGCAACAGCAACATGCTGGACGCGTCTTTCCGTCCGGGCAGCGGCATCGACACCATCGTGCAGCAGGGAAGCGTCGCCTATACCGACAGCGATCGCAAAGCCTGGGGCGACCATGCGATTTATACCCCCGCCGACCAGATGCTTGTCCTGACCGGCTCCCCTCGCGTCATCGACGGCGGCATGACCACCACCAGCCGGAACATGCGTCTGAACCGCTCAACCGGAGACGCCTTCGCCGAGGGCGACGTCAAGAGCACCTACAGCGATCTGAAGGCCCAGCCCAATGGGGCCCTCCTGGCGGCATCGGACCCCATTCACGTGACCGCCCGCGCCATGACGGCCCATAGCAGTCCGGCCATTGCCCTCTATACCGGAGATGCGCGCCTCTGGCAGAACGCCAACGTCATCCAGGCGCCATCAATCCAGTTTGATCGCAACCAGCGGTCGGTGGTGGCCCAGGGATCCCCCGCCCAGCCGGTATCGACGGTGTTGGTGCAAGTCGAAAAGAGTGGAAAAGTCACCCCGGTCAAGATTACCTCCGATCGCCTGACCTACACCGACAGCGAGCGCAAGGCGCACTTTGAAGAGGCCGTCCAAGCTAAAGGGGCGGAGCTGACCATCACCGCCAAAGTAATGGATGTTTTCCTTCAGCCTCGCGAGCAAGGGAACTCGAATCAGTCGGTTACAGGAACCAGAGGAGGGACGGCAGGAACAGGCGCCGGGACAGGCGCCGGAACAGGTAAGATCGACCATATCATCGCCACCGACCAGGTCGTGGTCGTCCAGCCCGGCCGCCGGGCCACCGGCCAGCAACTGGTTTATACCGCGTCCGACGACAAGTTCGTCCTGACCGGCGGTTCGCCTAGCATTTTTGATGCCGAACGCGGCAAGATTACCGGGGTTTCGTTGACTTTGTTCAGACACGATGGTAGGGTTTTGGTCGAAGGCAACAGCACATCCCCAACCGTCACGCAGACGCAAGTGGCACGTTAAATGCGTACCCTGGCCACCGACGAAATCGGCAAATCCTACCGCGGTCGACGGGTTGTGAACGGGGTCAGTATTCGAGTGGGGCAGGGCGAAGTTGTTGGTTTACTTGGACCTAACGGCGCCGGCAAGACCACGACCTTCTACGCCATCGTCGGTCTGATCCCTCCCGACACGGGCCGGGTACTGATCGACGATGAAGAAATCACCGATGTGCCGATGTACTTAAGAGCACGTCAGTACGGCATAAGCTACCTCCCTCAGGAAGCTTCGGTATTTCGCAAGCTTACGGTTGAGGAAAACATCCTGGCCGTGCTGGAAGCCCAGCCCATCTCCTGGCATGAGCGCCGGGAAAAAATGGAAGAGCTGATCGACCAGCTGGGTTTGGAGCATATCCGCCAGAATCGGGGATACGCTCTGTCCGGGGGAGAACGGCGGCGGGTGGAAATTGCCCGTGCCCTGTGCATCAATCCCACGTTTATTTTGCTGGACGAACCGTTTTCGGGGATCGACCCGATCGCCGTACTCGATCTGCAGAAGATCATCAGCGATCTGAAGACCGGCGGAATCGGCGTCCTGATCACTGACCACAACGTCCGCGAGACGCTGGCCGTGACAGACCGGGCCTACATCATTGATGGTGGACGAATTTTAGCTTCGGGCATGCCCGAGCAGTTGGCCAGCGATCCCCAGGTTCGGAAAGTGTATCTGGGCGAGAGTTTCTCGCTGGTGTAAAGCAGTCGTCAGTCGTCGGCCTTCAGTCGTCAGCCCAAACCCGCTGTCGGCCAATAGATGACGAGCAACGTAAGGTCTTGCTGACGACTGAAGACTGACGACTATTTATGGTTCTACTCCAACCCAAGCTCCACCTGAGACTCTCGCAGAGGCAGATCCTTACGCCTGGCCTCGTGCAGATGGTCAGTGTGCTCGCGCTCAACAAGCTTGAGCTGCGCGACATGATCACCGCCGAGATGGTGGAGAACCCGGTGCTTGAAGAGCTGGAGGATTCCGTTCCCCTGCTGGACGACGCTGCCCGTCAGGAGGAAGATCGCGAACGGATCAAGCCGGAAGAAAACACGGTCACCGCGGAAGAGAAGAAAGATCCTTTCGAAGAAATCGATTTTGGTTCGTTCTTTCAGGAATATCTCGATCCCGGCTATCGCAGCCGCAGCGAGATGGAAGAAATCGAGCGGCCGTCATTCGAGAATTTTCTCTCCAAGCCCACGACTCTTTCCGACCACCTGGCCTGGCAGCTGGGGGCGTTATCCGTCCGTCCGGAAGTGCGGGAAGCCGCTGAAATCATCATCGGCAATTTGAGCGAAGACGGCTACCTGATCGCCAGTGACGATGAGTTGCTGGGCATCGCTCCGCCCGCTCCTCCGGAAGTTGACGCGACCATCGCGGAAAATGTGGTCAAGGAAGCCGC
>Ga0187825_10000018_pt1 | contig 21365 bp, 16 predicted proteins | sample NC_wetland_sal_i_11_FD_132421 | JGI IMG/M metagenome (GOLD analysis project Ga0187825, IMG submission 132421) | Wetland sediment microbial communities from Neuse River Estuary, North Carolina, USA - SourceSoil_5 | ecosystem: Environmental > Aquatic > Freshwater > Wetlands > Sediment | place... | reverse complement strand
CGCAGCAAGTTCGGAATAGCGATGGCAGCGATAATCAGGATGATCGCGACCACGATCAGCAACTCGATCAGTGAGAAACCCTTCTGTTTCCGCATTTTAGTTTTTGTCCTCGTCTCTGGTGTTAAGTCTAAACTCTCTCGGTCTGCCTTCGACCGTCGCTGGTTTAGGTGGCACTTGCCGGGCCAAATCGCGGGCGGGAACCCGGCACCCTGGTAGGTATCGCGTAAGCTCAGCATTTTCAAGGGTTCCTTCCCCAAGAGTAACCAATTTCGGGTACACCGTGGAAGTACGTTTGGTTCTGGTAATGACAATTTTCGTCAACGCTGCAACAAAGCATGTCGGCAGGACGGGAGTAGTGCATGAAGGCGGGTGTGAAACGGCGAGGTGATTTTTTGAGAAGAAAAGAAAAGCAGCGGAAGTTGCCTTCCGCTGCCTTCCGGCTTGTACCCTCCCCCAGGTACTTCGCCAACTTGTTAAAAAGATCTCAAACAACACCCTGACATTAGGCACGCTCCGTGCCAATTGACTATTACCCGGGACATTCGTACCGATCACGGATCGACCCTGCAAAATCAGAAAGTTGCGGCCGGTGCCTGGCGGCGCGTGGTGCTCACCTGGGGAAGCTGATGCTGCAGAGAGGTCGTCGCTGACAAATTCCGTCTGCCAATTTCTGTCGCTGCGCTTCCGGGGACTGGCCCATTCGGGGGGCCCGATGCGGGGTCTCGCGGCCCAGCAGGAGGTGTTTTCGCCTGCATTACAATGACGCACGCCTATGCAAAGCCTCATCGACGCTGATATTGCGCGTGCGTGGACCTTGCCGGCGGACCTGTATTTGGATCCCGGAGTTGCGGGCGAAGAAAAAGACCGAATATTCTCCCGCACTTGGCAAGTAGCAGGGCACTGCGATCAGGTCGCCAAACCCGGGGACTACTTCACCACGCAAGTGGTCGGTGAGCCGTTGCTGATCGTTCGCGGATCCGACCAGCGCCTGCGCGCCTTCTACAACGTGTGCCGGCATCGCGCAGGTCCACCGGCCGAGGGCTGTGGTTCGCGCAAACTGTTCCGTTGTGCCTATCACGGCTGGACGTACAACCTTGACGGATCGCTCAATCATGCGACGGAAATAGACGGCGTGGAAGGGTTCCGCGCGGAAGATTTTGCGCTGGCGCCGGTGCGGTGCGAGGAATGGTTTCACCTAGTGTTCGTAAACCTGGATCCCGATGCGCCGCCTCTGCTGGAAAGCCTGGGCGACCTGCCTCGGCAGGCACAGCGTTTTCCCTTCGAGACGATGAAGTTGTTCGAGCGGCGCACGTATGACATGAAGTGCAACTGGAAAACGTACGTCGACAACTATCTCGAGGGCTATCATCTGCCGACCGTACATCCTGGGCTGAACCGCGAGCTTGACTTCAACGCATATGTGGTGGAGCCGTATGCGACGCACGTGCGCCAGTGGAGCCCGATTCGCGGGGCACAGCCGGGGGATGCCACTTCGCGACGCTACCAGGAGGCGCGCGAAGACCTGACCACGGATTACTTCTGGTCATTTCCGAACTGGATGCTGAACTGCTACCCCGACAACGTTTCTTTGAACATCGTTCTGCCGCTCGCGCCCGAGCGCAGCCTGGCAATCTTTGAGTGGTATCTGCCCGAGAAGGACTTGGGCAGCGAGGCGGCGAAAGCGTCGGTGCGGTTCAGCGAGGAAATCCAGATTGAAGACGTGGCGATCTGTGAGGCGGTGCAGAAGAATCTGCATTCGCGCAGCTATCGGCGCGGTCGCTATAGCGTGAAGCAAGAAAAGGGCGTGCACGCATTTCACCGGATGTATGCAGAGGCTATGCACAAGTAGGCCCGCGTGGCGGGTCAACGGCAGATTGGTGGTTCGAGTTTCTCATCCTGCAACTTTCTTTATTTGGGAGACCTATGCTTCGTAAGTTCGTTGGTTCAGCGATTCTTGTTTGCTTCTTTTCGGGGTTGGGGCTTGCGCAATCGGATGCCGTGGATTGGTACATTCGCTCTGAAATGCAAAAGCGCCAAATCCCGGGATTAGCCTTGCTGGTCGTACGCGATGGCCAGATCGTGAAGGCGCAGGGCTACGGAATGTCGAATGTTGAGCTGCAGGTTCCCGTGAAGCCTGAGACCGTGTTCCAGTCAGGATCGATGGGCAAGCAATTTACGGCAACGGCCATCATGATGCTGGTAGAGGAAGGGAAAGTCTCGCTGGACGATTCGCTGACGAAGTTTTTTCCCGAGGCACCTGCAGCCTGGAAGAACGTGAAGGTGCGCCATCTGCTGAGTCACACAGGAGGCTTCGGGGATTATCCCAAGAACTTTGATTTCCACCACGATCGCAGCGAAGACGAAATGCTGAAAATGGTCGAGAGCCAATCACTGGCATTTCCTCCCGGGTCGAAATGGGCGTACAGCAATCTTGGATACCTGACCCTGGGCGTGTTGATTCATCGCGTGACCGGCCAGTTCTACGGGGATTTTCTGCAGGAACGAATTTTTAAGCCGCTAGGAATGAACACTCGAATCATCAGCGAAGCGGATATCGTTCCCAATCGCGCCGCCGGGTATCGGCGGGTCAAAGGCGAACTGAAGAATCAGGAGTGGGTGGCTCCCACGATCAACACTACAGCGGATGGAAGCCTGTACTTCACAATCCTCGATCTGGAAAAGTGGGATGCGGCGCTTTCCAGCGGGAAGCTGCTGAAGCGCGAGAGCTTCGAGCAGATGTGGACGCCGGTCAAGCTGAATGACGGAAAGCCCAATGCGGATGGCTACGGGTTCGGCTGGTTTATTCACGATGTGCATGGACACCAGTTAATCGAGCACGCAGGGGCATGGCAGGGCTTCACGACCAACATCTCGCGCTACGTCAGTGACAAGCTGACGGTGGTAGCGCTCACCAACCTGGAAGGCGGCGATCCGGAAGATATCAGCCATCATGTTGCGGCGATCTACGTGCCCGAGGTGGCCGTAAAAGAGAAGGGCAAATAAGCGAGAACGAAGACGTGTACCCTCTCGAAGTAATCACTAGTGCCCGCGGTGCCATAGTGCCTGCCTATTCTTGCAAGCGCGCTGTCGCGGCCGCTAACCGAACTCCACCACAATTTGCTCTCATCATTTGACCTGCCAGGTTGAGAATTCGGTCTGCTGCTTCTGGGATCTCTATACCGCGGGGGTGGATATTTGACACCAGGTTCCGATCCGCGTCGGTCTGACCGGAGCGCGGCCGATACGCCATGTACGCTGACAAACTTTCGGGCGTTGCCAATCCTGGGCGCTCTCCGATCAGCAGTACGGCAACGGTCGGGCGCAGAATTTCTCCAATATCATTCAGGATCCCGACGCGACAATGGCGAACCACGAATGTTTGGCCCACCGACCAACCACGCGCGTTAGCCCCTTCGCACAAACCCGGCAGCAACTTCGGTACTTGCGCCGCGACGGCAGTGACTGAAAGACCATCTCCAATGACAACCTGCAGGTCGGTCTGTTTGGGACATTGCTTCGCTAACTTGTCTCGCGACGATTCGCTGAATACCCGGCCCAGATCGGGCTGCAAGAGATAATCATCCTTGTTTTGCGCCTGAGTTGAGACTTCGAACAGTCCCCATTGGCGGATCAGTTCCTCACCGAACTGCTTCTCCATGTTCAGTTCGGTTCGGACTGCGTCGCGGGCGGCCGCGTGCGCTTCCCGTAGATCGAGTTGAGTCAAAGTGCGATAGCAGCCCCCGACCCGTCCCTGCAGGAGCCGCGCAGAAGTGCGGGCTCGAATTCTTCGCTCAAGCTCCGGCCAATCAGTGAGGGAACCACTCTCGGGCGAGGTCATGGGAGGCTATCCAGCGACGACTCCAATCCCTGCAGGAGTTGCCGCCTGGCGGGCGCGTCCAGCAGCGCCGGCTCTTCGTCTCGATAGATGCCCATCGCCTGCAGCCAGCGCAAGAACTCTGGCGCAGGGCGAAGCTTAAAGAGCCTCCTCATAGCCAGCGCGTCATGATAGCTGGTCGATTGGTAATTCAGCATGACGTCATCGGAGCAGGGAACGCCCATAAAGTAATTGCAGCCCGCCGCCGTGAGCAGAACCAAAAGGTTGTCCGCAGAGTTCTGGTCCGCGGCGGCATGGTTCGTATAGCAGACATCGCAACCCATGGGTAGACCGAGGAGCTTCCCCATGAAGTGATCCTCCAGTCCGGCGCGAATAATCTGCCGTTCGTCATAGAGATATTCCGGCCCGATGAACCCGACCACACTGTTCACCAGAAAGGGATCGAACGCACGCGCGACACCGTAAGCGCGCGCTTCCAAGGTCAGTTGGTCGATTCCGTGGTGTGCTTCTGCGGAGAGGGCGCTGCCCTGGCCGGTTTCGAAATACATCACGTTGGAACCTTTCCAATCCGTGGCCCGCGCACGATGATGTTCCAGCACCCGGTCACGCCCCTCCCGTAACAAGGCTAATGTGATTCCGAAGCTTCGATTCGCGGCCTCGGTTCCGGCAATGGATTGGAACAAAAGATCGACAGGCGCTCCGTCCTGTAATGCAGCGAGTTGCGTCGTGATGTGAGCCAGGCAGCAACTTTGCGTAGGAATGCCGTAGTTCTCAATCAGGCGATGGAGTGCGCTTAAGATAGCGGCAACTGTACCAACCGAATCAGATGCGGGATTGACTCCAATCACAGCGTCGCCGCATCCGTAGAGCAGGCCCTCGAAAGCCGAAAGCAGGATGCCGGCAATGTCGTCCGCGGGATGGTTGGGCTGTACGCGAATCCCGAGCACGCCGGGCTCGCCCATCGTATTACGGCAGCGAGTGACATTTCGAATCCTGGCCGAAGCCAGAACCAGATCCTTGTTACTCATAATCTTGGCGGCCGCTGCAGCCATTTCCGGCGTAATTCCCCACTTCAAGGCTTTCAAGTCGGTTTCTGAGGTGTAGTCATCGAGAATGAATTCGCGAAACTCTCCCACGGTCATGCTTTTGATTGGAAGAAAGGCCTTCTCGTCGAACGATTCGGTGATGAGACGGCTGACTTCATCCTCATCGGGATCGATCAAGGGCTGGTGGAGGATTTGCAGCAGGGGAAGATCGGCGAGCCGGCGCTTTGCCCGGACCCGTTCTGTCTCCGAACGCGCCGCCAGGCCCGCCAGCTGATCGCCGGATTTTTCCTCGTTTGCCTTAGCAAAAAGTTCTCGAAGTTCTCCAGCCGTCATAGCGAAATAAGCGTATCACTCATGGACCGAAGAGAACCCATCGCGTGACTGACCCCCTCATCATTCGGTTCTTCGAGAATCTTCCACTGGCACCTTACATCCAATGAAACCAGATGAAGAACCGACGAGTGATCATCACCACTCATGGTGGGCCTGAAGTTCTAAAGCTCATAGAAGACGAAGCGCCGGAGCCGCGCGCGGGAGAAGTACGGCTGCGGGTACTGGCGACCGGCGTCGCGTTCGCGGACGTCCTCATGCGCTATGGAATGTATCCGGGGACGCCGTCGCTGCCGTTCTCACCGGGGTATGACGTGGTAGGGATCGTGGACAAGCTGGGAGATGGGGTGAGCAGTTTCGCTGTGGGCGACACCGTGGCAGCGCTCATGATGTTCGGGGGCTATTCGCAGTTTTTGTGCGTGACTGCCAGCGAACTAACGCGCGTGCCCGAGGGTATCGATCCGGTGGAGGCCGTAAGCCTGGTGCTGAATTATGTGACGGCGCAGCAGATGATCCACCGGATTGCGAAGCTTCGGGCGGGACAGAGCATGTTGATTCACGGGGCTGCGGGAGGCGTGGGCACCGCTGCGTTAGAACTCGGGAGATTGGCTGGACTGAAAATGTACGGAACCGCCTCGCGTGGAAAGCATGACCTGGTGACGAGCCTGGGCGGAATTCCGATCGATTACAAGAGCGATGATTTTGTGGCGCGTGTGTTGCAGATGACGGGCGGTGCGGGTGTCGATGCAGCGTTCGATGCCGTAGCGGGAAGCAACTGGTGGCGCTCGTACAAGACCCTGCGAGTGGGAGGGAAAACGACGGGCGGGATGCTGATCGGGTACGGCATGTCGTCGGTGGTCGAGAACGGGCGGCCCAGCAAGCTCAAGGGCGCAGCGAACCTTGCTCTAATGCAGATGCTCAGTTTTCTTCCCGATGGCAAATCCGCGCGCTGGTATTCGATCACGACGGAGAAGAAGCGCAACCCGCAATGGTTTCCCGAGGACTTGGCAACGTTGCTGTGTCTGTTGCGAGAGAAGAAGATTCGACCGGTGGTGTCAGAGCGATTGCCGTTGCGGGAGGCTCAGCGCGCTCACGAGTTGATCGAGCACGCGCGCGTGTCGGGGAAGATTGTGCTGCTGTGCCAGGAGTGAGGTGGAGTTGACTCTCGCCAAAAAACAAAGACCGGACGCTACGCGTCCGGTCTTGACTACATTGTGATCGTGCCTCCATCGCTAGGGTGTAAATTTAGCTGCGAAGGCATCCCCAGTGCCGCCACCAAAGCCGCTCTGGGCCGCGTTTTTCAGCTGTAATCCACTTGAGGAACTCGTCGTTCCAGTTACGTAGATATTCGCCCCCGCGGAGTCGACTGCAATCGCTCCGCCAGGAGTGTCAAGGCTCAAGTTCTCGTCACCAGAACCTCCATAAAAAGTGGAGAAAATCTTAGTACTTCCAGCGCTGTTGAGTTCGGTGACGAAGGCATCCGTCGATCCCTGCAGAGTGGTGCCGCCGGTGATGGGATTCTGGAGCGGGAAGTTGGATGAATCCGTGCAACCCGTCACGAAGATATTCTTGGACGTGGAATCAACGGCGATGGATTTTCCTTCATCCTGGCTCCCGGAGCCGCCAAGGTAGGTGAAGAGGCCGATCGTTCCGCCGGCATTCACCTCGGCAACGAAAGCATCTTGCGTGCCGTTCAAGGATGTCTGGAAGGCTGAAGCCGTAGCCAAGCCCGACGACTGGGTAAGGCCGGTAACGTATGCCGTCGTCCCATTTACGGTGATGGCGTCCGCGACATCATCGCCGGTTCCTCCGATGTAAGCGAAGTAGGTTTCACTTCCGGTAGAGCTGAACTCCGCGACGAAGCCATCCTCGATGCCGCCACCAAAGGTGTTCGTCGTCGGCTTTCCCAATCCTGAGGACGAAGTTTGACCACTGATGTAGACGTTGTTGCTGCTATCCAGTGCGATCCCGGTCGCAGAATCGTCGTTCGCTCCTCCCAAGTAGGTCGAAAAACTTAAGGCAGCAGCCCCCGAGGTTAGCTTGGTGAGGAAAGCGTCCCTGCCTCCGCCTGAGGCATTCTGGAATGCAAGGTTCACAGGAAAATCCGTCGACTGGGTCTCTCCCGTGATATAGATGTTGCCGCTTCCGTCAATGGCAATCGCTCTGGCGGTGTCGTTCCTGGTTCCACCCAGAACGGTGGTCGTCGTTACGTTGCCGCTGGAATTCAGTTCAGCTACGAAAACGTCTTGCCCGCGCGCGACGCCGTTTCCAAGATCAATGGTGGTTGGAAAAGAAGAGCCGAACTGCGTATTCCCGACAAGGAAGATATTTCCGCCCTGCAGCGCGACTCCAGTCGCGGCGTCGTCCAGAGTTCCACCGATAAAAGTCGTGTACTGCACAGCGCCAGAGGAACTCAGTTTTGTAACGAAAGCGTCGTGTGCTCCTCCCACAAAGGTAGGCGATCCCGGGAAATTGCTGGAGCCAGAGTCTCCGGCAACGAACACGTTTCCGCTGCCATCGACAGCGATTGCGAGGCCCTGGTCATCCGCGGATCCACCAAGGTAAGTAGCCCAAGTTAACGCTCCGGAGCCACCACCGCCTCCGCCGCCGCCTCCTCCGCCTCCTCCTCCGCCTTGGCCGTTGCCGCAGGCCGCCATGAATACCAATCCAGAAATAGACAAGCAGAGGAGCAGCGCGGCAAAAATTCTTTTGCGCTGCCATGCGCCCATGCCCGCGAACGCAATACCGATCATGGGCACCCACGCCAAGGACAGAAGATGAGAGGGATTGCTCGCAGTCTTTATGATGGTGTCGGGCGAACTCGCCTGGATGACCAGGTCTCGGTTATGGTCGTAAGCCCCCAACGCAAGCGTGACCTGGTTATCGCGGACTACGAAGTCCGCGTCGACGGGCACGAATTCGCCTTGTTGTTCCTGGTAGGCCCGAATTTTTTGGACCCGCAGCGTACCTGCGTTTCCTGCCGCGATGAGTTCTCCCTCGGCATTGGTATCCACGGCGGTCGCGCCTTTAAAGGCAAGACGGACACGCCCGGGATCCCCACCGGGGGCAACTACAAGACCGAGTCCTAAGGCTTGTCCTTCGCCGGTGAACTGAAAGCTCACTCCGGGATAGACGTTCTTGTAACTGACGCGAGCATAGCGGGGAACTCCGCTTGCCCAACGATGGGGGTCGTTGCCGATAAAGTAGTTGCTGACGCCAGCCAAGGCATCCGTAGCTGCGATTGCCGGCTGAGGGTTCGCGCCCACAAAGTCCATTTCAATAACTGATCCGGACAGTTCCGGCGATGATGCCGGTGAACCCAACTCGGGTCGCTGAGTTTTCTGTCGCCGCGGTGTCAGCGATATAACTGTTCTAGTCGGAGTAAGAAACAGCTGGTACCCGTTTCCGCGAGCGGTGTACTGAACCTCAGGATCGGTCTGGCCGCGGTTCGGCTCAAAGGCGAGGGGCAGATTCCCGTGGCTGGTCCGGATGCGAGCCTGCTGCTCGGGCGAGACTTCTTGTGTTCTGGCCGGGCCCGCAGCGAGAGACTTCAGGCGGACGCTGGCTAAAGGAGAGGGCTGCTGGACATGACGCAGGAGCGTCCAGGACACGCCAGCCACTGCCAGCAATGCAACCGCAATGATCCAGCGGTTGGTGTTTTGGAAATATCTGGATCCCTTCAACAACATGTTTTCCTCCGATTCGACTGGTTACGACTGAATCTCGTTGCAGCGGGCTTTCTTACAACCTCACAGAAACGCAAAAACTCCGGGCAAGTTGCGCTCGCACGCTGGGAAAGACTCGAAGTTCGTTGTTTACCGTGCACTGATGGCGCAGACGAACCCGGTTCCCCGCTAGGGGAGCACAAACATTGGAGATATGCCGTAAACCGGAGTATCAGCCGCGCATTTTGGGATGTCAACGATGGACCGGTTGCACTTCATATACCACTGGCCGTGTCCTTTCGGGTGGCGCTCCGGAATCGGGCAGAAGGCAGTGAACACGGAAAGAATTGGTGCAGAGATTGTTTGCAGGTGCCAGAAAACAGAAGGAAGAAGATTCTTGATCGGCGCTGGTTGTCTCACACACTGCCACCGCCGGACACATTTCGGCGCGGCGATGTGGACTAAGCATGATGGGAAGAAAGCGGTTTGTCTGTCTCATCCCATGACGGAAGGTGTCTCAGAGTGCGACAGCTACGGACCAGCGGTTGGGCCCTGAGGTGAGACGCAGGCATTGCTTCGCAAGACCTCAAGACGTTCACGTAAATGTGCGGCTTCGCTCGCGTCGAACTGCAAGTGCCCCATTTCAATCAGCCGAAGTTGGGGATATTGCCAACTGGGTTGCATCAAGCCTGTGTGTGTGTGCGAGTTTTCGCCGAGCAGAAGATGGCCAAGTTCATGAGCGATGACGTCCCCCAGAATGGGCGCGACCGAGAGATTGGGATCGATATCCCGCAATTGCCGCACGCGATCGAAGAAAACGTCGGCGTAAACGCCGCCGGATGGTCCGAGGAACGATGTTCCGAAAACCGTGGAGGGGGCTTGGCGCGCGCGTGGGACGACCCTTACGGCGAACTCTCCGGGACCGGGGGTCTGGTGACAGCGGGAATCTCGCGAAGGATGGGCGGAGCTACTGCAGTTCACCCATTCGACCGCAATGCCGGCGTTCTTGAAAATGCGGGCGGCTTCGTGCTCGGCATCGAAAAGCGAACGCCCGGGAGTGTTGGCACTATCGCTGACATAGACAGTCAACTGTGAATTTGGGCGCGAAGACGATGCGCTCCGGGCCGTCATCGCTGCCCCCAAAATCAGAACGATCCCACAAAATTTGTGCGTACCGCGCATCACGTTCCACCTCGATATGCGGAACTGTGGTGTTGCGGACTGCGTACCTCAAGGGCGGCGCGGTAACCGGCAGGCGAAATGTGGGTAACGCAACAATTGTTTTTATTGCAGCAACTTGCGCGCCGGGATCATCTGCTTGGTGAACTCATGCAGGTGCTAAAATGCCGCAAACGTGGGGGGCAAATTGGTGGCAACGGCCGGAAATCCGAAGTTGGAAAACATCAGCTTCGGAACTTTTCAGGTGGACCGGCGCACGGGTGAACTCTGGCGCGGCGGGATCAAGGTCAAACTGCAGGAACAGCCTCTGCAGATCCTGCTGACACTTCTGGAAAGGCCGGGAGAACTGGTCACGCGGGAGGAGTTGCGGACGCGCCTGTGGGCGAACGACACCTACGTCGATTTCGATCACAGCCTGAACGCGGCGGTCCGTCGCCTGCGCGATGCCCTGGGCGACAGCGCGGAGAATCCCCGTTTCGTGGAAACGGTGGCGCGGCGCGGCTATCGCTTTCTCGTGCCGATTCAGGGAGACGGTACCGACGCAGTATCCGTCCCGTTGCCCTCTCATCCCTGGTGGTACTGGCTGGCGTTTGCGTCGGCGGGGCTGCTGCTTCTCGTTTTTGGGATCGCATTGGGCTGGCGTGCCGCCCGGCTCGCCGCTCCTCCGAAGCCGCTGACCGAACGCCGGTTGACGGCGAACACCCCAGAGAACGTTGTGACCAGTGGAATGATTTCGCCGGATGGGAAGTATTTTGCCTTCTCCGACACAGGTGGACTTTTTCTGCGCCACATCGATTCGGGCGAGACCCACGCGGTTCCGCTTCCGAAGGATTTTCGTCCTCGCCCGGAGTGCTGGTTCCCGGATGGCGTGCATCTGCTGGTGAGTTGGGTCGAGGGACCACAGGAGAGGCCAGGCATTTGGCAAATCTCGGTGTTGGGCGGCACGCCGCGCAAGCTTGCGGATAACAGCTACGGCCCGGTCGTATCACCCGATGGAACGCAAATCGCTTTCTTGTGGGGAGAGGTTGCGCCCACGGAGGTCCGCATCATGCGGGCCGACGGAACTTTGGTGCGTACGCTCGTGCAAGATGACAAGGCCACGCAGTTCGGAACCCCGAGTTGGTCGCCGGACGGAAAATTTCTGGCCTACGCGCGCGGGAATCAAGCGGCCGGGAATACTCGCATCGAAGGCCGGATTGAGTTGGTAGAGGTGGCGACCGGAAAAACGATTCGCCCGATTTATGAAAAGGGAATCGGGGGATCGGTCGCATGGGCGCCGGATGGACGATTGATTTACTCGGTGCAGGAACTGCCGCTCAACCAGGACGACGTCAATCTCTGGGCAGTCCACATCGATTCGATGGGGCACGCACTGGGCGCGCCGGTCCGGCTGACGAGCGGATCCGGCTTTGCGGCTATGGTGAGTCTGACGTCGGATGGCAAGCGGCTCGCATTTTTCCGATTCAGCAGGGAACCGGATATCTACATTGCGGATCTGGAAGATCACGGCGCACGGTTTGGCAATGTCCGGCAGCTTACCTTTGATGAACGAGCGGACTTCCCCTACGACTGGACTCGCGATAGCCAGGGTGTGCTGTTTACGTCCAATCGCAACGGAGCGTTCAGCATTTTCAAACAGAGGGTTGATGAACTGGAACCGGAGATCCTGCTGCGCTCGCAGGAGGATGTGACGATTACGCGGCTGAATGGGGATGGAACCAGCATTTTGTACCTGATTCCTCCCTCGCCAACGGAAAAAAGCAAAAACACGCGTCTGATGCGCATGCCGCTGACCGGAGGGCCACCGCAGCAGGTTCTGGTTGCAGCCGAAATCAACAATTACCAGTGTGCCCACGCGCCGGCCATGACGTGCCTGCTCAGCACAACCGAAGGGGGAAGGGAGCGGTTCTTCTATTTCAGTCTCCAGACAGGGCTGGGCGCGGAGATCGCAAAAGCTGCGGTGTGGTCCCGCAATGTCTACGACTACAACTGGAGTCTTTCGCCCGACGGCAAGACGCTGGCACTTGCGCAGAAAGAAGGCATGGGAAAGGACATCGGCATACGGCTTCTTCCCCTGAATGGAGGGAGTGAGCGGCTGCTGCGCATCAAGGGCGACTGGCTGGGAATTGGCAGCGTGGATTGGGCCGCGGATGGCAAGAGCTTGTGGGCCTCCGCCTACACCAGCTTTGGGCCGACGTCGATGCTGAATGTGGAGTTAGACGGGGCGGTGCGAACTGTGATGGTGGAAAAAAAGATGAAACTCGGCTGGGCGATTCCGTCGCCCGACGGCAAGCATCTCGCGATTTGGAGGGCGAACCAGAATGCCAATGCCTGGATGCTGGAAAACTTTTGAGCGTGCGCGGGCTTCGAGCCCGCCCTTCTGCGAATGAACCCTAACTAAAATCCAAGTTCGCTAAGGCTGGGGTGCTCATCCGGGCGTTGTCCGAGCGCCCAGTGGTATCTGCGCTCCGACTCACGAATCGGCAGATCGTTGATGCTGGCGTGGCGCACGCGCATCAGACCCAGCTCATCGAACTCCCAGTTCTCGTTCCCATAAGAGCGAAACCAGCTGCCAGAGTCGTCGTGCCACTCGTAGGCGAAGCGGACGGCGATGCGATTCTCGTGCCACGCCCAGAGCTCCTTGATCAGACGATAATCGAGTTCTTTGGACCACTTGCGTTTGAGAAAGGCGACGATTTCGGCGCGGCCGTGAATGAATTCGGCACGATTGCGCCAGCGCGAGTCCTCGGTGTAAGCCAGCGCGACACGCTCTGGGTCACGGGAGTTCCATGCGTCCTCGGCCAGCCGAACTTTCTGGGCTGCGGTTTCCTGCTGAACGGGGGAAGGGGCGGACGAGCGGACATGACGCGCTCCTTGTTGAACCTCTGAAATGTTTTCCGAAAAGCAAACGCGCGTCAAGGGCAGGGCAGGACGCTGCGATACGGATCTTTTTGTTACTATGGTTGCAGTGGGCGCGTAGCTCAGTTGGTAGAGCAACGCCCTTTTAAGGCGTGGGTCGCAGGTTCGAATCCTGCCGCGCTCACCATCATCTGCCCTCGCCGCAAACTGTCGGAATTTCCGCCGCGTACTCCCGCTCGTCCTAGATAAAGATCACGCTCTCTCACCGGACGACTTACGAGTCCTGCCGCGGTCAACCGGTGTCGTGCCGAGCGGTCTCTCTTGTCACATTCCTGATTCGTTCTTCGCAAAGCCTTTCGGCACTGTCCTCCTTACAAAACCGGGCAGGAGTGATGCCCGGGTGCGGGCTCAAATCCCGCTATCTGCCTGATGATTCACGAACTTCGGCCTGTGACCGCGGTCACGCCCGCACGTGAGTGGACTCACTGCCGCTTGGCCCATCGCCCGCCAACAATAGAGCCCGAAATGGGAACGGAGGTTGGCGCGCATGTCGACAGCACGAAGCGGTCTGCGGAAAAGAAGCAACAGGGTGCTCCTGCTGCTCGAATCCGGACTTGTTGGTCTGGTATTGCTGGCATCGGCGTCCGGTGCACCGCGCAAGGCCGCTGCTCCGAAACCCACTAGCGAAGACTGCCTGTCTTGTCATGGCGACTCCACCATGACCAAGGAAGTGGATGGCAAGCAGGTCAGCCTGTATGTGAGTCCCGAGGCATTCAAGAATTCAATCCATGGCGGGATGTTCACCTGTGTGGACTGCCACACAGATATAAAAAGTTCGCCTCACGAAAATACTCCGGCCAAGATTTCCTGCGCCACCTGCCACGCCGACCAGCAAGCCGCCTATGACCGCAGTTATCACGCGCAGGCGATCAAAGCGGGGGATAAGCAAGCTGCGACGTGTGTTTCCTGCCATGGAAGTCCTCACGAGTTACTCATGGCCTCAGACCCGAAGTCGCGGGTGAGCCATCAGAACATCCCCGCAACCTGCGGCGAGTGTCACGGCCAGAAATATGTAATGGAAGCGAGTGGGCACAGCGCGCAGCCGTTCACTTCCTATTCGCAGAGCGTGCACGGAAAGGCCGTGGCTGCGGGGTCCGACAAAGCGGCCGTTTGCACCGATTGCCATGGCGCACACGAAATCCTGGCCGCCAGCGATTCCAAGTCCTCGATCTTTAAGTTCAACGTGCCCAACACCTGCGCGAAATGCCACGAGGCGGTGAAGCAGACTTATGTGCAGAGCATTCACGGGCAAGCGATCGCGCGGGGCAACAGCCTGGCGCCAGTATGTACAGATTGCCATGGGATCCATTCGATTAAGGCGCATGCCGATCCGAACTCGTCAGTGTCGGGTGCGAACCTGGCTTCGGTAACCTGCGGGCGCTGTCATGAAGGTGTGCGGTTAAGCCAGGAATTTGGAGTTGAAGGTCGACGTTCGACAACCTATCTCGCCAGCTATCACGGGCTAGCTTCGAAGCTTGGTTCGCAGGTGGTGGCCAACTGTGCCAGCTGCCACGGCGTGCACAATATCTTGCCGTCGAGCGACCCGCGGTCCACCATTAACCGGGCTAACCTGGTGAACACCTGCGGTCAATGCCATCCCGGAGTGACGGAGAAATTCGCGCTGAGCAAGGTGCACGTGGACGCGCCGCTTTCGGCAGACGTAGGTAGTGTGGCAGTGCGCTGGATCCGCAAGTTTTACCTGGGCATGATCTTGGCAGTGATTGGCGCGATGCTCCTGCACAACCTGGTGATCTGGCGGCGGAAGGCCATACTGCGCCGCAAGCAGGAACATCACGTGGTCGAACGCATGAGCAAGCATCAGCGCTGGCAGCATTTCGTGCTCTTCGCCAGCTTTATCCTGCTGGTGATTACCGGCTTTGCGCTGAAGTTCCCCGACTCCTGGTTTGCGATGTTGCTGGGAATGGGTGAGCGCGTGCGTGGCATCGTGCATCGCGTCGCTGGGGTTGCGCTGATCGGCGTGGGCGTGTATCACGTCTGCTATATCGCGTTAACCCGCGATGGACGCCGGCTCGTGCTCGACTTCCTGCCCGCTCCCAAGGACGCGACCGATGTGTGGCAAACGATGCTGTATTACCTGGGCCTGCGCTCAGAAAAGCCGGAGTTCCGCCGCTTCAACTATGCGGAGAAAGCGGAATATTGGGCACTGGTCTGGGGATTGGTCGTTATGGCGGCCACGGGGCTTATGCTCTGGGCAAAAGTCTCGGTTGGGCATATTCTGGCGCGCTGGTGGTTGGACGTGGCCACGGCCATTCACTTCTATGAGGCACTGCTGGCGACGCTGGCGATCGTCGTGTGGCACTTTTACCAGGTATTCTTCGATCCCGATATTTATCCGATGAACTGGGCCTGGTGGGACGGGAAGATGTCATTTGAACACTACAGCGAGGAACACGGCCTCGATTCAGAGACCTTGCTGGAGGCCGCTCGCAACGCTGCCAAGACGGAAGTCGGAGAGAGCAAGCCCGTTGAGGAGCAACCGGTGGTCTCCGACGCAGCCCCCGAGCATTCGGAAGAGGCACTGCAACTCGAGGACGAGGAGATCGCCTCGACTCGGAAGTGATCCAGCCGCGAGTAAGTTGATAAGGATTGTTCAGAGACATCGCGTCTGAAGCTCTAATTAATGGATGTGGCGGTCCAAATTCAAAAGCGTTCCCGCAAGGGAATCTGCAAGCTGGAGGATGGACAGAATGAACGCGGAAAGTTCTCACACGCAGGCGAATGGAAGCGGAGTTTCCCGGTTGCGGGAATGGATGAGGAATCCGATTTCCCTGGCCGGACTCGCGCTGGCGCTGGTGGCTTTCGGCAATTTTCTGTTCCTCTTTTTCATCGACCTGACTGCGGAGCATCCCAGCCCTTATGTGGGCATCCTGGCCTACATGGTAGCTCCGGCGTTTCTGGTTGCCGGGTTGCTGCTGGCAGTATTCGGCGTGTGGTACGACCGCAAGAAGAAGCGGGAACGGCCGTCGGAAGCAGGTCGCTACCTGCGCATCGACTTCAATGATCCCAGCCAGCGCGGCGCGCTGACGTTTCTGCTCACCTTCATCATCGCGTTTATCGGCTTGAGCGTCGTGGGCAGCTACAAGGCCTATGAGTTCACCGACTCGGTGCAATTCTGCGGGCAACTGTGCCATTCCGTCATGGCGCCCGAGTTTACGGCCTACCAGCTTTCCCCACATGCGCGCGTAGCTTGCGTCGATTGCCACGTGGGAGCGGGAGCAACGTGGTACGTGAAATCGAAGCTTTCGGGTGCGCGGCAGGTGTTCGCGACGGCGTTCAAGACCTATCCGCGGCCGATTCCGACTCCGGTGCACAACTTGCGCCCGGCGGCGCAAACCTGCGAGCAGTGCCACTGGCCGAAGAAGTTCTACGGAGCGCAATTAAAGGTATTCACGCACTATGCCGGCGATGAGAAGAACACTCCGCGACAGATCCGTATGCTGATCAATGTCGGCGGGGGCGATCCCGCGACCGGTGCTCCGGAGGGCATTCACTGGCACATGAACATTGCCAACGAAATCACCTATATCGCTACCGATGAAAAGCGCCAGGTGATTCCTTACATTCACGTGAAGGACATGCAGGGTCGGGTTACCGAGTATATTGCCAAGGATTCCACGTTGAGCAAACAGCAAATTGCGTCGGCGCCGAAGCGGCTCATGGATTGCGTCGACTGCCACAACCGACCGACGCACATTTACGTGCCACCGGACCTCTCGGTCGATAATTCGCTGTTGGCGCGGCGGCTGGACGCGTCGCTGCCGTTCTTGAAACAGCAGGCAGTGACGGCGCTCACGGCCAACTATGACACGACCGAGGCCGCCATGCAGGGGATCGCGAAGTCCATCGAGGGCTTCTACGAAAGCAAGTACCCGGAGATAGCCAAGTCCAAACAGCTCGAGGTTCGCAACGCGGTTGAGGAACTGAAGCGAATTTTTCGGAACACGACCTTCCCCGAGATGAAGTTGAACTGGCAGACCCATGCCAACAACATCGGCCATTACTACTTCAATGGCTGCTTCCGCTGCCATGACGGCCAACACATCAGCCCCGATGGCAAGGTGGTCACCAAGGATTGCCAGACCTGTCACAGCGTGCTCAGCCAGGAAGAGGGCGGGGTCAGCATGGCGGCCGTGAAGAACGTCAGTTTCCAGCATCCCGTCGATCTGGGCGACATGACGCAGGTGAACTGCAGCGATTGCCACGCCAATCCGGGGCAATAGCCCCGATTTTTCATGAACTTAGCCGTGTGATCCGCGTCACATCCGCGCGTGATAACAGTCACGACTCCCATGTTCACGCTTCTCTATCGTACAGCCTGAGGTTTGGGGTCAATCCGGGCTGCCAAGCGAATAAAGGAGAACGCGCCATGGTACCGGCAAACGGCAACGGACATCATGCTGGCGAGAACAAGGCAAGATTAGTTTTCTGGGAAGTCACCAAGGGTTGCAACCTGCGATGCATTCACTGCCGGGCAACCGCCACGGAGTTGAGTTCTCCGACGGATCTGGCGACCCGCGCCGCGCTGAACATTATCGATCAGATCGCGGCAGCGGCGAACCCGATCCTGGTGCTGAGCGGCGGCGAGCCGCTGTATCGTTCCGACATCTTCCAACTGGCCCGTTATGCGACCGACAAGGGGCTGCGGGTCGCGCTGGCGACGAACGGGACTCTCGTCACCAAAGACGTTGCACGCATGATCGTGGACGCCGGGGTGCGCCGGGTCTCCATCAGTCTCGATGGCGCGGATGCCGCGACACACGACGCTTTCCGCGGAATTCCCGGAGCCTTCGACGCGGCGGTACACGGATTGCGCAATCTGAAAGCGCTGGGCATGTCGACGCAGATCAACATGACCATCGCGCGCCATAATGCTCACCAACTGCCGAAGGTGCTGGAACTGGCGCGCAGCCTGGGAGCTGACGCGCTGCATACCTTCCTGCTGGTTCCCGTGGGTTGCGGAGTCGACATCGCAGCCGAGCAGATGGTTCCTCCGGAAGAATATGAGCGCATGCTGAACTGGTTCTACGATCAGTCACTAGCTGGCGGGATCGAATTGAAGGCCACCTGTGCACCGCATTATTTCCGCGTGGCGCGGCAGCGCCGGGCGGCGGATCGCAGGGCCGCGGAACAATTGGCGCGAATCGCTCCCGCGCCTGCTCCGGCCGCGTTTTCTGACAAGCCAGAGACCCGGGCTGCTGCCCATCCTTCTACCATCGGGCCGACCGAGATGACCATGCCGGGCTCTACCGGGATTGAGCTCAAGCCCCAGGGCGTCGGTCGACCGGTGGGACATCCTGGAGGCCATCCGGGCGGGCACCCGTCCGATCTGAGTGCGATGACTAAAGGCTGCCTGGCTGGAACCGGCGTGTGCTTCATCTCGCACGAAGGCGAAGTTTATCCGTGCGGGTACTTGCCGGTGATCGCCGGCGACCTGCGGAAGCAGACCTTCGCCGACATCTGGGAAAATTCGCAGGTGTTTCACGAATTGCGCGACACCAGTCATCTGAAAGGGAAGTGCGGTTGTTGCGAGTTTCGCAATGTGTGCATGGGATGCCGCGCCCGCGCTTATGCCGCGACCGGCGACTTCATGGATGAAGAGCCGTTCTGCGTGTACGAACCGCGCACCAAGTCTTTGATCAGCAAGAAAGAAGAACTGGTGCACGGCGACTAGCGTCCCCTCCCTCCTCCAAAGGACGACGCCCGGCTGGCGAGTGCATCGCTGGCCGGGCGTTCTTGGTTTCTCGAGATTTTGTCAGGCGGATTTTTTCACGTCGACGGGAAACTCGATCAGTTTACCGCGCTGCGCTGGAGGTACCCAGTGCACTTTTTTTCGAAAACGATCCGGAACGTAGAACGCAATCACCTTAGCCATAACCATCCTCCGATCCAACCCACTGGCGGGGCTCGGAAGTGATGGCATTTGGCCTAACTGCTCCAAGCCCGCGCTATTTACTTCATTAGATGCAGAAAATCCCCTAGACGCGAGGCAGCCGGCCGGGGCCGACCATGCTTCGCTAAAATCCTCAAAATGCTGTAACTTTGGCCCAGGCCCCGAATCCGATATAAGCCGGTCCATCAGTGGAATGGCCTGCCCGGGCAAGTGCCATGGATGAAAAACAATTCAAGAAGTTGAGCCGCCGCGAGTTGCTAAAGCTGACCCCTCTGGTCGCGCTGGGTGCGTTTGCCATCCCCCCGTTGCGTGAACCTTTGCTGAAGAAGGGCCTCGCGTTCAGCGACTGGGCCTCTGGAAAGTTCTTTCGTCCGGGTCATCAAGCGGAAACCTTCGTCGATTCCGAGGTGACTCCCTTCGAGAAGTTTCCAATTAATGACTACGATGTGGACGATCCGGAAGTCAATTTTGAGAAATGGACTTTGACCGTGAGCGGTGCCGTCGCCAAGCCCGCGGACTATACCCTTGCACAAATCCAGGCGTTGCCCAAGACGCGCCAGAACACCCGTCACGTGTGCGTTGAAGGCTGGGACGTGATCGGACGTTTCGGAGGAACGCGGCTTTCGGAGTTCCTGAAATTGATCGGAGCCGACCCAACCGCGCGCTTTGTCAACTTCGAATGCGCGGACGATTATTACGAGTCGCTCGATATGGCGACCGCGATGCATCCGCAGACGCTGCTCTGCTACGAAATGTACGATCAGCCGCTCACGCGTGAACACGGAGCGCCTCTGCGACTCACTGTTCCTACCAAGATCGGCTACAAGCAAGCGAAATATCTTACCGATTTGAAAGTGAGTCACGTTCTGGAGCGCGTGGGGTACTGGGAAGACCAGGGGTATTCCTGGTTCTACGGCTTGTGAGGCAAAGACTGCATGCCAGCCGAAGTAATTGAAATCGATAGTGCGAAAAGCGGTGAGACCGTGCAAGCCGTCTACGAGCACCCGTGGGCGGTGCGCTTCAGTCATTGGCTCAACGCCATTGCGTTATTCGTGATGGTGGGCAGCGGGCTGCAGATTTTCCGGGCATTCCCGAGCTTCGGCGCGAAGATTCCGCAAAAGGATCTGCTGCACTGGCCGAAGATGTTTGCGATTGGCGGGTGGCTGGGAGGTGCCCTCCAATGGCACCTGACCTTCATGTGGATCTACATCGCGACCGGTCTCTTTTATCTCGGATACGAGATCTTCTCGGGAAACTACCGCCAGGTGCTATTTGTACCCGGGAACGTGCGCGGCGTATGGCCGATGGCGAAGCACTATTTTTTCTTCGGGCCGAAGCCACCCTCGACCGAGGTCTACAACCCGCTTCAGAAACTTGCCTACACGTCGGCGATCGTTTTGGGCGCTCTTTCGGTTCTGACAGGACTCGCGGTCTGGAAGCCGATCCAATTTTCCTGGCTCGCCTGGATGATGGGTGGCTTTCATCTGGCGCGCGTGTGGCACTTCGTGGTGATGTGGGCGATCCTCCTTTTCCTTTTGGGGCATTTGGTGATGGTCGTGCTCCATGGGTGGAACAACTTTGTTTCCATGCTCACCGGGTGGAAGTCTGATCCGGAGTATCGAGTCCGCTAACTGATGTTCAGGTCAGCAGAGGTGTGCTGATGGGCACTGCGCCCGAGAGAACGGCGATCCACGTGACAACTCCGCAGCCCGGCGACCACGAGCAGGAGTTGATCCGCCGCGTCCAGTCTGGCGAAAAGGAACATTTCTACGAGTTGATCAAGCCTTACGAACGGCGCGTCTACACCGCCGCATTTTCGATATTGCGGAACGAGGCCGAAGCGGAAGACGCCGCGCAGGAAGCTCTCCTGAAAGCACTCGCGCACATTGGACAGTTTCGCGCGGAAGCGCGTTTCAGCACCTGGCTCACTCAGATCGCCGTCAACGAGGCGCTGATGCGTCGGCGCAAGGCTCACACGGAAATCATGGAACCTATCGGAGAGCACCAGGACGAAGACGGAGGGTACACGCCGCGGGATTTTGCGGATTGGCGCGAGATTCCGTCGGAGGCGCTGGAACGCAAGGAAATCCGCCAGATGCTGGCGGAAGCGGTAGCTGCACTCACCGAGAAATACCGGCAAGTTTTCCTGCTGCGCGACGTGCAGCATTTGAGTATCGAAGAGACTGCCGAGGCTCTGGGCATTTCGCGGGCCTCGGTGAAGACGCGGCTGTTGCGGGCACGGCTCATGTTGCGGGACATGCTCGCTCCGGGGGTGAGCGGCGGCTGGTTTGGCCGGCTGCCGTTCGAGAAGGGAACCAAGCCATGGTAGTCAACTGCGAACACGTGTGGAGAGAAGTCTCCAACTATCTCGACCAGGAAATCGATGCGGAGACGCGAGTCGCCATGGAGGCGCATTTCAAAATCTGCAAGCACTGCACGGCCGTACTCGATGGCACTCGGAACGTAATCCAACTGTACGG
>Ga0187825_10000017_pt1 | contig 21465 bp, 19 predicted proteins | sample NC_wetland_sal_i_11_FD_132421 | JGI IMG/M metagenome (GOLD analysis project Ga0187825, IMG submission 132421) | Wetland sediment microbial communities from Neuse River Estuary, North Carolina, USA - SourceSoil_5 | ecosystem: Environmental > Aquatic > Freshwater > Wetlands > Sediment | place... | reverse complement strand
TCTGGACCGGCGGGCATTTTGATGGCGGCCCAGGGCCTGCCGGTTTCGATCGCGGGCGTGGCCAAGGCCTATTGCGAATTCCTGGACATCCTGGTGGTCGACAACCGTGACGCCAAGGCAGCGGAAGAACTGAAACAGTCCGGGTTGCGAGTCCACTGCGCCAACACGGTCATGAGCACTGCCGGCGAAAAAGTTGAACTGGCACGCCAGGTCCTTTCCTTGATGTCGACCGAAAGCGCCGCCCACGCCGGCTCGGACTTGTCATGATCCTGGTCCCGGTCAAAAATCTCTCCGGGGCCAAGCAACGCCTCGCCGCCCTGTTTGATCAGCCTACCCGCACTGAGCTGGCACAGGCAATGCTGTCCGATGTGCTCGAGACCGTGGGCACATGGACGGACCGCCCCGAAGTGGCGGTCGTGACCAGCGATCCGTTCGCGCTTCAACTGGCAGGTCAATTTAATTTTTCCGTGATTCCCGACCACGCCAACCGAAGCCAGACCGATGCCATCGAAATGGCGACCGCCTTATGCGAGACCCGGGGCGTGGAAAGCACGCTGGTGATTCCGGGCGACATTCCCCTGATCCAGAGCTGGGAACTGGAGAAGATTCTGCAATCGGCGCCGGCGCAGGGATCCGTGCTGGTGCGCGCGGCTGACGGACGAGGCACCAACGCCATCTACCGCCGCCCCGCCGGATTGTTTCCCGCACGCTTCGGCAACGACAGTTTCGAACCTCACCATGCCGCCGCGCAAGCCACCGGGAAACCCTGCGTGGTGCTTTCCCTGCCCGGCATCGCACTCGACGTCGACACTCCCTCCGACCTGCGCGCCCTGGCCGCCGCGCCCGGCGAAACCCGCGCCCAGCGCCTGGTCCGGCAATGGCGCCTGGCCGATCTTCCTGTAGCCGCGAATGAGTAAGCCGCCAGTCTTAAAGCCTCAAAAAGCCCCGCAGGGGCGAAAGAATGCAGCCCACGGCGCAAGCCGTGGATGGGCGGGGCGAGCCCACCAAGCCCCAACGGGGCGAAAGAGAACTTCGCCGCTCCGGGAAATTCGCGTCATCCCTCTCCACTTGGCAGCCGAGGTGCGGCCCGGCGATTCCATCTCCGGACTTCTTCTGGGCGCTCTCAAATCCCAAAAACCGCGAACCGGCGACATCCTGGTCATCAAACACAAAATTGTTTCCAAGGCGGAAGGTCAATGGGTGGACCTCGAAACGGTGAGGCCCTCGGCCTCATCCCGCCGCTGGGCGCAGCGCTATCACCTCGACGCCCGGGTCATCGAGCTGGCTATCCAACAGAGCCGCCGGATCGTGCGTCGCAAGCGCGGCGTCCTGATCACGGAAACCCGTCACGGCCTGATCTGCGCCAACAGCGCGGTGGACGTCTCGAACGTCGACGGAGGCCGCCACGCGCTGCTGCTGCCGCAGGATCCCGACCGTTCCGCCGCGCGCATCCATCGCCAGCTGAAAAAGGCCCTGGGGATTTCCCTCCCGATAATAATCACCGACACGTTCGGCCGGCCCTGGCGCGAAGGTCTGACCGAAGTTGCCATTGGAGTGGCCGGCATGCAGGCCCTGCACGACTATCGCGGGCTTCCTGACTCGCACGGATACAGGCTGCAGGCTAGTATTGAAGCAGACGCCGACCAGCTGGCTTGCGCGGCGGGCCTGGTCTGCGGCAAGCTAGCTCGTACGCCGGCATGTATCATTCGAGGATTCGCGTATCGGCCCGGCCGGGGCAGCGCGCGTGATCTGATTCGCCCGGCGGCGAACGACCTGTTTCGTTGAGTCGTTGTCTCGAGGAGGAGCTGTGACCCGAGTCTTACCCGATTCTGAACTGGAAACTTTTCCTGCCCTCGAATGGCCAGGCATCGCCGAGCGCATGTCTTCGGAATCGCGTAACGCGCTCGATCAGGTCATGGCGTCGCAGGATGGCAGCGTCCTCTCTCGCGAACAATGCCTGCTGCTGGCGCATGCCGAAGGCGACGATCTTCTGGGCCTGCTGGTGGCGGCCGACATGCTGCGCCGCGACCTGGTGGGCAATCTGGTTACCTACGTGGTCAATCGCAACATCAATTTCACCAACGTCTGTTTTGTCGGCTGCAAGTTTTGCGCTTTCAGCCGCGGCCCGCGCGAGGAAGACAGCTACTTCCACAGCCTTGAGACCATGGCGCAGAAGGCGCTCGAAGCCCGGGCGCTGGGGGCGACTGAAGTCTGCATCCAGGGCGGGCTGCCGCACGGACTGCCTCCGTTTTATTACCGCGACATCCTGCGCGCGATAAAGGCCGCCGTGCCGGAGATCCACATTCACGCCTTTTCGCCCATGGAGATCGTGTACGGCGTGGAACTCACCGGAATGCCGCTGCCGGACTACCTGGCCATGTTGCGCGACAACGGCCTCGACACTCTGCCGGGAACGGCCGCGGAAATTCTCGACGACGACGTGCGCTTCGTGCTCTCGCGCAACAAGCTCTCCACGGAACAGTGGAAGCAGGTGGTCCGCACCGCCCACCGGTGCGGCATTCGCAGCACCTCGACGCTGATGTACGGGCATGTCGAAACCCCTACCCATTGGGTCAATCAGCTGGAACTGCTGCGTGACATCCAGCAGCAGACCGGCGGCTTCACCGAATTTGTGCCGCTGGGCTTTGTCCATCAGAACACGCTGCTCTTTCACCAGGGCATCGCCCGCCCGGGCCCGACTCTGGCGGAGCATCTCAAGATCCACGCCCTCGCGCGGGTGATGCTGGCGGGCGCCATCAACAATATTCAGGTCTCCTGGGTCAAGCTGAACCGGCGGCTGTCGCAGCTCTGCCTGCACGCCGGCGCCAATGATTACGGCGGCACGCTGATGGAAGAAAACATTTCGCGCGAAGCCGGGGCCACCGCGGGACAGTACACCAGCGGCGAAGAGTTTCAGTCGCTGATCCTCGAAATCGGACGCATCCCCGCGGAGCGCAATACGCTCTACACCCGAATCAACCTGAAACTGCAACCGGATGCCATCGCGTTTGAAGAAGTGCTGGAACCGGAGTTCGCCTGATCATGCCCCGCGTCATCTCTGTCCTGGGCGGCACCGGACCGGAGGGCTTCGGACTCGCCTTGCGCTGGGCGCGGGCGGGCGAGACCGTGATCATCGGATCGCGCGACGCGGGACGAGCTCGGGAGGCCGCCGCAAAAATCACGGCAAGAGTGGGCAGCGGCGCCAACGTTTCAGGAGACGAAAACAGTGCCGCCTGTGCCAGAGCGGATCTGCTCGTGCTCACCATCCCGTTCGAAGGCCACGCCGCTCTGCTTAAACAGATCAAGCCGGCAATTACCGAGGGCAGCATTGTGATTGATGCCACCGTGCCCCTGGCGGCGAGCGTGGGCGGACGCGCCACTCGCACCCTCGGCGTCTGGCAAGGTTCCGCGGCGCAGCAAACCGCCGAACTCGTGCCCCAGGGAGTTTCCGTGGTGGCCGCATTCCATAACACCTCGGCGGAAGTGCTGAACGGTGATGCCCGCGTCGAATGCGACGTCATTGTTTGCAGCGACGACGCCGATGCGGCGGCCACGGTAAGAACGCTGGCGGCAAAAATTCCCGGGGTCCGCGCCATTGACGGCGGCAAGCTGGAAAACGCGCGCATCCTGGAGCAGATCACCGCGCTCCTGATTGGCCTGAATATTCGCCACAAGGGCCACTCCGGCATTCGCATCACCGGCCTGCCGGAAAAAGCATACGAAGTATCGTAGTGCCAGCCCTTCGACCGCGCTCAGGGCAGGCTCCGCAGTCGCGAGTCTCGTCCTTGCAGTAGCGTCGATTTTTATTGTTGGCGAGAAAGCAGCATGAACAATTCTCCCGATGCCGGCCCCGCCATCAAATTCCGCGATGTCGGTTACCGCCTGGACGATGGCCGCGACCTGCTTCGCCATCTCAATCTCGAAGTGCAGCGCGGCGAAACCCTGGTACTGCTCGGGCGCAGCGGCTCTGGCAAGACCACTACGCTAAAGCTCATCAACCGGCTGCTCACCCAGAGCGCGGGCGCCATCTACGTGGACGGCCGCTCCCTGGAAGAGTGGGACGTCATTCGCCTGCGCCGCATGATCGGCTACGTCATACAGGAAGTCGGCCTGTTCCCGCATTTCACGGTCGCGCGCAATATCGGAGTGGTGCCGCAGATTGAAGGATGGTCTGCCGACCGCATTCAAAGCCGGGTCACCGAATTGCTGCAACTGGTGGGCCTTGAGCCTCAACTGGCTTCGCGCTACCCGCGTGAACTTTCGGGTGGACAGCGGCAGAGAGTCGGCGTAGCCCGCGCCCTGGCGGCCGACCCCGAGTTTCTCCTTATGGACGAGCCTTTCGGAGCGCTTGATCCCATCACCCGCGCCGAACTGCAGCGCGAATTTCTGTCGTTGCAGCAACGCCTGGGAAAAACGGTGGTCTTCGTTACTCACGACCTGCGTGAGGCCCTATTGCTCGGCACCCGGATCGCTCTTATGGAATCAGGTCAACTGGTCGTCGCGCTCCGGCCGGACGAGTTTCTGCGCAGCAGCGACCCCATGGTCGCCGCCTACGTCGACGCCTTCAAGACCGAAGTCTCGCCCGCTCCGAGGAATCGCGATGAACGGTCAGAGTAGCGCCGGCGTCCCGCCGGCTGTCCCGAGGGCATCCAGCCCTCGGAGAGGCGAACAAACTGCGTTCCCACGAGGTCACTCATGAACGTGCTGCAATTCATCCTGCAAAATCACGCCGAGGTACTCCAACTCACCGCCGAACACCTGTGGCTGGTAGGAGCCTCCATTGCCCTGGCGGTGCTGATTGGAATTCCGCTCGGCATCGTGATCACGCGCTGGCCGGTGTTGAGCAAACCCGTGCTGGGGAGCGCAAACATTATTCAGACCATCCCCAGCCTGGCTCTATTCGGATTTCTGCTGCCCGCGCCCTGGATCGGCGCCCGTGCCGACCGCCTCGCCATACTTGCGCTTACGCTCTACGCGCTACTGCCGCTTATTCGCAACACCTATACCGGCATCCGCGGCGTGGATCCGGCTGTAGTCGAGGCCGGACGAGGCATGGGCATGACCGATCGCCAGTTGCTCTGGCAGGTACAATTCCCGCTGGCGCTGAGCGTAATCATTGCGGGCATCCGGGTTGCCACCGTGCTCTCCATCGGCGTGGCCACCATCGCCGCCGCCATTGGCGCCGGAGGCCTGGGAGAATACATTTTTCGCGGTCTGGCCATGGTCAATAACCAGGTCATCCTGGCCGGCGCAATTCCCGCCGCCGCGCTGGCCATACTCGCAGACGCGAGCTTGGGATGGCTGGAGAAACGCCTCAGCCCCGCCTAAGCGATAGAACGAGTTTTCATCCGCGTGGATCTCAGCCCACGATGAACCTTATGCATCGGCTTCACGCCGTTATCAGTCTCGCCTTCGTTGTCCTGCTCGCTGCGTGCGGACCGCCGCGCGCGGATATCATCGTCATCGGCTCCAAAAACTTCACCGAGCAACTCGTCCTCGGCGAAATCATGGCCCAGCAGATCGAAAATAAGACCCACCTGCCGGTAGAGCGGCGTTTCTACCTGGCCGGAACGTACATTTGCCAGCAGGCCATTCTGGGCGGCCGCATCGATATCTATCCGGAATACACCGGCACCGCCCTGACGGCGATTCTGAAGCAGCCGCCGTCCGGCGATCCCGCGGAGGTTTACCGCCGCGTCAAGGCAGGATACGCAGGGCAATTTAATCTCGCGATCGGCCGGCCTTTCGGATTCAATAACACTTTCGCCATCGAAATCCGCGGCGAGGACGCCCGCCGCCTCGGCCTGAAGACCATCTCGCAAGCCGCCGCTTACACGCCAAAATGGCGCGCCGGCTTCGGCTATGAGTTCATGGGTCGTCCCGACGGCTACAAGGGATTGGCGGCGACTTACGGACTTCATTTCGCTGAGTCTCCCAGCATCATGGATCTCGGATTGCTTGCCCGCGCGCTCAAGGACAAACAGATCGACCTGGCGGCTGGAAACATGACCGACGGCCTGATCCCGGTACTGGATTTATTCGTTCTGGAAGACGATCGCCACTACTTCCCGCCCTACGAGGCCGTACCGGTCATGCGACAGGCGATGCTGGCTCATCACCCCGAGGTCGGAACCGCTCTGGAGCAACTCGCGGGAAAGATTTCCGATGATGACATGCGCCGGCTCAACTACGCGGTCGACGGCCAGCACCGAGATGTGAAACAAGTGGTAGGAGAATTTTTACGGAACAAGGGTCTGTAGTTGTAGCGCCGGCATCCTGCCGGCTGTCCCGAGGGCGTCTCGCCCTCGGCGGGCGCCACCAGCGCCGGGACAGCGGCGCTACTCACATCAGCCACACGGCATCGACGTCCACGATCACCTGCGTCCGCGGAATCTTCTGCTGGGCCGCGTACGCCAGCATCGTCCGCAGCAGTGCGTTCAGCTTCTCGCGGCTAGCGGACTTCACTACAAAGTGATAGCGATAGTCGCGCTTCAAGCGCACGATCGGCGCAGCCGCGGGCCCAAGCACGCGAATCCCTTCATGCCGGGTTTTCTCAAACCACTTCCCCAGCATCCCCGACCAGCGCAGCGCCTCGTCCAGCTTGTCGCTCCGCACCAGCACATTGGCCAGGGCGCTATAGGGCGGATAGTGCATCCAGCTGCGAAAGCGCAGTTCTTTTTCATAAAAGCCCACGAAATCGTGCTGGGCTGCGTATTGCACCGCGTAGTGGTCGGGAAAATAAGTCTGCAGCACGACTTTTCCCGGCGTCTGGCCGCGCCCGGCCCGTCCTTCAACCTGGGTCAACAACTGGAAGGTGCGCTCGGCGGCGCGAAAATCAGGGAAGCCCAGCGCCATGTCGGCGCCCACGACGCCGACCAGGGTGACGCCGTGGATGTCGTGGCCCTTGGCGATCATCTGCGTGCCCACCAGCAGATCGAGTTCGCCTTCGTCGAGCGCATTCAAAGCGCGCTCGAAGTCTTCGCGGCCGCGCACCGTGTCGCGATCGAGCCGCCCGATGCGCGCCTGCGGAAACATCCCGTGCAGCAACTCTTCCAGCTTTTCCGAACCGGTGCCCAGGAAATATACGTACTCGCTGCCGCAATGGATGCAGGCTTTGGGCACCGGCGCCGTGTATCCGCAGTAATGGCATTCCATGCGGCGGGAGCGCTTGTGATGGGTCATCGCAATGGCGCAGTTCCTGCATTCGAGAGTCTTGCCGCAGGCGCGGCACAGCACCACCGGCGAATATCCCCGCCGGTTCAGCAGCACCATGACCTGCTCTTTACGTTCGAGGCGTTCCTTGATTTCTTCGGCCAGCTTGCGGGAGATCACTTGTTCGCTGCCGGTTTCCTGGAATTCCTGCCGCATGTCGATGATCTCGACTTCGGGCAGTGGACGCTGCTCCACCCGGTCGGGCAATTCGAGCAGCTTGTACTTACCCTTTTTGGCGTTGAAGTAGGATTCCAGCGACGGCGTGGCCGATCCCAGCACCACGGCCGCGTTCGCCATCTTGGCCCGCATCACCGCCACGTCGCGAGCGTGATAGCGCGGCATTTCTTCCTGCTTGTAAGACGGGTCCTGCTCCTCGTCCACGATCACCAGCGCCAGATCGGCGACCGGAGCGAACACCGCCGAACGCGTTCCCACCACCATGCGCGCGTCTCCGCGCTTGATGCGATGCCACTGTTCGGCGCGCTCTTTGTCCGACAGGGCGGAGTGCAGAATGGCAACCTGGTCTCCGAACAGTTGATGCAAGTCGGCAGCCACCGCCGGCGTCAGACCAATCTCGGGGACCAGCAGGATGGCGGAGCGCCCGGCCTCGAGCACCGCCCGCATCGCAGAAAGATAAATGGCGGTCTTGCCCGATCCGGTGACGCCGTGCAGCAGCATGCCGGAAAACCTGCGCGCATTCACGCTTTGCTGGATCGCCTTGAGCGCCGCCTGTTGCGCCGGGCTGAACTGCGAGTCGAACAAACTGGGACGGGCTTTCAACACGGACACGGTGAAATCCGCCGGCTCTTCGACAATCTCCACCAGCCCGCGCTTCGCCAGCGTGTTCAACGTGGTGCGCGGGACCTCCAGCGACTGCAGGGCCTCGACGGCCACCTTGCCTCCGGCGGCGGCCAGAGTGTCGACCAAAGTCTGCTGATTGGAGTTCAGCTTGCCTTCGCTGCTTTTCAAGACTGCGAACTTGACCGTGCGGGTCGCCTCTTGTCCTTCCGACAAATCTTCGCGAACGATCCACTTCTTCCGCACCATTCCCGCGAGCAGCGGCTTGGACGCCCGGGTCGCGGCCCGCAAACTCTCTTCCCGCGTCATCTCGCGTTCGGCCAGATAATCGAGCACGCGGAATTCAGCCAGCTGGTCTTCGGGAGTTTTCTGGGAGCGCGCTGACGATCCCGACATTCCCGCCAGGTGCAGTGCCAGTTGCCCTTCTTCGGTGATGCGGTAGCCGACCGCCTTCTTGAATTCCGCGCCCAGGGGCAGCATGGTCCGGAAAACTTCTCCCACTGGGGCGAGATAGTAGTCGGCGATCCACTGGCCCAGACGAATCAGCTGTTCGTCGAGCACAGGAGAAAGATCCAGTACTCCGACGAGATTCTTGGTCTTAACTTCCGGCTTGTGATCATGCAGGGCGGTGACGATCCCGGACATGCGCTGCTGGCGGAAAGGCACGAGCACGCGCCCTCCCACAACCGGCTGCATCCCGTCAGGAACAGCGTAAGTGAAGACCAGGTCCAGCGGCACCGGCAGAGCTACGTCGCAGAATTCAGACATGATCAATGTAGGCGCGAGCGTCTCGCTCGTGCCGCAGCGAGGAATCGTTGGCAGTCTACTCCGGGCTCCTGGGCGGAGCCACCAGCCCCAGATCTTTCATCACCATCTGCAGATCTTTCCAGGCTTCCTTCTTCTGACGGGGATCGCGCAACAGAAAGGCGGGATGGTAGGTGACTGCAAGCTTGGTGCCGCGGAAGTCATACCACTTGCCGCGCAGCTCGGTCATCGGCGCATTGATCGCCAGCAGCGTCTTGGCCGCAACCGCGCCCAGGGCCACGATCGCTTTGGGCCTGATGGTGGCAATCTGCCGCATCAGAAAAGGCGAGCAGGTTTCGCACTCGTCGCGCTCCGGCGTGCGGTTGCCCGGCGGCCGGCATTTAATGATGTTAGCGATATACACGTCTTCGCGCTGCAGTCCCATGGCCTTGATCATGTTGTTGAGCAGCTGTCCGGCGCGGCCCACAAAGGGCTCGCCCTGCTGGTCTTCGTCGGCGCCGGGCGCTTCTCCGATGAACATCAGTTCGGCCCGCGGGTTGCCCACGCCAAAGACGATCTGCTTGCGTCCCTGTTTGGCCAGGCGGCAGCGAGTGCAGTCGCCGATATCTTCGCGGATGGCGCGCAGTCCCAGCGCGGGATCGCTCAGGACAGACGCGGGCGGGGAAAGCTCGACTAGCTCCTGCGTGGGAAGCACGACTGCTGTTTTGGCTCTGGGCAATGGGTCTCGCTCTTCTGGCTGAATTTGGACGGTAGTCTCGCGCCGGTAGAAATCCCGCCGGTAAAAATCATAGATGCCAAGTTCGTTGTAATAGCGGATGCGGTCGGCCAGCGCGCGCTTGAGTTGCGGATCCAGGATTGGGGACATGGGGATTTCAATACGATTGCAGATCTCAGATTGATGATTTCAGATTGAACTTCCTCGTGCCGAGGGGCTGGTGCCCAATCTTAAATCTAAAATCAAGAATCTGAAATGTTTTTGGGATGTGTCTGCTACCGGGCCTGTGGTACCTTCCGCAGGCGAACTGCCTGGTCGAGGACGCGCTGGGCCACTTCCCACTTGGTGGTCTCGGGCACTTCGATCACGTCAGTGTGGGTGATGATGGTGACTGCATTGCGGTCGGAATCGAAGCCCACGCCTTCCCGCGACACATCATTGACTACGATGGCATCGAGCCCTTTCGCCAGCAGCTTCTTGCGCGCGTTTTCCAGCACATTCTCAGTCTCCGCCGCGAAACCGACGATGATTTGCGAACTCTTGCTGCGCGCCAGTTCCGCAAGAATGTCGGCGGTGGGCTCCAATTCCAGCGAGATTGCGCCCTTGCGCTTGATCTTCTGCTCGGCTGCGCTTTTGGGGCGATAGTCGGCCACGGCCGCGGTCTTGATGACGATGGTGGCCTCGGGCAGCAGTTTCATCACCGCCTGGCGCATCTGCTCGGCGGATTCAACCCGCGCGACTTCGGCGCCGCCCGGAGGCGTCAGGGTGGTGGGTCCGCTGACTAACAGAACCCGCGCCCCGCGCCGCAAGGCGGCTTCAGCCAGCGCGTATCCCATGCGGCCGCTCGAGCGATTGGTAAGATAGCGCACCGGGTCGATCTTCTCCCGGGTGGGACCCGCCGTGATCAGCACGGTTTCGCCCGCCAGTTCCTGCGAGGCCCCCAGAGCTTCCATGGCAGCGGCAACGATCAGGTCGTTTTCCGCCAGACGGCCGGGGCCGGTCATGCCGCACGCCAGATAACCATCACCCGGCTCCACGATCCGCACGCCGCGCTGGCGCAAAATTTCCAGATTCGCCTGGGTTGCGGGATGGTTCCACATATTCACGTTCATGGCCGGCGCAACTACTACCGGCGCGGTCGTAGCTAAATACAACGTGGTGAGGAAATCGCTGGCGATGCCCTGGGCGAATTTGGCCAGGATGTCAGCGGTAGCAGGCACGACCAGCAGTGCGTCAATGGATTGGGCCACCGCGATATGCTCGATGGCGGAGTCGATGTTGGGCTGGGCGTTTTCGTCGCCGCCCGGGGCAAACATGTCGGTAATGACTTTGTCGCCGGAGAGCGCGGCAAAGGTGAGGGGACGAACAAACTGCTGCGCGCCCTGGGTCATGATGACCTGCACCCGGATGCCGCGGTCCTGCAGCAGGCGCACCACTTCCGCCGCCTTGTAGGCCGCGATTCCGCCGCTGACTCCGAGCGCAACTTTCATGAGTCCACATCGAACGCAGATTTCAGACTTGAGATTGGAGATTTCAGATTGCATCTCCAGGAACGGCCGACAGAGGCTACAAATCTAAAATCAGAAGTCTGAAATCTGCAATCTGCCGTTCACACGTCCTTCGCGATCGCCTTCTCCAGCATTTCGCTGGCGACTTCGGCCGCGGAGCGGGGTATTTCGGGGATCACCCACTTCACCTTGCCTGCCTTGATTTCATCCTGGGCAATCCGGCAAGGCTTGCGGGAAGGTGTTTCGATGACCGGCGGCGCGCCACCCTGCAATTGCCGCGCACGCCGCGCGGCCACCAGGATGTAGCGATAGTTGCTGTCAAACCCATCCATCAACTTCATTGTGTTCTCCCCTGCCGCTAACGTCTACCCGGCACCGCTGCCTTTTCAAACGAAGCCAGAATCGGCTGCAATCGCTCCCGCACATTCTTAAGGCGGCAGCGTTCTGCCTTGGCCATCAGGTCGGTGTCGTCAGCGGATCGTTGTCCCTGTACTTGGGCTCCTGGCCGCATCAGTCGCTCCGCGAGCAGGATCGACTTCAGCGCGTCGATAGATTCGTCGAGGCGGTCGTTCACCAAAATATAGTCGTATTTGTCATAATTCTCAATCTCACGAGAGGCCGTGACCAACCGGCGCTGGATCACCTCTTCCGCATCCAGGCTCCGGGTACGCAGCCGTTTCTCCAGTTCCTGCCGGTTGGGAGGCAGAATGAAGATGCTTACGGCGGCTGGAATTTTCCGCTTGATCTGGGCCGCGCCCTGGACGTCGATGTCCAGCAGCAGGTCCTTTCCCTCTTCTTCGGCCTCGAACTGAAAACGGCGCGCCGTGCCGTAGTAGTTGCCGAACACATCGGCGTACTCCAGGAACTCATCCCGGCGGACCATTTCCTCAAACTCCGACCGGGGAACGAAATAATATTCGCGGCCGTTCTGCTCGCCCGCCCGGGGCGCCCGGGTGGTGTAGGAAATGGAGAATTTCAGGCCCGGAACGATCAGGCGCACCTGGTTTACCAGCGTGGATTTGCCCGAACCGGACGGCGCCGAAATGATGTACACGCCGCTCATTCGAGGTTCTGCACCTGTTCCCGGGCCTTTTCGATTTCGGTCTTGATGGCCAGCCCCATTTCCGTGATTTTCAGCGCGTCGCCCGCCAGGCCGGAGGTCTTGGAGAGCAGCGTATTGGCCTCGCGGTTCATTTCCTGCAGCAGAAAATCGAGCTTCTTGCCCACTTCGCCTCCCTGGTCGAGCAATCCCAGGAAATGCTTCACATGGGTATCGAGCCGGACCAGTTCCTCCTGGATATCGCTGCGGTCGACCAGCAGCGCCGCCTCCTGCAGCAGGCGTTCCGGATCCACCTGGCTTCCCATCAGATCCTGCATGCGCGTCTTCAACTTGTCGACATAGGCCTGTTGCACCGCCCGGCGCTGTTTCTCCACTCCGTCGCCGGCCTTCTGGACATGGGCCATGCGCTCCCGCAACTCCCGCTCAATGCCGCGTCCCTCTTCCTCGCGCATCTGGTTGAGGTGACTGAGCAACTCCTCCACCTTGGCCAGCACCGAGGCCTCAAGAGCACCATCGGCAGGAAGGGTCGCCGAGTCCAGTGCGCCAGGGAGGCGCAATACCGCGTTCAAGTCCGGCTCGGCGGCCAGCCCGAACTCCGCCGCTGCCGCCCGAAATGCATGAATGTAGCCTCCCGCAATCTGGCGGTTGAGCGCAAAACTCTCGTTCCCGCCCCGCTCCAGATTGAGCGTCAGCTCCACATGACCCCGGGCCAGTTTCTCCTTGAGGAGACGGCGCAATTTCATCTCCAGCGAATCGCTGTCGGACGGCATGCGGAAGTGTACGTCGAGGAAGCGATGATTCACCGACTTCAAAGACAACGTGAAACCCATCGGGCTCTTGCCCGGCAAACCGCTGCGCGGATCCGCCACCTGTCCCTTCACCTGCGCGAACCCGGTCATGGAACGAATAGGCATGATGTTTATAGCGCCGGCGTTTCGGGGTGCCGGCTCTTCGACTACGCTCAGTGCAGGCTCCGCTGTCACGAGGGTCTTTCGCCCTCGCCTCGTCAACTACCGAACCGCATTCGCCTTGGGCGACTCCCCTTCCGCGAATTGAAGATCATACAACCGCCGGTAGGTCCCGGGTTTCTGCATGAGTTCTTCGTGCGTCCCGATGTCCTCGATGGTTCCGTTCTCCAGCACTACAATACGATCGGCGCGGCGGACCGTCGAAAGCCGGTGCGCGATCACAAACACAGTCCGTCCGGTCATGAGGTTCTGCAACGCCGACTGCACCAGCGCCTCCGACTCGCTGTCCAGCGCCGACGTGGCCTCGTCCAGAATCAGGATGGGCGCATTCTTCAGCAAGGCGCGCGCAATCGCGATACGCTGCCGCTCGCCGCCGGAAAGCCGTACCCCGCGCTCGCCAATCATGGTTTCGTAACCGTTCGGCAACTCCATAATAAAATCATGCGCCAGGGCGGCGCGGGCCGCGGCTTCCACCTGCTTCTGCGAAATGGAGGGCTGCCCGTAGGCGATGTTGTTGCGCAAGGTATCGTTGAAAAGCACGGTCTCCTGCGTGACCACTCCGATTTGGGAGCGCAGCGAGGCCAGCGTGGTATCGCGCACGTCGCGTCCGTCGATGAGGATGCGGCCCGCGGTCACATCGAAAAAGCGCGGGATCAGATGCACCAGCGTGCTCTTGCCCGCGCCGCTCGATCCTACTACGGCCACCACTTCCCCCGCCCGCACGTCGAGATTGATGTCGCAAAGAATTTCGCGCGACTCGTCGCCATCCGCCTCGTATGAGAAGCAGACCCCCTCAAGCCGGATGTTTTTGGTGAACTGCGGTATGGCTTTGGCCCCCGGCTTCTCCTTGACGTCGTCCTCGGTATCCATGAACTTGAAAATCTCCGAGGACGCCCCCAGCGCCTGCTGGAAATTATTATTGAAGAGCGCGAACTTCCGCACCGGGTTATACAAGCTGAAGACCGCCGTGATGAAAGCGCCAAATGTTCCCAGCGTGAACTCGCCGTGCGCGATCCGGTCCCGGCCCAACAGCAAGAGCAGGGCAATGGCAATCGCGCCGAAAATGTCCATGAGCGGCGAACTCATGGCCGCCGCCGCCACCGAGCGCAGATTTGCCTTGAAGAGTTTCTGCGCCGCCTGGCGAAAGCGCGCCATCTCCCAGGATTCCATGCTGAAGGCCTTCACGATCCGGTTGCCGCTGATGGTTTCCTGAAGGATGTTCTGGATGTCAGCCAGCTTGTCCTGGCCGCCGCGGGTCGTTGTGCGCACGCGGCGTCCAATCCGGACCGCCGAAAAAATGATAAAAGGCACGAACAGCAGCAGCACCCAGGCCAGTTTTCGCCCCAGCACAACCACCGCGATGGCGGTGAACAGGAAGGTGAAGAATTGTTGAAGAAACTCCGCCAGCACGCTCGACATGGCGTATTGCACGCGCTCGATGTCGTTGATGATGGTTGAAATCAGCGTGCCCGTGGTGTGCCTCTGGAAAAACGCCGCCGAGCGCCGCAACACGGAGTTGTACAGATCGTTGCGCAGGTCGGTGATCATGCCGAACCCGGCATGGTTCACCAGGTAAGTGCCGGCATAATCGAAAATGCCCTTGAGGATCGTAGACGCCACCAGCGCGTAGGCCACGATGGTCCAGGCATTATGAAAATGGGCGGGAACGAACTGCTGCAGGTAGACGATGTGGCCGCTGCCGGGAATGGTGAAGAGCTGAATATTGTCCGATCCCGAGGACGGGTTCAGAACGCGGTCAAAGATCGGCTTGACCAGCACCAGCCGAAATGCTTCCAGGAATCCGACCGCGGCCAACAGCAAAACGCCCGGCAGCAACTGCAGTCCAAAAGGAAGCACGTACCTCAGAAGGCGGGTCAGTTGCCGCATCCGGGGCTCCCGATGCGCGGCCGCCCGAGGCCCGCGCCTGAAGAAATCGACATACGTCGCAAGGTCCTATTCTACTTCAGTCGTCAGTCTTCGGTCGTCAGCCAGACCAATCCTTAAACTCCGGTTCGCTGACGACTGAAGACCGGCGGCTGACGACTGTCACTTCGGACTATCCCGGTGCACCACCTTCACCCGGTAGCCCGCCTTGCGCAGGCGTTTGCCTACATCCTCGGCGATCATCACCGAACGGTGCTGCCCACCGGTGCAACCGAACGAAATGGTCAGGTAACTCTTGCCTTCGCGAATGTAGTGCGGCAGCAGGTAGACCAGCAACTCCGAAATTCGCTGGATAAATTCGCGGCTCTGGGGAAACGAGCGGATATATTTGGCAACCTTCGGATCCAGACCGGTCAGCGGCCGGAACTCGGGCACGAAGTGCGGATTAGGGAGGAAGCGCACGTCGAAAAGCAAATCGGCGTCATCGGGCACTCCATGCTTGAATCCGAAGCTTACGCAGGATACCAGGATGTTCTTGCCCGACTCCCGCTTGTGAAAGCGCTCCGTGATGTACGCCCGGAGTTCGTGGACATTGAACCTGGAAGTATCGATAACCAGGTCCGCCATGGCGCGGATGTACTGCAGGTGACGGCGCTCGGCGGCCAGCGACGACTTGACCGGAGCGTGCGTGCCCAGGGGATGCGGCCGGCGAGTCTCGCTGAACCGCCGCAGCAGAATGGATTCCGCGGCTTCGAGGAAGATGACTTTAGTCGGCACCATCCGCTTGACCGAGTTCACGATTGCCGGCAGCCCCTCCAGCTGCGTGCCCTCGCGAACGTCGACCACCAGGGCGGTGCGCCTGATCTCGGAGGACTGCCCGACTAGCTCCGCGAAACGCGGAATCAACTCGACCGGCAGATTGTCCACACAGTAGTAGCCCAGGTCCTCGAAGGCCTTGAGCACGGACGCCTTGCCCGAACCGCTCATGCCGGTGATGATGACCAGCTCAGGCGAGGGGCGAACCGCCGTCCTCGGGCTTTTCCCGGATGCTTTCCGGGCTCCGATTTTGACCTTTTTTCTGGGCTTGGGACGGGCCATCTGGTGGGATGTTAGCAGGCACCGCACGGGCTCGCCAGTTGCATCGCGGTTGCCGGTAAGGTCCGCGGTTGCCTTTCGGGACTGAGCCGAAAAATAAAAAGGGGCACGGAATGTGCCCCTTTTCATGCCTCGCTACCCAAGAAGTGCGCCTTCCCCCGAAGGGCGCCCCTAATGCAGCGTTGCGACTACGACAACATTCTGCTTTTCTGACCCTGGCAAGAACTCTGAAAAGCCTGGGCGCTACGGTTGATTGCAGGTCGCGTGCCAGATTTGGCTTCGGCATGCGCCTGGATCGATCGGTGCTCTCAACTGGTTGATGGAATTGATGTTCTCAACGGATGAGGTAGACCGCCAAGCATTCGGAGTCAGGTTCAAGGGGCAGCGCCGCTAACCCAAGGGTTAGAAGCGCCAACCCGATGGTTAATCGGCGGAGGGTTGGATCCCGGCTTTGATGGTGTGGGACCGGGTTTCAGACCCGGTCGGGCGGTGCGCAGCACTGCAGGGTCTCAAAAGGCAGGCCGGGAGATCGATTGCGCCTGTGCCAGGACTGCGGACCTTCGGTCCGCCTGACCGGGTCAGAGACCCGGTCCCACACGGTCAGTGCGTGTACACGCAGGCGGATATGTGCTAAACAGCGGAGTATGGCGGAGTCGAATCCCAGGCTGGTCGGCATCGGCGGTCCTCTAAAAGGCGCGGCTTTCCCGTTGCCCGCCGGCGAGGTGTCGATCGGACGAGACTCCTCGAACCACCTTTGGGCGCCCGATCCCGCCTTGTCGCGCCGGCACTGCGTCGTGGTCGCCAGCGGCGAACAGGTTTCCATACGCGACCTGGGAAGCCGCAACGGCACGCTCGTCAACGGTGTCCCCATCGAGCAGCAGCAGATGCGCCACGGAGACCAGATTTATATCGGCGATTCCGTTCTTCTCTTCCTGCTGAACGACGACCGGGAATACTTCAACCGGAATCCGGTTGAGTTCCAGGACACCGCGGCTTTTGCGGGTCCTCCGCTTCTGCTTCGGGCGGAAGATGCGCTCTACCTGCAACCGGAGAAGATGAGCGCGACTTTGCCTCCCTCGGCGCGCCGTGCCCGCGACCTGAATTCCCTGCTGAAAATCGCCACCGGCATCGGCGGCATTCGCGATCAGGACTCGTTGCAGTGGCAACTTCTGGGTTTCATATTCGACGTGGTCCCAGCCCAGCGAGGCGCCGTTCTGCTTTGCGATCACCCCGATGAGTTCAATTCGACGGCTGCCTGGGACCGGGTGCGTGGGCCCGGCCATCCGGTTCAAGTCAGCCGCACTGTGGTGCTGCGCGCCCTGAAAGAGCGCGTCGGCATGGTGGTGAGCGATGTTCTAGGCAACGACGCTTTGCGCCAGGTCAAGACCCTGTTTGAATCGAAGGTAAGATCCTTGCTTTGCGTTCCCCTGGTGGTTGCCGACCGGGTCCTGGGCGCCATCTATCTGGACACGACCAGCCCGACGGTGCAGTTCGATGAAGAACATTTGCAGGTGATGACCGCCGTCGCCGGCATCGCCAGCCTGGCTTTTGACAACGTGCGCCACTGGGAAGATCTGCGCCAGGAAAACCAGGAGCTGCGGGCTGAAATCGCCCTCGAACATAACATGGTCGGCGGCAGTGCCGCCATGCGCAAGGTATTCGATTTCATTCGCCGGGTTGCGCCCACCGACTCCACTGTTCTCATCCAGGGCGAGAGCGGGACCGGAAAAGAGCTGGTGGCCCGCGCCCTGCATCGCAACAGCCCACGCGCGGAGCAGCCCTTCGTGGCCATCAACTGCGCCGCCATCACCGAAACGCTGCTGGAAAGCGAGCTCTTTGGACACGAAAAGGGCGCCTTTACCGGCGCCGGCGCGCAAAAGAAAGGCAAAGTGGAAGTCGCCGAGGGAGGAACGCTGTTTCTCGACGAAGTCGGCGAACTCGCACCCGCTTTGCAGGCCAAGCTGCTGCGGGTCCTGCAGGAACGCGAATTCGAGCGCCTGGGCGGCACCAAGCCGATCAAGCTGAACATCCGCGTGGTTGCAGCCACCAACCGCAGCTTATCCGAAGCGGTCAAGGGCGGCACGTTCCGCAACGACCTGTTCTACCGCCTGAACGTGGTCACGCTCAATATGCCGGCGTTGCGCGAGCGCCGCGAAGACATCGCTGTGCTGGCCGACCATTTCGCTGCCAAGGCCAGCCGCAAATGCGGCATGCGGGTTAAGCCGGTTTCATCCGAAGCACTGGCCTGTCTGATGCACTACGACTGGCCGGGCAACGTTCGTGAACTGGAGAACGCGCTGGAACGCGCATTCGTCCTCGGATCCACGGATTCCATTCTCCCCGACGACCTGCCCGAGACCGTCCTCGAAGCCAGTTCCACAACCCCGGCGTCAACCGACAAATACTATGGCAGTATCAAAGAAACGAAAAAGCAACTCATCCTCGAAGCCATGCAGCGGGCCAACGGCAGTTACATACAAGCCGCCAAGGCCCTGGGGATGCACCCCAATTCCCTGCTGCGGCTGATCCGTAATCTTGATCTGAAAAAATCAGGAATGCAGGAACCGGAAGGGAAATAAGGACTTCACACCCGGAAGGGCGCGCTCAGCAATCGTGCCGGCAGCATGACCACGGCCCAGACCAGCGCCAGCGCACCGTGGACCGCAATCCCCACCAGTCGAAACGGCAGCAGAACCACCCAGACAAACGGGTAAAGCACCAGCGCCAGCAGCGCCAGGGGCCAGCACACCACAAACAGAATGCACCACAGCAGAAAACCTACCATGACCGTACCTCCCGGGAATCGCTCCTGCTTTGACTTACGACGGAAACTCCCGAAAAGTTCCCTCCGGAAAACTGAGAACCGGGAACACAAAACTGATTACTGGGTTCTTATCAAAACAGCCGTCTTGACTGGAACTCTCGCGATGAAGCTTAGAGCTTCAGCCCGCGACTGCCGCCTCCGGCGCCAATCTTCGCAGCGACTCCCCGTAAGGCGCTCGCGCAATCCCCCGTTCGGTCACGATCGCGGTCACATACTTCGCCGGGGTAACATCAAACGCAGGGTTTTCCACCTCCACACCATCGGGCACCATCTGCCGGCCGGCGATGTGGGTGACTTCTTTCCCGTCACGCTGCTCGATGGGAATCCCGCTCCCGTCAGGCGTTTCAAAATCCACGGTTGACAGCGGGGCGGCGACATAAAACGGGATACCGTGTTCCTTAGCCAGCACGGCCACCGAATAAGTCCCGATCTTGTTGGCCACATCGCCATTCGCGGCAATGCGGTCAGCGCCCACCACGATGGCGTTGATCTTCCCCTGGTTCATCATGGCGCCCGCCATGTTGTCGGAAATTACCGTGGTGGGAATGCCATCTTTCATCAGCTCCCAGGCGGTCAATCGCGAACCCTGCAGAAAGGGACGCGTCTCATCGGCATAAACGTGGATCGTCTTGCCCTGCTCGACGGCAGCGCGAATCACTCCCAACGCCGTGCCATATCCGCAGGTGGCGAGGGCCCCGGCATTGCAGTGGGTAAGGACACCGCCATTTGCCGGCATCAGGGTCGCGCCGTGCCTGCCCATGGCCTGGTTAGCGGCAATGTCCTCGGCGTGCATGCGCTGGGCTTCTTCAATCAGCGACTGCCTGATCTGGGCCAGCGGCCGCACTCGCAACACTTCAAACTTGTCGCGCATGCGCTTGATCGCCCAGAACAGATTTACCGCGGTCGGCCGGGTCTTCCCCATCACGTCGCAGATCTGGTCGAATTCCTGCTTGAGATCGCCGCCATTTTCAGCCTTGGAAGTCTTCACCCCGAGCGCGATGCCCATCGCCGCAGCCACGCCAATGGCCGGCGCGCCCCGCACCACCATGTTGCGGATGACGTCGGCAACCTGGATATAAGTCCTGCAGGTAACGTAGGTCTCTTCGGTCGGCAGCTTCGTCTGATCGATGAAGCGCACGCCGGAATCAGTCCATTCGAGAGTTTGAATCATAGAGCAGTCGTCAGTCTTCGGTCGTCAGTCGTCAGCAATCCGCCGCCCGCTGATGCTTGCTGACGACTGAAGACTGACGACTGACGACTGTTTTTCAGTTCCTATGCACCGCGCAGCGGATTCGCGGGTTATGCACTACTGCCGGCTTTCCGCAAATCTCGCAGCCCGACCCTGCCGCCGGCATTCCGGGAGAGGTCTCGTCATTTTGCAGCAGATGCTCTCGCCGTACATCGCTGGCAGTAAACAGGGAAACGAATGGCGCCGGCGCAGCCGCTTTCTCGACAATCGGACGCCCTCCCGCCTCCTCGCGTTCCACTAGACACAAAACGCCCACGACCTCAAAGCCGAATTCCCGCGCCGCCTCAATCGCCTGCACGGTCGACGATCCCGTGGTACAAACGTCATCCACAATCACCACCCGCGCGCCTTTTTCCTGAAAGCCTTCGATGCGGCGCCCCGTGCCGTGCTGCTTTTCGGCCTTGCGCACCAGAAATCCATCTACATCGCCGCTGACCACGGAAACCGCCACCACAATGGGGTCCGCACCCATGGTCAGGCCGCCAATCGCTTTGACCTTCCATAAGCGGTGCTTAATCTCGTCGAGGACGACCTGCCCCGTCAAACGCGCGCCCTTGGCCGATAGAGTGGTCGTTCGGCAATCGATGTAGTAGTCGCTCGTCCCTCCGGACGAGAGCTTGAACTGTCCCAGACGAAACGACTTTGACGCCAGCAAACGCAGCAAATCCTGTCTTGCGGAGGCCATGAAAACCTACGATATCACGCTCGCTGCCGGCTATTGCGTCATGCGCTCCAGGTGCCGGAAATGGTCGGTCCCGACGTAGAGCACGCCGAACAGCATGAGGTTATAGCCCACGTGAATCAGAAGTCCGGGCGTCACCGATCGAGTGACCACGCGCGTGATGGTCAGGACCAGTCCCACCATGAACAGGACCAGCAGCGGTCCCCAGGCCTGTCCCAGCTGTTCGCCGTGCACCATGGCGAAAGCCAGGCTGGTCGCCAGCACCGCCAGCAACCGGCCCCACCTGCCGGCCGCCGAAGTGCCCTGGCGCGGAGCCATGCTGAACACTCCGAGCAGGACAGCCAGTACCAGAAGCACAGCAGTAGCGATGGCGAAAGCATGATCGGAAATCGCTCCCGACGCCAGTCCCCAGGCCACAACCGTGGCCGCCGGCAACAGCACGGCGCCCGACGGCCGCTCTCCCGACTGCAAACTTTGAAAAACCACCCGGGCGCCGACCGCCAGCGATAAACAAACCGCCAGCAGGACCGACCACGCCAGGGGAAGCCGGTGCTCAACATATCCCCAACCGGCCATGATCAGGATCCATATGCATCCCCGCCGAACCTGACGCGGCGTCATGAACAGGGTTTGCAGCCAGCGGTCCAGCACCGGGTAAAGGAATCCACGGAAAAGCATCTCTTCCGCCAGCGGCGCGATGGCCAC
>Ga0187825_10000016_pt1 | contig 21773 bp, 18 predicted proteins | sample NC_wetland_sal_i_11_FD_132421 | JGI IMG/M metagenome (GOLD analysis project Ga0187825, IMG submission 132421) | Wetland sediment microbial communities from Neuse River Estuary, North Carolina, USA - SourceSoil_5 | ecosystem: Environmental > Aquatic > Freshwater > Wetlands > Sediment | place... | reverse complement strand
TGATATTTCAGATCGAGAAACACCCGCCGGCCCGAGGCCACCAGGTCGCGCACCACGCTGGGTCCTTCCGCCGTGTAGAGCTGCATCCCCACCTTGAAGGTCAAGGCAGAGATGCCGACGGCCGCCACGATCTTCTGGGCGGCGGCCGCGGATGAAACGTCTAAGGCGACGATCAGATTTTGTCTCGGATCGTACATCGTAAAGAAGTGTAAAGGATTTAGACCCTACAGGCTAGTATTGCAGAGATGCGATCATCTGCGGCTGGGTCTTCGTTCTGTTGTTTACCACGTCCAGGCGTACCCGCTGCAGGCCCTTCGATTCGAAATGAAGCACCCGAGCCGTGTTATAGGAAAGGTCAATGATCCGTCCCGGGACGATGGGCCCCCGGTCGTTGATCCGCACCACTACCGCCCGCCCGTTGCGCAGGTTTGTGACCCGCACCCAGCTGCCCAGAGGCAGAGTGGGATGCGCGGCCGTCAGATCGTACATGTCGTAGGGCTCACCGCTGGCCGTGGTTTTGCCCTGAAAGTAGCTTCCGTACCACGAAGCCGTCCCAATTTGATACGGTTTTGTCCGGGCTGTCTTACCCGGCGCGACTGTTTCTTTCTGACTACGGGTCTTCACGGACTCCGAGCTGGTCGGTCGCTGAGCCGCCCCTAGGCTGACGACCAGTAAAACCGTCGCCAGTATATGAGCTATATGTCCTCGCATTGTCACCTCACATCTCTAAAGTCGTCCCCCCACACCAGCGCCAAGGATTCGACAAGGCTACCGGGCTGGGAAGAAGCTGTCAACCGGGTTTTTACCCTAGCAAGATGCTTATATAGTAATAGATATCTCACGTAACCTACTGTTAATCTTCACTGATGCTACCCATATTGCTGTAGTCAATGAGCTTATTTGTTTATAAACTAGTAAATACAGTCCAAAGATTGCAAATCGGAAATTATTACTCGCTATTTGCTTTCAATGTGTTACAAGCATTACCTCAGTTTGCCCCAGGGTAATTTTTGACCGGGCCGGCTGCGCATTTGAGGGGGCAGCTCGTTCTGGGTCATCACAATCTTTGTCGTCCGCTTAAGTGCCTGCACGAGCATGGCCGTTGGCGCCTATCGACAAACTGCCACACGTCAGGATTTGAAAGGTTGGGACTTTCCGCTACATTGGCTTTATGGATCGATCTCCGCCCGTGGTTCTCACCATAGCCGGGTTTGACCCCTCTTCCGGGGCGGGCGTGACGGCGGACGTCAAAACCATTGCCGCCCATGGCTGCTACGGCGCGAGCTGCATAACAGCCCTGACGGTTCAGTCAACGGCCGGCGTCCAACGGGTCGAAGGGGTTAGTCCTGAACTTGTGGCTCAGACCCTCAACGAACTGCGAGCTGACCTGGAGATTTCCGCGGTCCATATCGGTATGTTGGGATCGGCGAGCGTGGTTCGGGCGGTTGCTGATTTTCTCGAGAAAGCGGGGCTGCCGAATATTGTCCTTGATCCGATTATCAAATCATCTTCCGGGCATGACCTGATTGATGCTGCCGGCCTGCGCCTTCTGATCGAACGACTGCTGCCGCTAGCCGCGGTGATCACGCCCAACGTGGATGAGGCGGCGGCCCTGACCGGTCTTCTGGTCACGAACCTCGAGCAGATGCGCGCGGCTGCGACCCGGCTTCACCAGATGGGTGCTGCCAGCGTGGTCGTCACCGGCGGTCACCTGGAAAAGGCGATTGATCTTTTGAGCTTCGCCAGCCCCCGGGGCGCGCAGCAGGAGGTCTTCAAATCGGACCGGCTGCGCTCGAACTCCACTCACGGCACGGGCTGCGCCTTCTCGACAGCCATGGCCTGCCATCTGGCACGCGGCCGCGGACTGCCCGAGGCCGTGCTGCTGGCCAAGGCGTATGTTGCCGCCGCGATTGCCAACGCCCATTCCCTGGGACGCGGCTCCGGGCCTGTACATCACCTCTATCGTATGCACCAGCGGAGACGGGTAGTGATAAACGATCCCGAACCCCCGAATTAATCCACCACGAGCCACGTAGGGGCGGGTGTCCCCACCCGGCCGGCCGGGCGAAGCCCGGCTGGTCTTAGGTTTTGTAACGGGGATGAAGGCGCGGCCGGGTGGCCGGACGAGGCCGGCTGGTCTGACTTCGTCACCAGCATGCACCCCGGGCCGAGCTGCTCGTCCGCCCGGACGAGCACGTCCTGGCCTACTTGAGTTATGGTGATTTCTAACGCTTCGGGTCGGGGGATTTTTTCAGCAGCAGCCCGGCAGCGAAAGCCGCAATCGCGCCCAACAGCCACTGCATCCTGTAGAACTGCACGGCCTCAAAATCATTGAAGGTTTGAACGCTGTAGATCATGCCGACGGCGATGCCTGCCATCACCAGGCACGCCATTCCCACCACGAATGCCACCAGCGAAGCCGTGGAGAGTCCGAGCGCGCGCTTGATGTTGTGAAACTCCAGGTAGAGGGTCCAGTGCGCGGTGGCTGCCGGGCGCGCTTCCCGGGAGGCGCCGCAGGCGTGGCAGAACAGGGAGCCGACCATGAATTCGCTGCCACAACCGTCACAGACTTCCACCAGGCCCGGACGGGCGCCTCCGGCCGCGACCACCGGGGGACGCCAGAACTCGTGCTGCGCGTCATGTGCCACGTCAGCCATAAAGATCCTCACTTTTGCACATCGCAAGCCGGTGACCAAAAACCGGAAACCGGTAAGTCGTTGAAATGCCGCTTCTTTGGCGAAAGAACTTAAAGGCAACCGTCTCAAACTGGGCAAGAATTACCGCTCGCACTAGGAAAGATGCGCTCGAATGATGATGAAAAGATAATTCTGAGGGGTAATTATAGGCGTACTTTCCTTCTGCTGGTTCTCCGCGAATCTTAACTTTTGTGGTTCGCCGCGGCCCCCGGCGGGGCTTCAGGTAAACTAAAGTTCAGCGTCCCTACGAGAGAGAATTGCTTTTTCTGCTTCCACGCCGCGCCGTGATTGTTCTAGTCGGCCTTCTGCTGGCCGCGCAGGCGATGGCGGCGCCGCACGACTCGAACCCCGAATCGCTGGCCTACCGTCCGCACGATCCGCAGAACCTGACCGCCTTCAACCACTTCTACAACCTTGACTATGACAAGGCGGTACAGGAGTTCGAACAGGTGCTGGCGCGGCACCCCGACGATCCCTTCGCAGTCAATCACCTGCTGACCGCCACTCTTTTCCGGGAGCTCTATCGCATGGGCGTGTTGAACACCGGCGAGTACGCCAACGACACGTTCATTTCCGCGCCTCACCGTCCCGCGGATCCCAAGGTCAAGCAGGAGATCAACGATCTGGTAAACCGCGCCCTGCAACTCGAAGAAAAGCGCCTGGCGGCCAATCCCAACGACGTCGAAGCTTTGTACGCCCGAGGCGTGACCCGGGCCCAGTTTTCCACCTACACCGCGTTGATCGAACGCGCCTGGTTTTCGGCTCTGCGGAACGCGGTGGGGGCGCGCCGTGATCATGAACGCGTGCTCGAGCTTTCTCCGTCCACGACTGAGGCCAAGCTGATCGTGGGCGCGCACAACTACGTGGTGGGCAGCCTGCCCTGGGGAGTGAAGGTGGCGGCTTCCATGATCGGCCTGGGAGGAAGCAAGGAGAAAGGCCTGCAGTATCTCAAAGAGTGTGGCGAAGGTAGCGGCGAAACCAGCATCGATGCCCAGATTCTGCTGGCGGTATTTCTGCGGCGCGAGCATCGCTACGATGAAGCCTTGCCCATTGTGCGCGGCCTGGTGCCCCGCTTTCCGCAGGATGTTTTGCTGGCGCTCGAGGAGGGACATCTGTTGCGCGCCTCCGGCCACGACCCGGAGGCAGCGGCCGTCTACCGCAAGATTTGGCAGGCCGGGAAGGAAGGCAAGTATCCCGGGCTGCACTATGAAATCGCAGCCCTGAGCCTGGGGGATTTGTTGCGCAGCCAGAAAGATTACGGCGGAGCCGCGACGGCTTACGAACAGGTGGGACAGGCGCCGCAGCCCGATCCGGAGGCTTTGCAGAAAGCCAATCTAGGCGCCGAAGAGATGTACGACCTGATGCAGAAACGCGATCTTGCTCTGGCGAAATATCAGGCGGTGTTGGCCGGCGATGGCAGCACTTTGCCGGCTGAGACGGCGCGTAAGCGGATGAAAGAGGCCTATCGGGAGAACTAGCTGTGGAACCTTTCGGCTCCGGGGACCGTATCTCAAACGGAGGAGACCCATGTATTGCAACTACTGTGGCAAGGTCATCCAGGATGATGCCAGTCACTGCGCGTATTGCGGCAAGCGCATCGGGAGCGTCATTTCGCGCCACCGCCTGGTCCGCCCCCGCACCGGGCGAAAGATTGCGGGCGTGTGCGCCGGGGTCGCGGAATACTTTGATCTCGACGTGACCCTGGTGCGCCTGGTGTGGTTGATTGTGGCGGTGATGACCGGCGTGGGATTGCTTTCCTATCCCATTGCCTGGATCGTGATGCCGGAAGAACCGCTGAGGCTCGAAGCGCCGGAAGGGCACACAGCGGGGGCTTCCTAAAGCGCCATCACATTTATGTGTGGGGCAGACACTCTTGTCCGCCGCTTTTGAAATTGGTTTTGTAATATTGGATTACAAATCAAAAGCGGCGGACAAGAGTGTCCGCCCCACACTGGCCCACGGTCCATGATCCACATCAAGAGTGGCGACGCCGAGATTGCGTACCAGGTGCTGGGGAGCGGCTCGCCGCTGGTGTTGCTCCATCCCTTTCCTGTCCATCATGAATTCTGGTTGCCAGCGATTCCCGGGTTGTCCTCTCGCTATCAACTGATCCTGCCCGATCTCCGCGGGCACGGTGAATCGGGCGCGGGCGAAGGCCCGGCTACCATGGAGAAGCATGCGGACGATATCGCCCGGGTTCTTGATCATGCCGAAATCGGGCGCGCTCCCTTCGCGGGAGTTTCGATTGGCGGCTATGTGCTGTTTGAGTTCTGGAGGCGATACCGGGGGCGGGTGGCGGCCCTGGCCCTGATCAACACCAAAGCGCCGGCCGATTCCTCCGACGCGAAAGCAGCGCGCCTGCAGGCCGCCGCCGACGTCGTGGAACGCGGGACCGAGCCTTTCTTTGAGAGCATGGTTCCAAAGCTGATCGGGCAGAGCACGCGCGACAGTCGTCCCGACCTGGCGGATGGCGCCTTGCGCATGATGAGAAAAATGTCAGCTGAAAGTGTCGCCCAGGTGCAACGCGGCATGGCGGAACGGCCGGACTCGGTGAAGGACTTGAAGACGATCAATGTGCCCACGTTGCTCCTGACCGGAGACGAGGATATTCTCACCGGACCTCCAGAAGCGGAGTTGATGCGGCGAAATATCGCCGGCAGTGAGTTGAAGATCATCCGCCAGGCCGGACACTATTCGCCCTGGGAAAAGCCCGCCGAGACCGGCAAGCTGCTGCGCCAGTTCTTCGACAATGTCGATTCAAAGTAGGCGCGAGCGACCCGCTCGTGCGGCAGCGCCACGGACGACTCCGCACGAGCGTAGCCGCTCGTGCCTACATTGAAACGTGGGAAGAACGCGGACGTTTGCTACAATTCTCCCGCCATGTCCTCAAGCGCAACAATCGATACTTTGCTGGTTCCCGAGAAAACGGTGGTCAATGCCAAAGGCGACGGCGCGGCCCTGAATATCGGTGAGGCAGCCAGTCGCGTCTTTCTGCTGACTCTCGAAATCACCAACATCATCGAGCAGGAAGCGCTGGACGTCAGCATTTACGGTTCTGCCGACGGCGCTGCCTGGGGAGCGAAACCCCTGGCCGCGTTTCCCCAGAAGTTCTACCGCGGCCAGCACCCATTGCTGGTCGACCTGACTGGACATCCGGAGGCCAAGTTCATTCGCGCCCACTGGGAGGTCCACCGTTGGGGCCGGGGCACCGAGACTCCCATGTTCGAATTCCATCTTGCCATCCGGGAAGTGCCGCAGGATATTCTGAAGGAAGCCACCGCCGAGGCCAAAGCGCTGGCCTAGAGATTGCAGATTTTCGATTTGCAGATTTCAGATTTCAAATCGAAATGATGGGGCATTGATGCACCCAGCGCGCCCCAGGATTTATCTCTTGACCGATCCCGAATGACCTGATGCCTGCGACCCTCATACGTCCGGCTCGAAATGTTGCGGGCACCCTCCGTCTGCCCGGTGACAAATCCATTTCGCACCGCTACGCCATGCTGGCCGCCATCGCGGAGGGAGCCGCCCACCTGGAGAATTTCTCGACCGGCGCGGACTGCGCCAGCACTCTGGGCTGTGTGAAGGCGTTGGGCGTCGATGTAGAGCGCAGCGAAAACAGTGTAGTCATTCGCGGCAAAGGCCGGAAATTGCGTTCCCCGGTATCGCCCCTGGATTGCGGCAACTCGGGTTCGACGATGCGGATGCTGAGCGGAATCCTGGCGGGGCAGGATTTCAGCTGCCAGCTGACCGGTGATGCATCGCTCTCGCGGCGTCCCATGGCGAGAATTATCGCGCCGCTTGAAATGATGGGGGCGAAGATCAGCGCGCAGGACGGAGCACGCCCGCCGCTTCACATTAGCGGGGGAAAATTGCAAGCGATCCGCTACAACCTGCCGGTGGCCAGCGCGCAGGTGAAATCGTGTCTGCTGTTTGCCGGCTTGTTTGCAGATGGAGAAACAGCCGTAGTCGAACCGATCCGCACCCGCGATCACAGCGAACTGGCGCTGCGGGCGTTCGGCGCAGAGCTGACGCAGGCGGGCAAGGAAGTCAGGATTCAGGGCGGACAGAAGCTGAAGGCGATCGAAGCCGTGATTCCGGGTGATATTTCGAGCGCGGCGTTCTTCCTGTGCGCTGCCGGATTGTTTCCCGGATCGCAACTGGTGATCGAAGACTTGCTCATGAACCCTACCCGGGCGCGGCTTCTGGATATCCTGATCCTGATGGGGATTGGAATTTCCGTGACCCACCTGGAAGAGCAGCACGGAGAATTACGGGGAACGGTGAAGGTGGAAGGGCGCGACTTGAAAGGGATCACGATCGCCGGCGCTGATACCGCCGCCCTGATCGACGAGATTCCGGTGCTGGCGGCGATTGCGCCTTACACGGATGGCGGGATCGAGATTCGCGATGCGCGCGAGTTGCGGGTAAAGGAATCAGACCGGATCGCGGCCATTGCCGCCAATCTTCGCGCCCTGGGAGCGCAGGTCGACGAACGCGATGATGGCCTGAAGATTCCCGGACGTCAGACCTTGCAGGGCGCGGAAATTGATTCGTTGGGCGATCACCGCATCGCCATGGCGTTTGCGGTTGCCGCGCTGCGGGCGGAGGGAGGGACGCGGATCCGGGGCGCCGAAGCCGCGGTCATTTCCTACCCCGGATTCTTCGACGCGCTGGAGCGCGTGGCGCAGCGCTGAGTCGTGCGTCGTCACAGACGCGCGTCCTTTCACGGCCTGCTTACAGGGTTGCCAACACCCGGCTCTTCGCGCCTAGTCCAGGTGGGCCAGCTTGCCTCCATACCTGATCATGCCGTTGGTATCGTTGAGGCGTGCGACATCCGGATTCGTATACACCCGAGCCGCTTTTCGGCGAACCTGATTGCCCATCAACTGGGCTACGCCATAACTGCTCTGAAATCTGGCGGCGCCCAAGTCGAAGGGACGCGCTCCGCTCTGTGCCGCAGATTCTGCGGGTGCCGTCGCATTCGACGATTGATAAAACGGCGAGCTGAACTGGATCCCCGGGTCGTAAGACACCGGCTGGCTGAAAACAACACTGGAGCCGGTTGGGCTGCCGGTGTAACTGCTCGCTCCGGTAACCAGCGATGGAGAGTCCAGAGTCAAAGACGGCGTGACCAAGGCCTCGGCCGGCGCCGCCGGAGTTGCCAGGCGTGGAGCGAAAGGCTCCGAGTAAGTGCCCGGGGGAACCCATTTTTCCTGGCCCAAAGCCAGTCCACAGCACAAGAACAACCAGCACAGAGTACAAAGCTGACGCATAGGGTCTCCTTCAATACGCAATACGCCACTATTTTGCGCCCGCCGGTGGGAGCGGTTCAAGCCGGCTCAAGCAAAGCCCTCGTCCGCCCAGCCCTTAGCTTCCGATGTATCTGGCGTACAGGCTGCGGGCAACGGCGGTGTCGGTGGTGCCTTTGATGATGGCCCGGCCGTCGGGAAAGAGCGTCATCTCGTAGGGGTCAGGCCAGAATTTCAGGACAAAATCATTATGCCGCACCGGTCCGTGCGGCTTAAGGCGCTCGCTGACTTCGAGGAAATCGACCGGGCGATGCCGCTCGTGGATCTGCACCGAGTTTCGTCCGCAGAGCGTGATGTGAGGCCGGCCTTCACCCGCGAGATGGATAAAGTCGCGCTCGCCGCAGGCGCGGCATCCGGGGCGCGGGTTTCCGGCTGCGACTTCGGCGCGTTGGTTGCGCCACAGGTCAAAGGAAAGCAGGGTGCTCCGAAGCTGATGATCAGCGCCTACGAGCAGTTTAATGGCTTCGGTCGCGGAAAGGGACGCAGCCAGGTTCACCGCGGAGTTCAAAATTCCGGCGGTTTCGCAGGTTTCTAAAGCCCCCTGCGGCGGATCAGGAAACAGACATGCCAGGCAGGAGGTCTTGCCCGGCAGCACGTTCAATGTAATGCCGTAGCTGCCCACCGCCGCGGTGTAGATCCAAGGGATGAAAATCTTCACGGCGAAGTCGTTGATCAGGTAGCGGGTTTCGAAATTGTCGGTGCCGTCGAGAATCAGTTGCATTCCCTCCAGAAGCGAGTCGACATTTGCCGGGACGAGGTCGGCGACGACGGGTTCAATTACAATCTGAGAATTGAAGGCAGAAATATGGCGGGCGGCGGCAATCGCCTTGGGCAGCGATTGGGCCGCGTCAGCTTCATCGAACAGGGACTGACGTTGCAGATTGCTGGGCTCGACGTAATCGCGGTCGATAATGCGGATGTTGCCCACGCCGGCCCGGGCCAGCAGGGAAGCCAGGGCCGAGCCGGTGGCGCCGCAACCCACCAGGGCGATCCGGGCGGTCGACAGTTTCCGCTGTCCCTCCCGGCCGATGCCGGGAAAAAGCACTTGCCGCGAATATCTTTCTTCCAGAGTCAAACAGATCACCAGTTCCAGGGCCACGAACCTTTATTATAGGTGCCGCTCAGTTTCCCAGGCCAAATGCAACACTGCCTGCTACCCGTTCATCGAACCATTATTGCCTGCATTCGCGAGGAGCCGGTTTGCGTTTAGAGGGAGCGATCGGGACAACCCTGACAGGACTGGCGCTCGCGGCGTTTTTCTGCCTGCACGCCGGCGCGCAATCGCCTCCGGCGCAAGAGTTGCCCGCGGCCGGGTCCGCGCCGCAACCGCGTGAGCAGGCACCCCACGCGCCAGCGGTCGGAGCCATTGCCTCGTACGAGGGGCTGATCGTGCAGGGGATTGATTTTCCCGATCTGCCCTCGGCGAATACGACGCGCCTGATCGGCCTGATTCCACAAAAGGCCGGTGCCCCTTTGGAACGTGAAGCCATACGGGAAAGCATTCAGGCGCTGCACGCCACCGGACGTTTTGCCGATATACAGGCTGAGGCCGAGCGCACCCCGGACGGCCGGGTCGCGTTGACGTTTCGCATGCGTGCCAACTTCTTTGTGGGCGAGATATTTTCCGTGGGCGAGCCGAATCCTCCAGCCGCCAACCAGGTGGTGAATGCGTCCAAGCTCCAGCTGGGCGAGCTGTTCACGCGGGAGAAGATGGAGCGCGCGCTGGGCAGCATCAAGCAGCTTATGGAGCAGAACGGCTATTACCAGTCTCGCGTCAGTGACCAGGAAGAGCCCCAGGCCGAGACCCAGCAGATGAATGTCGTGTTTAACATCGCGCCCGGACCCCATGCCCGGGTGGGCCGCGTGACCGTGACCGGCCCGGCCGGATTTTCCGAATTGCAGATCCAGGACATTGCCAAGCTGCACACCGGCGACGACGTGACCGTGCAACGGGTCAGCCGGGCGCTCGACCGCCTGCGGAAGAAATACCAGAAGCAGAACCGCCTTTTGTCCCAGGTCGCCATCTCCAGCCGGACTTATCGTCCGGAGACGAATACCGTGGATTACGCTTTTGAAATCGAGCCTGGTCCGAAGGTAGAGATCGCAGTCGAAGGCTTCAAGATCAGCCGCAGCCAGCTCAAGAAGAACGTCCCGGTCTATGAGGAAAATGCGCTGGACGATGACTTGCTGAATGAAGGCCGGCGCAATCTGCTGAACTACATGCAGGGCCTGGGCTACTTCGATGCCAAGGTCACTCTACACAAGAGTCCGCCCTCGGCCGGCGAGCTGCGGGTGACCTACGATATCGACGCCGGCGACCGGCACAAGCTGCTGAAGCTGGCGATCACCGGCAATAAGAGTTTCAGCGAAGAGCTGATTCGATCGCGCATGCAGATCCAGCCCGCCGGCCGCTTTCTGGCGCATGGCCGGTACAGCCAGTCGCTGCTCAGCGCCGACGTGCGCAACCTTATCGCCAACCCCTATCAGGCCAACGGTTTTCTGGACGTGAAAATTACGCCCAAGGTAGAGGACAACTATCAGGGCAAGAAGAACGACCTCGCCATCACGCTGCAGATCGATGAAGGTCCGCAGACGAAAGTGGGAAGCTTACACCTCGTCGGCAACGAGACTACCCTGGCCAGTCCTTTTCCCGATCTCAACATTTCTCCGGGCCAGGCCTTTGGATATTCCAAGGTCAACGAAGACCGCGAAATTGTTCTGAACTATTACTTCAACAACGGATTTCCCAACGCAACATTCGAGGCTTCGGCCAAACCGTCGCCCGGCAATCCGCTGCTCATGAACGTTACCTACACCATCCACGAAGGTGACCAGGTCATTGTGGACCAGATTTTCACCGCGGGCCTGGTTCACACGCGCCCGTTTATTGTGCAGCGCGAAATCCAGATTGAGCCTGGCGATCCGCTGAGCCAGATTGACATGCTGAACACCCAGAAGCGCCTGTATGACCTGGGCATCTTCAGCCAGGTAGACGTTGCCGTGCAGAATCCTGACAGCAGCGAACGCGAAAAGAATGTGCTGGTGAACGTGCAGGAAGCCAAGCGCTATACCTTTAATTACGGGCTGGGGCTGGAATTCCAGACGGGACAACCCAGCACCAGCAACAACCAGCCCTTGGGAGGGACCGGGGTCAGCCCGCGGGTCTCGTTCGGCGTGACCCGGCTCAACTTCCGCGGCCTGAATCACACCGTGACGCTCAAGGCCAACGTAGGCGGACTGCAGCAGCGCGGCCTGATCAGTTACGACGCTCCGCGCTGGTTCAACAATCCCAACTGGCGGCTCACCCTGACCGCTTTTTACGACAACACGGTGGATGTCACCACCTTCACGTCGCAACGGCTAGAAGGTTCAGTCCAGGCCGAACAGACCATCAGCAAGACCAGCCTGATGACCTACCGTCTTACCTACCGGCGGGTACGGGCGAGCGACATCCAGAACACCGTCAGCCCCGACCAGATTCCGCTGCTCTCCCAGCCCACCCGGGTCGCCATTCCCAATTTCAGTTACATTCGCAACAAACGCGACAATGATCTGGAGACCACCAAGGGAAACTACACCACGGTTGACGGGGGCGTGGCGGACAGCCATTTTGGTTCGGAGACCGATTTTGGCCGCCTGCTGCTCCAGAATTCCACCTACTACGCCATCGGGCGAAAACGAAACTCGGACCAGAAATTCGTGCTGGCCCGTTCCACTCGTCTGGGAGTAGAGATTCCTTACGGTAATACGTTCATGCCTCAGCCCGGAGCGCAGTGCCTGGAGCCGCAGCCGGGGCAGCCGGCGTGCCTGCCGCTGGCCGAGCGCTTTTTTGCCGGAGGTGGAAATTCACATCGCGGATTCGGATTGAACCAGGCCGGCCCGCGCGACCCCAACACCGGCTTTCCCCTGGGCGGCACGGCGCTGTTCGTCAACAATATCGAGTTGCGCATGCCCCCGCCGACCCTGCCGTTTTTCCAGGACAATATCAGCTTCGTCATCTTTCACGACGCCGGAAACGTCTTCGGCAACGCCCACGACCTGTTCCGCAACCTGCTGCGCTGGAGCCAGAAGAACCCCGGCTTGTGCATGCAGCCCGGCACCGCGACCCAGTGCGACTACAGCTACATCTCGCACGCCATCGGGGTGGGGGTGCGATACAAGACTCCGGTCGGGCCGGTGCGCTTCGATTTCGGATACAATTTAAACCCGCCAGCGTTCCCGGTGTGCAGTGATGTGCTGCAGCCGGGGCAGACTTGCCCGGTGGCCGATTTCGCTCCCCGGCATGCCGGCCGCTTCAACGTGTCATTCAGCATTGGGCAGACTTTCTGATGAAACGTAAACTGTTCACTCTCCTCGGCACGGTCTTAGTTCTGGCGACCACGCTTCCCGCCGGCGCCGGAGAACTGATCGACCGCGTCGTAGCTACCGTAAACGGCCACATTATTCTTTTGAGCGATTGGGAAGATTCGCTGCGCTACGAGGCCTTCAGCAGCGCACGGCCGCTGGATGGTGTGACCGCCGAAGAACGCAAGTCAGCTCTCGATCACCTGATTGACCAGGAATTGCTGCGTGAGCAACTCAAGGACTCAGATATCCAGCAGGCTTCCGCGGAAGACGTGGCGCGGCGTGTGACCGAGATCCGGAAGCAATACCCCGAAGCCGAGACCGAACTCGGCTGGCGGACGGTTCTCGACCGCTACCGCCTGAACCCGGAAAATCTCGAGCGCCGGGTGGCGGCCGAACTCGACTTGATGCGGCTGGTGGATGCGCGGCTGCGGCCCTCGGTGACAGTAGACTCGAAGAGCATCGAGAGCTACTACAACCAGGAACTGCTCCCGCAACTCCGTCAGGCCGGCGGGCAGAGCGTTCCGCTGGCGGCCGTCACCTCGAAAATCAAGGAACTTCTTACCCAGAAGAAGATCAGCCAACTGCTGACCACCTGGCTCCACGACTTGCGGGCCGGAAGTCAAATCCGCGCCGAGGCATTGACGGCCGGGGCCGGAGGCCGGAGCCAATGAGCGAAACCGGCGTGAAGCCGGGGCGCCGCCAGATCTGGAAGTTTTTCCTGTGGCTAGCATTGGTGGGCGGGGTCGCGCTGGCCGGCCTCGGCTGGTACAGCACGACGGAGTCCTTCAGAAACCTCGTGCGGGAACGGCTGATCGCCAGCCTGGAGCAGATGACGGGAGGACGCGTCACACTGGGCAGCATTCACGTCGTCCCTTTCCACCTGCAACTGGAAGTCCGCGATCTCACCATTCATGGCCGGGAGCAGCCGGGAGAGATTCCGTACGCCCACGTCAACAGCCTGTTGGCGCAGGTCAAAATCCTGTCCCTGCCGCATCCTGAACTGGGACTCGATTATGTGGTGCTCGATCATCCCGTCATTCACATAATTCTTTATCCCGACGGCACCACCAATCAGCCCCAGCCGGTGGTGAAGCAGCTTTCCCAACAAGCTCCGGTGGAGAGCCTGTTCGCTCTCTCCATCACCCGCCTCGAAATGCGCCGCGGCGAGCTTATCTGGGGTGACCAGAGAGTCCCGCTCGATTTTCAGCTGCGGGACGTGTCGGCCGACATGAGCTACTCGCTTTTTCGCGGCCGCTACGAGGGAAACCTCCTGCTGGGCAAAGCCGACACCACGTTCGATGGTTATCGTCCCTTTGCCTGGACCGCCGAGGCGCACTTCAGCCTGGCCCGGAACAGCATTGTGGTGCGCTCCCTCAAGGCGACTTCGGGGCGCTCGCGCCTGCAGGCCAAGGGGACGGTGGAGAATTTCAGCCGGCCCAAGGTGGCGGCGGATTATGACATCAGTCTTGACCTGGCCGAGGCAGCCGCAATCGCAAGGCGGCCCGAAGTGCGGCGGGGCAACGTCGAGCTGACCGGGCGTGGTTCCTGGTCGGCGCCAAACTTCTCCGCGATCGGCAAACTCCTGCTGACGAATCTTGACTGGAAGGACGCTCCGGTCGGGGTGCACAATGCCAGCCTCAACGCCCAGTACACCCTCGATCAGAAGCGGCTGTCGCTCTCGCAAATCGACGGTCACGTGCTGGGGGGAAACGTCTCGGGGGACGCCGCGGTGGCGAACTGGTTGAGTCCTCCGCCCAACGGCAAGAACACGCGGGAGAAAAGACCAGACCCGCAGACCGGAAGCGTGCACCTTCGCTTCAAGGACCTGTCCGCGGCCGAAATTGCCGGGGCCCTGGCCACACCTTCGCGTCCCTTCGAAAAGATCAAACCGGCGGGCCTGGCCAACGGAAGCGTAGAAGCCAGCTGGCGGGACACTATCCGCAACCTGGAAGCCCGATTCGTGGGCGACGTGGTCCCGCCGCCGCAGTCATCGAACGCGCGATTTCCGCTTACGGCTCACGCCCAGGGCGTTTACCGGACGGGTCCCGGTGAATTGGAACTGGCGGAACTGACGGCCTCCACCCGCGCCACCCAGATTCGCGCATCGGGCACGCTTTCTTCCACCGCGGCGCTCAAACTTTCGGTCACCACCACCAATCTGGGCGAATGGCAGCCGGTTTTTGCGGCAGCGGGATACGCCGGGCAAATTCCTGTGACGCTGAAAGGCCACGCGTCGTTTAACGGCACCGCCACCGGAAAGCTTTCCCAGATCGCCATCGCGGGCAATCTGCAGTCGCAGGATTTCGAGACGTTGATTCCAGCTACGTCGCACACTCCCGAAAAGATGGTCAACTGGAACGCGCTGCGGGCGGACATCCAATTGTCACCGTCGCTTTTTGCCGTGCACAACGGCACACTGAGCCGCGATCCGGATTCGCTCAAATTTGATTTCCGGGTGCAGCTGAACCAGCGGCGGTTCAGCGATACCAGCCCGGTGCAGGCGCACCTGGATACCGAGAACGCCGATTTGCCCGGCATTCTTGCCCTGGCAGGATACGCATACCCCATCACCGGGACGGTGGACCTGCACCTGCAAGTGTCGGGCACGCGGTCCTCACCGCAGGCCCAAGGCCACATCCTGCTGCGTGACGGAAGCATTTACGGCGAGCCGGTGGAACGCTTCAGTTCGGACGTGAGTTTCAACGGGGAAGAAGCCGAACTCCAGAATATGCAGCTGACCCACTACGAATCGACGGTCAGCGGCGGCGCTACCTACAACCCCGACAGTCACGCTTTCCGCTTTGACCTTAAGGGTGCCAATTTTGATCTGACCCGCGTATCCATGCTGCAAAGCGCTCGCGTTGCGGTGACCGGCGCCGCGGATTTCACCGCGAATGGCTCGGGCACCCTGGAACAGCCGACCTTCAACGCCGCCATTCATCTGCACAATCTCACGTTCGACCAGGAACGCGCCGGCGACTTCACCATCAATGCAGTGTCGCAGGGAGCGGAGCTGCGCATCACGGGAGAATCCCAGTTCGAAAAGGCTGACGTCAAGGTCGAGGGCAACGTTCATCTGCGCGAGGACTGGCCGGCTGACGTCTACTTCCGCTTTCATCAGTTCGAGCTCGATCCCATCTTTCGGACCTACCTGCACGGAGCGGTGAATGGGCATTCCCGGGCGGACGGCGAAGTACACATGGTAGGCCCATTGCGGCGGCCGGGCGAACTGCAATTCATTGCCAACCTCGAAAATCTGGATGCCGACGTCGAAAACGTAAAGATCAAGAACCAGGGCCCAATCCGCTTTTCCGTGTCCAACCAGATGTTGCAGATTGACCAGTTCCATCTGCTGGGAGAAGACACCGATATCTCCGCCACCGGCAAAGTGCACTTGAGTGGCGACCGTGATCTCGATCTGCGGGCCCAGGGCCGGGCCAATCTGAAACTGATTGAAAGCTTCAATCCAGATTTCAGTTCGTCCGGCGTAGTCTCGGTCGATATGTCGGTAGCGGGCCCGCTGGCCAAGCCGGTTATGCAGGGCAAGGTGCAGGTGACCAGTGGGGCCGTGGCCTATATTGACCTACCCAGCGCGCTGAGCGATATCAACGGCTCGCTGATTTTCAACCAGGACCGGCTGCAGATCGAAAGTCTCACCGCCCACACCGGGGGCGGACTGGTGAGTTTTGGCGGCTACGCGACCGCTTACAACGGTAAGTTCAACTTCGACCTCTCAGTGCGGGGGCAGGATGTGCGGCTGCGCTATCCCCCGGGGGTCAGCGCCATGGCCAATGCCGACTTGCATTTTGCGGGCAGTGCGGCCGCTTCGACCTTGAATGGGGAAATTATCGTCACCAAGCTGGCCATGACGCCGGGCTTCGACTTCGGCCGGTATCTCGAGCGCTCCCAGAGTTCCGGCCTGGCGCCGACCAACCAGCTTCTGAACCGGATTCGGCTTGATGTTCACATCGCCACCACTCCCGAACTGCAGATGCAGACGGCCAGCATGCGGCTTTCCGGCGACGCTGATCTGCATCTGCGCGGCACCGCCGCCAAGCCCGCCATCCTGGGGCGCGCCGACGTCATTGAGGGCGAGGTGCAGTTTAACGGGACAAAGTATCGCCTGGAGCGCGGCGACATTACCTTCATCAATCCCGTGACCACCACCCCCGTGCTTGATTTGCAGGCCACCACGCGGGTGCAGGATTACGACATTACGCTCAACCTGAACGGCCAGATTGACCGCCCCAATGTAACTTACCGTTCGGAGCCGCCGCTGCCCACCGCTGACATCATCGGACTGCTGGCCTTCGGGCAGACCTCGGAAGAATCGGCGCAGCTGAACCAGTCGCAGTCGGCGTTCAATTCCGAGACTTCGAACGCCATCCTCAGCGCAGCCCTGAACGCGACCGTCAGCAACCGGGTGCAGAAGCTGTTCGGAGTCAGCCGCATCAAGATCGATCCTCAAGGCTTCACCACGGAAACTTCGTCCACCCAGACCGGTCCCGCGGTCACCATCGAACAGCAGGTGAAAAATAATCTGACGCTGACCTACACCACCAACGTCGCCGGGGCTTCGCAGCAGATTATCCAGGTGGAATATAACGTCACCCGCAGCGTTTCCATCGTGGCGCTGCGTGACCAGAACGGGGTCGTCAGCTTCGACGTCCGCGTCCGCCAGCGCAAGAAATAATGGAGTGGTCAGGCTCGTGTGGTCCTGCTTGCGTGGTTGCCGGCGACTTGCCCGCAGTCTCCCGGCCTCCACATCAAGACCGCTGCCAGCGTTGGGATCTGGTTTCGCATTGATGCCGGCGGCCGGGATGCGCGGGCGGGTCGCCCGCGACCACATAAACCGCACAAACCACACAAACCACCACACAGCCAGCACGGCGGTTTTGCCAGGAGTATTCTGAATCGGCTTGGTTGCCGAACTTCATCCCGATCGTTTCAGTGTCGAACGCCGGCACATGGTGAAGACCCAGCTTCGCGCCCGCGGAATCCGCGATCTGCGCCTCCTGCAGGCGATGGCGGACATCCCGCGGCACGAGTTTGTGGATCCGCGCTATCGCGATCAGGCCTACGAAGATCATCCCCTGCCCATCGATGCCGGCCAGACGATTTCGCAGCCCTACATCGTTGCTCTCATGCTCGAGCTTCTGCAGCTTGAGCCTTCGTCGAAGGTGCTGGAAATCGGGACCGGCTCCGGCTATCAGGCTGCGGTGTTGAGCCAGCTGGCCAGCCATGTCTACACCGTCGAACGTCATCCAGAGCTGGCGCGGCAGGCGGCAGAGACACTGTCCCGTCTCGGGTTGACCAACGTCAGCGTCGTGACCGGCGACGGAAGCCTGGGCCTGGCGGAACAGGCTCCGTTCGACGCCATCGTCGTGGCCGCCGCCGCCGCGCAGATTCCTCCCGCGCTTTTTGAGCAGTTGCGCGAGGGCGGGCGCATGATCATCCCGGTCGGTCCGCCGGAGGCGCAAGAGTTGCAATTGGTGCGTAAGCAGGGGGGAAAGGCGATGATCAGTATGAGGGAAGGGTGCCGGTTCGTGCCTTTGATCAGCGGATGAGATCGGGACCAGAAATTTCAAAATCAACTTCAACCTCAAAGGCCGCGGGCGAGGGCGCCCTCTCCACACGAGCTGTGCATTACAATCTGGTGTGCCTCTGCTGCGCAATCTGTGGGTTACTCTGGAAATGATCAAGTGGGAGCATTCCATTTTTGCGCTCCCTTTCGCTTTGTGCGGAGCCATGCTGGCGGCCGACGGACTGCCCGGGGGACATCAGTTGTTGTGGATCATTGTCGCCATGGTCTCGGCCCGCTCCGCCGCCATGGCCTTCAACCGCTTGGCCGACGCTTCGATTGACGCAGCCAACCCGCGCACCCAGACCCGCGCCTTGCCGGCGGGGACGCTGACGCCCGCGTTTGTCGCAACCTTCGTGGTGGTTTCCTGTGCATTGTTTGTGCTGGCCGCCTCCCGGCTCACCCACCTTGCCCTGCTGCTTTCTCCGGTGGCGCTGGCAGTCGTGTTGCTGTACTCCTACACCAAGCGTTTTACGCGATGGTCGCATCTGGCGCTGGGTCTGGCGCTGGGCATCGCCCCGTCGGCGGCCTGGATCGCGGTGCGCGGGTCTTTCGATCCCCGTATTCTTCTTCTTACCGCGGCGGTAATGTTCTGGGTGGCGGGTTTCGACGTCCTCTACGCCTGCCAGGATTTCGAATTCGACCGGCAGGCGGACCTGCACTCTATTCCTCGCTATTTCGGCATCGGGCGCGCGCTCTGGATCGCGCGCCTGTTCCATGTGCTCATGCTGGTCTTGCTGATGATACTGGTGGCGGCCTTCGGACTGGGTACGCTGGCGGTGCTCGGTGTCGTCGTGGTCGCGCTGCTTCTGGCTTATGAGCACTCCCTGGTTTCGCCCAACAATCTCTCCAAACTGAACGCAGCCTTCTTCACTATGAATGGCGTGATTTCGGTTGTGTTTTTCGTTTTTGTCGCCGCGGACCTGTTGCTGAGGAAGTAGGCTTCCGGCTGGATTGTCTATCTTTGCGCGGAGGGCGGGACGCCCTCCGGACAGCCGGCGGGACGCCGGCGCTACTGTCCCGCGTCCCGGGATGCTGAAAGATACTCCCAAGGCATGCCGCGACTGTCGCTTCCTGTATGCCCTGCGGTATCATCAATAGTGATGTCTACTGTGCATTCATTTCAGACTGACGACGCCCGCCTGGGACCGGTGCACCGCAAGGTTGTCGCGGGTGAACGCCTGAACGCGGATGACGCCCTCGTTCTTTACCGGACGGGCGACATACTGGCTGTAGGTTGGATGGCCAACTACGTGCGCGAGCGTATGCATGGCGACAAGACATACTTCAACGTCAATCGCCATCTGAACCCGACCAATGTGTGCGTGGCGGCCTGCCGCCTCTGTGCCTTCGGACGCAAAAAGGACTCGCCCGGCGCATACACCATGGCTTTGGAAGAGGCGTTCGAGACTGCCGCCACCGGTTATAGCGAGGCGGTCACGGAGTTCCACATTGTCGGCGGATTGCATCCTGACCTGCCGTTTCAGTATTTCCTCGACCTGATTTCCGGGCTCAAGCAGCGCTTTCCCCAAGTCCATTTGAAGGCCTTCACCATGGTCGAGGTGGCCTATCTGTCAAAACGCGCGAAGCTTTCGATTCGGGAGACACTCGAGCAACTGAAGGCCGCGGGCGTGGATTCATTACCCGGCGGCGGTGCGGAAATTTTTGCTGACCGGGTCCGCCATATCATTTGCGACCACAAAATCGATGGCGACCAATGGCTCGATACGGCGAAGCTGGCGCATCAGATCGGGTTGAAGTCGAATGCCACCATGCTGTACGGCCACGTCGAGAATGACGAAGACCGGGTCGACCACCTGCTTAAACTCCGCGCCCTGCAGGACGAGACCCACGGCTTCCAGACGTTCATTCCTCTGGCCTTCCATCCCGACAACACGCCGCTGCAGCACTTGCCCAAGACCAGCGGCATGCTCGACATCAAACAGATCGCAGTCAGCCGGCTGGTGCTCGACAACTTCCCCCACGTGAAGGCTTACTGGCAGATGATGACGGCGAAGATCGCGCAAATTGCGTTGCGCTTCGGCGCCGACGATATCGACGGCACCGTCATAGAAGAAAAGATTTATCACGATGCCGGCGCCACCACTCCCCAAGGCATGCGCCGCCAGGACCTGGTGCGCCTGATCCGCGAGGCGGGCAGGGAACCGGTCGAGCGCGATACCCTGTACCGCCCGGTTACGCGCACCGAAACGTCGGTCACGGTCGCCGTGTGAGTCTCGCGAGGACCGGAATGACCTCTCGTTCCGTTTGATTGACGCGTCAAGATTCTGCCATCCCTTTCCCTGCGAATGGGCGGCGCTCGCCGTCTTGGCGCAAGCACGTGCTATTCTTTCCCGTTCTTATCGCTACCGGTAAATGTATGGAGGAGCACAATGGCCTTTTCACGCCGTGATTTTCTCTCGACCGCCGTGGTCGGAGCCGTGTCTCTGGGCCTGGATGCAAACCTGGAGGGAGAAGATCGGAAGAAACCCAATCCGAATACAGCAGACGCTGCAGCGGTACCCGGCAAGCGCCCGATTATGATCAGCGCCGGGAACGGATTTCCCTATCTGGACGGCGCCTTCGCCTTCCTGAAAAATGGCGGCGACACGCTCGATGCCGCTCTCAAGGTTGTAAAGGGACCGGAGGACGATCCCGACGAAGACAGCGTTGGATTGGGTGGGTTGCCGAATGAAGAAGGCGTTGTGGAGCTCGATTCCTGCTGCATGCACGGTCCGACCCGCCGCGCCGGCTCTGTAGGGGGCGTTCGGAATATCAAGAACGTTTCGCTGGTCGCCAAGGCCGTGATGGAGCACACCGGCCACGTGATGCTGGTGGGTGAAGGCGCGGAGCGTTTTGCAGTCGCCCAGGGTTTTCCTCGCGAAAATCTGCTGACCGAACATTCCCGCAAGATCTGGCTGCTGTGGAAGGAAACTCATTCCGACTGGTGGGGGCCGGGATTGGCCAGTCCGGACTGGCATAAGCGGCTGCCGGCGGAGCCGCACGCCGACGAGTTCGAGCGCCGCATCGAGCGCATGAAGCAGGTGGCTTCCGATATCGGCATCGCGCCCGAAGAGCGCTCGGCCGCCATCCGCAAGGTTTTGTTTCCCCCCACCGGCACCATTCATTGTTCTGCGCTCAACGAAAAGGGCGAGATTTCGGGGACCACCACCACCAGCGGCCTGGCCTGGAAGCTGCCCGGGCGTTGCGGCGACTCTCCCATTATCGGGGCGGGTTGTTATACCGACCAGGATGTGGGCTCAGCGGGAGCGACCGGCAGCGGAGAAGAAAACATCAAGGTCGCGGGCGCGCACACCATCGTGGAAAATATGCGCCACGGCATGTCGCCCTTCGATGCCGGTATGGACGCACTGAAGCGCATCGTGCGTAATTACAACGGCGACATGAATCGCCTCCGCTTCATCGACATGGTTTTTTACGTGCTCCGCAAGGACGGCGCTTACGCCGGCGTCTCCCTGTGGGACGGCTACGAACCGGGCAAGCCGCATCAGATCGCGGTGCACGACGGGTCGAGACGGTCGGAGAAGACGGTCAGCCTGTTCTCGGGAGTTTCGCAGGAGTGGCCGCCGGTGTTGGCGTAGGCCACGCCTTGAGTCGGGATTCAGGCAAATGCGTCCACTCCTGCCTGTCGGGCGGCGGCAAGCAAACGTCGGTCCAAAGTGGCAAGAGGCAGCCGCTCGCGGCGGGCGGTGTCGAGGTAAACCGCGTCATACGCCGAAAGCTGAAAGGCTCGGGCAGTGCTGAAGACCTGCCGTAAGGGGTGAGGAGCCGCCATTATTACCAGCAGAATTTGTCGACGCGAAACAACGGAGTTTA
>Ga0187825_10000015_pt1 | contig 21982 bp, 14 predicted proteins | sample NC_wetland_sal_i_11_FD_132421 | JGI IMG/M metagenome (GOLD analysis project Ga0187825, IMG submission 132421) | Wetland sediment microbial communities from Neuse River Estuary, North Carolina, USA - SourceSoil_5 | ecosystem: Environmental > Aquatic > Freshwater > Wetlands > Sediment | place... | reverse complement strand
GCCATCTTCTTATCGGCGTCTGAAAGCAGGGTGTAAGGCAGTTCGTACTTCTGCTCGAATTTCTTTTGCCGTTCCGGCGCGTCGGCGGAGATGCCCAGAATGACGGCGCCAGTCTTCTGCAGCTTGCTGTATGCGTCGCGGAACCCGCACGCTTCTATGGTTCAGCCCGGAGTATCAGCCTTGGGAAAGAAGAACAGCACCACCGTCTTACCCCGCAGCTCCTTCAGCGACACCAACTTGCCGTTCTGGTCAGGTAAACTAAAGTCAGGTGCTTTATCACCCTTTTCCATGCCGTTCTCTCCAATTCGCCATTTATACAGTAGCGGTGCTGCGGCCGTCATCTGCGCCTTGCTGAGCCTGGCGGGGGCCAAGCCGGCATGGGGGCAATATGCCAGGCGCGCGCAAGTTTCCAAGGGGCCACGGGCCACCGCCATCCTGCAACTACAGGGCAAACGCGCGCGCATCATTCCTGTCGTCATCATGATCAACGGCCAGTTCTACGACGCCAGCATCTACCGCGCCGATCCTGTGCCCATGGCGTTGGACTCCGGGGTGGTTTATGAAGCGGAGCGAAGCGGCGCTCCCGAGGGACTGTTCACGGTGGGCAATGCGCTGCAAGTGGGGAAACATTGGTACGGGCTGGGACACTGGGAGACCAACCAGCAGATGCAGGAGGCCAAGGCGGCTCGTGCCAAGGCACAAGCTCAGGCCAAAGCCGCCGAGCATGAATCGGCGGGCGAAGGCGATTCGGGGCCGCCCATATTGCGCCGTCCCACCGACGAAAAAACGCCCAGTCAGCCGCCAGCCCAGAAGCCCGCTCCCGCTCCGACTCCGGAAACCGCCAAAGCAACTCCGCCTCCTCCGCCCGCCCCAGCCCCCTCCGGCGGGCCCGACGAGTACGACCCCAACCGGCCCATCCTGCGGCGCGGCGCTCCGTCCGTGGCATCGAAAGAAGAGTCATCGTGGCCTGCGAACGAAACCCCAGGCAGCACGGCCGCCGGGAACAAGGCTCCTGCCAGTAAAATCGTGCCGGACGAGCCCAAAATCGAGCAGATGGCCGCCATCTCCGACGCTGCCGGCCCCGAGCCCCGAGCCTATACTTTCAGCCTTAAGCCGGAAGAACGCGACGCCGATTACAAAAAGATGGAGAGTTACGCCCAGGATGCGGTGAGCAAATATGAGCGCCTGCGCCACCCCAATTTCGCCTCCTCTCAACTGGGTGCAACCGACTTCCACGTATTCGATGTGGATTTGAGCAATGAGCCGGTGTTTGTGCTGAGCGCGCCCGCCACGGTGAATTTTGGCGTTAGATCATCGCGGACGGCCAACCGGCGTTCCGCCCGCCGCACCGTGCAGTTGAATGAGCCAGTGGCCGGCAAGCAGGAGCAGGCTTATGTCACTGTAGTGGGTCGGGTTGACCTCTATGGAGAGGTGAAGTTGATTTTTTCGTCCGTGACCGACAGTCTCCACCTTGATGAAATTCCACGCCTGCAGCTGATTGACGCTGTAGATGTGGATGGCGATACTCGCGGCGAACTGTTGTTCCAGGAAACGACGGATAACGGTCAGGGCTACATCATCTACCGCGTTTATCCCGACCAGCTTATGCAGCTGTTCGACAGCCAGGGGCCGGAGGACTGATTTAATTGTTGATTTAAGATTTACGACTGACGATTGAAAACCTCAAAACCCACCACAGAGACGTTAATGGAACTGCAAGCAGATTTTTTCATCATTAGCTTTTCATTCCGTTGACGGCTGAACATCTACGAGTGACGATTTTTCCGCCGGTAGAAATCCTCAATGACAAAATCTTCAATCAAGAACTCAGCTTTTTATCCAGTAATTGGTTGACCACCTGGGGGCTGGCCTGGCCCTTGCTGGCACGCATCACCTGCCCGACAAAGAAGCCTTTTACCGTGGTCTTGCCCGCGCGATATTGCTCCACCTGCTTGGGGTTCGCGGCAATGACCTCATCAATCATTTTTTCGATGGCGGCGGTGTCGGTGATCTGTTGCGGCTTTTCTTTTTCGTACACCGCGGGGAAATCCTGCCCGCGTTCAAACGCCAGATCGTAAAGGTCCTTCAGCATCTTGCCGGAAATTGTGCCTGCTTCCACCAAGTCGGCGGAAACCGCCACACCTTTCATGGAAATCGGCGATTGTTCGATCTCCAGTCCCTTGGCTTTCAACCGCCCCATCAGTTCGCCCTGCACCAGATTGGCCACGCGCTTGGGACTTTTGGCTGCCCGCGCCGCTTCCTCGAACTGATCGGCAAGTGCCCGGCTGGCGGTCAGCACACCGGCATCGTACTCGGTAATCCCATATTCGCCGACCATGCGCGCGCGGCGCGCCTCGGGCAATTCCGGCAACTGCCGGCGGATCTCCGCCTGCCATTTCTCATCCACCGCCAGCGGCAACAGATCGGGCTCGGGAAAATACCGGTAATCGTGGGCATGCTCCTTGGAGCGCATGCCGTACGTTTTGCCTTCGGCGGCGTTGAACAGCCGTGTCTCCTGCTCCACCCGCCCGCCCGATTCGATCAGCTCCGCCTGGCGCTCGATTTCATACTCCAGCGCCTGCTTGATGAAACGGAACGAGTTGACATTCTTAACCTCGGTCTTGGTGCCGAGTTTCTCCTGTCCGCGCGGCCGTACGCTCACGTTGGCATCGCAACGGAGCGACCCTTCCTCCATGTTGCAGTCGCTTACCCCGGTGTAGAGGATGATCTCCTTTAGCCTGGTCAGATACTCGAATGCCTCGCTGGGCGTGGCCAGGTCTGGTTCGCTCACGATCTCTATCAGGGGCACGCCGCAGCGGTTCAGATCGAGGTAGGTCTTGTCGCTGGAATCGGTGAAGCCCTCGTGCAGGCTCTTGCCCGCGTCCTCTTCAAGGTGCACACGCGTGATGCCGATCCTTTTGCGCCCGCCCTCAGCCGCAATCTCGATATAGCCGTGCTCCGCCAGCGGCTTATCGTACTGCGAAACCTGGTAACCTTTGGGCAGGTCGGGGTAGAAATAATTCTTGCGGGCGAAGATGGAATGCTCATTGAGGCGGCATTTCAGCGCCATCGCCGCCAGCGCCGCATACTCAACTGCCTTCCGGTTCAGCACCGGCAGAGCTCCCGGCCATCCCAGGCACACCGGGCACACGTTCGTGTTGGGCGGATCGCCGAATCGAGTCGAACAGGAGCAAAAGATCTTGGTGACGGTCAGCAGCTGGACATGCACTTCCAGCCCAATCACAGGCTCATAGCGCGCCAACGCCTGCACGCTGCTTTCCGGGGTGGTAACCATGAAAGGAAATTATAGCTGGGTACCTGGTAGCTGGTAGTTAGTAGTTGGTGATGTGCTGCAAACTCCAGCTACCAACTACTAGCTACCGCTTTCAGCTGTGCACATGCGGGCTCTGCCGGTTGGGGCGGGCGCCCGCAGCTGGCTTCTTGACCTGCACTTCAAAATGCACCGCCAGATTGCGCGGCGGATAGCAGGCGCGATCATCGCAGGCTTGGTAACGCAGCTGGCCCCTGACGTTGTACTTTCCCGGCGTCGCTGTGTGCAAGGGATGCACCGTCACCTTCACCGCAAAGTCGCCGCTGTACACATTCAGTTTTTCGTCGGGTGCGAATGCAAAAGTTAAATTCCGTCCTGCCGGATAGTCCACTTTACCGATGGCAATGTCGGTGGGCGCATCCAGCTTCAGAACGGTAGGAATCAGGTAGGGCGAATTGGGATGATTGGAGTTGATGTGGAAGCCTTGCTTCACGCGAAAATCCAGCTCCACGGGGCTAGGCTTACCGCGCAGGACCGGCGTCACAGCCGTAGGCGCCATCTCCACCGAGGGCCCGCCGGCCTGCGCCATGGCTACTACTGCCATCAGCGCTACCAGTAATACCGCTTCAGTTACTCGTCTCAAACTTGCCGACTCCTGGCTGCTGACTACTCTCTTTTCCCGCCACGCGGCTCCCACGGCTGAGTGCCTCTTTGATCCAGTCCTCGATGTCGCTGCGGCTGCGCAACCCGAACACCCGCGCCACGACTTTGCCATCGCGATCAATATAGAAACTGGTGGGCAAATATTCCAACCCGCCGTACTCGTCGCCCACCGATTCCTTGCCCAGCAGCACGGGATAGTTAACACCCATGTCCTTGGCGAATTTGGCGACGGCCTCTTTGCCGGAATCGTCCATAGCCACGCCCAACACTTCCAGCCCCTGCGGCCCATACTGCTTTTGCAGTTCCACGAACCACGGCATCTCCAGCTTGCAGGGCTCGCACCATGTGGCCCAGAAATTCAGCAGCACCGCCTTGCCGCGAAAATCGGTCAGGCGCACGGTCTTGCCGTCCAGCGACTGCAAGGTAAAATCCGGCGCTGCCGCACCCGGCTTGGGACCTCCAGCGGTTATGGTGCCTGAGCGCTCGCCTCTGTGTGCCAGGTACTGGCCGCCGATCAGCATGGCCGCGACCGCCACCACCACGACAATGATGACAGCTGCATTGCGCCGGGCGTGCGGGCTGTATGCGGCAGGCGATGTTTCCGTTTGCTGCGGAGCCTGGTTCTGTCCCGCTGGGCGAACTGGCTCTTCAAACTGCTTGACTTCGTTGTGCATCGAATCCGGCATATTCATTGCTTCCTTTGACTCTTTACCTTCCATTCCTACAATGAGAACCGGTTCAAGAACGAAAGGTAGCCCGAAAGCACGGTGAAGCGGTTCATCACCAGGAGCGCTCCCAGCGCGATCAGCAGCACCCCGCTGGCCACTTCCACAGTGTGCAGGTGGCGCCGGAAGCGCCCATAAAACTTCAGGAAACGTTCCACTCCCAGCGAGGTGAGCAGAAAAGGAACCGCCAGGCCCATGGAATAGATGGCCAGCAGCGCAATTCCCTTGATCACCGAATTCTGCGCCGCCGCCAGCCCCAGAATCACCGCCAGGATCGGTCCCACGCACGGCGTCCAGCCAAAGGCGAAGGCGAAGCCGATGACGAACGCGCCCCAGGGGCTGCTTCCTCCCTTGACGTCGTGCATGCGCTTGTCCGCCAGCAAGGCGCGGATCTTTAGGATGCCGGTCAGGTGCAGCCCAAAAAGAATGATGACCACGCCTGCGATTTCGGCCAGCAGCGCCTTATACTGCGTCATCAACTGGCCCACTTCCGTGGCCACGGCGCCCAGCGCCACGAACACAATGCTGAAGCCCAGGATGAACATGAGCGAACTGCGCATCACCTTGGGCATCAATCCTTTGCCGCCCAGGCGCAGCTCCTCAACCCCGACTCCCGATATCAAGGACACGTACCCGGGGACCAGGGGCAAAACGCAGGGCGAGAGAAAGGAAACGAGCCCCGCCGCAAATGCCGCAATGGGCGATACCGAAGACATTGTGTCTATTCTATTTGCCCCCGCGCTGCTTGGCTAATGGCCGCGCAACAAGTGTGGTGGGCCTCCCCCCTGCGGCTGGCGGGCGTACCCCAATTAGAGATGCAACCTTGTCCGCCATTGTTACACTTTTAAATCGGGGCACAACGTCGTAGCGCGCTCCCGGCGGCTGTCACGCGGGCGTCTCGCCGCGTATCCGGCCGGCAAGATGCCGGTGCTACCGCCGCGGTTGAGCCTCCATTTCCCGCCGTGGTAGCATCAAGGTTTTGGCAGGCTCTCTGCCAGACGCCTTGTACTCCGCCTCTTTATACCGACGGCCTGTTCCGCCTTGGCGGCCGGCTTCTGGCAGTACCCGAAGGAGTCATTCGTGAAAACCTACGAAGGCGCGAATATCCGCAATGTTGCGGTAGTCGGCCACGGACATGCAGGCAAGACTTCGGTGGTTTCCGCCATGCTCTACACCAGCGGCGCCACCCAGCGACTGGGGCGGGTAGACGATGGAACCGCCGTCACCGACTACGATGAGGAGGAAGTTGCCCGCCAGATGTCCATCTCCGCCGGGCTTGCCTTCGCCGAATGGGGCAAGACCAAAATCAACCTGGTGGACGCGCCCGGCTTCAATATGTTCGTGCATGAGGCCAAGATGGTCATGCCTGCCGTGGAATCGGCTCTGGTTGTGGTGGACGGCGTGGCCGGCGTGGAAGTGGTCACCGAGCGGGTGTGGAATTATGCCGACGAGTTCCACCTGCCCCGGGTGATTGTGGCCAGCCGCATGGACCGCGAGCGCGCCGATGCCACTCGTGTACTGGAATCGCTGACCTCAGCCTTCGGCCGCACCGTCGTGCCCCTGCAGTTGCCCATCGGCAGCGAAAAGAACCTCAGCGGCATCATTGACCTGGTCCGCATGAAGGCCTACACCTACGACATGGGCGGCAACGGCAAGGGCAAGGAGGGAGAAATTCCCGCCACCCTCGCTTCCGCCGCCCAGGAAGCCCACGAAAAGCTGGTGGAAATGATTGCCGAGGGCAATGACGCCCTCATGGAGGAGTTCTTCGACAAGGGCACCATCCCCGAAGAACACCTCATCCCCGCGCTGCATGAGGCCATCCGCGAAGACCGCATCTTTCCCGTGCTCTTCGCCTCCGGCCTGGGCAATATCGGCACCGATAAGCTCATGGATTTTCTGGTGGACTACAGTCCCGCACCCACCGAGCGCGAGCCGGTGAAGGGCACGGCTGCTCCCAATAACGGCGAGCCGCCGGCGCGCAAGACTGCCGATTCCGAGCCGGTTTCCTTGTTTGTGTTCAAAACCGTTTCCGACCCCTTTGCCGGGCGCATCTCCTACTACAAGGTCTTTTCCGGCGTGCTGAAGAACGATGCCACCCTGCAGAACTTCACCCGCAACACTTCGGAGAAGCTGGCCCACATTTCCGTGATGCAGGGCAAGGCTGCAGTGCCTGTGAACGAGCTCCACGCCGGCGACATTGGTTCCGTCGCCAAGCTCAAAGACACTCTCACCGGCGACACCCTGGGTGATAAGTCCGCTGCTATCCAGTACCCGAAGGTTAGCCTGCCCGAACCCGCCATCACCTTCGCTGTGGAACCCAAAACGCGAGCCGATGAAGACAAGCTTTCCAATGGCATCCATAAGGTCATGGAAGAAGACGCCATGCTGCGCTTCTTCCGCGACGAGCAGACCAAGGAATTCCTCATCGCCGGCACCGGCCAGCAGCACATTGAAGTCATCGTTTCGAAACTAAAAAAGCGCTACCACACCGAGGTCAACCTTAAGGCGCCCAAGGTACCCTACCGCGAGACCATCCGCGGCAAGGCCGACGTCCAGGGCCGCCACAAGAAGCAGACCGGGGGCCACGGCCAGTACGGCGACTGCAAAATCAAGATGGAACCTCTGCCCCGCGGCGGGAATTTCGAGTTCGTCAACGACATTTTCGGTGGCTCCATTCCCCGGAACTTTATCCCTGCCGTGGAGAAGGGCATCGTGGAAGCCGCCCAGCGCGGCTATCTGGCCGGCTTTCCGGTGGTGGATTTCAGGGTGATCCTCTACGACGGCTCCTACCATGACGTGGACTCCAACGAACTTTCCTTCAAGATGGCCGGCCGCATCGCCTTCAAGAAGGCCATGGAACTGGCCAAGCCCACGCTGCTGGAGCCCATCATGTCGGTGGAGATTACCGTGCCTGACGAATTTGCCGGCTCCATCATGGGCGACCTCAATGGCCGCCGGGGCCGAATTCAGGGCATGGACAACAAGGGCGGCAAGACCATCGTCAAAGCTCAGGTGCCGATGGCGGAAATGCTGACCTACGGCGCCGACCTGACTTCCATGACCCAGGGCCGGGGCAGCTTCAACATGGAAATGTCGCACTACGACATCGTCCCCCAGGCTCTGCAGGAGAAGATCATCACCCAGGCCAAGGCCGAGCGCGGCGAAGTGGTGGAAGTGGAAGAGTAAGTTTGTGGCGCGGGCGCCCTCGCCCGCGGCCTTTTCGGAGGAACCCATGCGCGCTGATCGCGTTGAACTTTCCTGGGATCCAGCCAAATCAAATTGGCTGCTTCGCATCGTTAGCGGCGAGGAAGTTATCCGCCGACACTGCTCCCTTCCCAAAGACGCCGACCAGCAGACGCTTCGTTCCGCCGCCACGCAAACCCTGCGCGACGAAGGCTACGAAGCCGAGGTCGCCACCCTGAACATCAACCGCTAGTTTGTGGCGCGGACCTCGCGCCGGGACGCTGGCTTACTCCAGCGGAATGCGATAGATATTGCGGCGGGTGGTAGTGCGGACAAACGCATAGACCGAAGAGTTCAGAGCCGATGCCAGATTGTGCCGCACCGTCATTGCTCCCTTTATTTTTAGTGCATCGGCATTTGTCGTCAGCCCGCCGGCGGGCAAAGCCGGGATCTCGGAGCCGGGTTGAATCGGGAAGGCGTAGTTGACCTGATCCGCCTGTTGTGCAAAAGCCACGTAGAAAAGCTTGTCCTCTGCGTCCCAGCGCGGTCGGCAGAGGGACATGCAAATTGTGACCGGAGTGCCGGACTCGACAGGGAAGGCCATCACGGCGTAAGGATGCTCCTCGTCCGAACGGCGCGCCATGGCCACAGCCCAGCGGCCCGAAGGCGACGTCTCCACAAAATCAAGCACCTTGGTCTGCGTGATCTTCCTCTGTTCCGTGCCATCGAGCTTCATGCGATACAGAAAGTTCGATGGACCCTCCTGGCCCCGGAAAATCAGGTCGTTATCGGGCAAGAAATGTACCGAATCTTCCTCGCTGCCATGCGTGAGCTGCGTGGGGGAGGAACGATGGCTTGCCGCTGCCAGCCAGACGTGCGAGTGGCGCGTTTGGTCCTGCTGCACGAATGCGATCCATTTACCGTCCCGGGAAACGGAATATTGGTCCATGGAGTAACCGGGCAGCACACGCTCGCTCTGGCCGCTGGCCAAATCCGTCTTCCACAATTCGGCGGGTCCTTGGCCGACCTCCATCAGGAAGTAGAGCAGCCTGCCGTCGGCCGAGAAGCGAGGGGCGCCCGCGCTGCCCTCGGAAGAGATCTGCCGGTCGCCGCGCTGATCGTGCACCCAGACAGTGGAGTCGTCCGTGCCTACCGAGGTCAGCAGCGATTTGCCGTCGGCGGCCATTTCGATGCCTTCCTCCTCCGTGGGTCCGGAGGTTAGCTGTTCCGGTTGCCCGTCTGGGAAGCGCTGCCGCCAGATGTGATACTTGCCGCCGTGGTGAGAATTGATGAACATCCAGTTCCCATCCTTGGACCAGGCGCCTGCCAGGCAGGCGGCGCCCGGCGGCCCAACTTCTCTGGCCGGGCCGCCTTCAAAGGGCACCACGCGACAAGGCAAAAGCTCGCCCAGCCGATTCATTTCCACCACCAGCACCCAGCGGCCATCAGGAGAGAGATAGGCATGATGCGCCATGCTGCGGTCACCCGGCGGAACATAGACGTCACGGCTATGGCCACGCGCTTCGTCGCTGGTGATCACGGCCATGTGCAGCCCTTCCTTGATCTCAGAAAACAGCAGCCGCTTGCCGTTTTCAATCCAGGTCAGCGAGGAAGAGTTGGGCAGCATGAGGTGGGGCTCGCCGCCGAGTACCGGCACCACCCAGGTATCCCAGGGATCCACGGTGCCGTACGCGATGCGGCTGCCGTCAGGAGAAAACACCGGGCTCAACTTCATGCGGCCATCATGCGTAAGCTGCACCGGTTCCCCATCGGGCAGTAGCTTGACGTAAACATCGCCCGTGGAGAGAAAGGGATCGTCACCGCGGATAAAGGCCAACATTCGTCCATCCGCGGAGAGCGCGGGATACACGGCAGAGTCGGTAAAGAACGTAAGCTGCTGCCACTGGGTGGCGGCGGGAGCAGCCGGCTTGCGGAATAGGTAAATGAGAACGCCGGCAAGCACCGCCACCAAGAAGAGCAGGCCTGCGGACACCCACGCCACCCGATGTCCGCCGCGCCTGCCGGGCGCCGGCAGAAGCGTGGCGGTCTTCCCCGATTCACTGTCCCGCTTCAGCCGCTTCAGGTCCGAGCGCACCTCGGCCGCCGATTGGTATCGCAGTTCCCGGTCTTTTTCCAGGAGCTTTCCCAGCATGCGCTCCATCTCCGGTGGCAATTTCGGATTGACTCGAGTGACCGGAGCCGGGTCGCGGTTCAAAATCGCGTCGAAGATCACCGCGGTGCTGTTCCCGCTGAACGGCGCTTGACCAGCGAACATTTCATACAGCACCGCTCCCAGCGAGAACAGGTCGGAGCGAGGGTCCAGTTCCTCACCGCGCGCCTGCTCGGGGGACATGTAGGCCACCGTGCCCAGCGCCGTCCCTGGACTGGTCAGGTTAGGATCGCCCATGCTGGCGGTGCGGTCTGAGGCTCCCATGACCGTAGCCATGCGCAAGCTTCGCGCCAGTCCGAAGTCCAGCAGCTTGGCTTGGCTGTGCTCAGTCAGAAAAATATTGGAAGGCTTCAGGTCACGGTGCAGGATGCCTTTGCTGTGCGCGGATTGCAGGGCGTCACTCAGCTGGATGCCGAGTTCCAGCGCCATTTCCAGCGGCAGAGCCCCGCGCCACAGCCGCTGTTGCAGGGTTTCGCCGCGCAGCAGTTCCATGGCGATGAAATACTCGCCTTCGTGCTCGCCTACGTCGTAGATGGTGCAGATGTTGGGATGGTTAAGCGCTGATGCGGCGCGCGCCTCCCGCTGCAGGCGCTCTCGCGCTTGCGCGTCGCGCTGGTTTTCCGGCACGAACTTGAGCGCCACCTCGCGGCCCAGGCGGGTGTCCTCGGCGGCATAAACCACTCCCATGCCGCCCTGCCCCAGTTTGCCGGTTACGCGATAGTGGGAGACAACATCCCCAAGCTGCATGCTTGCGCTCCCCTAATTTCGCGTAATCCTGACGTTTGCCGCTGCTCTTGTCAAATTCTGCCCGGATGGTCGAGAACCACTTTCTACTGTCATCCCTAGCCAGTCCGCCCGAGCACAGCGAGGAAGGTGAGTCGGGGGACCTTGCGTTTCCACAGCAAATCACACCTTCAACTCCACCACCGTGGCTCCCCCGCCGCCCTCGTTCTGCGGCGGTTCGCTCACCGACGCCACCTGCGGATGCTTTTGCAGCATCTGCCGCAGTGACTTCCTCAGAATCCCCATGCCGCTGCCGTGAACCACGCGCACCCGCTGCAGGCCGGCCAGGAAGGCCCGGTCAACGAACTTTTCCACCGCGCTGGTGGCCTGGTCCACGGTTTGACCGATCACGTTGATCTCCGAAGGCGCGCTCAGGTCTTCCCTTTCCAGCTTCACCGAAATTCCCCGCGCCCGCGCCGCCAGCACGGGATTGTCCGCCGCCCGCGCCAGCACCTGCGCAATGTCGTCGTGCGGCACCCGCATCTTCATGGTGCCGATTTCCACCTCGTACGCGCCGCCGTCCAGCTTGCGCTTCACCACCGCCGCCCGCCCCAATGACTTCAGCTTCACGGTATCGCCCTCGGCCACATGCTGCACCTCTTGCGGACGAGCGTGCGGATCGCCCACGTCCGCGCCTGTGTGGTGCGCCACTACCGCCGCGTCAAACTGCTCCTTGAACTCGCGCCGCAGCCGGGCGATGCGCCGCTCCGCATCCTTTGAGAGCTTCAGCGCCGCCGCCCGCTCCTGCACCGCCGCCACGGTCTCCCGCGCCTGGTACTCGAAATCGCGCAGCACGCTTTCCAGCTTCTTCTCCATCTCCCGCACCCTGGCACGCTGCTCCTTCATGCCCTCTGTTTCCAGGCGCTCCCGCTCCCGCGCCAGCTCCTGCTCCCGGGACTGCAGTTTCAGGCGCTCGCCTTCCGCCTCGCGCAATTCAGCGTGCAGGCGGTCCAGAAACCGCCCTACGTCCTGCGCCTGCGTGCCCAGCCGCGCCCGCGCCGCTTCGATGATGGATGGATTCAGCCCCAGCCGCTGCGCGATGTTGATGCCGGCCGAAGCGCCCGGCACTCCCACCTTCAGTTCGTAGGTAGGCTGCAAGGTGCGCTCGTCGAAGCCCACCGCCGCGTTCAGTACCCCCGCGGTATTTGCCGCATAGACCTTGAGCGAGGTATGGTGCGTGGAAATGACCGTCAGCGCGCCCAGCTGTCGAAAATTGTCCGCTATGGCTACAGCCAGCGCCGCGCCTTCCTCAGGATCGGTGGCGGAGCCCAGCTCGTCGAGCAGCACCAGCGATTCCGGCGTCGCGGCGCGCGAAATGAAATCAATGTTGGTGACGTGCGCGGAAAACGTCGAAAGGTTCTGCTCGATGGATTGGTAATCGCCGATGTCCGCCAGCACCGCGTCAAACACCGGCAGCTCCACCCGCTCCGCTGGCACCGGCATCCCCGCTTGCGCCATCAGCACCAGCAGTCCGATGGTCTTGATGGCGACCGTTTTCCCGCCCGTATTCGGACCGGTGATGATCAGTTGCGTCGGGCCAGCCGCCCCTTCGCCAGGCTCAGGGCAGGCTCTTGCCTGTCCAGGCGAGCGCTGCTCGCCCGCTCCGGAGGGTTCGCCTCCCAGTTCCACGCTAATGGGCACTACCCGCCGGCCCTTGGCCTTTAAGGTCCGCTCCAGTAAGAGATGGCGTGCATTAATCAGCACCAAGCTACGTGCCGCCTCAGCGGGCGCCGGAACGGAGTCCTGTCCTCCCGAACGGCCGGGACGCCCGCCCGCCAGCCGGCCAGAGGCCGGCGGTGCTACAAACTTTACCGCCACACACTCGTAATCCTGCGCCAGCCGCGCCTTGGCAAACTGCAGCTCCAGTTCGCCTAGGGTGTCGCAGGCCAACAGAATCGAGTCCGCCACCCTGCCGACCCGCGCGGTCATCTCCAGCAGGATGCGGTGAATCTCCGCCAGTTCTTGTTCCAGCAATCGCACCAGTTCATTGTTCTGCTCGATAGTCTCAAGCGGCTCCACGAATACCGTCTGCCCGCTCGAGCTCACGCCGTGGACTACGCCATTCACCCGCCGCTTCTGCTCGCTCTTCACGGGAATCACGAAGCGCTCGCCGCGAATGGTGACCAGTTCTTCCTGCACCACGCCGCCCTCTGAAAGCCGCCGCAAATACCCCTGCAGTGACTCGTGAATCAGCCGTTTTTGCTTTTCGATTTCCCGGCGGATGGCGGCCAGTTGTGGGGAAGCGCGGTCGTCGAGAGTGCCATCGGGCAGAATTTTGTTGCGAAAAAACCGCAGCAGCTCAGTGAAATCCACAATGCCGGCGGAGAGCTTCGCGATTTCGGGCCAAGCCGAAATTGCCTGAGCCCAGACGCCCTCGGCTGGGCTCGCAGGCAAGGCTGCCCGCGCCACACCTTTCATGTCCGGGGGTTGCAGCGCGATTTCGCGCCACTCCGCTGCGCGGTCCACCACGGCAATGATCTCGCGCAGTTCGCCCCCTTCCAGCGCCGCGCCTTCAATTCGCGCTTTCTGCACCAGCAGGCCGGGATCGCTCAACCCGGAAAACTCGAAACGCCCTCCCCTACGACGGAATTCGCGAATCTCTTCCGTCATCTGCTGCTGGCGCTCAATCCAGGCCCTGTCAGCCGAGGGCGCCAGCGCCGCGATTCGCTCCTGCCCCAGCGGCGACCAGGCGTACCCCCGCAGCATTTCGCGCACGCCTTCGAACTCCAGTACGCGCGCGCTGCTGTGGTTTAGCGGGTCCGCCATGCTTTCTATGGTAAATCAACGTCGAGTTCACCACGGACGTCTGGAGGAGAACTTCTTTGCCGCAGAGCCACGCGGAGGGCAGATTCTGAATCGTTATTCTTCGATCGACAATGCTCGATTGTGTGATCCCCATCACACCCGCATGTTTACCGGGGTGTTAAGATTTCCCCATGGCATTTCCCGTCACCCGCATGCGTCGCCTGCGCCGCACCGAACCCCTGCGCACACTGGTGCGCGAAACCAGGCTTACCCCCGAAAGCTTCGTCTACCCCATGTTTGTCTGCCCCGGCGAGGCCGTGCGCAAGGAAGTACGCTCCATGCCCGGCGTGTGCAACCTGTCTGTGGACGAAGCGGTAAAGGAATCGCGGGAAGCCAAATCCCTGGGTGTGCCTGCCGTCATCCTCTTCGGCCTTCCGGAAAAGAAGGATGAAGTAGCCAGCGGGGCCTGGGCTGACGACGGTATCGTGCAGCAGGCTGCCCGCGCCATCAAGCGCGAACTCCCCGACCTGATCGTAGTGGGCGACGTCTGCCTGTGCGAGTACATGTCGCACGGTCATTGCGGAATCGTGAAGCGTGCGGGGGTGCCGCAATCTTTAGGCGCTGCCGCCGGGAAAGTGGTGGCCGTCAAAGCCAGGGACAAGACGCGCGCCGCCGCGACTCAGCCCGGTGCCGATTACGAAATCGTGAATGATGCCACCCTCGAGCTCCTCGCCCGCACCTCGGTGTCGCTGGTACGCGCAGGCGTGGACATTGTCGCCCCTTCTGACATGATGGACGGCCGCGTGGCCGCCATCCGCAAGGCCCTCGACGAAGCCGGCTTCATCAACGCGCCGATTCTTTCCTACGCCGCCAAATTCGCCTCCGGTTTTTACGGCCCCTTCCGTGAGGCGGCCGACTCCACGCCCCAGTTCGGCGACCGCCGCAGCTACCAGATGGATCCCGCCAACCTGCGCGAAGCCATGCGCGAAATCGAACTCGACCTGGAGGAAGGCGCTGACATGGTGATGGTCAAACCCGCCATGCCTTACCTCGATGTCCTCGCTGCCGCCCGCGCCCGCTTCGAGGTGCCCCTGGCCGCCTACCAGGTTTCCGGCGAGTACGCCATGATTGAGGCCGCCGCCCGCAACCACTGGATTGACCGCGAGCGTGTGATGATGGAGTCGCTAACTTCCATCCGCCGCGCCGGAGCTGACATCATCCTCACCTACTATGCTAAAGACGCTGCCCGCCTTCTAGCCTGAGCTTATTTCCCGGACAGACCTGTGTGGGCACGAGCGCCTCGCCGCTTAGCGCAGCTTGCTTCCCATCTGCGCCACATACGGAAAAAGGCGGCCCTTTCAGGCCGCCCTTCTCTTCAAACCGACTTACCGCTGTGGTTGAGGCGGCGTCTCCGACATCGGCGGATTCTGCTGCTGCTGTGGTGGGGCCGTCTGCCGCGGCGGGGTTTGCGGATTTACATTGCCCTGTCCCGGCATGGTTTGCGGCTGGGTCGTGGCCGGTGTTCCCGGACTTGCCCCGCCAGTCTGCCCGCTCAGCGAGCTCACCGTGATGTGATTTACCACCCGCCGACTGCCGGCATAGGAACCGGCTATGCGCTCGGCCGTTTGTTTCTGGTCGGGCGTCGCCACCGTCCCGGTCAGCTCCACTTCCGTATCGGTGACATTGGTCTGAATGTTCGTTCCAGAGAGTGTGCCCTGCTGTTGCAGAGCATTCTGAATTTCAGACTGGATTTGCGTCGCGCTTTGCGCCGTGCCCATCTGATTGTTCGGCGTTTGCACTCCCTGCTGCGTCATCCCCGGCTGGGTTTGGCCAGGCTCGGTCTGCGCGGTTCCCGGGCTCTGCTGAGCCTGAGAGTTCATGCCCGCCTGAGCGGAAGGGCTCTCCGCACCTTGCTGCTGGCTCTCCCCCTGCTCAGAGCCGGTCATGCTCCCCGGCTGCTGGTTGCCTTGCTGAACTCCAGCCTGGGCTGACATGTTTCCGGCTTCGCTGCCTGCGGCGCTCGGTGCCGGCGTCTCCGCAGCTCCTGAGGTGGTGGCAGCCGCGTTCGGGTTCACCTTCAGTTTGGCATGCACTTTCTTCACGCCCGGCACCGACTTGGCCAACTCTTCGGCGTGCTTGCGGTCGGCTTTGGAAGCCACCGTCCCGCTCAACGTCACTACGCCCTTGTTCGCTTCTACCTGCACGCCCTTCAGCGTCGGCTCGGTCGAAAGCTTCTGCTGCACCTGCTGCGCCAGGGCGTCGTTGTCCGGAGCGCTAGCCGCCGTACTGGGTGACGCCTGAGTTTGCTCCGGTCCCGTCGACTGGCCCTGGTCCGGAGTTGTGGAAGTCTGCGGGGCCTGTGGGTTTGGCTGTTGCGTGGTGGGCGACTGGCTCGACGGATACTGTCCCGCCTGCGACCCCGCCTGGCCGGTCTGCGCCAGGCCGTAGCTGGTGGCTAATGCCAGTCCCAGAATTAACAGCAACGAATGTCTCTTCATACACCCTTTCTCCTCAAAGATTTGACGAATTTTGCGAGTCTCTGCTCGCGACGAAGGGAACGCCAGCGTAGCTTCGGCCGCTGCTTGATTAGCTCTTGAATTAGGTGCTCGATCGCCCTCTGGGTTTGCCCGCTCTGAGGAGCCGTTCTGCTTCCGTGCCGGCCCGAGTTCCCCCTTTGTCCGTGTCATCCAAAGCGAGGACTGCAAACCATCCCCCATCCGTGTCGAAACCACCCCTGCTCAGCCTGCCTCAATTGGCCGTTCAATGGTGTCCGTGCCGGTTTTTCGAGGTCTTTACCTTCGCCATTTATCTGTTTGTAATCATTAATGCCCAAAGCTGCTATTGAACCCCTCTGTTCCCGAAATTAGACTGATGACATGCACGCGCACGCCGGCCATGCCCACGTCCACGAACCTTCCCGCGTGCTGCGCATTTCACTCGGTCTCACCCTCGCGTATATCGCTCTGCTGGTGGTAGCCGGGATTAAGGCCCACAGCCTGGCTTTGCTGTCTGAAGCCGGCCACAACGCCTCCGATTTCCTTGCCCTGCTGCTCTCCCTGGGTGCCGTTTACCTGCAGCAGCGCCCGCCAAGTCCCACCAAGACCTACGGCTATTCGCGGGCAGGTGTGCTGGCCGCTTTCTTCAACGCCATTGGACTTGTGGTTGTCGCCTTCTTCATCTTTTATGAGGCCTTTCACCGCCTCATGACGCCGGTCCAGATTCACGCCCGAGTCATGATCTGGGTGGCCGCTCTGGGCGTGCTCATGAATGGGATTATTGCCTGGCTCCTCTACCGCAGCAGCCAGGACCTCAACATCCGCAGCGCCTTCCTGCACATGTTAGGAGATACTTTATCCACCGCCGCGGTCATCGGCGGCGGCTGGGCCATTCTGGCCACCGGCTCTGTCTGGATAGACTCCGCTCTTTCCTTCGGTATTGGCGCTCTCATTTTGTGGTCCGCTTTCGGCATCGTTCGAGAGAGCCTGAATATTCTCCTGGAAGGCACGCCCCGAGGCATGGAACTGAAGCACATCGCCTCCGCCATTGCGGGCATCGCCGGCGTGAACGATGTGCACGATCTGCATGTGTGGAGCATCGGCTCGGAGACCCACGCCCTCTCCTGCCACATCAGCATCGCTGATATTCCGCCCTCGGCCAGCGAGCGCATCCTGCGCGAGGTAAAGGACAAGTTGCGCAACGATTTCCGCATTTATCACACCACCATCCAGTTCGAGCACGTGGTCTGCGACGTCGCCCATGGCTGCGTTGTCCCCACTTCCGGGCACGAACACCCCGGTGAACACGCCCACTAGCACGGGGTGAAAGCAACGTGGGATAGCAAAAGCCCCCGCCCGGACCTGCCTGGGCACGTTGCTGTGGACCCCGCATTTGACGTCCTGCCCGCGCGGGGCTACTCTACCCGCCTCAGGGGGTGCGCCATGCTCAAAGGCTTTCGGCAATTTGTGCTGCGGGGCAGTGTAGTGGATTTGGCTGTTGGCGTGGTTATCGGTGCCGCTTTCGGCACCGTGGTTACTTCGTTCGTTAAGGACCTGCTTACTCCGTTTATCGCCGCCTTAGTGGGCAAGCCAGACTTCGGCGCGCTCAGCTTCACCATCAACAACAGCACGTTCCTTTATGGCGACTTTCTTAACGCGGCCGTGTCGTTTGTGCTCATTGCAGCGGCGGTGTACTTCTTCGTGGTCACGCCCATCAATGCTCTGGTTTCGCGTGCCCGCAAAGAACCGCCCGCCGATCCCACCACCAAGAAGTGCCCAGAGTGCCTGAGCGAGATTCCCATTGATGCTCGCCGCTGTGCCTTCTGCACCAGCGTGATGGGGACTGAAGTCCGGGCAAAGGCGGTTTAGGCAAACACTTTAACAATCAGCATTCAACGCTTAGTCAGGGGGGTCGGGGCAGCACGAATCCGAACTTCAAGGGCTGAATGTTGACGGCTGATTGCTGATTGCTAACTGGTTAGGGCGACCTTTCTAAAGCTTTGATTCTGCTGCTGTTGTGCCTCCTGATTCTCTCCACTTTTAGCCTTCCGCGGAGGTCAAAAACCACCTCCGTTGTGGTAAAATAGACTTCGGGTTGGGTTCCGCTAACCGCATATAATTTCAATAACTTGTATCAAATTCCGGGGAGCAAAATTCTTCCTCCCCGGAAGCCCGATTCGCGCGTTTATTTACGGAGCTGAATGGCCAGTAAAGCAACTTCCCTCAACGACACCACCGCTGCCGATTCCAAGCTGAAAAACGGCAAGCCTGCTGCCAATGGCAAGCCAAACGGCGCCAATGGAACGCACGATTACACCGCCGAGTCCATCAAAGTTCTGGGCGGGATGGAAGCGGTGCGCAAGCGCCCCGCCATGTACATCGGCTCCACCGGTGAGCTGGGTCTCCACCACTTGGTGTATGAAGTGGTGGACAACTCGGTGGACGAAGCCCTGGCAGGCTTCGCCGAAAAGATTGACGTCACCATCCATGACGACAATTCCATAACCGTGGTGGACGACGGCCGCGGCATTCCTGTCGAGACCATGGATCTGGATGGCGAAAGGGTGCCGGCTGCGCAAGTGGTGATGACCAAGCTGCACGCCGGTGGCAAGTTCGATAGCTCCACTTACAAAGTTTCCGGCGGCCTTCACGGCGTGGGCGTTTCCTGCGTGAACGCGCTCAGTGAAGAGCTGACCCTGGAAATCAAGCGCGACGGTTTTACCTGGGAGCAGACTTACTCTAAAGGCGAACCCACCAGCAAGCTGAAGAAGATGGGGCCGGCCAAGAAGACCGGCACACGGGTGCGTTTCAAGCCCGACACCAGCATCTTCTCCGTCACCGAGTACAACTTCGACACCCTGGCCCAGCGCTTGCGCGAGCTCGCGTTCCTCAACAAGGGCCTGCTGATCACGCTGACGGACGAGCGTACCTCCGATTCCAAAACGGGCGAAGCCAAAAAGGCGGAGTTCAAGTACAACGGCGGCATCGCGGAATTTATCAAGCACCTGAACAAGGGCAAGAGCGTGCTGCACGAGCGCCCCATTTACATGGAGGACGACCGCGACGGCGTGCACATGGAGATTGGCCTGCAGTACAACGATGGCTATTCCGAATCCGTGTTCAGCTTCGCTAACAATATCAACACGGTGGATGGCGGCACGCACCTGAGCGGGTTCCGCACTTCGCTGACCCGCACCATCAACTACGCCGGCCAGCAACTCGGACTCTTCAAGGATGTTAAAGAAAACCTGACCGGCGACGATGTTCGCGAAGGTCTGGTGGCGGTGATCAGCGTGAAGCTGCCGCAGCCGCAGTTTGAAGGCCAGACCAAGGGCAAGCTCAATTCCGACATAGCCGGCATTGTGCAAGCTTTCGTCAATGAGCGCTTGGGCGCCTTCTTTGAGCAAAACCAACCGGTGGCCAAGCGCGTCATCAACAAAGCCATTGACGCCGCCCGCGCCCGCGAAGCCGCGCGCAAAGCCCGCGACCTCACTCGGCGCAAAGGCGCGCTCGATGGCGGGGGCCTGCCCGGAAAGCTGGCCGATTGCTCGGAACGCGATCCTAACCGCTGCGAACTCTTCCTGGTGGAGGGCGAAAGCGCCGGTGGCACCGCCAAACAGGGCCGCGACCGCCGTTTCCAGGCGATTCTGCCGCTCAAGGGCAAAATCCTGAACGTGGAGAAGGCGCGCTACGACAAAATGCTGGGGCACGAAGAAATCCGCGCCATGATTACGGCGCTGGGTACCGGCATCTCCAAGGAGGATTTCGACCCCGCCAAGCTGCGCTATGGCAAGGTCATCCTGATGACCGACGCCGATGTGGACGGCTCCCACATCCGTACCCTGCTGCTGACGTTCTTTTTCCGTCACATGCAGGAACTGATCAAGCGCAATAACGTATACATCGCCCAGCCGCCGCTCTATGGCGTCAAAAAGGGAAAGTCGTTGCAGTACATCAAGGACGACCGCGAGTTCGTGAAGGTCATGGTGAAGCGCGCGGCCGAGGGCCTGGTAGTGCGCTATGGCGAAGGCGCCGCGCGTCTGGAAGGCGCTCCGCTCACCAAGTTCATGACCGTGCTCAACGAGTACCTGGTCTTCTTCGACAAGGTGGATAAGCGCCTGCGCGACGACAAGGTCACCGAACTGCTGCCCAAGCTTGATCTGGCCAAGCGCACCGACTTTGAAGGCGACAAGAAAGAGTCGCCGAAGAAGCTGGAAAAGCTAGAGCGGGAACTGAAGAAAATTCAGAAGGAACGCAGCTTCAAGAGCGTGGAACTGCGCCACGATGATGAGCACAACGTTTGGGAAGTGGCTTTCGTGAACTCCCAGGGCGCCGAGCACGTCATCAACTGGGAGCTGGCCTCCTCGCCCGAGTACCGGCAGATGATGGCCAAGTACAAGCAGATCGAGGCCAACATGGAGCCGCCGTTCGTCATCGAGACTCTGGCCAAGGCTTCCAGCAACAGCGGCGGGGAAGAACTGAGCGACGCCGAGCGCGAGGAGCAGGAGAAGGCGCAGAAGAAAGCGCCCAAGGCCGCCAAAAAGAAAGCCGCCGAGGCGGAGGTGGTGGAGAAGACTTCTCCACGCGAGCTCTTCGAGTACGTGCTCAACGAGGGCCGCAAGGACTTCACCATCCAGCGCTACAAGGGCCTGGGCGAAATGACCGCGGAGCAGCTCTGGGAGACCACCATGGACCCTGAGCGCCGCACCCTGCTCTCGGTGAAACTGGAAGATATTGCCGAATGCGAGACCATCTTTACCACCCTCATGGGGGAAGACGTTGAGGCCCGCCGCAAGTTCATCGAAGAGAACGCGCTCGACGTGAAAAACCTGGACATTTAACGGCCCGGCTACGGTCTGGGGCTTGCTCCGCCCAGACCGAGAAGCTCCAGGCAGCCTTTAGCGGCCCTCCAGGTGGCTGAAAACCACCACTGGCGCACGAAAACCACCACCCGGCGGGGCCATTACGCGCCCCCACAAAATTGGCAATCCCCTTATAAATCACAAACTTAGCAGGGAGCTGCTGCTTTGGCCCCCGCCCTGCATTACAACGGCCGAGCATGCAGTCCTCTGGCCGATTCGGTGGGAGGCGGGCCATGAAACGGCATCTGGCAAGTCTGGCAATGGTTTTGGTGGTAATGGCGGCGACGGTTCACGCCGGGGCGCAGATACAGCCCGGCGTGGGGCGCATCAGCCTGATCAACGGAGACGTCACCATGCAGCGCGGCGACTCCGGTGACTGGGTGGATGCCAAGCTGAACACGCCGCTGGTAGCCGGCGATAAGGTGGCCACCGGGCCTGGAGCGCGGACTGAGGTGCAACTCGATTACGCCAATGTCCTGCGCCTGGCGGATAACGCCAACGCCAAAGTCACCGACCTTACCCGTGATCGCATGCAGGTGCAGGTGGGCCTGGGTCTGGTCGACTTCAGCCAGTTGCGCGACAGCAATGCCAACATCGAAATTGACACGCCTAATGTGGCCATTCGTCCGCTGCAGCCAGGCGTGTATCGCATCCAGGTGAATTCTGCCACGGAAAGTCAAGTGATCGTCCGCCAAGGGGAGGCGGAGGTCACCACGCCTCAGGGCAGCACTCGTGTCCAAAGTGGGCAGCTGATTACGGTCGAGGGCACGACCAACCCTGAATATCAGACTGTCGCGGCGCCGGAAAGGGACGATTGGGACCGCTGGAACAGCGACCGGGACAGTCGGATAAGCCGTGCCGAAAGCTGGCGCTACACCAACCGTTACTACACCGGATCGCAAGATCTGGATGATTACGGGCACTGGGTCTATGTGCCCGACTACGGTCGGGTGTGGTCGCCAGCCGTCGGCCCGGGTTGGGCGCCTTACAGTGACGGCAGCTGGGTCTGGGAGCCCTATTACGGCTGGACCTGGGTATCCTATGAGCCCTGGGGCTGGGCCCCCTATCACTATGGCCGCTGGTTC
>Ga0187825_10000014_pt1 | contig 23178 bp, 34 predicted proteins | sample NC_wetland_sal_i_11_FD_132421 | JGI IMG/M metagenome (GOLD analysis project Ga0187825, IMG submission 132421) | Wetland sediment microbial communities from Neuse River Estuary, North Carolina, USA - SourceSoil_5 | ecosystem: Environmental > Aquatic > Freshwater > Wetlands > Sediment | place... | reverse complement strand
GTCGTGCTTTCAAGTGTGAGGGTCATCGTCTAACCTTTCGCTTGGCTTCGGGCGTGTCCTTCCACTTGCGCGCCGGCCGGCGTTTCGATTCGAGCGTAGTGAGGCGTTCGTTAAATTGCTGGCTCGCATGTACGACTAACTGGAGCTGCGCGTCGGTCGCGTAGGGCGCGAGCTCTGACCGATGCACAAAGCCGGCCTCGGCTAAAACTCCGCGGCCTTCCGGCATGGTCACAAACTCGCGGAGCTTGCGATCGAAATTTTCCTTGCTCGCCTTCTCGATGTACTTCGCGAGCCACTCTTTCAGTGGACCGAATGCGGAGCCATAGCGGTTGTACTCGTCCTTGCATTCCTTCCGGCAAAACTTTTTATTTTTGCGCGTCTTCTCGAACCACCCGTTACAATTCAGGCATCGCCGGCGGGGTAATTTTTTGGGTTCGGCGAGCTTCCGGGCATAGGCTCGGCGCTCTCTTCTGACCTGGGGTGATAGAGACATGGCCGGATGGTACCACGGACCCGTCAGCGGATTCCATCATTCCGCCTATTGGTGCGGAAATCGGCCTAAAAGCCGGTCGCCTAGCTGGGTTTTGGGGCCGCGGAGCCGGTTCCGGGCGCTGTCACAACCTGGAGCTGGTACTTGCCGGGCTCCTCGATCAGTCGCCGGAAATCTTCGATGATGCCGTACAGCTTCAAGGCGACGGCGGCGACCAGCGTCGAGCGTAACAGCTTTACATGCTCGGGCCAATCCTGGCCGATGGGTTTGGTCACCAGTGCGTTAAGTGCGTCGTCGACAAACTGCGCGGCAAACTCTTTACTCGCGGCGTCCATCTGTCCATCACTCAGCCGGTGCGCTAGTGTCGACTGATGGATTTTCCAGCGAAGAAAGTCGCGCTGTTCCATGATGGCCTTATCGGTGGTCGAGTAGAGGGTCATGCGTTGCAAGCCTAAATACTCCAAGGCCTGCAATTCCATGTTCTTGTTTTCGACTGGATGCGCGGTGATGATGTGGCCGGCAAGGTCCTGCATGTACTGCGCGACGCGCCCGTTCTGCGCGGCGCCGGGCTGGATGATTAAACCGGTGGGCCCGGTGAATTTCGCCGCACATAGGCGACAGTGACAAATGCCTGCGATCTCGTGAGCCATGCTGGATTACTCCTCGACTGTGACTCCGGCGGGTTCCTCGCCGGGCGTGGTGAAAAACTCGTTCAAAAATTCGAGCAACTTCTCCGGCGGCGCAAGGGCCACTTTTAGGAAGGTGTGCATCTGCGCGAGTTCGCATAGAGTCTGCGCTCCCACCTGTTCGCGCAAAGCTCCCCAGCGTACCTCACCGTGACGGGCAAGAAACCAGTCGCGGAACTGGTAGCCGTTGCCTTGCTTAAATTGGTCGATCATGAAGGGCGTCACGGCCTGGATGAGCTGCCCCCACTGATTCAACACTTCCTGGTAGTACGCTTGCTTTTCCGGCGTGATCTGTGGCACGTCTGCCGCTCCTTCTGCCGGCGGCGTTCCTTCTGCCGGCGCTGCTGCTGTGGCCGGCGCTGCTGCTGGATCCGTGGCGGCCGGCTGGGCCTGGTGCTCGACTACGGTCGCGGCGGGGCGCGCGGTGACGGGGATCCGGAAACCTGAAACGCCATTTTGTCCGGGCCCGTCGTTGCGGCTGCGGATCGCGTCGATGATAAGCGGAACGTGGTCGCTCAGCTTGTCGACTACTTGGCCCGTGACGTCCGCCCAATTTGTCTCCGTTCCTTCCTTGCTGCCGGCGACGCCGGGGATCTTAAACCCCAACAGCTTCGCGACTGGTAACAATTCCTGGAGCTGGGCGACGATTCCCTTGCTCGCGGTTTTCCGAAATTCCTTCAGCTCGTCGCGCATGGCGGCAAGCTCGTCTTTGAGCAACGCCGTAACGGGATCTTCCCCCGTGTTAGCTCGCTGCGGAAACATCTTTTCGATCAGCGTCGCCAAGACCGTAATCTGCTTGGTGGGATCGTTGCTTTCGAGCATGTACTTTTGCATCGCGGCCATATTGTTTAAAACGGCCGCCATCACCACGGCGGATCCGTCGTTTCCGCGTCCCTGGTTTAAACGCTCGATGCCGGTCAGGACGGTATCGAAAACTTTGTTCGGATCCGTGCCGGGCCCGCCGGTCATGGCCTGCGTCTCGATCGCGGCTTTGCTCCATTTCCACGCCTCGTTTTCCGGAGCCTCGATCCACTCACCAGGTGGGACGCGCGGCGGGTAATCCAAGTCCATGATCTGGAAATAGTGCTGAGCGAGTCGCGTCGTTTTTCCGCCGGAAGGATTTCGGACACACATGTCTATCCGATAGCCTCCGCTCCCGTAGTCGAGCTTGATCCGCTCCATGTCCACGAAGTGAACATACTTTCCGATGTGGGTCACGCGGCCGTTAGCGCGGCGGTCGATCGTCGGCGCCGTCCGCCACACGTACAGGATGATGTTGTTCCAGTCGTCGGAACTGAACTGGCTGAGCCAATTAAAAAAATCTTCTTCCGCCGGCGGCTCGGGCCATGCCCGGATCGTGGCCGCGGCCTCTGCGTCGCTCTGCGTGTCGCGCGGGATATTCGATGCCGGCTCGGCGGCGTCGCCGTTTCTGGCTTTCTTCGCGGCCTCGCGTGCGGCGCTGGCTTTTGCGGCCGCGGTCAAGGGCGGCGCGGCCGGCGGTTCGACTGTTCTAACGCTTGCGGTTGCCATAATTCCTCTAGTACCTCCCCCCATTGGTGGGGCGTTGTCCGATTCGGCACTACTATAGAGTAATACTAACTTCGTTGGGAACATTCAGCAAAACCACTGCTATGCTGGGCCGGACTACAAGTACCGGAACTGATGCAACTCTCAGCGGGAAAACTCTCGGCCGCTCCGCCTCAAATTGTTGTCGAGCGTGAGCGCGCCTCTGCCGACGTCGACACGGCAACACTTCAGACCTTCCGGAAAATGTGCGACTACATCGGCGCCGGCGTGGCGGATCCGGAAGTACAGCGGTGTGCGGAGTACGCCTGGCGCCGTTTCGGTCTTGGCCGATCGGATCCGGCTATGAAGGCCTGGGGCGTTTTCTGGTGGGTCAAACACTGCGTTAAGTTCCGCGTCGATGAGGCGACGATGTTCCGCGTCGGCTCACAAGGCGAGCAAGACTTATTGATTGCGCCGGCGGTTCTGGTCCGGATGCAGGATCCTGCGGAAGACTGCGACGGATTCACAATGTTAGCGGCCGCCATGCTGACGGCGCTCGGTGTTCCTGTTGTAATCGCGATCGTAGCGGCGGACGCTCGCGATCGCGGCCGGTGGTCGCATGTGTTCCCGTGCGCCATTCTTCCAAGTGGCGTGTTGCCGATCGACGCCTCCCACGGCGTGGGGCCTGGCTGGATGGTTCCTCCGGAGCATATTTACCGGTGGTCTGCGTATTCACTCGACGGCCGGCCGGTCGACGTCGAGCCGATGAGATACCGCGGGCTACATGGCTACGTTCAAAAAACGGGCCGCGGCTTCGGTGACGTCATGTGTCCGGATGGATCCTCGCAACCGACTCTCACCGATTGCCTGAATGCGGGCGCCTTCGGCGGTGGCGGATCCACTTCGCCGGCGCCGGCGAGCTCCTCCGGTAGCTGGGACAATTTCCTGCAGTCGATCATTGCGCAAGGTGTGAAGCTAACGGCGGCGATCGCCACGCCTCCGGCGTATCAGCAAGTCACACGCGACGCCTACGGCAATCTGATTTCTACAACCGTGCGATCGCAAGCGACTCCGGTCACGGCGGCCACGGCCGGCGCGAGTCAGCTCGGCACGATTGGTAACTCTCCGATGCTCTGGATCGGCGGCGGACTTCTTGGCCTGGCGGCGCTGTTTGCGATCACACGGGGGCGGAAGTGAATGTACATATCCGCCGGCTATCCGTCGCCGTCGCGCTGGTCTTATCCGGTGGCTCGGCGATCGCCGGCGCAAGTCGTGTATCTGCGGCCGCCGGCCGTGTATATACGATCAGGCTCCGGGTGGCGCGGCCTGGGAGCTGCGGACGATTCGGAACGGCCGACAGTTGGGCAGGCGGCCGCGGTGGGAGCTGCCTCGGGCGCCATGATCGGCGCTCAAACGGCGATTACAACCGGCTCGAAACTTGCGGGCGGTGTCGCCGGCGGTCTGTCGATGGCGGCGGGGATCCTGGCGGCGGTACCGGGCGGGCAGATTCCCGCGGCTTTCCTTGCGGCGGCTGCGTCGCTGGTGGGTCCGATCGCGGCTCAGTTCAAAGGCTGCGGCGTGACATGTCAGCAGACTACCGATATCGCGAACAAAGTCGCGACGGCGGCCGGGCAAATCACGGCTCAGTATTGGGCCAATTCGGTTCGCACGGCCTCGATGCAGCTCGGCGCGGTAACGGCGCTCCAAGAGCTGTACAGCTACCTAATTCAGAACTGCAACGCGATCGGCGGGCAGGGCGGTGCGCAATGCGTACGCGATCGGCAACCGGGCGGAGTGTGGGATTTCCAGGCGCAACAGATTGCGCCGATCCAAAACGATTCGGCCGTGGTCCCGGATCCGGTCGCACCTGGCGCACTCTCGACGCCGATATTCGGCAACGTGAGCGCGCTCGATTTACTATTGCCGGCGGGATTGGTCGCCGCGGGGCTGATGCTGTGAGGGTCAAATGTATTTGACTGCCGACCAGGCTCGCGCAACAGAAGGGCAATCGCCGATGTCCTTTAACCGGGGCCCGTGGCCTTCTGGCTCACCTGGTACGCGATCGTACAACCGGGGCCCGTGGCCTTCCGGATCCCCAGGCCTCGGCGCTGTGCCGGCTGCGCTCCGAACGGCGCCGGCCGTGATCGCCTGGTTTGGGGATAAGCGCGTGGTCCTAGTGCATCCGACTGTAGCGGCGTTACGCCGGCGCGGTGTCTCGGGCGTCGGTGACTACTGCGAGCCGTACGATATCGCGACTCAGCTCAACATCATCGCGCAAGGCGTTATGAATGAGCTGGGCTGGGCGCTTGAACAGGGCACGGCGCAAACGCCGGCGGCTTTCGCGGCTAACCTTCAATCCCAGGCGGTTTCTCTGTGTAGCAAAACCGGCGGCGCCTGCCTGGTCGATCGCTGCGCGGTTCCCACCGATCAAATCAACCAGCTCGCCGCGGCCTATGCTGCGGCCTACAATTCGACGCTCAACGATAAGCTCCGCATGGTCGCAAACGGCGACATTTGCGCGCAACCGGCTTTCCTGGCGGCTCACCCGGAGATTACTCTCTCCGATCGCGCCAAGATTGGTTGTGGATACGGTACGGCGCCGGCCGGCGGCGGTGGAACGTCCGGAGGCGCGGGTCCGATGTTTAACTCCGGCGGCGGCGCAACGCGCGACTCCGGCGGCGGATCCACGGTTACGCCTACCGTCCAGCTCGTGAACGTCTCGCGGCCTGGCTCCAATCCCCAGGTCGGCGACACGCTGCGCGTGACAATTCTCGGAGCTCCCAATCAACCGGTCGCGGTGACGGGATCCCAAAACGGCGCCTCGCTTGGTACGACTCCGTACGGCTCGACCGATGGGACCGGCGCCTTTTCGATCACGACGGCGCTCGGTAACGGAACGGTGGGCGACTGGCGCGAGCTGTGGACCGTGGGCGGAGTTCCCGCGGCGCTGCTCACCTTCTCCGTCTCGCCGGCGCCGGCTCAACAGCAACAGGGCGGCGGCGGTGGATCCCAGCAGCAGCAGCAACAGCAGCAGCAACAGCAGCAGGGCGGCGGCGGTGGATCCACACAACCGGCGGCCGGTAACTCACTGACGGATTTTTTGCAGTCAAATTTTAGTGTCTTCGGCTATAACTTCCCGATGTGGGCCGCGGTAGCTGTGGGCGTGGGCGGCGCCTACGTTCTCATGGGCTCATCCAAAGGGGGCCGGCGTGGCTGATTCGTCGAACGTGGTTAAGATCGCATTGCTCGCCGGCGGGGGCTTTCTGCTCTATCGGCTCATGTCCGGATCCGGCGGCCTGTTTTCAACCGCAAGCCTGGCGTCTGCGGTAAGCTCGTCAGGTTCCACTCCTCCGGCGACAACCGATAAAACGGCTCCGCCGGCTGCCTTGCCTGTGCTGGCGGTCCAAGATTTACTAGCCGCGGCCGGCAAAACTGCAACCGATCTGCTTACGTCGGACCAGTGGAACTTTTACCGCAATCAATTGCGGCCGCCGGATCTGACGCCGGCGCAACTAAGCTCCGCGGTTCCGGCCGGCGCGGCGCCGATGACGGCGGCGGATTTTGTCGCCAAGCTCCACGCGGTGGGCTTGGGCGCTGTCCGTATACCTGTGCCGACTGTGGTCAACCTAGGCGGCCGTCAAGTGGTGGTCTGGTCTTCTCGTCCCGGCGGGCGATCGCCTTCATCGCCGCGGCCGCTCGGGTTTCCAAGGGGGCCGTTTTAACGTGTACGTCCGGCGCGCAACCTGGCTAGAGAACGGACCGCGGAAACCGCGCGGCCTGGGCGACGTGTGTCCCTCTGGGTTTTCGCTGGATCCATCGGGCGCGGTGTGTGTTCCGGACTCTTCGCTTCTGACGTCGACGGCAACGGGCTGCGCTCCGAATATGTGTTTCGGTTTCCCGTTTCCTTGGGTCGGCTCGCGGTCAAAAATTCCGGCGGGCTTCGCGGTCCCCGGATCCTGGCAGGACTCGGCCGCTCCCGACGTCTGTTACTGCAAGCCGGTGGTCGACGTGCCGGCGCCGTGGGGCACGGTGATAACGGTCGGACTGTTGGGATTGCTCGGGCTTAAAGTCGTGCGCGGGGTGATGGGCTAATGTACGTTCACCGGCGCACCTGGCTAGAGAATGGCCCGCGCGGCCTCGGGCTCCCGTATTGGATGCTTGAGGGCGGCTACATGCCGATCGAACGGGTCGCGCGTGAAAATGCAGCTCCGCGGCCATCGGAGGCCACAATCCAGCGAGTCCAGGCTCAACGCATGGCGGAGGCTACACGCGGCGCCGTTCAAAACTATCACGGCGCGGCGTTGCGTGAGTCGGCGCCGGCGCGGCGCGCGATCGCGGTCCCGCATCTCTACACCCGGACCCGCGGCGTGGGCGCCTATGGAGACGCGGCGTACTGTGCAAGCCTGTGGTCGCTGCTCGATCCTACAACCTGGTGGGGAAGCTGCGCCGGGCAGGACGTTGCGAACGTCTACCAGAAAGTCCAGTACGGCACGGCTCCGCCTCCGGTGGTTCCTGCAGCGGCTCCCAGTGTGAAGCTGGTCACGGCGGCCGCGGCGGCCGCGGATCCTAACGCGGTGTATGCCGGCAAAGATTCAACCGGCGCGGACGTCTACGCGATTCCCTCGACCGCGGCGGAAAACCAGGCGGCGACGGTCCAAGCTCAGAATGCGGCGATCGACCAGGCGATTGCCCAAGGCTACAATCCGGCCGGCAACCTGCCAGTAAACGCGCTCGATCTCGATAACTTCTGGAAAAAGTACGGGACGTGGATCCTCATTGGCGGCGCTGCGGTTGGCGGCCTGGCGCTGGTGTCGACGGTGAAAAGGTTTTAGCGATGGCTTACTTACTTCAACGGCCGGGCGCCGGCCTCGGTGAGTACGACAAAACGGGCAACTGGTTTTGGGAGTTCTATCCTCCGCCTTACGATTTTCTGGCTCCCAGGCCTGCCGCTAAAATGCCGGCGCCGATTCTCGGGTTGGGCGGCTGTAGCTGTGGCGGTACCGGTCGCTGTGGCGGCGGCTGCGGCCATCATCACGGGCTGGGGTTGTTCGAGTCCGGCCTCGATTGGAGTCAGTGGGGGATTCCGGAGTGGACGGTTGCTATCGGCGGCTCCTACCTGGTGCTGTCGCTCATGGGTGATCTGTTCCGTGTTGGTCGGACCGTGAGCCGGCCGGTTAAGGGCTACGTGCGCAAGCGACGGGCGCGCGCTGAAAAGCGGGCGGAGCTGCAACGTGTAAAACAGGAGCTCGCGCTCATCTGATGCAACGTACGGCAAAATTCCCGCGGCGGAAACCGGGCAAGCCTCCGAAAATGAAAATTTCGACGGCGACGCTCCGCGGCTATCGTCATCTGTTCGGCGGCAAGATTCCTGCCGGCGCGATGGAGGCGATCCGCAAAGCATACGCCAAGAATCCGGGCGGGCCTGGTGCATTTGAACGCTGCGTAAAAGAAGTCGCGGCAAAGGGCGGCGCCTACTCTCCGCGCGGTGTGTGCGCCTCGGCCGGCCGCAAGAAGTACGGCAAAGCCAAGTTTCAGAGAATGGCGGCCGCCGGCAAGGCGCGAGCCAAGAAGACTCGAAGCAATCCGGAGGGCGCGGCCGCGGAGCGTTACGAGTACTTCCACGGCAAGGCGCCGGAGGAAGTGATCGAAATCACGACTCCGATACACGAGCATACGGTTTTGAGCGGGATCGGCAAGCTCCGGCGTCTAGTGATCCTGGCCGTCGACGGCGTGACGGAGGTCACACTCGACGGTTTCAAGGGCGCGCTGCTGGCGCAAGACGAAAAGGGCCGGCAACTGTTTATCGAAGGCGGCGATCAGTCGGTGAATCTTCCGGACTTCGGGCTCTCGAAAAAACATGCGCATGAGCAAGAGCTCCTGGGCGCGGTAACGGACGTCGTGTACTTCACTGACAAGCGGCACTTGCAACCGGAAGACGGGGGGCTAGCCAACTATGCGCACCCGTTCGGAAAGCGGCGCGTCCATGACGCAAACGGCGACAGACACGTTCCGATCATCGGGGCCCGGCTCCCGGTGGCGATCTACGACGTCCGCAACAAGCTGATTAAGCTCGCCGGCGGGACATACGATTTGCCGGAGGTGGGGATCCGTGGCTAGTCCTGCCGTCGATCGCGCTTATCGAGCCGCTCAGCGTGCCGACGATCGGTACGAGAATGCACTCCGCAAGGCTGGCATCACGCGCTGGAGTGGCGGCACGACGCCGGCCGTCACGCGGGCGTTCCGGGAGAAGGTTCGGGCTGATACCGAATATCGGAGAGCGGTCCAAAAACAACGGGAGCAGAGTAACGGGGGTCGAGTGGCGAAGAAGAAAACTAAGACCAGGCGCAACGGGCCGATCGCCTGGCTCAAGAGAAAACGGCTCGCCGCGGCGAAGAAAAAACGCCTGGCGGAGATGCAGAAGGGCAACCCCGGCAAATTCCGGCCGATCGCCGGCTCAACCGGATGGATGAAAGCGACGGCGGTCCGCTTCCTGAAGCAGAAGGGCAAGCCGATGAAAGTTTTAATCCGGCGCGCTAAGCCGCGGCGGAAGTCGAAACGGTAGACCCGTCAACGGGAGAAAGAGGAGAACAACTATGCAATCGAAACGAATCAGCACCCGGACGCGGGCTTTGATCCTGGCGGCCGCTGTGCTTACTTTGACGGTTGGCGTTGGCGCCTTTGTGGCGCTCGGGCCTTCCTTGCTCGTGGCGGCCGCGGCCGGCGGCGCGACGATTTTGTTCGGCGTCAACACGGTTACCTATGAGTGGCCGGTTGCCGGTACGACGGCTCCCACGGCAACGCAGTCCAGGACTCACCAAACGGTTTCAGCGATTATCACCGGCGACGGCGCGGCGACGACGTTTACGGTCACGCACAATTGGGGCCTGTCGACGGCGGAGCTCGCCGCGGGCTTCCCGTGGGTCAACGATGAGCAGCTACTCGCGGCCGGCTACACTGCGGCTCAGCTCATCACTTCCAAAACGACGAACGCGGTCGCGTTCTCGAATACGGCTTTCACCGGCGCCGGACTCCGCATTACGCTATTCCGGCCTTGGACGCCTACCCGGTAACTGGAGGGCTAGATGGCGCACACTCTCCAAAAAAAGCGCGTTGTCGGCAACCCCGGCCGGCGCGCGTTCGGTGGATCCAAAAAGAAGTACAAACGGCCGGCGGCAAAGCATCACGCGAGCCGGAGCCGGTCGAATGTAGGGGACATCTTGGGTTTCACGTTAGCAGGAGCCGGCAACCCCGGCAGAAAGCGAGGCAGTATGGCTAAGGCCAAAGTTAAGAAGTATAAGAAACACTCCGCTGCTCGGGGTTCCCACTCGAAGCACCACAAGGGAAATCCGGGCACGAAAATGAAGCACTACCGGCGGACGCATCACAACCCCGGTATGGGCGCGCTGGGCCCGCTGGTTACGAATGCGGTTTTCGTGATCGTCGGCGCCTTGGGCTCCAAGCTCGGCGCTCAAGCTGTTCTGGGCGCGAAAAACGTCGGGCTGATCGGCTACGCCGGCAACGCGGCCGCGGGCGGGATTCTCTGGTTCATCACAGAGAAAGTCATGAAGAACCGCGCGGCGTCGACGGGCGTCATCGCCGGCACGATCGTCCAAATCGTGTTGCGGATCCTGAACGACTACACGCCGTTTGGCGCCTACGTCGCTCAGCTCGGCATGGGCGATTACCAAATGCAGTCTTTCGTCACGCCTCAGGTGTTGGTGGATCCGATGCGGAACGCGGAAGTCTCGATTCCCTCGGGCTGGGGCGGCGGCGGTGGCGCCGGCGTGCAACGTATGCTCTCGGCGGGCAACAGTCCGGCTCCGTCCGGACCTGGCTCGCCGGCGGCTGCGATGGCGGCGACGTCGGGCGGCGCGGGCGGACCTGGAATGGGCGGCCTGTATGGCGGCGGTTGGGGAGGTGGCCTGTACGGCTAATCTCGCGATCGGCGGCCGTCACGGGTGAATCAAAATTTCCATTTCAATGAGGAGCTTATGAAAAATCGATTGAAGCAAGACCCCATTTTCCGGACCCTCGTCGCGATCGCGGCGATGGTCCTCGTTGCGCTGGTCGCTCACCATTTCGGTGCGTCGGCCGGCTTCACCACGCTCGCCGGCATCGGCCTTTTCGGTGCGTACACGTACGGACCGCAAGGGCAGATTATGAGCTCGACAGAGGCACAGGGCCGCAATACCAACTCCATCATGCAGGGGTGGGTCGATCGCGGTCCCTGGCAGTACTGGGACACGATCGTAGGCAACGCCGGCACGGTGCTTGCCACTGAGTACGATCCGTTTTCGGTGCCTGTTGGCGCTCAGGATCCTTTGACCGGTACGACCAAAAACAAGCTCGCTACCAACATGGTGCGCGGGCATGAGTTTCCGCCTCCGCGGTGCCTTCTGCTCATTTCGATCGGCTTTTACTTTTCGTCGACGATGGTCAAGGCGGATATCGATGCCTTTATCGATAACTGCTGGATGGAGTTTAAAATCGACGACAAAGTATTTCACGAGGGACACCCGGCGCTCTACCCGGCCGGCATGGGCCTCTACGGCGTGACCACTCAGAACGGGGAAAGCGTTTACACGAATGGCCTCCCCGCTCCCTGTTACACGCGGCGTTATGATTCATGGTCGAAGTACATCGCGCCGTTGCAACAGTTCTCCATGTCGATCTTCTTCCCCGGCACGCCTCCAACACTCAGCTCTACGGGCAACGGGTTGAAGCTCCGCATCTATCTGGACGGTCTGACGGATCGCTCAGTACAGTAACCAACTGCTGGCTCGAAGCAATTGGATAGCGGGCGCTCGCCGGCGAGCTGGGGACACTGTGACCCCTGGCCGCCGGCGACGCCTCGCGGGTTTTCAAAATGTTCTCATCTCCCTGGAGGCTGTGTGGCGTTCTATCGTGACTCGCGGGCGTGCGATCTGATGAATAGTCAGAGTACGATGCCTCAAGCGTGGATCGACGCCGAAAACGCCTGGCGCGATCGCATGGAGGCACAGTTTGTCGGGGGCAACAACGTCCTCAATGATCTGATCCGGGCGCTCGGCGGCAATCCTCCGGAAGTGTTACCAGGCGACGCCGGTATTCCGACGTCGGGGCCGCTCGGGCCTGGTAACTGGTACAACGGGCTTCAACTGTCGGACTGGCAAGCCGCGGCCGCATTCACGCCTACCAATACGGCGGTCTGTGTGGTTCCGGAAGTATTGCCGCTCGTGACAGTGATCCCCGTCGCCGCGGCCGGACCGGTGCCGGCGGAGCAAAATCCGCCGGGCTCTGGTTTCGATCGTCGCTGGCTGTGGGGTGGCGGCTTGGTGTTAGGATTGTTGGCACTCGCCGGCGCGGGCCGGAAACGGTAAGCATGGGCCTGGAATTACTTCGCGAAGCGGACATGGTGCTCAACGCCTGCGGGCGTCCCGTGCCTCCGCCTGGCTTTACGTTCGTGGATCTGCCGCGGGCGCTGGGATTCTTCGGCGAAATGATAACCGCTGAAGGTCTGCCGGCGCCGGCGCCGTTTCAAAACCGGATCCAGAATACGGCCAACACGCTGTTTATCTGCGAGGGCGTGAGCGTGGGCCCAAATGAAAACGGCGGCCAACTCCAGTTTAGAATCAAGTGGCCTAGTGGCCGCTTTTTGGAGCAAAATCTCTCCGGGGATGATAGCTCCTCTGGGCTTTGCGCGCCGACTGGTGTCGGCGCGGCGCAGATTGCCCTGGACGCTCCGGAGCCGATCGAGGCCGGCGGACGGATCACGATCGAAGTCTCTCCGCCACCTGGCGCCGGTACCGTCACACTCACATTCTGGGGCAAGCTCCGCTATCTGCTGCAGGACACCGGCAACGGCGGAGAGCGCGCAGTCCAGTGCGTCGTAGGTTATCCAACTGAGGCGCGCGACGTCGTGAGCCGGCGTGGCTTCCAGGTCCAATACATTCCGGATCCGCGCGGCGAGCTGCGCGATCGCAACCGTTACCCGTGCGGGCCCAACACTAACATTATGGCGCCGGAGTTCCGGCTCGGGAATCAGTGCGCCGATGAGACACCGGAAGGTTACGAGGATGAGCCGTTTACTTTCTTCTCGCCGGCGATTGTAGTCCCGGCCTTGGGCACGGTGTACGGTACGGCCGTCTTGATCCCCGGCAACGAGGATGTCGTTTTGAAACGGCTACGGGCTAAGATCACCTGGCAGGGTGAGGACCCGGAGGGATGTCCGCTTTTTTCCTTGCGCCTTCCAAACGGCTACTCCATGACAGGCGGCGATCTGATTCCGCTCGGCGGGATCCTTACGGCGCCGGCGTTCGGTGGGTTTTTTGAATGGCTGACAATTTTCCCCACGCTGCTGGTGAAGGCAGGGGACCGGATCATTCTGGACATGAGCAATTTTGCTACATCGGGGGGAACGACTAGCATCACAACAGTTTTCGAGTTCGACGCGGTAAAACGGAGAAAGCTCCTATGAAACGCGCGGTCGCGGCCAAGCAAAACCCGTATCGGTGTTTCGATCCTGAGCGTCTTTTCAAGCCGCAGTGGGCCTACAAGACGCCGGCCGGTTATCGCGATGAGACGTTTTTAGTCCCCTTTAGCTTCGTGATCGCGGGCGACGGGCGGCTTGTACGCCAGCTCCCTTGGCAGCTCGACGACGATGTTCCCTACATCATCCGGGGAATCTTCTTCCCGGAAATTGGGCAAGTTCTCTCCGATCGTTCGGGCTCCGGGTTCTTCCCCGGTCTTTGTCGGATCTGGGACACTCACGGCAACCCACTTTCTCAGGGCCTCGTGTTGGGTCTGGGGGCGTGGTGTCAAGGCGGAGTGGATCCGGACGGCAACACGTACGCCGGCGGCTTTCCGATCGAGCCGGAAATTGAATGCGCGCCGGGCGGTGCGCTGCTGTTTGACTTCCAGCTCTCGACCAATGCGACGATCGCCCAATTCTTCGATAATCTGGGCGGCGGTAACTCCATCACGTTCTGGGCTGGCGTGTTTGGAACGGCCGGCAACGGCCGGACGATCACGCTCACCGATCCGGGAGCTCCTAACGTACCGCTGTCGATCGCCTTTGTTGGTGTGAACGTCAACATCACACTTGCGACGGACGGCGGCGGCGTGATTACTACCACGGCTCAAGACGTCGCCAATCTGCTGCTCAACACGCCGGCCGCGGTGGGCATCATGGCCGCCACGGTCGACGGCAATCCGGCGACACTGGTAACGGCGCTGGCTGCGACGCCTCTCGCCGGCGGCGGGGCGTCGACGCCGATCACGGTTAACGGGACTTTCATAGGAGTGAAACGGTTCAAGGACTGCTAACGGAATGATCGAACGTCATCAGGATTATCAGCTCACCATACCGAGTCTGCCGGCCGGCGGCCTTAAAGAAGTGCCGCTAACCCTCGACACGGATGCTCCTTTTTTGCTGCGCCTGGTGAAATCCCGTAAGATCCGGCTCAATGGCTGGAATTTCCAGACTCCGCGGAAAGCCTACCAGAGCAGTGACCTCCGGACCGATTGGTTTTTTGGATACACGTCGGCGCCGGCGGCCGTGCCTGGCCGTGCCTCCAGGGGTGCGCATATCTACCCGGAACTGGTGTATCCGGTTGGATCTCAGATTGTGGTCGACGTCGGCAACGCGACGGGCGAGACGATCACTAACGCGCGGCTGTTGTTCCGCGGCTCCAAGCTCTATAGGGATGGCGTTGTGAACGCTCCCACCTATCCGGCCAAAATGTCCGTCTTGCCGGGCTGTTACCCGGTGGTTGTGACGGGCATCGGCCTGGCGAGCTCTGCGACGGCGCCGTTCATTCTGCGGGATGTTCCTCTGAACATTTTCCAGGATGCCGATTTTGTCTATCGCTACGGCGTGGCGGATCCGTTCACGCTGGGCGTTGAGGGCGGAGTTGTGCCTCCGCCTGGTGGTGGTCCCTCGTTCACGCCGGCGACGTACGGCGAAATCTACGTCTTGATTAAAGACGAGTCGCGCAAGCCTTACTCCAATGAGCCGATCCACATTAACGATCTGTTCGGGCAGGGAATGCCCACGGCCGGCGGCGACGATTCAAGCTCGGGCCCGAATTTCCCCGGCCTCATCACGCCGGAGATTTACTTGGAGCGGCAGCACGCGCTTTACCTGGATATTTTCCGGTACGATACGACGGGCGTCACGCTCGATCTACATTTCCGGTTTCAAGGGATGAAAGTGTTTCACCGGTCATGAGCCTACAATCCTACGCACTCGATGCGGCCTGGCGTGACTATTACGGGCAGTGGAATCCGTACGTCGAGGCGCTCACTGGTCCGCTAGAGCTGTCGAAGTGTCACGCCTGCCGGATCGCGCTCGCCCCTTCGCTCGATCAGATTACAGTTCCCCCCACCGGCAAAATCGAGTACATGTTTCACCTGGTGCCGGGTTCACTGATCTGGGGGCTGCTCACGACCGACCAGTTCAAGACGTTCCAGCTTACCGACGTCGGCGTAGGCCATCAGCTCTTCCAGGAGCCGCTGCAACCATCCACGGCGACGCTAGTCGAGAATGCGAATCTAGGCAATGGCCGTTTTTCTCCGAATCTGCCGTTTTATTTCATGTTCCCCACGCCGTGGCCGGTGACCGGTGATGGGCTGTTTCGCCTGGAGGCCTGGGACACTCCCGGCAACCTGTGGTTTATGCTGCTGCTGGTGGCGGAGGTAACAAATTGTCCAGTACGCTAACTCCTGGTTTGCTCGGCCGCGGCGGCATGAAGACGATTATCCCCGCGGGTCCGAGTGCGGTCGAGGCCGCTCGCACGCTCGGGACGGCGAAACGTCGCGCCGGCGTATTCCCCTATCAGTGGCTTTTTCCGGGGCCCAACTCGCGGCATGTTCTGACGAAACACTCTATCGACATGTCGACGACTGCGTACGGCACGGCGTCCGATTTGAGTAACGTCTATTTGGTGCCGGAGGGAATGCGTTTTTCCTTGCGCGGTGTTTTGGTTAGTTCCACGGTTTCTGATTTTGAGCAGGCCTCCGGGAATCTTCTTTTCACGCTGCGGGTTGAAAAGGTGGGAGCCCGCAACGTCGACGGTCTGACCAACATCGACACCTACCTTGGATCGATCAACGATCCTTGGCCGATCCTGGGCCGGCTCGAATTTAATAGCCTGGAGCGGCTGATCTGGAGCGTGACACCGGTCGCGGTGATTACACTCGCCGGCTTCGCCTTCGCTAAGCTCGTCGGGCACACCTATCCGGACGCGGAAGCGGGCGAGGGCTAAAGGCCTGGCTTATGGTGTGGTGGCTCAATCAAGCCTCCGGCGCTATCGCGCTCGGGTTTCTGAAAGATCGGCTCGATGAGGAGCCGGCGGACTGTGAAAGTGGAGGGCCTTCCTACGATGCGACGAATAAGTTTAGCTCCGCTGCTGATGCTCTCGGCCTCGGGCCTGTGGGCGCAAACCCCGACGCCGGCGCAAGGCCGTGATTACGTCACTCCGCTGTATCGGGTGATCGCGGTCGACACTCAGGGCCGGATTATTATTTCTCCTACCGGCGTGACGTCGCCGTGTCCCGGTACCGCGGCAACGCCTTGCGTCGTCGACGGTCCGGACGCCACGGGCGCGGCTCCTACTCATGCTCCGGTTTTGAATGCCGGCTTCGATGGGTCCTTTGTGCGCATCATGCTGACTGACGTCAACGGGCGCCAAGTCATGGTGGGCCCGGTAGCCGATGGCGCCACGGCCGCCGGCAATCCAGTCCAGACCGGCGGCGTCGATTTCCTGGGTGTCATGCGCCATTTTTCGACCAACTCCAACGGCGCTCAAGCGGTCGGGCAAAATTCTCCGGGCATCGACGGGGAATCCAACGCGAACCAAGTCCACTTGGTGAATGACCAGGGCGCCGCGGCCGGGCCGCTCGAAGTCTTCGGCTCATTATTCAATAACACGACCTGGGACCGGGCCCGGTCTGCCAGTCTGAGCAACGATCCGCCGGCGTCGACACTCACGGCGCGTAACACTATCGGAGCGCATCTGGTCGAGTTCGGCTCCCGCTGGGTGGTCAATTCGAGCCCGGCTACAAGTTCTCAGGGATCCGCCTCGATCGCCGCGGAGGCGAACGTCCGGCACGTCGCGGACGGCGTGTGTTTTTCGGCCGCGGCCGCCGGCGCGATCGCGGCGACGTCGATCACGGTCACAATTCGGGATGGCGCCTCGGGCGCCGGCACGGTCCTCCGTACTTTCCAAACGGCGATACCCGTCGCCGCGGCGAGTGGTCAGCAAGAGGTAGCTCCCTTTTGCACGCCGGCCGGTATGGGCCTGGTGGGCACCACTAACACGGCCATGACCGCGGAGTTTTCCGCCGGCGTGACCAACCTTAACGAGTCGATCTCTATAACCGGCTACAACGTCAACTAGGAGGGCACCATGCGGCGCGTTTTAAGAATTGCTCTATGCTCGGCGGCTATCCTCGGCCTGGTCGCGATCGGGGTCTTGCTCCCGACATTCAAGGCGGCCGCGGAAAACCTGGCGGCGTTTGATGGCTCGATCTATGCGGCGCTGCGGGTCGCGAGCCTCGCCAATTTTCCAGCCACGGCGGGCAACACTACGAGCGTATCGGCCGGCGCGGAGCTGATTGAAAAGGGGCCGCGGCTGTCAGCTCTGAATGCTCCGGCGGCCGGCACTGCGGCGAGCGCATCCGTTGCGGCAAATGCGACGGCTCGCCACGTCATAGACTGTATCGATTTTTCTTCTGTGTCGAGTGGGGCCGTCACGGCTGCGAATGTTACGCTCGTGATTCGGGATGGAGCAAGCGGAGCGGGGACGATCCTTTGGCAAAAAAACTTTGCCATTGCGACGGCGGCGGCCGCCAGCGTCCAGGAAATCAACCAGCAAGGTTTTTGCGGGCTGAATCTGGTCGGCTCGACTAATACGGCTATGACGGTCGAGTTTTCCGCCGGCGTGGCGAATGCTCCGCAGACGGTCAACTTTTCGTACTACAACGTCCAGTGATTTTCGGGGGTATACTGCCGCTATGACGCCTGAACAAAGAAAGTCTCTCATTTTGGCGGGGCTGACTCCGCCCGTGGTTGCTCCTCCAAACCTTCACGCTCTGGGCGAGATGGTCGACCAGATCGGCGCCTCATCTGACCAGACCGACCATTCAGAGCTGGCCGGCGCGGGCATCATCCTTACACTCCGGAGCCGATTTCCGGAGGCGTCCCTCTGGGTCGCGGACGGCTCGGAGATATTGCGATCCGATTTGGAGCTGGTGACTAAGGGTGGTCCTCAAGGCTCGCCGGAATGGAACGATTATTTTGTGGGCGCCTACGCTGCCGGCGACGTCGGCGGCTTGCGTGAGCTCATCCGGCGCGCGAAACATCGCGACGGTACAACCGCGGCCGTAGTGGCGGGAACGGACGCAATGGGCCTGCTTGAAGCGGCCGCGGCCGATTCTGCCGCATTTGCTGCCGTTGCCGCGGCGAACGGCTTCCGGCCTGGCGCTGTCGAGCTGGGCGATCATCCTCCCGGATCCCTGACGGCGTTCGGCGTGACTGGCGTCGCGGCGGCCGCTTCCGATCTAACGGGGTTGCCGTCGCAAACTGCGGCAACGCGGGCGCCTCAAACTGCGGGGAGTACTCCTCCGCCTGTGCGGCGGCCGGGTGGGCCTCCGCTTCCGACGTCGGCCTACCGTGCGCCGGCGCCGGCGGCCGCGGCTCCTGCAGCGGGACCGGCGGCTCTGGCGGTTGAATCCGGACCGGCTCCCCAGCTCGGCGCGGCTCCGATCGCAACCGCGGACATGGGCGGCGGAATTGTGCGGCTCGGGGATCCTAACCGGCCGGCCGCACGGCTGGCGATCTCTGAGGCGATCGCTCTCGGCGATTCGATCACGGCCTCCGTCCGCCGGCTGCTTCTGCCGGCGGAGGGCTTCACCTGGATCCACGACACTATGGATCCGCTGCGGCTGGCTTCCTTGGTCGACCTGGATACGACCAGGGCCGCGAATCTGCCGGATTTCACCGGCGACGGTGGCGGCAAGCTGCAGGCGGAAGTAATCCAAAGCCTGGCGAGCTCGGAACGGCGCACGGTAGTTTATGGTTGCAAGCTCTACTCCGCGGCCGGCACGGCTGAAACTTGGGGCGCGTTTGAAGATATGAGCGACGCCAAGTTTTCTGTCGCCTCTCGCGTGCGTGAGCTGCTCGCCGCGGCGCCTCAGTAATCGGCGGTGATCGATGCCGGCGCCTGTCTACATCCTGGTCCCTCGCGTCCTGACCAGGCGGCGGGCGCCGGTTCCATTTGGAGCTCCCGTGGTGATCCCCGTACGGCGAGGCCTGGGCGCGGCCGGATCGGTGCTTGGGCCGGCGGAGCTCTATAACCTTGCGCTCGGCGCCGGCTTCCCTCCCGACACGGCCGTTAAAATGGCTGCGATCGCGCTCAAGGAGTCGGGCGGCAATCCGGCGGCCTACAACGGCGTCCCTCCGGATGATTCTTACGGCCTCTGGCAAATCAACCTGTACGATCGGCCGCCGGGCTACCGGGCGCGCATCATGGCGCAACTCGGGATTTCGTCTCCCTCCCAATTGTTCGATCCGGCTCAGAACGCGGCCGCGGCCTTCTCCCTGTGGGGTGGAAACGATAGTAACCTCAACGTCGCCTGGGCCATCAATGACGGCGGCGTGAATCAGTCCCGGTATCAAAACAATTTGCCGGTGGTCATGGCGGCCGTGGGGGCGCCGGCCGATTCTTCGGCGCCGGTGGTTGCCGGCAATACCGGAGGCACCACGTTGCCGGGTGGCTTCACGCTGCCGGCGGGCCTGGATCCGACTACGCTCGGCCTGATGGCCGCGGCCGCCGGCCTGGCGATTTATGCGATTGCGTGAGCGGGCCTGGATGTATGGCTATCTGGTCGCCGGCGTCGTTTTGGCGGTGCTCGTAGTTGCGGGCTTTTTCGGCGGCCTGGTATGGCTGCTGGATTGGGGGATGAGATGAAAGGTGCGTTAGGGTGGCTGCTGGCGATCGGCGCGGGCTATTGGGCGTATCGTAATGGCTTGGGCGCGTGGGTGGGAGTCTGTCCGCCTGGCTACCAGGTTGTACAGGACATGTTTCCGGCCTGCCGCAATTCGATGATTTACGCCGGATACAGTCAGCACGCCAAGAATCCTCCGCCGGCACAACAGTTGGCGTTCCCTCTTGAATGGGGCTGGGATGGTACGCGGTGGGTGGCCGTTTCAAATTACCCGAAATGGCCTTAGCTGTCTATGCGAAAAATCCGGCGAAAAATCTTATTTCGGAAAAACGCCGGCCGGAAACCGGTCGAGCAAATCACCGATCGAGCCAAGCGTTACCGGGCGCACCATGCCGACGTCCGGCCGCTTGCTCCTAAGCAATGCGGGTTCTGTGGATCCACGCGGAACGTGGTCCCTCACCATGTCACCGGGAATGAGGCGGCCGGCGCGGCCGCGGATCTTATGTGGGCCTGCAAGAGCTGTAACGGCAAAGTTGGGCACGTCATGCGCAAGGCGGGCCTCGGCAAGCTCACTCGGCAATTTAATCCCGTGGCTCAGCGATCGCTGGCCGGGATCCGGCGCGGAACGCGGCGCGAACTGATGAAAGAATACGGCAACGCGATCAAGGTCATGCGCGGCGATTTCGAGGGCAACGTTGCCGCGGCGATGCGTACGATCCAAAGCACGCCTCGGGAGATTCGATCCGCCTACACGTCGCGGACCTGGCCGATACGAAAGCAGAAGTATGGGCCGTCCGGCCGGCAAATGCGGCTGGGTTTTGGTGATGTACCATTCTGAGTAAGTGAATATCTGGAAGATAATCGCGGAACGGGTTCCCCCGCCGGCGCCGGCGTCGATCGAGCTCATGCAGGCGACGCTGGAAAGCGCGCGGCACAATCAGGACCTTGCGGCGCTCCGGAAACAAATCCCGCAATGGTGGGCGCTGACGGCTCACAACGGCGGCCAACTTGGGATGCTGTTCGGGTTCTACGGCTACTGTCGGGGGCTTATGGAGCGCGGAGCATTCCGGACGTGGGGGCGCCGGCTCATCATTAAGGCTGCTCTGGCCTTTGGACATTGGTCGCTGAATCGCCACTATCCGGGCCGGCCTGGCTGGAACGACTACTACATGACGCTTTGGTTTGTGACCGGCAAGCCTGAGTATTTGGAGGAGCTCTACCGGCGTTGCACGGCTCGGCCTTGGCCGGGTGCGGTTCCGGATCTGATGAACACCTATGCAACGGCGCGCTGGATGGTTTTCAGCGTCCGGACCAGGGTGCCGGATTTCGACCAGGCGCTCTCCGTTCTGGAGAACGACCGCGGGGAACGGGTCGAGCTGCCGGGCTTTGCCGATTTCGCTCCGGGGTACGTCGAGACTATCGAGGCCGTTCCGGACTACGGTCCCGCGGGGCCTGCTGGGCCGGCCGCTGTCTAGTACTTTCTTCCTTGATTTCGTTGCGCGGCGATCGCGCCGGCGCGATACAATTCCGGGCATGGCTGTCCGGTCGGTCGTTATCCCCTGGGCCAAATCGAAACGCGACGACGCGCTCCTCTACGTGCTCACTTCCAAGGGGATCGGGTTCAAGGTCGACAAGTCCGGCTTTACCGTTAAAACCTCACTGAGCGCGGCGGAATGCGTCCAGGAGCTATCGGAGGCGGTCGACCGACGTCTAGCGGCTCTGGCAAACCGGACGGCACGCCGGAAGCGGCGGAGCGGCTACCTCGGGCGCCTGGCTTCGGAGGGGCCGGCTCCGAAATGAGCTCATCGACCAATCTGTTTTTGAAAAGCAGTAAGGAGGCTCCGGCCGGCCTGTACCTGGTCCTGGTCAATGTGCGTTACACTCTGGGCGAAAAATCCGAGGTTCGGACCTGGACCGTACGGATTGTGGCGATCAATTCGAACACGGCGGAGCTCGGGGCTATGGCCTGGGCGGAACTGCAACAAACCGAGGGGATACCGGCGGAGGCTGCTAGATTCGCCTTTGAGGCGGCAACCATCGACCAGATAGGCGCCGTCGATTGTATCGGGGAGAGCTGCCGCAGATAATGTGGGACTTCAGCCGTTACAACGTGATCGTCCAGCAAGTGGAGGGGGTCGCGGACCTGTTGCGCGATGCGGCGAATAGAATCGCTCCCACGGCTCACCAGGATCCGGACGGCGTGGCTCCGCTACTGCTGGCAGGCCTCCGCCTGGCCGCCGATGAAATGGACGCGCGGGCGCTCGCTATGATCTCCGTCTATGATCCGATGGCACAAGCGTACATCCGGCAAGGCCTGAAGCGGGACCCGCGGCGCGGTCCGGTTAAGAACGTGGATCCGCGGCCGCCGGCGATCGCGGCGGTCGGCGATCGCTACGATCCTTGGGAGTGTAGGGTTTGCCGGCGACAATTTCCAAAGTTTGAAAGCGGGCCGGATCCTAAGCGGTGTCCGGAGTGTGGCTCTCGGCGGGTGCGTCCCGCAAACCCACCTGGTGGGCAGCTCCGGAAGCTGCTGAAAAAAGGCCGGTGATGGGGTGGCGTTTTTTCCGTCCCGGAATGATCTGAATATGGGACAGGTTGGGAATCGGCACGAATGCGGACACCGGGTGGCGTTCAATACTCAGGCGGTGGCGGAGTCCTCGCTAGCGAGATACAAGCCGGTCGAGAACCAGGCACACTTCAAAGTAGTCCAGTGCCCGGCGTGCGGCTGGTGGCTGATAGAAACCGCGGCGATCGTGGAACGGGTGGCGGAGGAATGATGGACTATACGAGCCTGGACGCGGTGGCGAAAATGATCGACGATAACGAGGATCCGCGGAGCCTGCGCCTGGTCGCCTCGGAGCTCCGGCGGCTAGAGAGTTTAGCCTCCGGCAAATCGGTGCGCCTGGCCGAGCTCGCCGGCAAGTGTTTTAACTGCTTTAAGCCGAAAAACGAAAAGGGCCGGTGTTCCGACAATACCTGTCCGGGCTGGTTGCCGTGAGTGAGTCTCAGGAGTGTGCGGACTGCGGCAAGCTGGGGCCCTGTCCGTTTGTCGACACGGACCGCAATAACGCTCCGATCTGCGCGGACTGTTATCGACGTTGGCGCGAGGCTCGCGAGTGTCCGGAATGTGGGGCCTCGCGGTGACGGGCCCACTTTTGCCGATCGCCGCGGCGCTCACGGTCCGCGGCCTGGTTCACCTGGTCCGGATCTTTCGATTCCTGCGATCGCCGGCGCGGCCGGTCTGGATCCTCTGGCGGTAACGGTACCGATCGGTGATTTCGGGCCCGCGGCCGGGCTGGTACGATCGCGCCATGAAACTACTTTTTCTCTCTTCTCTTCTTTTTGCCGCGGCGGCGATCGCGCAACTCCCCACCTGTACGGATCCGGGCGTGAACGATAACAGCTCGACGCGGTACGCTTGCCAAGGACTGGTCAACACTACGACGTCACAGGTTACGGCCGATCATGAGGCGCAACAGGCCGGCAATAAATCAAACGTCGGCTCCGCCGGCGCCGTTTCGATCCCCGCGGGCTCGACTCAGTACGAGGGCACGGGAATCTATGGCGCGG
>Ga0187825_10000013_pt1 | contig 23545 bp, 26 predicted proteins | sample NC_wetland_sal_i_11_FD_132421 | JGI IMG/M metagenome (GOLD analysis project Ga0187825, IMG submission 132421) | Wetland sediment microbial communities from Neuse River Estuary, North Carolina, USA - SourceSoil_5 | ecosystem: Environmental > Aquatic > Freshwater > Wetlands > Sediment | place... | reverse complement strand
TGGTGCATGCGCCGGCCCTGGAGGAGCGCTATGTGGCCCAGGGCAAGTTCGTGGGCCGCCGGCTGGTGATGACCAACGATTTCGTGGTGCTTGGCCCCAAGGCCGACCCCGCGGGGCTCAAGCATGCCCGCCAGGTGGAGGATGCCTTCCGGGCCCTGGCGGAGGGGAAGGCGCCGTTCGCCTCCCGGGCCGACAGCTCCGGCACCCACCTGCTCGAGCTGGCCCTCTGGAAGCAGGCGGGCATCGATGCCAAGGGACCGTGGTATCTCGAGGTCGGGCAGGGCATGGGGGCCACCCTCCGGATCGCGTCGCAAAAGCAGGCGTACACCCTGAGCGACCGGGGCACCTTTCTCGCCCAGCGCTCGACCCTCGACCTCGACGTCGTCTTCCAGGGTGCTCCGGATCTGCTCAACATCTATCACGTGATGCTGCCGAACCCGGACAGCTTCCCGAAGATCAACATCCCCGGCGGCCGGGCGTTCGCCGATTTCCTCGTGGCGCCGGAAACGCAGGCCTTCATCGGCCGGTTCGGGACCGCCCGGTTCGGCGAGCCTCTGTTCAAGCCGGCCGCCAACCGCCGGGAAGAAGACCTCCGCCGGCGGGCCGCCTGACGGCGACGGCCTCATGGACCTGATCCTCCAAGGCGCCCGCCACGCGTTCGAGCTGCTGCTCCGCGGCGACCCCCAGGTGATGGAGATCATGTGGCTCTCGCTCCGGGTATCGGGGATCGCCACGCTGTTGAGTCTCGTCACCGGCGTGCCGCTCGGGATGCTGCTCGCGCTGCGGCGCTTTCCCGGCCGCACGCTCCTCCTGGGCGTGATCAACACCGGGATGGGGCTGCCTCCGGTCGTGGTCGGGCTCATCGCCTCGATCTTTCTCTGGCGCACGGGGCCGCTGGGTTTCCTCGACTTGCTCTATACCCCATCGGCGATCGTCATTGCCCAGTTCGCCCTCGCGGCGCCCATCGTGGCCGGGCTTACGGCCGCCGCGATCCAGCAGCTCGACCCCCGACTCCAGGTCCAGCTCGCCGGCCTCGGCGCCTCGAGACTCCAGATCCTGCGGCGGCTGCTGCACGAGGCCCGGCTGCCGCTTCTCGCCGCCGTGATCGCCGGCTTCGGCTCGGTCATCTCCGAGGTAGGCGCCTCGATGATGGTCGGCGGCAACGTCCTGCATTACACCCGCGTGCTCACCACCGCCACGGTGCTCGAGACGGAGAAGGGCAACTTCGACATCGCCATCGCGCTCAGCGTCGTGCTGCTCACCCTCACGTTCTGCGTGACCATGGTCGTCACCACCGTGCAGCAGCGGGGCGCGCTGCGCCGGTGATCGGGCTGGTCGGCGTCCGCGATCTCACAGTGGTCCACGACGGGCGGCAGGTACTCGCCGTCCCGTCGCTGGACATCCACGAAGAGGCACACGTCGCGGTGGTAGGCCCGAACGGCTCGGGCAAGTCTACGCTGCTCCGGGTGCTGGCGCTTCTCCAGCGCCCCACCACCGGCACGGTGCTGGTACGGGGCGAGGCGGCCCCGGTCCGCGGCCGCGACGCCCTGGCCCTCAGACGGCGGTTCGCCGTCGTGCTCCAGAACACGCCGCTCTGCGACACGACCGTCTACCGCAACGTCGCCCTCGGGCTCGGCTTCCGCGGCGTCACTGGACCGGACGCGGACGGCCGGATCCGCGTCTGGCTCGACCGCTTCGGCATCGGCCACCTGGCCGAGCGCCACGCGCGCTCGCTGTCCGGCGGCGAGGCCCAGCGTACAGGCCTGGCCCGGGCGTTCGTGCTCGACCCCGAGGTGCTGTTCCTGGACGAGCCGTTCGCGGCGCTGGATGCGCCGAGCCGGGACTCGCTGCTCAACGATCTCGAGCTGATCCTGCGCGAGGCCCGGACAACCGTCGTGACCGTCACGCACGACCGGGAGGAGGCGGCGCGGCTGGCGGACGCGCTCGTCGTGCTGGTGAACGGCGCCGTGCGGGCCGCGGGGCCCAAGGATGAGGTCTTCCAGCATCCGCCCAATCGGGAGGCCGCGGAGCTGCTGGGGTTCACGGTGCTCCCGGTGAACGGGCGCGCGGTCGCGGTCCCGCCGGGCGCCTTGGGCCTGGGCGACGGCGTGATGCGCTTCGCGATGACGGTCGAGCGGGTCGTGGAATTCGGCTATGAGCGGCGGATCCGCGGCCGGGTCGGCGACGTGACGGTCGAGGTGGGGCTTCCGGCGGACTGCCCCCCGCCAGTGGCGGGTGCCCGCATCACGATCGCGGCGGCGCGCGCGGTGCCGATCGGAGGAGGGTGAGCGCTCACCGGTAGGGGACGAGCCCTGTCGCCTTGAAGGCGGCGTGGACCTCGAGTCCCTCGCGGAGACCCAGGCTCTCGACCGCGTGCCGGGTAACCTCGGCCACCAGAGGCGGCGTGCTGTCGAGCGCGACCCGGACCCGCTCGCCGAACGGCGGCTCGGCCACGAGCTCCACGATCCGCCCCGGGAACACGTTCTGGGCGCTGCCGGCCGGCGGCTCGAGATGCAGCGTGACCCCGCGCGGGTTGAGCGCCACGAGCACCTCGCCCGGCTCGCCCGGGTCCACGGCCACCACCGAGCCGAACGGCGTGCGTACCCGGGCGAGCCCGCTCTCGTCCCGCGCCCCGACCGTGCCCTGGAACAGGTTGACGCCCATGAATTCCGCGATGTAGGGCGAGCGGGGGCGCCGGAGGAGCTCGTCAGGCGCGCCGACCTGGGTGATCCGGCCGGCCTCCAGCACCGCGATCCGGTTCCCGAAGGCGATCGCCTCCACCGGATTGTGGGTGACGTACACGGTGGCGCAGGGGAGGCCCGCGAGCGTGCGCTTGAGCTCCCCGCGCACCGCGCGGCGGGTCTGCAGGTCGAGCGCGGAGAGCGGCTCGTCGAGCAGCAGCAGCCGGGGCTCGAGCACCAGGGCCCGGGCGAGTGCCGCCCGCTGGCGCTGGCCCCCGGACAACTGGTCCGGCCGGCGGGCGGCGAGATCCGCGAGCCCGAGGCCGCCGAGCACGGCGTCCACCCGGTCGTCGACGACCCGGCGGCGGACGCCCTGCGCGCGGAGCCCGAACCCGACGTTCCGCCGAACCGAGAGATGGGGAAACAGGGCGTAGTCCTGCGACAGATACCCGACCTCGCGGCGCCAGGCGGGCAGGGACACGCCCGCGGCCCGGTCGAGCCACACCCGGCCGCCGAGCACGATCCGGCCTTCGTCCGGCTCGGCCAGGCCCGCGAGCAGCCGGAGCAGCGTCGTCTTCCCCGCCCCGCTCTCACCCACCAGGACGAGCGTGGCACCCGCCTCGACCTCGAGCGTCGCGGCGAGCGCGAACCCGCCGAGCTGCTTAGCGAGGGTCGCGGCGAGCATGGCGGAGCGCGGCGGGCCCGAGGGGCAGCGCGCGCACGGCGACGAGCACGGTGAGCGAGAGCAGAACCAGCAGCACCGACAGAGCGACGGCGGCCTCGAGGTCGGTCTCGAGCGCGATGTAGACGGCGAGCGGCATCGTCTGGGTCACGCCCGGGAGGTTGCCGGCGAAGGTGATCGTCGCGCCGAATTCGCCAAGCGCCCGGGCCCAGCTCATGGTGGCGCCGGCCAGAACCGACGGGAGCGCGAGCGGGAGCATGACCCGGAAGAAGGTGGTTCCCGGCGATGCCCTGAGCGTGGCCGCGGCGTCGAGATACCGGGGCTCGACCTCGCGGAACCCGGCGGCCGCCGCTCCCACGAAGAATGGGAGGGCCACGAACGCCTCCGCCATCACCACGGCAGCCGTGCTGAAAGGGAGCGAGATGCCGAACGACGCCAGCGCGCGGCCCGCGAGCCCGGCCCGGCCGAAGGCCAGCAGGAGCCCCACCCCCGCCGCGGTGGGTGGAAGCACCATCGGCAGGTCGATCACGGCTTCCAGGATCCGCTTGCCGTGGAATTCCCTGGTTGCGAGGAGCCACGCGACCGGCGTTCCGAGCACAACGATCAGCGCAGCCGCCGCGACGCTGGTGACGAGACTCAGCCGGACGGCGGAGAGGACCAACGGGTCCGCCAGGCGGGCGAGGAGCGTGCCGGCCGGCACCCGGAGCAAGAGCGCCAGCACGGGCAAGCCGATCAGCGCGAGGCAGAGCGTGATCGCGAGAGCGGCGACTACGCGCACCAACAGGGCGCGCCACGTCATCGCGGCCCGCCGGCGACGTGCCCGGTCACGGCGCGGCCCCGAGCAATCCGTTGCGCTCGATCAGCCGCTGGCCCTCGGCGGAGAGCATGAAGTCCACGAAGGCCCGGGCATCGTCCCGGTGCCTGGAGCCGGTGATCACAGCGATCGGGTAGTCGGCGATGACGTTGTACGCATCGGGGATGGGGATGACCCCCACCGCCCCGCGGACGGCCGGCGTCACGTCGGAGACGTATGCGATGCCCGCGTCGGCCTCGCCCAGCTGCACCTTGGCGACGACGGCCTTCACGTTCTCCTCCTCGGATACCACGTTGCGCTGCACCCGCGCGGCGAAGTCCGCGCCGAATCCGCCTGCGCTCGAGAGCTTGCGCAACATCTCCCGGCTGTAGCGGCCCACCGGAACCACCTCCGCTGCCAGCACCAGCTTGAGGCCGGGTCTCGCCAGGTCCTGGAGCCGGTCCACCCGCCCGGGCGCGGCTCGAGGCGTAATCACTACCAGCCGATTCCGCGCGAAGATCACCGGGGCGCCGTCGGTCAGGCCCTTCCCGGCGACGGCGCCCATCGAGCGTTGGTCGGCGGCGGCGAAGACGTCCGCCTCGGCCCCCTCGACGATCTGCAGCACCAGCTGCTGCGAGCCCGCGAAGTTGAAGCGCGCGGCAAAGCCCGGCCGCCGGCGCGCCAGGAGGGCGCCCGCCTCGGTGAATGCGTCCTTGAGCGACGCGGCGGCGAACACGGAAACCGGGCCCCCCTGCGCTCCCGCGCTCGCCGGCAGCGCGAGAAGCACCGCCCACGCGAGCGCAAACTGCTTCGGCCGCATGCCTCACCCCTTGCCGATCATGACTTCGGTGGACTTGACGACCGCGTAGACGCCGTCGCCCGGGCGGAGGCGCAGGCGCTCCGCCGCCGACCGGGTGATCACGGCGACCAGCTCCTGGTCGCCGATCGCCACGCGGACCTCGGCCATGAGCCCCTCGACCGCGACGTCCGTCACGACGCCGCGGAGCTGATTGCGCGCGCTCAGGTCGATGCGGTGCGGGTCGGCCAGCGGCAGACCGGCAGGCGTGCCGCGGAGCAGCGCCTCGAGCTCGCGGCGTGGGAAGAGCCAGCGCCGTCCGACCCGCACAGCCGGCACCCGGCCCGTGCGGGCCAGGAATTGGGCGCGCTTGGGGCTCACGTGGAGCATGGCGGCGGCTTCTGCGGCGCTCAGAGTGTCCATAGCGGCCTCAATACTCCTAGAAAAGTACGTTAAGAGGCATTTACCGCCAGTCAAATTCACCAAAACCCGGAGTGGAAGCCAACCATGCGAATCATCGTCCGTCTGTTGGCCGTGTCCCCGCTGCTCGCGCTTGCGGCGATTCCCGCTCACGCGCAGGACCCGGCCGCCAAGCCGGCCGGCCCAACCGTGAAGGTCGGCGGCTACGTCCAGGTGCGCGAGACCTACCGTTCCGACACCAAGCTCACGGCCACGCTCAACCGCGCTCGAATCGGCGCGGACGGCAACCTGGCGACCGGGTTCAGCTACCGGGTGCTGGTGGAGTACGAGTCGGGCGGGAGCGCGACGACTGCAGCGGGCGTGGCCCTCCGCGACGCCTACATCCGCTGGACTCGGGAGGCATTCAGCGTCACGGCCGGCCAGTACAAGACGCCGTTCAGTCCCGAGTACCTCACGTCCATCACGCAGGTCGAGACCGCCGACCGCGCAACGGTCGTGGATTCGGTCGCACCCAAACGGGACATTGGGGTCATGGCGCAATACACGCTGGAGAACTACGGGTCAGTCGCGCTGGGGATCTTCAATGGGGAAGGTCAGAACCGCATCGTCAACGTGGACTCGTCCAGCCTGGTGGTCGGACGCGTGACGGTGCGACCGGTCGGATTCCTCACGCTTGGGGCGAACATCGCCGCGTACAAGAGTGACAGCACGCGGTACGGAGTGGACGGCGCCTTGGAGTACCAGGGCATAACGGCGCGCGGCGAGTTCATCTGGAACAGTCGCCACAATGGGGCCGCCGTGGATAAGGGATGGTACGGGCTCGTCGCCTACAAGGTGCTCCCCTGGGTCCAACTGGTCGCGCGGCAGGAGCTCTTCGAGCGGCCGGCGATCACCGGCAAGGTGCGCACGGTGGCGACCAGCGGCGGTGTAAATGCGTGGTTCGTCGGTGAGCGGGTACGGATCCTCGCCAACTATGTGTCGCGGAAACTCGGTACACCGGGGGTGCGAACCGGCACGCTCGTCACGCAACTGCAAGTGCGCTTCTGAGCCCCGCGGCGAGCGCTATTCGTGGAACGCCACCGACCAACCGATGACCGGGCCCCGGGCCCCGATCAGGAAGCGGGGCGGCGTGAGGCCGAACACCCGCCACCGCCCACTCACGAGCTTGGCGGAGGCGATGCCGAGCGCCGCCCCGCCCACGACGTCGCTGACCCAGTGGGCCTCCTGGTAGACGCGGGAAACCGCCACGCCGGTGGCGAGGCTGTAGAGCCCGACCGTGGCCCAGGTCCGGTGGATGTCGTCCGAGAGCGATGTGGCCATGGCGAACGCCAGCGTGGTGTGGCCCGACGGGAACGAGGTGTCGAAGTGCGCTGGATCGAAGTCCAACGAATTCGTGTTCTGGAGGGGCCGTTCCCGTCCGAGCGCGAACTTGATCCCTTCGGCAGCCCCGCCGGCCAGGCCGACGGAGAAGAGCAGGCGCAGGCCGGCGTGGGTGACCTTCTCGTTGTGCGAGATCAGGCCGCCGGCGAGCACGCCCGCGGTGACGACGCCCACGCCCACGGTGCCCACCTTGGCCCAGGCGTCGGCGACGTCCTGTCCTCCCTGAGAGCGGTGGTCCCGGAAGTGGTTCGCGACCGGCTGGTCAAGCGAGGCCGTGAGCGCGATCCCGCCCAGCACGGCCAGCGGCTCGTACCACCGGATCCCGTGCCCCGGCGGAGCCGAGTGGATGTAGGGGGCCAGGGTGTCGGCGCGAGGGGCCGCCGCGGCGAGCGTGTCTCGGCGAGCCGCCAAGGCCAGCGTGTCGGCAGGAGGCACCGCCGCCTGGGTATCGGCGGGCTGGGCGCCGGCGGCCACGGTGTCGGCGGGAAGCACCGGCCCCGCCAGCGCGGAGTCGGCCGGCGCCTGGGCAGCGGCAAAGGGAACGGCTGGCGACAGGCCCAGCGCGAGCGCGAGCGCAAGGGCGGCGGAACGAACCACGACTTCCTCCAAGATTCGGCCGGCGGGGGGACGGATCGTCGGCCGGCGGTATGTATATTATCCTACCCACTCACCCAGGAACAACGATGCGGGTCCCAGAGCTCGCCCTCCTGGTCCTGGTCCTCGGCGGCGCCGGGTGCCGGACGTACGAGGCCTATCCCAAGATCACCAGCCAGAAGGGCCTCGTTCCGGCCGACCAGTTCGCGGCCTATGGCCGGGAGCAGGCAGAGGAGGTCGCGATCGGGCGCGCGTTCGCGGCGGCCTATCAGGGCGAGTCGCCCGAGGCCCTCGCGCAGCAGGCGACCGCCGCGGTCGCCTACGCCAAGGGCCTGCCCGACGTCGTGAGCGTCGTCCCCGACACCCTTGGCTCCCGCCTCACGGTGCAGTTCAAGAGCGGGTGGCGGGCGGCCGTGCTTCCGATCCCCGACGGCAAGCCCGCCGCGAGCACCCCGGGCCTCCCACCCGGGCCCGGAGCGGGCGCGGCAAAGTAATCCCCAACCAGGTGGTCACCCTATGACCGGCTGCTGCCAGGTGACCACCACTCTCGATTCCCGCGAGGCGGCCGACCGGCTTGCGGCCCTACTGGTCGAAGCGCGGCTTGCGGCCTGCGCTCAGGTCGCCGGTCCCGTGGCCAGTACCTACCGGTGGCAGGGCCGGATCGAGCACGCAGCCGAGTGGTCCTGCTCGCTCAAGACCACCATGACCCGGCTCCCGGCCCTCGAGGCCCGGATCCGGGCCGAGCATCCCTACCAGGTTCCCGAGATCGTTGCCGTCCCGATCGTCGCCGGCGACCCGGCGTACCTCGCGTGGATCGAGGACGGCGTGCGCGACACGCCTTAACCCGCGGGCGGCCCCCCATGACGAAGAGCGCCACCCCCCCGTCCCCCGAGCTGCTCTACCTCCTCTCCGGCGACGAGGAGGACTTCCAGGCGGCCTGCGCCGATTTCCTCCCCGCGGACATCGCCGAGGCCCTGAACGGGCTTCCGGTGGACGCGGCGACCCGGGTCGTGGCGGCGTTGCCGTTCCACCGGGCGGTGCAGGTGTTCGACGAGCCCCAGCTCACCCGTCGCGCGGAGATCGTGGCGGGGCTGGACCGGACCCGCGCGATCCCGCTGATCGAGGCGATGTCCGCGGACCAGCAGGTGGAGCTGTTCCGGGAGCTGGGCGACGAGGCCCGCGGCCGGCTCATCCACGTCCTCACCGCCCCCACCCGCGACTCCCTCAATCTGCTGCTCCGCTACCCGCCCACGAGCGCGGGCGGCATCATGACGACGGAGTTCGTCGGTGTGCCGGCCGGCTGGAACGTGGAGCAGGTGAAGACCTACATCCGCGAGGTGGGCCGGGCCAAGGAAACGGTCTACGCCATCTATGTGCTGGACCCGAAGGACCAGCGGCTGATCGGCGTGGTCTCGCTCCGGGAGGTGATGCTCGCCGAGCCGGGCACGCCCGTGCTCGAGATCTGCGAGTCGCGCAAGGCGGTGACCGTCCGGCCGATGGTGGACCAGGAGGATGTGGCCCGGCTCATCTCGAAGTACGATCTCCTGGCCATCCCCGTCGTGGACGAGGGCGGCCATGTGCTCGGGATCGTCACGGTGGACGACATCATCGACGCCCTAGTGAAGGAGACGACCGAGGACGTCCAGAAGTTCGGCGGCATGGAGGCGCTCGAGGAGCCCTACATGCAGATCGGCTTCCTCACGATGATCCGGAAGCGGGCGGGGTGGCTCTGCGCGCTGTTCCTGGGCGAGATGCTCACCGCCACCGCGATGGGGCACTTTCAGGACGAGATCAGCCGGGCGGTGGTGCTCGCCCTCTTCATCCCGCTCATCATCAGCTCCGGGGGCAACTCCGGCTCGCAGGCCACCTCGCTCATCATCCGCGCCATGGCCGTGCGTGAGGTCCGGCTGCGCGACTGGTGGCGGGTCGCGATGCGGGAGCTGCCCGCCGGCCTCATGCTGGGCAGCATCCTCGGGGTGATCGGCGTGGTGCGGATCCTCACCTGGCAGTGGCTCGGCTGGTACGACTACGGCGCGCACCACTTGGCGGTGGCGTTCACGGTGGGGACCGCCCTGGTAGGCGTGGTGCTGTTCGGCTCGCTCACCGGCTCGATGCTGCCGTTCGTGCTCCGCCGGCTGGGCTTCGACCCGGCCAGCGCGTCCGCCCCGTTCGTCGCCACGCTGGTGGACGTGACGGGGCTCATCATCTACTTCACGGTCGCGCTGGTGATCCTGCGGGGGACGCTGCTCTGAGCCCGGCCAGCCATTCGGCGAGCGCCGCGAGGGGAAGCTGCCGGGTCACGCCTCCCCGCTCCCACGCCGCCCGGGGCATGCCATAGACCACGCAGGTGGCCTCGCTCTCGGCGAGGGTGATCCCGCCCTGCGCGTGGATCGCCGCCATCCCGTCGGCGCCGTCGTCCCCCATCCCCGTGAGCAGCACGCCGAGCACCCGGCCGGGCCGGGCCCGCGCCGCGGACAACATCAGCACGTCCACGCTGGGGACGTGACGGGCCTGGGCCGGCTCGGGCGACAGGGTCACCGCCAGGGCGCCGTTCACCCGCATATGCAGGCCCGCGGGGGCGATGAGAACCTTGCCCGGCTCCAGCCGGTCGCCGTCCTCGGCCTCGCGCACGCGGAGCCGGCAGCGCTGGTCCAGCCGGCGGGCGAACGGCCCGGTGAATCCGGGCGGCATGTGCTGCACGATGGCGAGCGGCAGGGGAAAGTCCGCCGGCAGCGCCTCGAGCACCTGCTGGATGGCGGCGGGCCCCCCGGTGGATGCGCCCAGCACGCAGAGGTCCATCGCCGGCGGGGGCGACAGGCCGGGCGGCGCATCGGCGATCGGCCGCGCCGCCCCACCCGATCCGTTGCCGGTCCGGCCCGCGCCGTCGCTCCAGCGGGTGGCGAGGGCCCGGATGCGCTCGCGCAGCTCCCGGCCCAGACCCTCGAACTCCATCAGGCCGAACCGCGACTTGTCCACGAAGTCCACCGCCCCGGCGGCCAGCGCTTCGAGGGTCGCTTCGGCGCCGTCGCGGGTGTGCGCCGAGAGCATCAGGACGCGGAGCCCGGGATCGCGCGCCAGCAGGCTCCGGAGCGCGGTGAGGCCGTCCATCCCCGGCATCGCGATGTCGAGGGTGACGACGTCGGGGCGGGCCGGCGGCACCCGGACGAGGGCCTCCGTCCCGCTCGCCGCCTCCCCCACAACCTTGATCCCCGGATCGGCGGCGAGCACGCGGGTGATCGCGCGGCGCGCGAAGGCGGAGTCGTCCACCACGAACACCCGGATCACGCCGCGGCCTCCGCCAAGCGCTTCCGGTAGATCATCGCGCCCTCGAGCCAGGTCGGGACGAAATCGTCGCTCCGGTCGATGAGCGACTCGGAATGCCCCAGCAGGAGCCACCCGCCAGGGCCCAGCGCCCGCGCGAACAGCCGGACGGTCCGGTCGAAGCCCGCGTCGTCGAAGTAGATGAGCAGATTCCGGCAGAGGATCACGTCGTAGGGCGGGAAGCCGATCATGCCGCCCGGCGCGGCCAGGTTGGCTTCGAAGAAGCGGACCGACTTCCGGTAGCGGTCGCGCAGCCGGTACCGTCCGTTCTGCTGCTCGAAGTACCGGCGCAGGGCCTCCTCGGTACAGGCGCGGAGCGCGCCGCCTTCGTACACGCCCTCGCGCGCCCGCGCGATCCGGTCCCGGTTCAGGTCGCAGGCGTCGATTTCCCACGAGATCCCCCGCAGCTCCAGCGCCGTGTCGTGCAGCGCGATGGCGAGCGAGTACGGTTCCTCCCCCGAGGAGCAGCCGGCCGAGAGGACGCGGAGCGGCCGCGTCCGGAGCGTGTCGCCCAGCGCGGCCACGACGTGCTTCGCGATGATCTCGAAGTGATGCGGCTCGCGGAAGAAGTACGTCTCGTTGTTCGTCAGCTGGCACGCCAACCGATCGAACTCGGCGTCGCGGTCGGGATGGCAGCGGAGGAAATGGTAGTAGTCGAGCAGCGCGGGGAGACGCAGTGCCGCGAGCCGGGGCCGGACGCGCGCGAGCAGGATGTCACGCCGGACGCCCGCGAACGACAGGCCGAAGCGCTCCTGGACCAGGTCCGAGAGGAGCTTGCATTCGACCTCGTCGGCCGGGGTCATGCCGCGGCGGTGCCGGGACCGTCCGCGAGGCCGTCGAGCGCGCCGCGAGCCGTCCGGGCGACGACCGGCTCCACATCGCGCACCAGCGTGAGCAGCGTGGGGCGGCTCTCCGGCAAGCCAAGGCGGCCCAGGCCGCGCGCCGCCTCGTTGCGCATCGCCCAGTCGTCGTCGGCGGCCATGGCCACGAGCGTGGGGATGTCCTCGGGGCCGGCCACCTGGGCCAGCCCGAACGCGGCCACGTGCCGGATGTCGGGCTCCGGCGCCCGGAGTCGGGGCCGGAGGAGGTCAGTCACGCCCGGCGGCGCGATGGCGGCGAGCGCGCGGATGATCTCCACCCGCTCGTGCAGCGGCGCGTCGGCGTAGAGCGCCTCGAGCTTGGGGACCGCCTCCGCCGCGCGGATTCGTCCGAGGGCGCGGATCACCCGAAACCGGAGCGAATCGGCCGCGGAGAGGAGGGCGATGAGCGTGGCGCCGGTCCGATCTCCGCCGCGCTCGACCAGCAGCTCGAGCACCTCCATCTGGACCCGCTCGTCCCGGTCACCCAGCGCGCGGAACAGCGCCAGCTCCGTCCGCGTGCCCGGCAGGGCCGCTGCGGCGCGGAGCGCGGCGAGCCGGGTCCCGGGCGAGGGCGCGCGGGCGAGCGCGAGCACGTCGGCTTCGAAGGCGCTCGCCGCCGCCACCCGCACCGCCTCGAGCGCGGCCACCACCGTCTCCTCGCCGGCCCGGGGATCCAGGCAGGCGCAGAGCCCTTCCAGCGACTCGATGGGCAGCCGCCCGAGCGCCGCGGCCGCCGCCGCCCGCTCCTCCGGAGCGCCTTCCTGGATCCGGCCGACGAGGGCGGCTGCGGCGCGGCCGTCGCCCAGGCGCCCGAGGGCGCGGCACGCGGCCGCCCGCACCGCCGTGTTTCCGTCGCCGAGCCGGGCCAGCAGGCCCGGGAGGTCGTCCCCGTCGAAGGCGCCCGCCGTGAGGATCCCGCGACGCACCTGCGGATCGCGATGCCCCAGGAGCCCCGCGGCCTCGTCCCGGCCCAGCCGGGCATGGCGGCGCCACTGGGTCTCGATCCACTCCGCATCCGGGTCGCCGGCACGGCGGAGCACCAGCGGGTAGAGGCTCCGCAGCCGGCCGGTGAGGATGACGGCGACGGCCGCCTGGGCCAGCGCCTCCCGTTCTCCGCCTCCGCCGATCCCCAGCACCTCCCGGCGGCATTCCGCCTCCGCCTCGACCGTGCGGAGCAGCTCGCCGAGGAACGCCGCGATCCCCTGCGGGCCGCGGTCCTGCTCCGCGTCGCGGGCGAACCGCTCGCCGGCGGCGCCCGGATCGGGATGCAGGTCGAGCACCACGCCCACGGCCTCGAGGACGGCGTCCCGGAGCGGGCGCTCGTGCACCCGGATCAGGAGTTCGAGCAGCGGCTCGAGCGACTCCGGCGCCGCGATCCGCTGGAGCGAGCGCACGGCCTGCTCCGCCACGAAGCTGTCGGGCACAAGGCCGAGGAGCGGCTCCACCGCGGCGGCGTCGCCGACCTCGCCCAGCGCCGTGACCGCGGCGAGCTGGAGCCACAGGTTCCCTCGCAGCAGCTCGAGCAGCGCGGGCACGGCGTCCGCGCTGCGGAGCCGGCCCAGGGCCTCGACGGCCGACTGGGCGACGTTCGGGTCCGTGTGGCCAAGCAGCGGAAGGATGCCGGCGGTCGCCTTCGGATCGCCGATCCGGGCGAGGATCTGGAGCGCGAACATCACCAGCTCCGCGTCCGGTGAGCGCAGCAGGTCCACGAGATACGGCACGGCGTACGGCCCCTGCCGCTCGAGCGCGGCGAGCGCGCCGTTCCGCCGGGCCGCGTTCACCCCGTCGGCCACCAGCCCGCCTAGGGTCTGCGGCTCGACGTAGCGGGTAGCGAGCCGGATCGCCTGCTCGCGGACCGAGGCGGTCTCGTCCTCGAAGGCGGCGAGGATCAGCGCCTCACGCTCGGGTCCGGTGGCCGTCGTGAGGCGCGCGAGCCGGTCGGCGGCTGCTGCGGACGAGGCGGACATGCGGAAGCTCATGCGACCGGGAGCTGGAACGCCTCGACCCGCTGCTTGAGCACCTCGGACTCGCCCGCCAGGGTCTTGGCCGCGACGCTCATCTGCTCCACCGCCACCAGGTTCTGCCGGGACACGAGCGCCACCGACTCGACCGCCTTCACGACCATCTCCCCGCCGCGCTTCTGCTCCCCGACCGCCTCCGACATCTGGTGGGTGAGCTGGTTCATCTTCTGGGCGGCGGTGGTGATCTCCTTGGCGCCCGCGGCGTTCTCCCGCACCGAGGCTGCGATCTGCCGGGTGAGGGTCGCCATGCTCCCCGCCATGCGCAGCACCTCCTTGGCTCCGACGGCGTGCTCCTCCGTGGCCCGCGCCGCCTCGCCCACGAGGTGAGAGGTCTTGTCGATCGACTCCACGATGGCGCCGAGCACGCCGTTCATGAGCGTAACCGCGGCGCGGGTCTCGTGCTGGACCGACTCGATGACGGCGCCGATTTCCTGGGTCGCCTGCACCGAGCGCTCGGCCAGGCGCCGGACCTCGTCGGCCACCACGGCGAACCCGCGCCCGGCCTCGCCGGCGCGGGCGGCCTCGATGGCCGCGTTCAGCGCGAGCAGGTTGGTCTGGTCGGCGATTCCCTCGATGACCTTCACGATCTTGCCGATCTCTTCCGACTGGCTCCCGATGGAGTTGACGGACGTCTGCAGCTGCTCGCCGTTGCTCTTGGCCTCGACCACCGAGCGCTGGGACACCTCGTCCACCATGTGCACCCGCGACGCGATGGCGCCGATGTTGTCGATCATGGTGGTGAGCCGCGCCATCGCCTCCTCGACCGCCTGTAGCAGCGCCTCGCCGTTCTGGGAGGTCTGCACCAGGGTGGCGCTCATCTGCTGGATCGAGGACGAGGTCTCGTCCACGTTGGCCGCCAGCGCTTCCGCGTTCCGCGCGAGCGCCTGCATCTGGGCGGCCATCTGGACCATGGTGGCGGACGTCTGCTCAGTCGAGCTGGTCTGCGCCTCCGCGCCCTTCGCCATCTGCACCGACGAGGCAGAGATCTCTTCGGCGGAGGTGGCCACGGTCCGGGACGAGTTGGAGATCTGCCCGACCACCGTGCGGAGGTTCTTCACCATCTGCCGCATCGAGTTCTCCAGCCATCCGATCTCGTCGCGCGACTGGCTCTTGATGTCGGCCGACAGGTTTCCCTTCGACACCTCCTCCGCCAGCATGCCGAGGCTCTCCAGCGGGCTCGCGATCAGCCGCGCCAGCAGCACGGCGAGCGCGAGGCCGACGGCCACGGTCACGGCGGTCGTGAGGAGAATGATGGAGCGCGCGTCGGTCGTGAGCTGCGCGGCGTCCGCCGCGGAGCTGAGCCGCCCCAGCTGGCGGATCGCGAACCAGCCCTGCAGGCCGGTGAGCACGAGGACGGCGGCGAAGCCGGTCGTGATCTTCCGGCGGATGGTCCAGTCCCGGATCTTCTGCAGCATCGTCTCGGTCATGGCCTGGCTCACGAGGGAGAGGCGCCCGGCGCGTCCAGCGCGAGCGCGAGGTCGAGAAGGATGATCAGGCGGTCGTCCAGATGGACGACGCCGGTGAGGTAGGTCGTGTGCGCCGACTTCACCTCGTCGGGCGCCGCCACCAGCCGGTCGGCCGGCAGCTTCTGCACCTGGGCGACCGAATCCACGAGCAGCCCGAGGACCCGCCCGCGCACTTCCACGACGATGATCCGGGCGGTCGAGCGCGGGACCAGCGGCGCCAGCCCGAGGCGCGTGCGGATCTCGACGACGGGGAGGATCCGGCCCCGGAGGTTGGTGACTCCGCGGATGTGCGCGGGCGCCTGGGGGACGCGGGTCACGTCGCCCACCCGGATCACCTCCCGGACCGTCTCGACCGGCAGCCCGAACTCCTCGCCGTCGAGGCGGAACGTGATGAGGTGCAGCTGGCCGGCCGGGGCGGGCGCCGGAGCGGCCGCCTCCCGCGCCGAGACCTGGTCGGCGAACTCGAACACCGACGGGGCGCCGGCCGCGACCGCGACCTTCGAGCTCTTCGCCATGTCAGGCCACCTCCCGGAGCGCCACGATGCCGGCCGCGTCGAGGATGCAGGCGACCCGCCCGTCGCCGAGGATGGTCGCTCCGGAGACGACGTCCGGCCGGCCGAGGGTCGGATCCAGCCCCTTCACCACCACGTCCTGGTGCCCCACCAGCCGGTCCACCAGCACGCCCCGGCGCCTGGGCCCGGCAAAGAGCACGACGAAGTAGTTGCGCGGCGCCGTGCGGGTGGACTCGGTGCCGAGCAGGCGCCCGCCGTCGGCGACGTGGATCGCGCTGCCCCGCCACATCGCCACGCCGCGGCGGTTGATCTCGTGCAGGGTACCCGGCTCCAGCCGGACCGTCTCCGCCACGTGGCTGAGCGGCACCGCGTACCGCTCGCGGTCCACCTCGACGATGAGCGAGCGCACGATGGCGAGCGTGAGCGGGACCGAGAGCGTGAAGGCCGTGCCCCGGCCGGGCTCGCTCGCCACCTCGATGCCGCCGCCGAGCTCGTGGATCGCCGCCGCCGCCGCGTCGAGTCCCACGCCGCGCCCCGCGACCCGGGAGACCCGCTCGGCGGTGGAGAACCCCGGCACGAAGATGAGCGCCTGGACCGCGGCGGGATCGGTGGACGGCACGTCGAGCCCGTGCGCCTGCGCCTTGGCGAGGATGCGGTCGGTGTCGAGCCCCCGGCCGTCGTCCGCCACGGTGATCTGAACCCGGTCCGCGAGGGCGGTGGCCCGAAGCGACAGCGTCGCCTCGGCCGGCTTGCCGGCCGCGAGGCGCTCGGCCTCCGGCTCGATCCCGTGCACCACGGCGTTGGACACGAGGTGCACCAACGGCTCCCCCAGTCGGTCCAGAATCGTCTTGTCGAGGAGCGTGTCGTCGCCTTCCGTGACCAGCCGCACCCGCTTGTGCTCGGCCCGGGCCAGGTCGCGCACGGACCGCCCAAAGCGGCTGAAGACCCGTGCGATCGGGAGCAGCCGGGTCTGCATCAGCGCCGTCTCGAGCCGCTTCATGGTGGCGCCGAGGGCCGTCACGACCCGGTCGAGATCGGTGATCTCGGCCCGTGCGCCATAGCGCGCCGCGAGCTGGCGATGCACCTCGAGGAGGGCCGAGCGCTCGATCATCGCCTCCCCGAAGATCTCGAGCAGCGTATCGAGCCTGCGAAAGTCCACCCGGATCGTACCGGCGGCATCGGCGCCGAGCTCGCGCCGCTCGGTGCTCCGGCGCTCCAGGCGCAGCGGCGCGGCGGCCGTGTCGCCCGCCGCGCCGAGGTGGACGCGTACCTGCGCTGCATACTCATCCGCGGCCCCGGCCAGGGCCGCTGGATCGGCCGCCGCCTGCACCAGGTCGGTGAGCAGCCCGGAGCCCTCGACCAGGAGCGCCGCCGCCAGCTCGGTCCGTGCCGCAGGGTCGGCCAGGACGTGGGCAGCGAGGTCCTCCAAGACGTGAGCCACGAGCTGCATCGGCGCCAGGCCCATCATGGCCGAGTTGCCTTTGAGGGTATGCAGCGTGCCCTTGAGCCGGGCCACGTCGGCCGCGTCCGGGTCGCCATCGCGCCAGCGCCGCTCCAGGGCCAGGAACGCGCTCGTGACCGCCTCCGCGAGCGGGAGGCACTCGGCGATGTAGTCCTGGATCAGGTCGGCGAAGGCGTTGTCGTCGCTCATGGGTCAGGCGGCCGGCGTCGCCCGCTCGGCCTGCAATCGCGCGATCATCCGCTCGACGTCAGCGGGCTGGAAGGGCTTCCGCAGATAGTCCCACGCCCCGGCCGCACGCCCGCGCGCCTCGTCCTCCGGCGTGCTCTCTGTAGTCACCAGCACCACCGGCACGTGCGGATGGAGCTTCTCGGCCTGCCGGCGGGACAGCAGCTCGAGGCCGTTCATCTCGGGCATGTTGAGATCGAGCAGAACCAGCGTGAGCTCGGGATGCGCGGCGAGCAGCGCGTAGCCCTCGCGGCCGTTCATCGCGTGGTAAACGGTGCTTCCGGCCAGCGGGCCCTTGGCGAAAATCAGCCGGTACATCTGGTGGTGGAGCGCGGAGTCGTCCACAACGAGGAACGTGCCCGGACGGGGCGTCGCCTGACTCATCGGAGCAGTACCCTCCACCTCGGAGAAGCGTGTTGGCTGTCGGAGGTCGTTCAGGGGCCGGGTCCGTGAGCGTGCAGGGGTTCACGCAGGGCCGAACGGCTCATCTTGAGGAAGGGTGCAAAACATGTACCTCGGGGGAACGCGCCACTAAGTCATTGCGCTACCACCCGATAGAGCGCCAATTCCAGCGAAGCACCGAGGCCGCTGCCGCAAGTTGCCGATGAATTAGTTGATTCTGACGGCGCCGGTTGGTGGGTGGCGCGCTCCGCCCGTCGGACGGATATTCCTCAGCCATGCGAAAGAGCACCCTTCTCACACTCCTCGCCGCGGCCGCGTTCGCGGCCTTCCTGTTCTACAGCACGCTCAGCTCGCAGCGGGCCGAGTGCACCGTGACGGTCGAGTTCAAGGGCCGGACCAATCAGGCCACTGCGTCCGGCGCCACCGCACAGCAGGCCGAGCAGCAGGCACGAACGACCGCCTGCGGCCCCATCGCGAGCGGGATGGATGAGACCATCGCCTGCACCAATCGGCCTCCCGTCAAGCGAGAGTGCCGCACGCTTTGACCGAACCCCGAATCCGGCTGCCACATCCGCTCATCCTGTTGCTTGGCTGCCTGGTCGCGGCGGCCCTGCTCAGCCACTTCCTGCCCGCAGGCCGCTACGACCGGAAGGACGACCCGGCCACCGGCCGCAGCGTGGTCGTTCCCGGCACCTTCCACAACGTGCCCCCGGCGCCGGTCGGGATGTTCCAGGCGGTCGTGGCAGTGCCCAAGGGGCTGGTGGACGCCGCGTCGGTCGTCTTCCTCGTGTTTCTGGTGGGCGGGGCTTTCGCCGTGGTGGAGCAGACCGGCGCGCTCGGAGACGCCGTCGCCTGGCTCGCGAAGCGATTAGGCCGGCGGGAGACGCTTGTCATCCCGATCAGCGTCCTCGCTTTCGCGCTGGGGGGGATCACCGAGAACATGCAGGAGGAGATCATCGCGTTCGTCCCGATTCTCCTCCTGCTAACCCGCCGGCTCGGCTTCGACCCGCTGACCGCGGCGGCGATGAGTCTGGGCGGGGCCGCGATCGGGTCCGCCTTCAGCCCGATCAATCCGTTCCAGGTCGGCATCGGCCAGAAGCTCGCCCAACTCCCCCTGTACTCGGGAGCCTCGTTCCGCACGGCGTTCCTGGTGGGGGCGCTGGGCATCTGGATCTGGGGGACCATCCGCTACGCCCGACGCATCCAGGTCGCTCCCGACGTCGCGGCGCCGGTCGACCCCGAGGTTCGGAAAGGAGCGCGCTCCGGAGTCGTGCTGGCGCTGGTGCTGGCCGCGTTCGCGCTTCTCATCCTCGGCGTGCTGCGGCTCGGGTGGGGTTTCGACGAGCTCTCGGCCTTGTTCTTCGCGATGGGGCTCGCCGCGGGACTGGTGGCAGGCCTGGGGTGGTCGGGGACCGCAGATGCCTTCGTGACGGGATTCCGCTCCATGGCCGGCGCGGCGATGCTGGTCGGCTTCGCCCGGTCAATCTACGTGGCGCTGGACGAGGGCCGGATCCTCGACACGATCGTGCACGGGCTCTTCACCCCGCTCGCCCACCTGCCGGTCGCCGCGTCGGCCGTCGGGATGCTCGTAGCCCACACCCTCATTCATGTTCCCGTCCCGAGCGTGAGCGGGCAGGCGGTTCTCACGATCCCCATCCTGGTGCCGCTCTCGGATCTGCTGGGACTGTCGCGGCAGGTAACGGTGCTGGCCTACCAGTACGGTGCCGGGCTATGCGACATCATCACGCCGACGAACGGCGCGATGATGGCCATCCTCGCCGCCGCCGGCGTTCCGTTCAACAAGTGGCTCCGCTTCGTGCTGCCGTTGTGGGGCGCGCTGCTGGGGCTCGGCGTCGTAGCGATCGTCGCGGGAATCGCGCTCGGCCTCAGGTAGCCGGCCGGACCAACTCCTCGAGCACCCGGGTGTCCGCTAGGCCGACGTGTCGCCGGACCTCCCGGCCGCTCTGGAATCCGATCAGGGTCGGGATGCCCCGGATACCCAGCCGCTTGGAGGTGGCCGGGTTCGCGTCGGTATCCAGCTTGAGCACCAGCACGCGCCCGGTTTCCCCGCGGGCGAACTCGTCGAGCGTGGGCGCCATCATGCGACACGGCCCGCACCAGTCCGCGTAGCAGTCCAGGACCACGGGAACGCTGGCGCCCTCGATCACCCGGTCGAAATCGGAGTCCGTCACTTTAACGGGTCGGTCCAGCCGGATCGGCTTCCCGCAATCGGCGCATTTCGGTCCAGCGGCCAAGCGCTCCAGGTCTACCCGGTTCAACGTGGCACAGAAAGGACAGCGGACGGTGACGGGGCGGCCCGCATCGGAGGTCGAAGTCATGCCTCAGTATAGCCTTGGGAGTCGGCGGCCTGACAGTGAATCCCCCTCCCGACGAGGGGAGCGACCATAACTGAACCCGCGGTAAGGGTTTGGGGTTCTATCATCGGGGGATCCGGGCGGCTTCGGGCCCCCGGCAACCGGGGTGGCACCGGGGTTGCGTTCCCTGGTTGTGAAGCTTGGTGGAGCATGGGAGCCATGGACGATCTCAAGATCCGCGAAATGGAGCAGGACGAGGACTTCGCCGTCTGGTTCTCCGAGCTTGCCGCCGAGACCGAGGAGGCGGCCGGCTGGGGGAACCCGGTCAGCGACCGGTATCTGGTGCTGAGCAATGAGATCGGCGACTGGATCGGGGGCCTCCGGTTTTCCCTGCGGGGCGGGGTCGCCAACCTCCTGGAGGTGGCGGTGGTTCCGTCCGAGCGACACAAGGGTCATGCGCACCGGCTGCTTGCGGCCTTCGAGGAGCACGCCAACGAGGCGAACGCGCATCTCGCAGAATTCTGGACGGACGACCTCGGGTCGGAGGGCCTGCTCGCAGCGCTGGGGTGGCAGGTGGTGTTGCGGCGCCGCGGCTACATCGGCGGTCGGACATGGGTGCTGATGGAGAAGGAGCTGACCGCCGACCTGCCCTGAGCCCCCCGATTGGCACGATCCCGGCCAGCCACATATTTTTCGTGGCTGGCCGTCGTCTTTCCGGTTGCGGGGTCTGTTCGGGCGGGCCCGCTTTTCTCCTCTCCATAATCCTGGGCGAAAACGAACTCATGGGACTCACGGATTCCGCGCGCGAGCTGTTCTCCAAACTCGAGGTGCTGCACGACCTCGAGGGGAAGGTTCGCGAGCTGATGGAAAGCCACGAGCGGAAGCGCGATCTCTGGTATCCGTCCGAGCTCATCGGGCCGCAGGCAGGGACCTCCCCGGACACCCACTACGCCCAGCTCCGGGACCGTGCGGCCGGCATTCCCGACTCGGCCCGGGCGGCGCTGGCGCTCAACCTGCTCACCGAGGAAGGACTGCCCCACTTCCACCGCCTGCTGGCCGTGTACCTGGGGGACGACAGCTTCTGGCGGCTGTGGAACAACCTCTGGACCGCCGAGGAGGATCGGCACGGTCAGGTGCTCCACGACTATACCCGCGAGGCGCGGCTCCTGCAGCAGCGGACTCTCGAGGAGATGCAGTTCGAGTACCTCAAGGCCGGCTTCCATCCGGAATGGGACCGGGACCCCTATCGCGTATTCGCGTATACCACGGTCCAGGAGCGGGCCACCCAGCATTCGCACGCGGAGACCGGCAAGGTGGTCGGCGAGTACGAGCCTATCCTCGGGGAAATCCTCAGCAACGTCGCGAAGGAAGAGGCACGCCATTACACCTTCTATCGGACGATCTTCGAGGAGATCCTCAAACGCGACCCCGACCAGGCGCTCCACTCCGCATCCTTCATCCTGCCCAGCATCGACATGCCCGGCCACACGATGCCGGGATTCCGGGACCTGGCCGATGTGATCCGCCGTGCCGGGATCTACGGGCCGCGGGACTACCTGCGGATCGTGCAGGAGCAGATCCGCTACTGGAAGATCGACAGCCTGGACGGACTGTCGGAGTTGGGACGGAAGGCGCAGGAGAAGATCATGAGTATCCCCGAGCGACTGCGACGCGTCAGCGAGATCATGGAGACTCGCAGCCGGGCCAAGACGTTCAGCTTCGAGGTCGTGTTCAACCGCGAATTCGCGATGGAATGACCCGCCGGCCCGCCCAGGCCGTGCTGCTCGTCGCCGCCGGGCTCGCGGCATGCTCCGGCTCGGCCTCATCCCACTCCAAGGCCCCCTCCGCCGCGTCGGCGCTCGACAGCCTTCCCCCCAACCGGCGCGACGCCGCCCTCCTCGGCCAGGAAGTCTTCAGCCTGGTAGACCAGGCCGCGGACTATCAGGGCTCGCACATGGGGCACCCTCCGGCGACGCTCCGCCAAATGGGCGTGGAGAGCCTTGCTCCGGTCTTTGTCCGCCGTATCCGCGTCGTCAGCGACTCGGCGGTCGTGACCGTCGCCTTCCGCAAGCCGCGTGGCCGCACCGTCGAGTCCTGCGAGGGCAACGCGGAGATCCTCGAGCAAGCGACCCTCCGTGGCGGGACGTTCGACATCCTCTGCACGACGCCTTCCGGCGCCATCAGCAAGTACAAGGTCCCCGCTCCGTGATCGCCGCCCTGCTGGACTCCGTGACGCGCGGGCTCGTCGTTGCGGTATTCGCCTACGCCGTCGTGGTGGCCGCCACCCATTGGGCGGTCCGCTCCCGCCGCCTCAACCCGTTCGGCGGCTGGGCGCGATTCGTCCGGCGCATCAGCGAACCGGTCCTGCGCCCCCTCGAGCGGCGGATCCTGCGCGCGGGCGGCAGTCCCTCGGACGCGCCACTGTGGCTCCTCGGCATCGCCCTGGTAGGCGGGCTCGTGGTCATCAGCCTGATGCGCTGGGCGATCGGCTTCACCTACGAGCTGGGGGCCCTGGCGCAGGCGGGGCCGAGGGACTGGCTCATCGCGGCGGTCTCGTGGGTATTCCGGATCCTGATGATCGCGCTGCTGGTGCGGGTGATCGGCTCGTGGTTCAGTGTCTCGCCCTATGCCAAGTGGATGCGGCCCTTCATCATGCTCACCGAGTGGCTGCTCGAGCCGCTGCGCCGGCTGCTCCCACCCTTCGGCCCGCTGGACCTGAGCCCGATGGTAGCTTACCTGCTGCTCTGGATCGCGCAGCAGGCAGTGGTGCGGGCGCTCCTCTGAGCCCGATCGAGCCGGCGCCCGGAGGGGTCCGGCTGCGGGTGCGGGTGCAGCCGAGAGCCTCGCGGAGCGAGGTGGTCGGCCTTCACGGAGACGAGATCCGCCTGCGCGTCGCTGCTCCCCCCGTGGACGGGGCCGCGAACGAGGCGGTAGTGCGGCTCCTGGCCGAGCGGCTGGGCGTGCCGCGATCGGCGATCGAGGTGGCGGCGGGGGTGGCGGCGCGGCACAAGGTCGTGCTCGTGGCGGGCGTCACCAGGGGCGAGGCGGCGCAGCGGCTCGGCCTCGGGCCGGCGGACGCCGGGCCTTGATGGGACCCGGCACCGCGTTACCTTTCGCGGGAAGACAATCGAAGCCTCGTGGCGATTTGCGGCAGCTTGCGGCCACGTTAAACAACCGCTAAAACGCCTTGACCCGGGGTCGTTTTGGCGCCCGGGTCTTGTCGCATTTGGGAGAACCTCGTGAGCGAATCGTCCCGACAACCCCGCACCGGTCCGGCCGACCACCGCGCGCGCGACGCGCGGCTGGCGCGGCTGGCGCCGCTCCTCAGAGAGCGGATCCTGGTGCTGGACGGCGCCATGGGGACGATGATCCAGGCGCACCGCCTCGCCGAGGCGGACTACCGCGGCAAACGGTTCGCGGACTGGCCCCGGGACCTCAAGGGCAACAACGACCTCCTCTCGCTCACGCAGCCGGCGATCGTCCGGGACATCCACCGCGCCTACCTCGAGTCCGGCGCCGACGTGATCGAGACCAACACGTTCAACTCGACCGCGGTCTCCATGGCCGACTACGGCATGGAGGCGCTGGCCTACGAGCTGAACCTGGCCGGGGCGC
>Ga0187825_10000012_pt1 | contig 24445 bp, 16 predicted proteins | sample NC_wetland_sal_i_11_FD_132421 | JGI IMG/M metagenome (GOLD analysis project Ga0187825, IMG submission 132421) | Wetland sediment microbial communities from Neuse River Estuary, North Carolina, USA - SourceSoil_5 | ecosystem: Environmental > Aquatic > Freshwater > Wetlands > Sediment | place... | reverse complement strand
GCCTTTCAGTTTTTGCAGGATCTCCGCCATGCATTCCTCTAGTGAGGAACATTGTCTGGTTGTATAGATTATGATACTTATGGAACGACGGCAACAGAATAACGGCGCGGCACCCTGTCCTTGCGGGGAGTAACAATTGGGGAACACTGTTCTACTCGGTTCGCTGCTCGCGGTCATGTCCGGGATGATGAACGGGAGCTTCACCCTGCCCATGCGCTTTTTGGGGCGCTGGGAATGGGAGAACGTGTGGAGCCTCTTCATCGTATTTTCGTGCTTGCTCTTGCCGGCGCTGATCCTGCTGGCTGTCGCGCCACAGAGCTGGGCAATCCTTGCCCACGCACCGGGGCATGCCACGTGGATCGCTGTAGGTACGGGATTTGCCTGGGGCTTCGGCGCTATCCTGTTCGGCCAGAGCGTCAGCGCGATCGGTATTTCCCTCGCCAACACCCTGGTGCTCGCGATCAGTTCCGCCTTGGGCTCGTTCGTGCCTATGGTGTTGTTGGGGCAAACTCTGTCTTCACCTGCCGGAAAAAAGATCGTGGCCGGCGTGGCGGTTGAACTTGTCGGGATCGCCTTCTGTGGATTGGCAGGGCGGCGCCGTGAGCAGACAATTGGTATCGCAGGGGAACGCGGCGATTTGGTGGGGCACGCCCGTCCCCTGGGCGTGGCGCTGCTTTTGGCCACCGGCTCGGGCGTGCTTTCCGCCGTATTCAATATCGGCTTCGCGCTGGCCAAACCCATCACCGAATATGGGCGGGCGGCTGGTCTCAGCGAGTTTTCCGCCACCAATCTGATCTGGTGGCTGATGCTGGCAGCTGGATCCATCGCCAATCTTATCTTTTGCGGCTATCTGCTCCTTAAGAATCGCAGCCTGGCAAAGTTTACCCAACCAGGATCGGCGCGCTTATATTCGCTGGCCGCGATCATGGGCGTGCTTTGGGGTGGAAGCATCTTCGTGTACGGCGCAGCAGCATCGCGGCTCGGGCCGCTCGGCCCCTCCATCGGCTGGCCGCTCAGCCTGGCAACCGGGCTTCTTCTGGCCAACGCCATCGGCATTGGCCTGGGTGAATGGCGGCGGGTATCGCGCGGCACGAACAATCTGATGTATACCGGCATTGTCGTCCTGCTGGCGGCCATCGTGGTGTTGAGCCGAGCGAGTTATTGAGGGGAGCCTGAACATGCCCGAGACGGGGCGGGTCGCGGCGAAAAAGAAAAAGAACACGGCGCAGCCCCACCCCAGCCACCGGCAGTGGGGGTTCGCCCCACTGGATAAGAGCAGTTTCACCCCCATGTACTTTCAGATACAGGCCCAGCTGGTGAAAATGATCCAGAGCGGGCAATTGCGGCCCGGTGATCCGCTGCCCAGCGAAGACGAACTCAGCCGCGCCTGCGCGGTCAGTCGCATGACGGCACGGCACGCCTTGCAGTCTCTCAAGAACCAGGGCCTGGCGTCGCGCCACAAGGGGCGGGGCACCTTCGTCAGCGTGCCCCAGGTCGAGAAGGACATCATGCACCTGGCCGGATTCACGGCTGAGATGCGGGCTTCGGGTCTGGAGCCCTCCTCCCGCGTGCTGGTGGCGGAAACCATCCCGGCCACCGATGAAGTGGCCTCCCGCCTTCACATTGAGATCGGCTCGCCGGTGTTCCATTTGCGCCGCCTAAGGTGTGCGGACGGCATACCGGTGGCGGTGGAGGAAGTGTGGCTCCCCCGCGAGCAGTTTCCCGGTCTTGACAAGATCGACTTCGCGTCCGCCTCCCTCTATCAAACGCTGCGTGAACGCTACGGCATTCGCGTCAGTCGGGCGGATGAAATCCTGGAAGCCCGCACCCCCACACGCCTGCAAGCAGAACTGCTGGAAATTCCGCGGCACGCGAGCTTGTTGGCAATCACGCGCACCTTGTGGAGCGGAGACGGAAAACCGGTCGAGGCCGCCCAATCCGTCTATCGCGGAGACCGCTACCGGGCGGTGCTGGCGATTCCTGCCACCGCAGTCGAGTGAGGCTCTCACTTAGAGGCCCAATAAAAATCCCTTTCAAGCGCTTGACAGTCTGTATAGACAGGAATACATTTCTTGCCCAATGCGCCCCCAGACGAGGGGTTGGGCGCCCGCATGCGTGCTGCCGCACAGCAACGGGCCGTCCACCTCCGACACACGCGCTGGGGAAAGAGGGAGGCGAGCAAATGACACGCAGGTACATCATAGGTGGCATCGCCGCCATTCTGGCGATCGTGCTGGGGGCGTCCGTCCTCGTAGCCCAGGTGGCAAGCACGGGCGGCGTGCTGGGCACGGTAATGGATAGCAGCGGCGCGGTGATTCCAGGCGCTACCGTCACCCTGACTAACATAGAAACCGGCATCACCAGTAACGCCACGAGCGACGAAACCGGGAGCTACAGGTTTCCCCTGGTGCCCGTGGGGCGCTACCAGTTGGCGGTGGAGAAGCCGGGCTTCAAGAAATTCCTGCAAAGCAGCTTCGTGGTCAATGCCGCGCAAAACGTGCGTCTGGACGCGACCATGTCGGTCGGCACGGTGAGCGAGGAGGTGACCACCACGGCGGCCCCGCCCGCGGTGGATACGGTCACCGCGAACCAAGGCAACACGGTAAGCGGGCAGCAGGCCACTACCCTGCCCCTCACCAATCGGGTCTTTACCCAGTTGGTCATGCTGGAACCCGGCGTCGCCGCGCCCCTCGACCAGAGTCCCGGGTTTGGGTCCAACTCCGCCGTAGTCTTCAACATGAATGGCGTCCGCTCGGATGAGAACAACCTCACGGTGGATGGACTGCGCAATCTCGACACCTTTGGCGGCAACGCCTTCATCGCACCCAACCTGTTCGCCATTTCGGAGTTTCGGGTCGAGAACAATTCCTATTCGGCGGCCACCGGGCGCAATGCCGGAGGGCAGGTCAACCTGGTGACGCGCTCGGGCACCAACGCCTTTCACGGCAACGTGTTCGAATTCTTCCGCAACGACGCTTTGAACGCCAAGGACTACTTCGCTACCTCGGTACCGGAGAACCGCTACAACGACTTCGGCTATGACTTCGGCGGACCGATCAAGAAGGACCGTATCTTTTTTTTCTGGTCGCAGGAGTGGCGGCGCATCATCCAGAGTGCGGGCACGCAGTTGGCTCTGGTGCCCACGGCGGCGGAACGCGCGGGCGACTTCAGCGCTCTGCTGCAGGGCTCCAGCCCGGTGGTGTTGACCAACCCCGCCACGGGACAACCTTACCCCGGCAACATCATTCCCGCGTCACAGATTGACCCTAACGCCTCGCCGCTGTTGCAGACCTATTTCCCCATGCCTTTGCCCGGCTTCCAACAGGGCGTCTTTAATTTCGTGTCTTCCGCCCCCGACTTCACCCGCTGGCGCGAGGAGTCCATCCGCGTGGATGGAAAAATCACGAATGAGCTGAGCGCATATGTGCGGGTCACGCAGGACAGCGCCACGCTGGAGAATCCCTACGGCCTATTTCACGAGAATTCCCTGCCCTACGTCGGAGGCTCAACCCAGAACTACCCGATTTACAGCGGCATCGTCCACTTCAACTACACGCCCCGGCCGTCCTTCATCACAGAATTCACCTGGGGCATCTACCGCGACAACGACAACTTCCTGCAGAACGGACCATTGTCCAGCCGCGCGCGGGCTCCCGGGCTGAACATCCCGCAGATCTTCCCCCTGGATGAACTCGACCGCATCCCCAGCCTGAACATAACCGGGTATGCAGGCATCATCGAGGAGTGGTTCTTCCACAACTACTCCTACAGCATGCCTTTCGACGTGGCCAGCACCTGGCTTCACGGCCGCCACATGCTGCGCTTCGGGCTTGATTGGACGCGGGAGGGCAAGAGCGAACTGGCTAACCCCTCCAACAACAACACCAACGGCACCTTCAGCTTTACCGGGCAGTACACCGGCAACGCCTTGGCGGACTTTCTGACCGGCCGCGCCAACGACTACACCGAGACCGCGCTCGATCCCTTCTTCAACTACCGCTGGTACAATGCCGAGCCTTACGTGGAAGACCAGATCAAACTGCGCCCCAACCTCACCCTGACTGCCGGAGTGCGCTACACCTACTACCAGCCCGAACGCGAGACCTCAAACCACTTCGTGAGCTTCAGCCAGCACCTGTGGAATCCTGCGCAGGCTCCGGTGGTCAATTCCGACGGCACCCTGGTGCCGGGCACGGGTAATCCCCTGAACGGCATCCTGATCGCGGGGCAGAATTCTCCTTACGGTCCGGCGCTGTTTCCCTCCCATGCCAATGCCTTTGCGCCCCGCTTCGGAGTAGCCTGGGACCCGACCAATAGCGGAAAGATGTCGGTGCGGGCAGGCTACGGCACCTTCTACGATCGCTGGGGATCGTTCTCACAGTTTGGGGCCTATAACCCGCCTATCAATCAGACGGTCAACATCTTCAATACCTTGCTGAGCAACCCCTCAGGGGCGACGGGTTCATTCTCGCCTCTGTTCCCACCGACTCTGAGCGGGGTGATGCCGCCCTGGAAATACCCCACCGTGCACAAGTGGTCGGTGAGCGTGGAGCGCGAGGTCGCTCCCGACACTTCGGCTTCGATCGCTTACGTGGGAACTCACGGTTCGCACCTGCTGGGGCCGGTGGACATCAACCAGCCCTACCCAACGCTGGCCGTGGCCCAGGGCAACATCTCCCCCGACGCGGTCCGACCCGATCCCGGCTTCTCAAGCATCACCATGTACGGCACGATGTTCGACTCCAGCTACAACGCCCTGCAGGCCACGGTCCAGCACCGCCTGCGCCACGGGCTGCAGTTCCAGGCCTCCTACACGTGGTCGAAGACGCTGACCGATGCCTCCAGCGCCTGGTCCGCGCCGCCCGACTCCCACGACCTCAGGGCCGAGCGCGGCCTCGCCAGCTTTGATGTCCCGCAGGTACTGGTGCTGAGCTACGCCTACGACCTGCCCGTCTTCCAGCACAGCACAGGCGTGGCCAAGGCGGTCCTCGGCGGATGGCAGCTTAGCGGCATCACCACCATTCAATCGGGCTTCCCCTTCACTGTCACGATCCCTGTGGACCAGGCGGGCGTAGGCACCTTCAATCAGCGGGCTAACATAGTTGGCGACCCCAACGGCCCGAAAACGGTTACTCAGTGGTTCAACACCCAGGCCTTCACGACGCCCGCGCTCCTCACTTTTGGGAACTCCCGCAATGGGGCGGTGAGGGGCCCGGGAATCAACAACTGGGATTTCGCTCTGGGCAAGTACTTCGCCTGGGGAGAAGCCCGCAATGTGCGCCTGCGAGGGGAGTTCTTCAATTTGCCCAACCACCCATCTTTCAACTACCTTGACTCGACCGTGGGTGATGCGGCATTCGGACAGCTCACCAGTTCCTATGCGCCCCGGATCGTGCAGCTTTCACTGGTGCTGACATTTTGAGGGAGGCCTTCATTGCGCGGGAGTTGGGTCTGCTTCAGTGCCGTGCTGGTCATTTTATCGGCCAGCGTGCACGCCCAGACCGAGCCTGCGTGGGCGCCGCGCTACAATGCCGCCCTGGAGGACATCCGCGCCGGACAGGCCGATAAGGGGGTTCACGAACTGGAGGCTTTGGGCGCGGCGTTCCCCAAAGACGCCGAACTCCTGACCAGCATTGGAGCGGCGTTAGACATGGGCTCGCGTCACCGGCAGGCGGACGGCTGGTACGCCAAAGCTCTGGCAATTAATCCGGGGTATGAGCCCGCGCTCAACAACTTGGCGCTCAGTCTCGCCAGCCAGGGGCGGCTCGCAGAGGCGCTGCCGCTGCTGGAAAAGGTCACCCGGACGGATCCGCACAACGGGAGGGCAGCCTACAATCTGGCCGTCATCGCGCTCCGCTTAAAACGCTACCAGGAAGCGGCCAGCGAGTTCGAATCCGCACGCCATGCGCCCCAGGCGCCAGCGCCCGACCGGACCCTGGCCCTGGGTCAGGCCACGGCCCTCTTCAAGCTTGGGCGCTACGCGGAAGCTCGAGGCTTGCTCAGCTGCGAGGATGAGCCTTCCTGCTTGCTGCTTGGCTCCTCTGAGGCGCTGGGGGGCGACCTCCCCGTGGCGATCAGCACCTTCCAACAGGCCGTGGGGCTCGCGCCGCAATCTCCGGACCCTTACTTTCGTCTTGCCCTAGCTTTCCTGCAGGGGCAGCGTGAAAGTGATGCGGAGGCGACCCTGGAAACTGGGCTACGGGTGGTACCCCATTCGCCGTTGCTGCTCTACGGGCAAGCCCTGTTGTCCGTGCACCAAGGGGACTACGGACGGGCCGAGACCGCGGCCCAGGAAGCAGTGGAGCGCCGGCCCGCTTGGGGAGATGCGTGGGCTGTGCTCGCCGAACTTCGCGCCCGCAGGGGCAAACCCGATGCAGCCGACGAGGCCTTCCGTCGGGCGCTGCGACTGGACGGGAGCGCCGAGCACGCGGCGGACTACGGGGAGTTCCTCGTGCGTGCAGGCCGTCTGCCGGAAGCTCAGGAGGTCTTGGAGAAGGCCCTTACGGCGCATCCCGGCAGTGCGGCCCTGGACCGCGCCTTGGGGAAACTCTACCAATCCGAGGGCAGGCTCGACCGGTCGGAGGTACTCTTGCGCCGGGCCGTCCGTGAGGACCCGGGGGACGCCTCCGCCCACTACGCCCTGGCCATGGTCCTTCGCCGGTTGCACCGGGACGGAGAAGCCAAACAAGAGCTGGTTCGGTTCTCTGCCGCCAAGCAAAAGCAAGAGTTTGTTCGCGTGCTCGAGCGGACAGGGCCGTAGGCTGGACGACCATCTCGCTTGTTCCGCTGCGAAAGGAACCGACAGCTTCCAGCGCTGGAACCGTTCTTGCAAAAACGGCCAGCCAGCTGGCGCGGAAGATGACTCCGCTATCAGTACATAATAGTTCGGGTCAGGTGATGCGGCCAGGACGTGGTGTGGTAATGCGTCCACAGGCGCGCATCAATTTGCGGGATAATTACCTGCTGCTCCTTCGGCCTTAACTTATTGATCTCATCCGCCAGCAGGGCTGTCGCATAAAGGCAGTGGGCGCGGATTTCGATTTCCTGGCGGCTGTCACGTGGAATTAATTGGTAGGTATTGATGGCCTGCTCCAGCGCGGGCGAGTAACTGGTCATGCCCATCAACCGCAGCGCCACCGGCACAATGTAGTCGGCGAACGCGGTCATTTTCTGTGGATCTTCCAGCCGGAACGCTCCCGCGGCGCTCAATCCTGAATAGATTTGCCAGAAGCCGAGTTGCGCCAGCTTGTAGAACTTCACCTCGTGCCCATCGTAGAGACTTACGTCGTTGTAGCGCGGGAACTCCGCTACCAGGCGCTCTATAAGGCCCCTTCCCCGGTCATATAAGCGCGGCGGACAGGAGCGAACAAAATTGTAAAACCGCCCTCCATATTTCGACGCCAGCACTTCGCCAGCCTCCCGGAGGAGCGCCGCCTTCTCCTCGAGCATGGGAAGCTCCATATTGCCGGCAAATATTTTCTCCATGTCGCGGCGCGTGATCTTGGCCAAAAACCTGCCATCCAGAACGGGAATGCCATCGTCCAAGGCCCGTTTCAGGCAACCGAACAATGCCTCGGAATCCGAAAGGTGAGCGCCCGCATATTCGATCTGGAACTTCACGTGGGTTTTGAAGTCGGTGAACGCGGTATCAATGGTGTTGCCCACCATGACGAAATCCATGGCGACGTCGGGAGTTTTCTCCAGGCCATAAGGCACTGCCAGGTTCGGCATGGGCAGTTCTTCGTAAGCCATCCAGCCGGCGATCTCCACAATGTTGTCGTAATGTGTACGCACATCGCGGGAGTTCTCGACCACCGGCCGCAGACTCTCGGTGACCGGACTGCCCAGGGGCCGGGGCCAGTGAGCCGCATCGGCTGAGCCGGATGCCTTGGACTTGACGGTGTACACGGAGCTATTTCTCGCTGCTGCAACTATGGCAAACGAAGCGATTCCCTGCAACACGTGACGGCGGCTGAAAGTCATTGGCATTCCCTGCTGCGAGTAATTGCCTTTGCAGAATCAAAAAAGTGTGCGTAGTTTACTCTCGCCAGCAACTCCAGGCATCAACGAATTCTGACTAGCTTTGGCTTTCAAAGGGACGGTCTTCAGGCCGTCCGCAAGGCAGAAGAATCTAGCCGCCTTTAGCCGCTGAGAGAATCTCGACCAGTTTAATCAGAGTGTCCAAAGAAAGAGCACATCGAGAAGGCTCCTTGCCTCGTTGCGGATTTGCCGGGCTATACTGGTCCGCTCACAAAGATCCCCTCGGAGATGTTAATGCCCAATGACAACATGACCCGCCGCGCTGCACTCTCCCTGATTGGTTCCGCAGCCATTGCCGCTGGCATTCCCTTCCCGCTTCTTGCCAATGACACCAAAAGCGCCGCACTCCGCCAAATACTGGCGAAGTTCACCGATAAATCGCGCGCTTTGCTGCTTAACTTGATGCAGGACCCAGGGTACAGCGGCCAGATAACCGCGGCGAACACGGCCGCTCTCGCGCAAAATGAGAGCACGACTGTCGAGCAGTTGATGATCGAACTGATTCCGCTGGCCCGCAGTCGTTCCCAAGCTCCCATCTCTAACTTTTTTGTGGGGAGCGTTGTGCGGGGGGCGAGCGGGTGCCTCTACACCGGCGGCAACATCGAGATTCCCGGCCAGTGCCTCGGCTTTGCTGTGCATGCCGAACAGGCGGCGGTCTCCAATGCCTACACGCACGGCGAGAAGGCCGTCACCGCGCTCTCCATCGGCGGCGCGCCTTGTGGCCACTGCCGACAGTTCATCAACGAAGCTTCGCCTGACGGCGAAATTCTGATCGTGATTCCAGGCAAGCCTCCAATCAAGCTCTCCACTATCCTGCCGTCGGCATTCGGCCCAGCGGCATTAGGCATGAAGCACGGAGCCTTCCCGATCCGCGAGACGAATCTGACGCTGGCCTCTCCGGCCTCTGGTCCCATTGTCGCGGCGGCCCTGGAAGCCGCTCGCAAAGCCTATGCCCCCTACAGCACTTCCCCATCGGGGGTAGCGATCAGGACTGCTAACAACCGGATTTATCGCGGTTCCTACATCGAGAACGTAGCCTTCAACCCCAGTCTGTCTCCGCTACAAATTGCGCTGGCGCAGATGATCGCGGCCGGCCAGCAGTACTCCGCCATCGCGGGGGTCACGCTGGTCGAGGTGCACGGGGCAAAAATCAGTCAGAAAGCTGTGACAGAAACGGTCCTCGGCGCAATCGCCCCGGGGGTGAAGCTGCAGCATTTGTTCGCCCAGTCTGCCTAACTGGTCTTCCTCCTGGCTTTCACACTTGATGGTGATTCAATGGCCACATTGTTAGTCATAGCATTGAGCGTGGGTCTGTCCCAGCGACTAGGCCAGACCTCGAAGAAATTCCAGCGCAACACCTCGGCTCCATTCCCATCCAGCAGTATCACCGCAGAACCTTGCAACTGGATCTGTGCGCTGCGCCGCCACGGCAACCTGATTCCCTCGACCTGTTCCTCTACCCTGCCAGTCTTTGGCTAATCGGCGACCCTGTTATCTGACAACAAGGTGAGAACTCCAAGGCTGCAATCAGTTGCAGACGCAGCGCACATCCTTGCACCACAACTTGACAAATTGACGGTAAGTTATTGATTTACCAGATTCGGAAGCGGCACTCCGCGTGCCCCTTATTCATCTTTATGGCACTCGCCAAGAAGGGATGAAGAAGGGAGGACGCGATGACGCGAGCCGTAACCATCCTGGCAGTGCTACTGCTTTGTCAGCTGCTGGTGGCCCAGGGTCAACCAAGCTTGCCCCCCTACGCCGTCAAGAACGCCGCAGTGGAAAGCATCCCGGTTCAGCCCCCACCCGCTCCCGACCCGCTCCGCCTTAGCCAGGCACAGCTGGGACAGGCCGGCGCAGTGGCGCCCCACCGCTCCTGGCGTGGCTTTTGGGCGATGACCGCAGCGGCCACCGCGCTAACCGTCGCCGATATCGAACTGTCGCAGTCCTGCTTACAGCAAAGCACTTGCAGCGAGGCCAATCCCTTACTCCCCCGTTCCCGCGGTGCTGCTTACGCCATTCAGCTACCGCTATTGGGCGCAGGCACCTGGTTCAGCTATCACCTAAAGAAACACAACCGAAACCACTGGTGGGGCGCGCAAGTTGGTCTAATAGTAGGGCACGCGATCGGCACCGCCTCGGGCGTTCGAGTGGCTTTCTGAAAACGCAACCCCGATCGGCTTCTCGCGCCAGCAACAATTTACGTTGACGGCAGGCGTCTAACTGGCTACTATTCGTTTCAAACTCACAACAAATCTGCTAGCCAGGAGATGACATGCGGAGGAGTCTGGCAACGCAAGCCCTGAGCGTGATGCTGATTGTGCTGCTTACCGGGACTGTGTTGTTCGCCGATGCTGGCGCATTGATGCATTCCAGCGGCGGCGTAAACGTGGACGGCAAGTCCGCACCCTCTTCGCTGGCGCTGTTCGCAGGCGACAAGGTTTCGACTGCGGCGCACGGGGTCGCGACGATCACCGCCGCGGGTTCGATTCTGACTCTTTCCCCTGGTACGTCTTTGACCTATGGGACGAATACGGTGCAGATGGAATGCGGACGGCTGGCGGTGACCAGCTTGCAGCCCGGGTTCACCGCCAAGGTAAGCAATTTGCTGGTGTCTCCCGCCTCCGAAGATACAACCTATTCCATCTCGCATGGCAGCGGAAAGCTGATGATCGAGGTCCGGGCAGGTTCGGCCCTGGTGGACGATGGCCAGCAGAAGATGACCCTGGTTGCGGGCAAGGAGATGAGCCTCCCAAGTCCGGAAAGTTGCGCAGATCCGGTCGATGCCAAGCAAGAGCCACCCGCACGCGGGTTCCACATGTCAAAACGTAACATCGGTCTTTTGGCTGGTGCCGGAGCTGGCGCTCTCGCAGCGGGTGTGGTGATCGCCGAGCATGGCAACAAGCACTGCATCAGCCCGGACGGTTCGCCGGCCTGCAAGTGCTCCAACACGAACCCGAACAAGTGCCAGTAACCGCAGCGTAATCATCCGTGGCTGAACCCCGGATGGACGGTGCTGCACTGCAGCTAGTATTTACTGTGCTGGCCATCATCTTTTCCCTTGCGCGATCTCCAAAATCGGCCCGCCGCACACCTAATGTAACGGAGCTCTCTCCTATTTCTTTTCCGTCCCCTATCAGTGGCCAGTCAATGAAAAAGGTGGAGGCCTCCCTCTCGGCAGTGACCCGCAGATCCTACTACCTACTGATGGAGGTGGCACTCGCTCAAGGATGGGACAAGCAGCGGACGCAGTGGTGTTCGAAAGCGCTCTTGCCGAAGAGCCTGGCTATTATCACACTTTCCGATTCGTCGGGTATCGGGACGCCGACCCCTCCAACACCTCCAATCTGGTCTGGGGGCGTTTGACCTTGCTGTGCCTCTGAGCCTAAGATACCGGCCCAATGTCGAGTGCGGAACGGATGGAACACGCCGCAGCGCGGAGCCGCATCGTCCCCTTATCCACGGGCGGCGTTATAGGAGAATCCGTGGCACCATTAATGGCGTCGAGAACAACCCAGGAGTGATTCCGATGGCTTTCTGTACAAATTGCGGTGCGGTGTTGGTTCAACAGTCACAGTTTTGCGCGAGCTGCGGCAAGCCGGTTGGGGCGGCAGCGACTCAGGCGTCCAGCGGGGCAGCAGCCGGCTCGGGCAGCAGTGCACCGGTCGTGGCCAGACCGGTTCCCCCTGCCAATTCGGGTACACCGCAGAACCGCATCACCGGCACCACCATGCCGGTGCTGGAATTTGTTCTCCAGCCTAACGATGCCATCATCTCCGAAGCCGGTGAGCTTTCTTGGATGGGTAGCTCCATTCAGCTGACCACGCACACGCAATTTGCCGGCGGCGGAGGATTGTTCGGCGTATTGAAGCGTGTGGCCGGCGGGGGCTCCATCTTCATGACCGAGTACCGAGCGGTGGGTGCCGCCGGGGAACTCGCCTTCGCCACCAAGCTCCCCGGACATATCGTACCCGTCGAGGTGTCTCCGGGATGTGAATACCTGATTCATCGTCACGGCTTTCTCTGCGCCACCTCGCAGGTGCAAATATCGGTAGGATTCCAACAATCGCTGGGTGCAGGCGTCTTCGGCGGCGATGGTTTTCTCCTGCAAAAACTCAGCGGACAAGGAACGGCGTGGCTGGAACTCTCGGGGGATGGTCACGCGCGATCTTCAGCCGGGGGAAACCCTGCGCGTTCATCCCGGCCATGTCGGAGCGTTTCAGGCGACGGTCTCGTTCCAGATCACGACGGTTCCGGGCATCAAGAATATGATCTTCGGCGGGGATGGAATCTTTCTCGCCGCTCTCACCGGCCCGGGAAGAGTTTGGCTGCAGACTTTGCCCGTAGCCAAACTGGCTCACGCCATCGAGAAATATATGCGTCGCGAAAACACCAGGCAGACGGCCGAGGCCGGCGCGGTGGGAGGCATTGTCGGCTCCATCCTGGAGGGCATGCGCTAGGCAGGGCATCGCCCTTCCCGGCACCCGCCACCACGCAACACGGTAGTCTGCCTCCGACGAAGGGAGCTCACGCCGCCAAGCGATCTCGCGGAACGCTATTCAACGTTCTCGGCTTGCTGCCTATAGGACCCAAATTTCTTCGCTATTGGCTTAAGCGTTGGGTAGAACTGCACAAATGTGTGCTCAACCGCGGCATGCTGTTCATGGCAGGAAAAGCAGGCTTGCCTGGGATTGGCCGATCCAGTTCTATTGCTAGCGAAACTGTAGTAGGCCCATTTCTCGGAGAGAGCAGAATCCTTGACCTCGATACCCCAGACCCACAAAAGCAGCCTGTGATGGAACCTCGGCTTTGCGCCATCCGTTCTTCCATAACGAATAGGGTTTTGTCTGGCCAGTGCCCCGTCTGCACAAACTCGCGGTTTGCCCACTGCGGAACAAAGACATTGCGAAGATGTCAGGGGTGCCGCCGCAGGGCTGTAGTTCATGCCGAAACCTGACGGCAGAAAGACCCAGTCTCGGTAATTGTCAGGTCGCACCAGCTCGCCGCCCTTCCTGTATTGCGGCCGGTCGTTGTCAGGGTAAGGGGAGGCAAATACTAGCGCCGGTAGCAGAATGCATGAGAGTGCCAGCGTGAATTTCTTCATCCGCATCTCTCCTGTCAGCTGTGATTGTCTGTTCTTTCAAGCGCTACACGCATTGGTCAGCGGCAAGGCCGCGGTCTCATTCAGCACGAAGCGCTTGAACCGTGTCCACCCGCGCAGCGCGGGCGGCCGGCACCAGCGACGCCGAGACCGCGCACATCACAATCACCGCTGCCGCCGCGATCAACGGAATCGGCCCGGGAAGCTGGAGCTCCGGAACGTAATTGCCGGCCAGGCGTGACAATCCCCACCCCACCAGACCGCCTGCCGCAATGCCAATGGCAGCGATTGTCGCCCCGTCGCTCAGCACGCCGGCGAGAATCCGGCGGGGCTGCGCACCCAGTGCGAGCCGAATTGCAAACTCGCGCGTGCGCCAACTTACGGAAAAAGCCAGTACGCCGGCGACTCCAACCACGGAAATTGCCAAAGCGAGGGCGGCAAACCCACCGAACACGATGGCATTCACGCGATTATTTGCCAGAACTTCGGTGCGCACATCCTCCAGCGTGCTGGCGTGCTCGACGGGCTGAGTGGCAGCCGCCGCCCGAACCGTGCGGGTTATCGCCGGGACGAGCGCATAAGCATTATCCTTCTTCGCGCGCACCAGAAGACAGGCGCCGAAAATCGGTCCCTGCGCGAACGGCTGATAGATCGTCAGGTTGCGTTGGGGTATGACGTTGGCATCGTCGACGTCGGCCAGGACACCCACGATGCGGCGAGGCGCAGGGCTGATGTCGGCGTACTTGATCAGGGGATCAGTCCACATGATGTGCCGGTTGAGGGCGTCTTGCCCGGGGAACAACTGGTCCGCAATGCTCTTGCTGATGATCACCACAGGTTCGGCTTCCTTCCGATCGGCCTCTGTGAAGTCACGCCCCTCAAGGAGCGGAATCCCTAGAGTCGCGAAGTAGCCCGGGGAAACAAAGCGGAACCGGGCTCGCAGATCGTCGCTGCTCTCCTTCTTTCTACCCTCCACCGCGAATTGCAGAGTAAAGCGCAGGAAACCACTATCGCGCCAGGGGGCCCACATGCCCGTTGCGGCGCTTACCACACCCGGCAGCTCACTCACGCTGCGCTGGGCTTCCTGGTAGAACAGGGCGACCTGCTGCGGTGTGCGACCGTCGGAAATCAATGGAAGGTTTGCAATCAGAACGTGTTCAGTTTCAAAGCCGGGCTGTGCTTTTTGCAGCGAGAGCAGCGTCCTCAGCAGCACGCCTGCGCTCGCCAGCAAGAGAAATGACGCGGCGATCTGGGTAATGGTGAAAACGCGAATCCGACGGCGGCTGCTCGCGGTGACACGCCCGGTACCGCCAATCAGCCCCTGTTCGCGCGAGCTATCGGCGGTAGGCAGCCGGGGAACAAAGGCAAGAAAGAACGCCGCTGCCAAGGCCAGCGCCAGGCCCATCCCAAGCAGGCTGAAATCGACGGTCAGATCGGCCGCCCTCACCGAGAACCGCAGCGCGTATCGCGCGAGCACATTGACCATCGGAATGGCCACCAGCACGCCCGCCAACCCTCCGCTGCCGCACAGGACCAGGGCTTCTGCCAACAGCGAGCGTCGGATGACGGCAGAGCTTGCTCCCAGCGCGGCCCGGACCGCCAGTTCCGACTCACGGCGAACCGTCCGGGAAAGAATCAGGTTCGCGACGTTCGAGCAGGCAATCACGAATAGCAGGCCTGCGGCGCCAAACAACAGCCACAGTACGGTGCTGGCGCGCTCGTTGATCTGCTCCCGCAGCCGCCTGGCGTCAATCTGGAAGTGATACTGGGGCTTGTAAGTCTCAGGATGCGCTGCCGCCATTGCCGCGTACACCGTGCGAAGCTCCGCGCGGGCGGAGTTAAGGCTGGCTCCAGGGGCCAGCCGGCCGAACACATCCGTCATGCGGTGCTCGCGGCTCTGCACCATAGTCGCCGACAGGTGGTGTGGGCTGGTGACGACGTTGGCGATTAGCTCCGTGTCTGCCGGATACGGAATGGAGGGCTCCAGAACCCCGACGATGGTTGCGGAGCGGACTTGCATCATGCTCCCCAGCCGGATCACCTTCCCTATCACATTGCGATCACCATGCAGCCCTGTGGCCCAGAATTTGTGCGTGAGCACTACCGCGCCGTCGGCCTTGGGACCATCGTCTCGTGCGTCCAGCAGCCGGCCCAACACTGGCTTCAGTCCCATCACCTCAAAATAGTTGCCGTCTACTACGCCGGCATGCATTTCACGGGTCTCGCCAAGTCCCTGGACCGTGAAGTCGACGGTCGAGAAGGTGCAGAGTTTGCTGATGGTCTTCAAGTGGGCGCCTATGTCAGCGATCTCAGGAATGGAGAACGTGGCATTGTCCACTTGCAGGCCCGGCGCGCTCTGCTGGATATAAATCAGGCGCTCTTCATCGCGATTCACCAGCGGACGCAGCAGCACACTCCGCACGACGCTGAAGATGGCCGCGTTCGCTCCAATGCCCAGCGCCAGTGTAAGCGCCACCGTCGCCCACAGCGCGGGGGTCCGCCTCAGCGAACGCAAGGCAACTCTTAAGTCGCTCAACAGCGCAACCGCATTCCCCACCAGGTAAGTAGTTCCTGCTGGGCTGGGTTCTAACTCCTCGATGGTGTGAGGCCTCATTTGTCTCCTCCCATAGTTTCACCACCGGTCCGTGAGGCGACGGACTCCTCCGTAGCAGACCCCTAAGCCGGCGTTCAGGCATAGCAGGGTGCGGAAAACTGGTCCAAACGGCCGCCGAAGAATTGGCCCATCGACGATCTACGTACGCAAGCTGCTTGCCACCACTAACCCATTGATAAACCGCTGGAAATTGGGCTCTTAGGAGCTATATCAGGCGTTGTATCGCTGGCGGCAGTGTCCGATTGCGGAACTGCCATGCCCAGAAGCGAACACTGCGGCCGCCAACTCGCTGCCATGGCGGTGCCCCTTAATTTGTTGGAGAACTGGCTTGAAACCAGCAAGGCTGCCATCGCGCCTTACCAGGGCGGATTTCTGCTGCACTACCTCTCAGTAGCCCACTAGACCAGTAAAAGTTCTATTTTGGAGTCACCCTGACAAAATTCGAGTAGGCGGATGGACCGTTTGCATTAACTGCTCGTACGCGGTAGGTTACCTCTTGGCCGCTCCTAACATTTTGGCCGCTCCTAACATTGGGGTCCATAAAGTTCACTGCGGTTCCTGGCAATGTTGCAATTCGGGTCCAATTACTGTCTTTTCCATTCTGATGATCGATTCGGCGTTCCACAACAATTGATTTTGTGTCTCCGCCATGAACTGCCCAGCTCAACTTGACGGAATCAACAGCTAGATTTGCCCGGAGTGAACTTGGTGCTTCCGGCAATACCGGCCAGTCAAAGTAGTCCTCGTCGGTGATGGCCATGATGCTGTCTTTGACAGGCAGCAGATCCAAAGTATCCGTCGTCCCTGGTTTCCATTCGACACGTTTGATTTCACCAGACAAGATGTCGATCAGCACCGGATGAACAATGCCGGTGTTCTTCACCGACATCGTCGCGTAGAGTGGAGGAAACGAATTACCGGGCAAGCTGTGAGCCGCTAGCCAATAAGCCACGACTGACTTGCCGTTCTTATTCCTGAAGCCGTATCCCATGAAGGGGAAACCTGTGTGGCGCCGCAGCCCCGGGAGATCGGGACTGGTGATTTCAATTGAAGGGTCGAATTTCGTATCCGAGAAGACCGCATTCGTGTTCTGTAAGGCATAGAACACGGGGCGGGGACTCCAATCGGTGTCATGGTTGGTTAGGCCGTGAAGAATGCCGAAATCATCATATTCATTTCCGTCCGTCCCGGCAGCTAGCAGCCACACGAATGTTTTCACCCCAGCGGCCAGGTTGTACACGAGTCCCCGTGGCACGTACTTGGCCTGCACAGACTCATCGGAGCCAACCCAGGAAGGAATCGAATTGAATTCGTCATCGAAAAACGGGATATCAGGCTTGACGCCCGGATAACGGACGACCAAGTCACGCAACTGGCGTGGCGATTCGTTCAAATAGGCGCCGTAATCCATGGATTCAGGATTCAGGTTCTGGCCGTAACCGGGATAGGTGTGATAGGCGTATACATCGATTCCCGAAGCGCATTTGCACGTGTCCAGTGCACGTTGGGTAAATTCGCGGCTAGGATCGGCCTGGCCGCCGTAGATGACCTTTGCCGTCGGGTCCGTTCTGTGAACCGTCTCGATGAAGGGCGCCAGCAATCGGCCATACTGCTCCGGATTTCCCCAGGGATTCCAGTATCCGATGTCCTGCTCATTCCACAATGCCCAATAGCGAATGCGACCGCGGAAGTGGTTCACCATCCAGGCAACGTAGCGGTTGAAAGCGGCAATCTGCTCGGGTGTTGTGGGCGCATAGAAAACGGAGTACAAGCTGCGATCGTCGTTGTGAAAAGAGCCCAGCTCGGGAATGCCCACGTCAGGGCGCTTGCCGCTGGGGGAGGTGTACATCACGTTCCCATATAGCAACTGAACTTGGATGTTCATGCCATTGTCGACCAGAGAGTCGACGGCATCCTCCAGTAGAGGAGAAGCAGCATAGACACCGCGTTTCTGTTCGATCCAATCCCAACTGGTGTAGTCAGAACTGTTCTCATACTGGCCAATGCGGATCCACTTGAAGCCGGCATCAAACATGCGCGTCCACCACCACTGGTTCCACGGCAGATAAGGATCACGCGGGAGATCGGAGTTGATCCCGAAGCCGTCCTGAATCTGTGAGGAACGTTTGGGAGGAACTCGGTCAGGAATATGCCGCCGCTGTTGAGCGAAGGTCGGGGTGACGAACAGACAAACAAAAAGAGCAGCCACCATATGGACAGTGCGAATCATAGAGCGAGGCCCTGAATGCAACATGACTCCTCCTCCATGTGTAAAGCGCAGACCGCTCTTTGGATCACTCCACCTGCAAACCGCGCTAGGCAATCGTGGGATTAGTCTCTTGCGAAACAGACAGCCGAATGTCTGTATTCCGAACACTGTTACAGCTATTGCTCGATTACTCAAATTGAGCATCATCTAGCCGCATGTGCCGGAGCAGCGGAAGAACTATAGGCCGCCAGCTCTTTTGCATGTCTTTGGATTTTCTCAATTGCCGTCACAATTTCACGCATGTCTTGTTCGTCTCCAAGCAGCGCCGGCTGGGGAATCCAGACTGTCTCCCACGCAGCCCGCTGGGTATTCAGAAAAGCGTGCTTGAGAAACGCATGTTCTTCCTTAGCTTGGGCTCCGGTCAAGCGTTTGCGGTATTCACCATTACGGAACATGTCCAGCTGATGCACCGGAGGATAGCTGGCCTGATTGGGTACGCCTTCCGCATTCATTGCTTCGATAAAGTGCTCTGTGGAAATGCCGGCGAATTCTTTCCTATTCACGTGGAAGATGTACGCATACTGACCATTGCGCGTGCAGCACTCATCCAGTTTCTGCGGGGTGGTTCCCGGAATCTTACTCAGTTCACGATCGAGCATGCGCGCATTCTGGTGACGTCGCCGCGTCTGCTCGTCCAGGCGGTCGAGTTGAGCCATGAGCACGGCGCCCTGCCATTCGCTGAGGCGGTAATTTGATCCATAAATGAAGTGACTATAGAACCACTCGCCCGGCATGCGGCCGCAATCGTGCACAGAACGGGCATTGCGTTCGACCTTGTCATCGTTGCATATAAGGATCCCGCCCTCGCCGGCCGTTATCAGCTTGCTGGACTGAAAGCTGAACGTACCCACTATCCCGAAAGTGCCGATCCTTTTCCCGCGCCACTCACTCGCGTGTGCATGCGACGAATCTTCGATTAGAGCAACGTTCCTGCGATGAGCAATCTCGGTGAGGGCATCCAGATCGGCTGGATGGCCGCCCATGTGCACGGCAATGATCGCCTTGGTGCGGGGAGTGATGGCAGCCTCTGCGAGCTGTGGATCGATGCAATAGGTATCAGGAAGAACATCGACCAGCACGGGCAGAGCATTAGCAAAAAGAACCGCGCTGGCCGTCGCGACAAACGTGAAGTCAGGAACGATAACTTCATCACCTGGGCCGATGCCGAGTGCTGCCAAAGCAACTTCGAGTGCGGCAGTGCCGTTGGTAACAGCGATGCCGTGCCGGGCTCCGTGAAACCGTGCAAATGCCCGCTCAAATTCTTGAGTCTTCGTCCCCGGAGTACGCCACCAGACCCGACTCTCCAACACTTCGATCAAAGCCTTGCGCTCCGCATCGTCGAATTGGGGCCACAAAGGGAAAGGTTTTGTCTTAGCTTTCTTGCCACCCAATAATGCAAGGTCAGACATATGTAACTCCTCAGGTAAAGCCAATTAATATTGGACGAAGCCGGTGGTATACCGAAACGCCTCGACGTAATGTCCATCCTTCTTGGGCTGCTCGTGTCGCATTTCATCTTTGGCCTTTTTGAGATCTTCCGGCGCCCAGTCGACCCGGTATTTGTGCACCGCGGGTTCGAACTGGCTTGTTTGCTTGGACGCCGCATCGAATTTCAGCTCCGCCACGTCGTCAATATTGACAAAGTAATTCGCTTCCTGTGGCGAGGGGTAAAAGAAGTACATCTCGGGAACTCTGTAGGAGTCAAGCCCTTGCTGCAGCTTCTGGTTGGGGAAGTAGAGCCAGAACTCAGCGGCTCGGACAGCGTCAATGGTATTGAAGGCTGCCATGCGGTGGTCGCTCTTATGCCAGCGCTCGTACCATTCGCCCGGATCCACGCTGAGCAGCACATCGGGCCGCACACGTCGGATAATGGCGGTCGCTTCCTCGACCAATTTAGGCTGGGGCGCGTACTCTAACATGCCATCGTCGTAGCCCATCCAGGAAATGTTCTCTTTAGGAGTTCCCAACACGCCCTCGGAGGCTTCTTCTTCTGCCTTGCGGATGCGCGCCAGGCGCTGCGAATTCATAGCGGGGTCGTACGAACCCTTGTCGTCATTGGTATAGATAACAATATAGACCTTGTTGTGATTACGGTTGAGCAATGCAATCGTTCCGCCGGCGCCAAAAACATCATCGTCCGGATGGGGAGTGAAAAGCAGAATGGTCTTATTCTGCAGGCTTTCCAAACGCACCTGCTGAGCTTGTGCTGCGGCAAGGCTCAGCAACACCGAGCAACAGAGGATAGCTGCTTTACTCATTGTGAGTCTCCAAGCTCCACCGGTGTAGCCGGAAACAATAAATCAAATTCATCCTTTCGCCACACCAAAATCTGTTGTTAATCACCGATCGCCAAGCTGTGATCTGGGTCCTTGACAAGACATATTTACTGGTGTAATCCCTGCATCAGCCTTTCCGGCAATGAGGAGGCCGTATGCCGAGGGGTACCCGTTACGTTTACTTTCTGATCGTGCTTGCCACAGCCATTGTTGTTCCTGCCAAACTCACGGCTCAGGTCGACCGAGGCAGCATCGTGGGCTCCATCAGCGACCCGACAGGTGCTCGTGTTCCCGGCGCTCAAGTGACGGTCACCAATCTTGAGACGAACCAAGCCACGCACGTCACCAGCGACGGTACCGGAAACTACAAGGTCGATCTCCTGCGCATTGGCACCTATTCGATCACCGTTGAGAAGGGAGGATTTCAAAGGGCGGTACAGCCCTCTGTGGACGTGGTGGTAAACCAGTCGGCACGCGTCGATTTTGCCCTCCGCGTGGGGTCTGTCAGCCAAATCACCGAGGTCAATGCCGCTCCTCCCCTGCTGGAAACGCAAGCCTCGTCGCTCGGAACGATCGAGACCGAACGCCGCATTTCCTCGCTTCCGCTGAATGGGAGAGACTTCATTCAGCTCGCTTATTTGGGCCCTGGTGCCAATGGGGGTCAGACCGGCAGCAACGTCCAGGGTGGTGTGTTTGAGAACGAACGTGCCAATGAAGCGGTGTCAGTGAACGGACTTCGGGTTTCCAACAACAATTTCCTGCTCAACGGAGTCGATAATAACGAGTTCGGGCTGGGCGGCGTCATTGTTCTGCCAGCGCCAGATGCGATTCAGGAATTTCGAACAGAAGAGAATTCCATGAGCGCGGAATTTGGTCGCGGTGGCGCAGCAGTCAACGTCGTGCTCAAGTCGGGAACCAATCAGATGCACGGCGGGGGGTACGAATTCATCCGCAATGACAAACTCGATGCGGTGAATTATTTCAACCAAGGCCAGCAGCCGTTCAAACGTAATCAGTTCGGCGCCTTCCTGGGCGGCCCAATTAAGAAAAATAAAACCTTCATTTTTGGCGATTATGAAGGATCGCGGTTGCGAGAGAGCCAGCCGTTCCTATCCACTGTACCAACGGATGGCGAGCGGACGGGAAACTTCAGCGATCGTCTCACACAGCAGACCTTCTCGCCGTGCGGAAGCTTGGCAACCCCGGCCACCACCTTCGACACTGGAGCCATTTTCGATCCACTGACGACTAAGCTTGCGACCTGTAGCGATGGCATTACCCAGGTGCTGGTGCGTGATCCCTTCCCTGGGAACATCATTCCCAGGAGCGCGATGGACAACGTAGGTTTTAATGTTGCCAATTTCTACCCCCATGCGAATCTGCCTGGCCCCACCAATAACTATCTGGCCAACCAGAATCACGTAAATGATCAGGATCAGTTCGACATTCGCCTGGATCATCTTTTCCGCGATGAGGACCAGATTTTCGCGTCCTATAGTTTCGGCGATGTGCGCAGTCAGCGACCCGGCCCCTTAGGCCCGCTGTACGGCGGCAGCGACTGCTGTCCCAGCATCAGTGATTCGCGCTCACAGCATCTTGGGTTGGGTTACACCCATACGTTCTCCACGCAGTTGCTCAACGACCTCCATGGCGGATATTTTCGCTATGCCGTGAATGCCTTGCCATTTAATTTCGGCAAGGATATTTCTGGTCAACTCGGCATTCCCAACGCAAATCGGCCGGGCTACCCCAACTCAAGTGGTCTTACCAACGTCGACGTAGCCGGTTTCACTTCCTTGGGTGACTCGCAGTGGCTACCTGAACACGTGTTCGAGAACATTTTCCAGGTAGCCGACACCGTCAGCTGGATGCATGGGAGGCACTCATTGAAGGTCGGCATCGATTTTCGCCGCCAGCAGCGGAATTTCTTTCAGCTTTCCAGTCCGCGGGGTTGGATGAATTTCGGCGGGGCGTACACAAACGATGTGACCACAGCCAACGGCGGCAATGGACTCGCGGATCTCCTACTGGGCTATCGCGATTTTTACGAGCAAGACTTCCTCGGCGGACTGTACCCAACCCGCTACTGGGATCTCGCCGAGTTCGTTCAGGATAACATTCGCATACGGTCGAATCTGACGATCAATCTCGGTCTTCGATATGAGTTGACCTCACCAGCCAACGGCCGCGTCGGCAATTTCGATTTCGCCAAAGGTATCGTAGTTACATCCTACGGGCCCAATGCCGTCCCGCACGGGGGCGTGCAATTCGACAAGAAAGATATCGCACCTCGTATAGGACTGGCATGGTCGCTGCCACGCAACACAGTCGTCCATAGTGCGTTTGGAATGTTCTACTCTGCCGAAGCGAACATATTCGATGACCTCGGATTGAACCCTCCGCAACTGGCGTTCTATGCCCAGACGTATCCTGTGGGGGTAAGTCCGCAAGCCTCGCAGTTGATCTCGAACGGCTTTCCTGCCGCTGTTCCAGTGGGGGATCCGATTCATATTCAGGGGCCGGTCAAGACCACGGGGCCCGTCCGGCTGATTCCGCGCATCATGGAATGGAATCTCAGCGTACAGCACCAGTTCGCTGAACATTGGGTAGCACAGATCGGCTACGTCGGCACTCGCGCCTATCACCTTTGGAATCACGAAGCCAGTGACCTAAATCAACCACCGCTGCCATTGGACACAAATTTTTGCGGGCCTGACCCCAGCAATTGCCAGAATCAGTACGCAAATTATGGTCGTCCCTATTTCGGGCAACAGCCCAATATGACGCAGATTCTACCGCTCGACTTCCCTCAGCTGCAGATGTTCTACAACGCCTTTGAGGCGTCGTTGAATAAACAATTCTCGAACGGTCTAAACTTCCTGGCTGCCTATACCTTCGCGAAAAACCTCGGGAACGCCGACGGAAACGTGGGAGGGTTCATACAGGATTCGTACCATGCCAACCTGGAACATGGCCCCGTTACCCCCGACCTGCGTCATCGCTTCACCATCAGCTATTTGTACGAGCTGCCGGTGGGTCATGGCAAACATTGGCTGGGGAGTGCGACTGGTATCGCGGACGCATTCCTCGGCGGTTGGCAAGTCGGCGGAATCACAACCGCTCAGAGTGGGGAAGCCGTGACGGCGAGCATGTCGACTGACCTGAGCAATACCGGAAGCTTCAGCTACCGGCCTGATCAGATTGCCAATCCCTATGACTTCTCGTTCAACATACCATCGCAGGCAACGGATTTCGGCTGTACAAATCCGGGGCACCAGACGCTTGATTGTTGGTTCAATCAAGCGGCCTTCATCACGCCGCCCCTTGCACCCGGGCAGCAGTCGGCACACATGTTTGGCAACTCGCGAATCGGCAATCTTCGGGGTCCTGATCTGGTGGACTTTGATTTCGTGCTGCAAAAGAATTTCAAAGTCCGGGAATCCCAAGCTTTGGAGTTCCGGGCCGAATTCTTTAACCTCTTCAACCATCCTAATTTCGGCCTGCCCGGGGGCGGTTCTCAGATCGCAGTGGACGTGCCCGGCGGCGCAGCCATCACTAATACAGCTACCGACAATCGGCAAATAGAGTTTGCTCTGAAATACACGTTTTAGAGGTGCTTCACGTTTTGAGCGAGCTATTCCCAGGTCAGCCAATGAGTAACAGAGTCTCGGCTAAACTTGAGTCATCGGTCGGTTCCTGGGTCACGAGCTAACCGAAAATCCAGGTGAACACATTCTTCGTGTCTTGTTTGCCGACCATGCGGGAGCTGTCAGTAAGCGCTATGGCGTGAGGCAAGACCTGACGGCAGACCCATTTCATTTTTTGGGGCATTATAGGACAGAGTGGCGGGTACGTGTCGGCGGATACAAGCCGATATCGCGATGCAAGAGCAGCGGGAGGGCGACAAAGTGGCTGTGACGTCCGGGTTTCTCGGCCTCCGTGGCGTTGTTGAGAATGCGATCGAGATTGAAGCAAGGCCGGAGGCCGTGTTCGACTATTGCACCGACGTTCTTCGCGAGCCCGAGTGGAATACGAAGCTACGCGAAGTTGAGAAGCTCACGGCGGGTCCCATCGGGTTGGGAACACGATGCAGGATTCGACTTGACGGCGTTGGATGGTCAACCACCGAGAACATCGTGTTCCAG
>Ga0187825_10000011_pt1 | contig 26751 bp, 19 predicted proteins | sample NC_wetland_sal_i_11_FD_132421 | JGI IMG/M metagenome (GOLD analysis project Ga0187825, IMG submission 132421) | Wetland sediment microbial communities from Neuse River Estuary, North Carolina, USA - SourceSoil_5 | ecosystem: Environmental > Aquatic > Freshwater > Wetlands > Sediment | place... | reverse complement strand
GCCATGCCGGTCGAAGGCGGCTTCTATCGCTGGGTACGCGCCGGCTTCGGCGATTTCTGGGGATTCCTTGCGGGATGGTGGAACTGGTGCGCGTCGTTCCTGCTGGGCAGCGTCTACGCGGTGCAGTTTGCCGACTACCTGGGCTATTACTTTCCGGAGATCACGGGATGGAGACACTACATCGTCTCCCTCGCCATCGTGGCGTTGATCACTTACATCAACGTACGCGGCATTCAGATGGTGGGGAAATTCGCTACCCTGCTCGAACTCTTCATTCTGCTGCCGGTAATGGTGCTGGTCGTGATCGGCCTGGCGAAGTGGCATCACAATCCATTCGTTCCGGTGATTCCTCCGCATCAGCCGACGTTCCACGTCTTCGGCGTGGGGCTGGCACTTGGCCTGTGGTTGTATTCAGGATACGAGCAGTGCTCGACGGTGGCGGAAGAAGTGGAGAATCCCCGTCGCAGCTATCCGCTCGCCCTGGCGCTGGTCGTACCCATGTCCATTGCCGCTTACTTCCTGCCCACCCTGGCTTCACTGGCGGCGCTGGGCAACTGGGAGAGCTGGCACACGGGATTTTTTCCCACCGCCGCGCAGCTCATCGGAGGCCGCTGGCTCGGTGCCTGGATGTTCGCCGCGGCAATGGTCACCCAGGTCGCGCTGCTCAACGGCACCATCCTGGCGTCCACGCGCATGCCCTTTGCCATGGCGGAGGATGGCTACCTGCCGCATGTGCTGGCCGGGCAGCATCGTCGCTACGGAACGCCCTGGATTGCGATCATCACATCAGCTGTCGTGTATGGGTTGCTCGCGCTGCATTCGCTGGTCGAACTCATCAGCATCTACAACTGGCTGCGGGTCGCGACCACGGTCATGACCGTCCTCGCAGCCTGGCAGCTGCGCCGGAAGAAGCCGGACATGCCGCGCCCATTCGTGATTCCGGGCGGACGCGCCGGGCTGATCTACTCCGTGGTTGCGGTGGTGATCATGAGCGCCGTTGCGCTGGTGGGCAGTGATCGCTACGGATTGCTGTGGGGGCCGGCAGCGCTGGCGGTCGGGCCGGTGGTGTATTTCGGGTTAAGAGCCGGCATGCGTTCATGAATCACGTGGGGACAGCCGCCCTCGGCTGTCCGGCCGCGCGCAGGCGCGGCTCTTTAACCATGGACAAAGGAAAACCCCCGCGGAGCTTTGCTCCGCCGGACAGCCGGGGCGGCTGTCTCCACGTAGCCGGTGGCGGCCCCGCGCAGACGATTCAGCCCATGCGGCGGGTTCAGCTCACCCAGTCCAGAAACTTGTACCAGGCCCCGGCGAAGGGCAGGAACCAGGGCTTGCCGTTGTAGAGCCCGAGCGGCGCGCCGGGGAAGGGAATCCCCACGAACGGATTCTCCGGCTTCTCACCGGCGATCATCTTCGCCATCTGCTGGCCCTGCCAGGTAGCCATTGCGACGCCGTGTCCGGCGTAGCCGACCGCGTAGTGGATTCCATCCAGCTGCCCGGCGTGCGGCATGATGTCGAAAGCGAAATCCAGCGTGCCTCCCCAGACATACTCGACCTTCACTTTGCGTAACTGCGGATAGACATCAATCATCCCGCGGCGCAGGATCTCGGCGCTCTGACGGATCGAATCCGCAGTTTCGGGAAAGAAGGCCGCCCGCCCGCCGAAGAGCATGCGATTGTCGGGCGTGAGGCGATAGTAGTAGAGATAATTCTTGGAGTCGTAAATCATGCGGTTGTGTGGGCTCAACTCGCGTGCCAGGTTGTCGGGCAGGACTTCCGTGGTGATGATGTACGAGCCGATGGGGATGAGCTTGTTGCGCAGCGCCGGCGTCGCCGCTCCGGTGTAGCCGCTGGTGCCGACAAAGACTTCGCGCGCCCAGAGAGCGCCGCGAGAGGTAGTGATGCGCCAGCGGGCCATGCCCTGGCGCTCTTCGCGATCGATTTTTTTCACCCGCGTATTCTCGCAGACCGTCGCGCCCGCCCTGATCGCTGCCTGCGCCAGCCCGGCCACGTATCTCGCGGGATTCAACCCGGCGCTCACTTCATCCACCATGCCCCCGTGGTAGATGGACGATCCAATCTCGGACGGCAGCTCAGCTCTGGGCACGATACGCAGCTGGTGATTGAACTCGCGCGCGATCACCTCCACCTGGCGGGCGTAGTCGTCGAAATGTTTCTGCTTGCAGGCGACTTCGAGATGTCCGCAACGGGTGAAGTCGCACTCGATTTGCTCCTCCCTGACGATCTGCTCCACGCAATCAATGGTAGCCAGCGATGCCGCGTACATGCGCTGGGTGCGCTCGCGGCCATACATCGAAATCAGCTTGTTCACGCCTAGCTTTAGCCCGGTAAGGACCATGCCGCCGTTGCGCGAACTGGCGCCCCAGCCAACGGTTTCTGCCTCGAAGACGGCGACCCTGGCCCCGAGTTTAGCCAGTGTCCGCGCCGCCGAGAGCCCGGTGAAGCCACCTCCGATAATAGCGACGTTAACCCCTTCGGGAATGGGAAGGGCCGGGTCTGTCCTGGGCATTTCCGCCGTGGTGAGCCAGAAGTTTTGTTCCTGGACGGGCATATCATTCGCTGACGGTAGGCGATGCTGGAGCTGACGATCCCTCCGCCGATGATGTTGCAGTCTGCATGAAATCCCAGGCCGTCCGGTCCGGGGCGACTGAGCATTGTAGTGCATCACAAGCCACGTGGGGACAGCCGCCCCGGCTGTCCGGTCGAGCGCAGCTCGACAGTCTTTCATTCCGGCCAGTTTGCGGAGCTTCGCTCCGCCGGACAGCCGAGGGCGGCTGTCCCCACGCGCCCGATGGCGATCACACCATTACTGCTGTGCCTTGAAGCCTTGCGCCGATACCCTTAAACTTGACTGATGCACACGCACGCCCATGGCGGAGGCGAAAAGACCTCGCGGATCCTCCGCATCTCGCTGGTCGTGACTGCCGTCTATATTGTGCTGCTGGTGGTGGCCGGCATCCGCGCCCATTCGCTGGCGCTGCTGTCCGAGGCCGGGCACAACCTGTCGGACTTTTTTGCCCTGCTGCTTTCCTTGACCGCGGTTTACCTGCAATCCCGCCCGCCCAGTTCCACCAAGACATATGGCTACCACCGGGCGGGTGTGCTGGCCGCCCTGGTCAATGCGGTTTCCCTGGTCGCGGTCGCGGGTTTCATCTTCTATGAAGCCTTCCGCCGCCTGCAGAATCCGGAGCAGGTGCATGCCGGCGTCATGATCGGCGTGGCCGCGGCGGGCGTGGCCATGAACGGCGTGATCGCGCTGCTGCTCTACCGCGCCGGCAGCGATGTCAACATCCGCAGCGCGTTGCTGCACGAAATTGGCGACACCCTTTCAACCGGGGCAGTCATCGTTGGCGGCTGGATCATCATGGCCACGGGCAAGTACTGGATCGATCCCGTGCTTTCGCTGGCGATCGGGGTCCTGATCCTGTGGTCGGGATTCGGCATCGTGCGCGAGACCCTGAACATCCTGCTCGAAGGCACTCCGCGGGGTATCAAGCTGGAGCGGGTGGAAGCGGCCATGCGCGAGGTCGAGGGCGTGAACGATGTCCACGACCTGCATGTATGGAACATCGGGTCGGAGACGCGCGCCCTTTCCTGCCACATTTCCATCGCCGACATTCCGCCGTCAGTGAGCGAGCGCATTCTGCGCGATGTAAAAGACCGCCTGCGCCAGGAATTTCATATCGCCCACACCACCATCCAGTTCGAGAATGTAGTCTGCGAAGTGGCGCATGGGTGCGTGATTCCGGTGGCGGATGGCGGGCACCAGCACAAACACTAGGGCAATTTCAGATTGGCCTTCCGCGAGTTTCATTCTGAGAGCTGAGAACTGAACACTCAGAACTGAATTGAGATCCACCTACTGCCCTTCGTAAATCTCCCTCACCCTGTCAATCGTATCCGCCTCTTCCGGCAACTTGTCGGGACGCAGCCTGACGATCCGGGGGAAGCGCAGTGCGTAACCGCTCTCGTGCCGGTCGGATTGCATCATGTTGTTGAAGGCCACTTCCACCACGATCCTCGGCTCGACCACCAGCCGGAATCCCTGATCATCGAGGGTGTGCTCCAGAAACCACCTGGTCATCTCTGCGATCTCAGAGTCGGTCAGCCCGGAGTAGGCTTTGCCGATGTTGACCAACCGGTCTCCATCGTGCACCGCAAAGGTGTAATCGCTCAACACCCCGATGCGCTTGCCGTGACCGTACTCGACCGCCGTGACCACAACGTCCAGCGTGGCCAGTTCACGCTTCAATTTGAGCCATGATTTTCCGCGCCGTCCGGGAGTATAGGCGGACGCGGGATCCTTGATCATCAGGCCTTCGTTGCCTCGGGCTTGCGCAGCGTCAAACAGCTGATCGAGTTCCTGCGGTGCGTTCGCGCGATATACCGGCGCGCGAATCACCAGCGCGCGCGAGTCGCTCAAGTCATCGCCGAATTCGAATTTGGCCTGCTTCCCCGGAGCAATTCGCGCTCCTGGAGATTTCCGGGGAGCGGCCAGCAGGGCATCGAGGATTTTCTCCCGTTCGAGCAGAGGACGCTCCAGCAGCAGCTCGCCGCCGGCGTAAAGAACGTCGAAGACCAGATAGGCCACCGGCACCTGGCGCATCAGTGTCTCGCTGACCTGCTTGCGTCCCAGGCGCTGCTGCAGCGCGCTGAAGGGGAGCGCCCGGCCAGTCTCGGAGGAGGCGTTTTCGGTGCCGCTTTCACCGCGGCGGGCGGGACGCCCGCCGGACAGCCGGCGGGACGCCGGCGCTACATTCTCGTAGCTCCAGGCCACAATCTCGCCATCGAGGATGGCGTCTTCCGGCAGTCCCGCCAGCGCATCCGGGAGTTCGGGGAAGGACTCGGTGATTTCGTCCCGGGTACGCGAGAAGATCCGAACCTCGCCGCCGGAACAGTGCGCCTGGGCACGGATGCCGTCGTACTTGTCTTCCACCAGTGCGTTCTCGAAATAGCCGAGCGCCTCCTCCGCCGAGGCTGCGGGGCTGGCCAGCATGAAGCCCAGAGGATGGAAAAGGCGCATCGTCGCGCCGGCCAGCCGGCCGTCCGCCGCCAGCTTCAGCGTCTCGCCAATATCGCCCAGCAGCATGTTGGCCCGCTGCACCTCGCCCACGGTTCCGCCGTAGGCCTTGGCAATCGCTTCCTCCACCAGGCTTTCCTTGAGGCCGATGCGCAGATCGCCGGTCATGATCTTCACTATGTACTTGCCTTCGAGCGGGCTAGCCTGCGAAAGCAGTTCCCGGACCAAGGCGGCTTTTGCGGCAGGTCCTCGGGCGGCTGCAATTTCGCGGAATCTGGCGGCGACGTCGGGTAGGCTCAACGTCGAACTGCCGGGCTTTGCCCGGCCTGGACGGGCGAGGGCGCCCGTCCCCACGTGGCCCGTGGTAGTGGATGCGGGGAGAACGGCCTCCGCTACGGCACCCAGGTCCCCGAGCTTGCGGTAGGCTGCGGTCAGGTCGGCTTCGGTCTTTCCAGACAACTCTGCGAGAATTCGCCACAGCGCACGGCCCCCCACCTGTAACGTGGCTTCCTCCCAAGCGGGAAACGGTCTGCCCGATAGAAATACGGCGGAGACGGAGGCGTCCTCCAGCGTTCGTGTCTGGAGATACTCGGCGACGATCGCGATCTTCTCGAGTTTCTTGGTGGTCGCGGCGATTCGTTCGCCGGCCTCAGCCAGCTTAATCATGTGCCATTATGTGGGCGCCAGCGCCCCGCTCGTGCGGCCCGCGTTCGTGCGATGCCAGCTTTCCTGAATCCTTGATCCTAAATGCATGATCGCAAATGCATGAGCGCAAATGCCATGATTGAATGCCGTGGTGGGCCCCGCACGAGCGCGGGCGCTCGCGCCTACATGGAAGATAATCCGCCTGTGGTAACCTTCTAGTTTGAGCCTTGGCAGTTGGAAGGATCATCTAATCTTCATGCGTTTCTTGCGAACCTGGTGGCGTTTCCTGGTGGCCGTGCAGCTTTTGCCTGCTCTCGAGGGCGGCGAGGAGACGCTGGTCGGCGGCCAGGCTGTGCTTGAGGGCGTTATGATGCGCTCTCCTCATGCCTGGGCCATTGCCTGCCGCAAACCTTCCGGCGAAATTTCCACCCACAGCGAACCGTTGGAACGTTTGTCCGAAAAGCGTAAATGGATGGCCTGGCCAGTCATTCGTGGTGTGGTCACGCTCGGTCATGCCATGACCTTGGGCTTTCGGGCTTTGAAGTTCTCCGCCAACGTGGCGCTCGATGAACTGCAACCCGAGCCTGCCGAAGACAAGAAGAAACTTGAAATCACGGGTTGGATGGCCGCGGTCAACATCCTGATTTCGGTTGGTTTTTTTATTTTCATGTACAAGTTTCTGCCCCTGCTGGCGGCCACCGAACTCAAACGGGTGAACCCGGTATTCGGCGAGCAGATCATTTTCAACCTGGTGGACGGCGTGATCCGGATCGCCCTGTTCCTGCTCTTCATCTGGGGAGTTTCGCTGTGGAGCGATATTCACCGGGTGTACGAATACCACGGCGCCGAACACAAAACGGTTTATGCCTTCGAGAATGGCGATCCCCTTGATACCGCCTCGGTGCAGAAGTATTCGACTTTCCATCCCCGCTGCGGCACCAGTTTTCTGATGACGGTGATGATTATCTCGATCGTGGTTTACACCCTGGTGCCGGTGACTACGTTCTGGGCCCGCCTGGGGGTTCGCATTGCGCTGCTGCCGGTTATCGCCGGAGTCTCGTACGAGATCATTCGCTTCGCCGCCAAACATCGCGGATCCCTGTTCGCCCTGATGACCGCGCCCGGCCTCTGGCTGCAGCGCATCACCACCCAGCCTCCGTCCGATGCCCAGGCCGAGTGCGCCATCATCGCCCTCGACCATGCCATGGCGCTGGAAAAACAGCACGGCGGCGAGCTGGTCATAGCTTAGCGGTTCCCCCGCGAACATTCTCTCCAAACTCATTCGGTACTAGAATTGGATAGCGAAGGCCGGCTCGTTCTGAGGGCTGACCACTGAAGACCGACGACTGACGACTGAAGTCATGTTTGAACGACTCGACCAAATCGAAGCCCGCTACGAGGAGCTGACGCGGGCGCTCTCCTCTCCGGAGATCATGAACGACTCGGCCCGATACCAGAAGACGGCCAAGGCGCATAGCGAAGTCTCATCTATTGTCGAAAAATATCGGGAATATAAAGACCTGAAGCGCGGCATTGCCGAAAGCAAGGCCGTCCTGGCGGACGAAAAGGACGCCGAGATGCGGGCCTATGCCCAGGAAGAACTCGACAAGCTGGAGGCCCGCGTCGGCGGCGTGGAAGAAGAACTCAAGGTCCTGCTCCTGCCGAAAGACCCGAACGACGAAAAAGACGTGATCCTCGAAATTCGCGCCGGTACCGGCGGCGACGAGGCCACGCTTTTCGCGGCGGAAATGTTCCGCATGTATACCCGCTACGCGGAGACGCAGGGCTGGAAAGTCGAAGTGCTCTCCACCTCCGATTCTTCGGTTGGCGGGCTGAAGGAAGTGATCGCCATCATCGAAGGCCAGCGGGTTTATTCGCGCCTGAAATACGAAAGCGGCGTGCACCGGGTGCAGCGCGTGCCTGCAACCGAGCAGCAGGGACGGGTCCATACTTCAGCGGTCACGGTGGCCGTCCTGCCTGAAGCCGAAGACGTCGACATCAAGATCGAAGCCAAAGATCTTCGCATCGATACCTTCTGTTCTTCCGGCCCCGGCGGACAATCGGTGAACACGACGTACTCCGCCGTGCGCATCACCCACATTCCCACCAACACGGTGGTGAGCTGCCAGGATGAGAAGTCGCAGATCAAGAACCGCGAGAAGGGCATGCGCGTGCTGCGTTCCCGCCTCTATGAGATGGAAATGCAGAAGCAGCAGGATGCGCTCGCCAAGGAACGCAAGGCGATGGTAGGTTCGGGTGACCGCAGCGAAAAAATCCGTACCTACAACTTCCCGCAGAACCGCGTCACCGACCACCGCATCGGCCTGACCATCCACCAGTTGGAGCAGGTCATGGATGGCAAATTACAGCCCCTGATCGACGCGCTGGTCGCGCACTATCAATCTGAAAAGCTAAAGACCGAAGCCACCACGGCAGTGTGAGGGTTGTGCTGGTGTGGCCGCGGGCGCCCCGCCCGCGTGACGATGTCCGTAACCACCGCCCGTTTGGGTTCTGAAAATGGTAGCCGCAGCGAATAAGTCGCCTGCACTTGGCGAACAAGAGTGTCCGCCCCACACGTCGGAATCTTGTGTTCCAATGATTCCGTGACGCTCCGCGAAGCTCTGGCCTCCGCCGTTTCCCGACTGACAGCCGCGAACGTTCCTTCGCCACGGATGAATGCCGAGTTGCTCCTGATGTTCACCCTGGAATGCGACCGTGCGTATCTCCATGCCCATCCCGAGCGCAAGCTTTCCTCGGACGAACTCAATCGCTACGAGCGGGCCCTGGCCGAGCGCGGGCGCGGCTTGCCGGCCCAGTACATTACCGGCCACCAGGAATTCTGGGGCATGGACCTAATCGTCACTCCCGCCGTGCTTATCCCGCGCCCGGAAACCGAGCATGTGATCGAGACTGTGCTGGCTCGTGTGGGGCGGGCGCCCGCGCCCGCCAGCTCTCTTCGCATCGTGGATGTGGGTACGGGATCCGGATGCATTGCCCTCGCCCTGGCCAAAGAATTGCCAATTGCCGAAATTCACGCCACTGATATTTCAGCTGACGCCCTGGAAATCGCGCGCGCCAATGCGGCCCGCCATCAACTCGAATCCCGAATCTGTTTCCATCAAGCCGACCTGCTGCAGGGGTTGGAGCGCGGAGCCTTCGATTTTGTGGTTTCGAATCCGCCGTATGTGGGTGAATCGGAGGCAGACCAGGTACAACTCGAAGTGCGCAAGTATGAGCCACGCAACGCGGTCTTCGCCGGCGACACGGGCCTCGAAGTGATCGAACGCCTCATCCCGCAGGCCCGCCAGTCGCTGAAGCCCGGAGGCTGGCTGGTGATGGAAATCAGCGGCACGATTGCCGATGGTGTGCGCCGTCTACTGGCTGGTTGGCACGATCTGCAGGTAACGAACGATCTGCAAGGAATTCCGCGCGTGATGTCGGCACGAACCACGTAGGGCCGGGCGGGCGAGCGAAGCTCGCCGGCGAAAGCAGGTCCCTACACTCCGCTCGCTGCGCCTCGCTCCGGTCGGGATGACAGAGCTTCTTTTTTTAAAAGTCAAAGGCTAGGGTTCAATGATGGTAGCGGGCAGAATTTCGTCCACGTCCACCCATTTGGTGGGGTACGAACCGGTGTAGCAGGCGGTGCAGTAAGTGGTTTTCTCGCCGTCGGCGCAGGCCTTTTTCATGCCTTCGAGCGACAGATAAGCCAGCGAATCGGCGCCGATGAATTCGCGGATTTCTTCCACTGACTTGTTGGCAGCGATCAGTTCTTTCTTGGAAGGCGTGTCCACGCCATAGAAGCAGGGCGAAACCGTGGGCGGGCAGGAGACGCGCATGTGCACTTCCTTCGCCCCCGCGTTGCGGATCATGCGCACGATTTTGCGACTGGTGGTGCCGCGCACGATGGAATCGTCGATCAGCACCACGCGCTTGCCCTCGAGCAGGGTTCGTACCGGGTTCAGCTTCAGCTTCACGCCGAAGTCGCGAACACTCTGCCGCGGCTCGATGAAGGTGCGTCCCACATAGTGATTGCGGATCAATCCGAAGCGGAAGGGAATGCCGCTCTCGGCGGCGTAGCCGACCGCCGCGGTCACCCCGGAATCCGGGACCGGTACGACGAGGTCGGCGTCGGCCGGAGCTTCCCGCGCCAGTTGTCTGCCCAGGCCTTCGCGGCTGGCTTGCACCGGGCGGCCGAATACCATGCTGTCGGGGCGCGAGAAGTACACGTGCTCGAAAATGCAACTCGACTGCGCCGCCACCGGAGAATAAAACCGCGAAGTGATGCCTTCGGGCCCCACGATGACCAACTCGCCAGGCTTGACTTCGCGTTCGTAGGTGGCGCCGATCAGATCGAAGGCGCAAGTCTCGGAGGCAAACACGATGGTGTCCTGCCGCTGTCCTTCCAGGCGGGGGATTCGTCCCATGTTCAAAGGACGGAAACCGCGCGGATCGCGGGCCGCAAATACGCGGTCCGAACTGAGCATCACCAGCGAGAAAGCGCCTTCCACCCGCCGCAGCGCATCCGCCATCGCATCCGGCAGAGTCTGTTCTTTTGAGAGCGCGATCAGGTGGACGATGACTTCGGTGTCGCTATTGGTCTGAAAGATCGATCCCTGGGCCTCCAGGCGATGCCGTATGTCGTGCGCATTCACCAGGTTGCCGTTGTGGGCCAGCGCAATCATGCCTTTGTTCGATTGCACCATGATGGGCTGAGCATTGAAGAGAGCTGAATCGCCGGCGGTGGAGTAGCGCGTGTGTCCAATGGCAAGCGAGCCGTGGACCTGCGACAGAACATCCTCGGTAAAGATGTCGGCCACCAATCCCATGGCGCGATGGGCGCGCAAAGTCAGGCCGTTCGAGCTAACGATGCCCGCCGATTCCTGCCCGCGATGTTGCAGGGCATGCAACCCAAGGTAAGCCAGCTTCTCCGCCTCAGGGTGAGCGTAGATGGCCACCACTCCGCACTCGTCATGGAATTTATCGAACATAGTCAGTCTTTAGCCCTTAGCTTTTAGCTCGATGCCCACCACAGACCACGTGGGGACAGCCGCCCTCGGCTGTCCAGCCGAGCGAAGCTCGGCAATGTTTCTAATCCGCTGCCATCGGTTCTACGTCCGTGCGCAGCGCCTTCTCCAGCGCACCCTCGTACACGTCACGCAATTCCGAAATCGCCGCCGACACTACCACCCGGCCATCGAGCTTGATTTCGATTCGCTCCGGCGCCGTTTCTCCAATTAATTCTGCGACGATGCCGTATTTTAACGCCACTTGTTGGATTCTGCCGAAGTTCTCGCGGTCGCAAGAGATGACCACGCGGCTGGCGTCCTCGCCGAACAGAACAAACTCCGGCGACAGCCCCAGCGATGTCAGATCGACACTCATTCCAATGCCTTTAGCCAGTCCCGACTCAACCAGCGTCACGGCAATTCCACCATCCGAGCAGTCATGGGCGGAATCCATAATTTCGATTTGGGCAATCTCTACCAGAGCCTTCTGCAACCCCGCCTCTTTTTCGAGCTCGAGTTCGGGCGGATATCCCCAGACCGCGCCCAGAATTTCCTTGGCATATTCCGAAGATCCGAACGCCAATTCCGCGTCGGTCGCATCGCCGGGTTCCGCGCCGCGCAAGAGAACAATCGCGCGTCCGGCCTCGCGGAAATCTGGACGCACTGCCTTGTGCACATCTTCGAGGACGCCGACCACACCCAGCACCGGCGTGGGGTAAATTCCTTCTCCCAGAGTCTCGTTGTAGAAGCTGACATTGCCCCCGGTGATGGGGATTTCGAGTTCCTCGCAAGCTTTGGTGATGCCGTCCACGACCTGCGAAAATTGCCACATGATGTGCGGCTTCTCGGGATTGCCAAAGTTCAGACAGTTGGTGCCGCCGATCGGAGTGGCGCCGGCGCAAGCCACGTTGCGCGCGGCTTCCGCGACGGCATGCATGGCGCCCAGCCGCGGATCGAGATAACACCAGCGTCCGTTGCCATCGAGCGCCATGGCCAGCCCGCGCTGGGATCCCTTGATGCGAATGACTCCGGCATCGCCAGCGCCCGGACCCTCCACGGTGTTGGTTTGCACCATGTGATCGTACTGCTGCCAGATCCAGCGCTTGCCGCAGATGTTGGGACTGGCCAGCAGCCGCTTCAGATTCGCGGTGAGATCGGAAACCTCCGCCAGCTTGACGCTTTCCGGCATTTCGCGCGGCATGGGCGGCTCCCAGCGCTCCAGCGGACGCTTGTAGACCGGCGCATCGTCGGTGAGCGCCTGGTTCGGAATATCGGCAACGACTTCGCCGTGCTGCAGCACTCGCATCCTGCCATCCGAAGTGACGCGGCCGACCTCGACTGCGTCCAGTCCCCATTTCTCGAAGACGCGAAACACTTCCTGTTCGCGGCCTTTCTGCGCCACCAGCAGCATGCGCTCCTGCGATTCGCTGAGCATGATCTCGTAGGCGGTCATGCCGGTTTCGCGCTGGGGCACCAGGTCAAGTTCGATTTCAGTTCCCACGTGGCCGCGAGCCCCCATTTCGCAGGTCGAGCAGGTCAGCCCGGCGGCGCCCATGTCCTGAATACCCACGATGGCACCGGTCTGCATGGTTTCGAGGCAGGCCTCGAGCAAAAGCTTTTCGAGAAACGGATCGCCCACCTGCACGTTGGGCCGCTTGGCTTCGGAGGCTTCGCTGAATTCCTCGCTGGCCATGGTGGCGCCGTGAATACCGTCGCGCCCGGTTTTCGATCCCACGTAAATCACCGGATTGCCTTCACCAGACGCTTTGGCGTAGAAAATCTGGTCGCGCCGGACTAATCCCAGAGCGAAGGCATTCACCAGGGGATTGCCGGAATAGCAGGGCTCGAACTTGGTTTCGCCGCCGAGGTTGGCGACGCCGAAGCAGTTGCCATAAGAGGCGATCCCGCTGACCACACCCTCAAGAACAGATTGATTCTTGTGAATTTCCTTGTTCGACGTGGGCGCGAGCGCCCCGCTCGTGCTGGCGGTGGCATTGGCGGGCGAGGGCGCCCGCCCCACACTAATCGGTCCAAAGCGCAGCGAGTCCATCACCGCCACCGGCCGCGCGCCCATGGTGAAAATGTCGCGCAGGATCCCGCCCACGCCCGTGGCCGCACCCTGAAACGGCTCAATAAACGAAGGATGATTGTGCGATTCGATCTTGAAGGCGCAGGCCCATCCGTCCCCGATGTCGATGATGCCCGCGTTTTCTCCCGGGCCCTGCACCACCAGTCGGCTGCGCGTGGGCAATCGCTTCAGATGCACGCGTGAGGATTTGTAGGAGCAGTGCTCGCTCCACATCACGCTGAAGATGCCCAGCTCGGTGAGGGTGGGTTCGCGTCCGCCCAGCAGCTGTTTGATCTTTTCATATTCGTCAGGAGTGAGGCCATGCTCCCGGATGATCTCCGGAGTGAGGACAGGCGTTGAAGAAGGGGTCATAGGGAGAAGCTCTATTGTAGTAGCAAAGTAGCGCCGGCGTCCCGCCGGCTGTCGGGTGGGCGTCCCGCCCACCTGATCGGGCCGGCCGGAGGCCGGCGCTGCAGGGAAGCGTCGTCCTGGCTTGCATCCGCGCCGACTATACTGTCCCGCATGAAGTCCGTCATTGTCGGCACCGCCGGACACATCGATCACGGAAAGACCGCCCTGGTAAAGGCCCTGACCGGCATCGACGCCGACCGCCTGGAAGAGGAGAAGCGCCGGGGCATCACCATCGATATTGGTTTTGCGCATCTGGAATTGCCCCTCCCCGGCGGCGAAATCCTGCGGCTGGGCTTTGTCGATGTTCCCGGACACGAGCGTTTTGTGCGCAACATGCTGGCTGGGATCGGGGGAATCGATCTGGTGCTGCTGGTGATTGCCGCCGATGAGTCCATCAAGCCTCAGACCCGCGAGCATTTCGATATCTGCCGCCTGCTTTCCGTGCGCCGGGGGATCGCCGTGCTCACAAAATCCGACCTGGTAGACCGCGAGACCCTGGACGTGGCGAAATTAGAGGTCGAGGAGTTTCTGCGCGATTCGTTTCTCGATCCGGCCCATTCGTCTGTTGTCGCGGTCAGTTCGCTGACCGGCGCAGGCCTGGACCAGTTGAGACAGGCGCTGGTAAAGACGGCCACCGACATTGGGGCCCGGGACTCTTCCGCCCTGGCCCGCCTGCCCGTCGACCGCGTCTTCACTATGAAAGGCTTCGGCGCGGTGGTGACGGGAACGCTGATTTCCGGCGCGATCCGCAAAGAGGACGAGCTGGAGGTTTTTCCGGCAGGAAAGCGCGTGCGCGTGCGAGGAATTCAGGTGCATGGAGACGCGGCCGAGCAAGCCGTGGCCGGTCAGCGCACCGCCTTGAATCTGGCCGGTGTGACCACGCAAGAGTTGGCGCGGGGCATGGTGCTGGCGCCGCCCTCGACCTTTCGCCCTGCGTCACGCATGGACGCTTCGCTCACCCTGCTGCCCTCGGCCAGGCCCCTGAAAGACCGGGCACGCGTGCACCTGCACGCGTACACGTTTGAAACCATCGCGACGGTTGTGCTGTTCGGCCAGAAACAAATTTCACCGGGAGAAACTGCGCTGGCCCAGTTGCGCCTGGCTGAGCCCACGCTGCTGTTGCCGGGAGACCGCTTCATTGTGCGTCAATTCTCGCCGGTCGTGACCATCGGCGGAGGAATCGTACTGGATGCCTCGCCGATTCCCCGGATGCCCGGGTTGGAAGCGTTTCTGAAGACCCTGGCGAGCGACGACGCTCAGTCGATTCTGCGGGCACGCGTGGCGCGACGAGGTCACGCCGGAATTTCTCTCGCGCAACTGACGGCAGAAACCGGATTGCCCAGGCAGCTGATCGAAACCCATCTGCGCACTCCTGCGCAGGCTGATGTATCCCGAGCCGGCGACCTGTTCGTGCACGTGCCCGCACTCGAGCGGTTGAAGCTATCGATCAGCGAGACGGTCGCGGGCTTCCACAAGAAGAACCCTCTGGTTGCGGGGATCGGCAAAGAGGAACTGCGTGAACAGGTGGCGGCTTCCACCGGGGTCTTCGAAGCTGCCCTGGATAAGCTGGTCCGCGAGAAAAAGCTTGAGGCTGCCGGAGAGTTCGTCCATGTGTCGGGACGCGGCGTGGTTTTGAAAGACGAAGAAGCGGAGTCCAAGAAAGTCATCGAGCATGCCTTCGCCTCGTCGGGCCTGAAAGTGCCGGCGTTGAAGGACGTGCTGGCCGGCCTGAAGGTCGACAAAGCCCGCGCGCAAAAAATCGTTACCCTGCTGCTGCGCGATAAAGTTCTGGTGAAGATTTCGGAGGACCTGGTCTTCCATCGCGATGCGCTGGCGAATCTCCGCCGGAGCCTATCATCGGAAAAGCTGAAGTCGCCGAAAATCGACGTGGCCCGCTTCAAGGACCTGACCGGAGTAAGCCGGAAATATGCGATTCCGCTGCTGGAATATCTGGACCGTGAACACGTGACCCGGCGAATGGGCGATGAGAGGCTGATTCTTTGACGGGAAAGTAGCGCCGGCGTCCCGCCGGCTGTCGGGTGGGCTTGCCGCCCACCCATTGAGCCCGGAGGCCACGTTACGCTTCGGCCGAATAAAGGTTTCAAGAATTAGTCTCCGTATAATCAAAGACGAATGTGCGCAATGTCTGGGCCGGACCCTGGCTGATGGGCGGCCAATCGTTTCCGGCGCTCTGAGAGGAACTTGCCGATGCTTTCCATTCGCCCCGCCCTGGTCCGCGATGTGCCGATGTTGAGAACGATGATCCATGAGTTCGCCGAATTCGAACGCCTTCCCGTGGCGGCGACCGAGGAGGCGCTGTTGCGCGACGGATTTTCTCAATCGCCGAAATTTCGCGTACTGCTGGCGGAATGGGACGGCGAGGCCGCCGGCTACGCCCTTTTCTTCGACTATTACTCCAGCTTCGAGGGCCGCGCCGGACTCTTTCTGGAAGACATCTACGTGCGCGAACGATATCGAGGGAAGGGAATCGGAAAAGCGTTGCTGGCCCGAATTGCGTCGCTTGCCGCCCAGCAGAATTGTTTTGGGGTGCGCTGGCAGGTGCTCGACTGGAATACTCCCGCAATCGATTTTTATAAGAGCCTGGGCGCTACTTTTCTGGACGAATGGAAGACCGTGAGCCTTGACGGCGACGCGCTGGAGCACCTGGCCAGAGGGTCGGAATGACGGGGCGCGCACCGACGACTGCAGCCGTGCGCGTGATTGGCGCCGGACTCGCGGGATCGGAAGCGGCGTGGCAATGCGCGCGCCGCGGCGTGGCCGTCGAACTCCGGGAGATGCGCCCCGTGCGCCTGACGCCCGCCCACCAGACTGCGGACTTCGCGGAACTGGTGTGCTCTAATTCCCTGAAATCCGACAGCGAGAACACCGCGCCCTGGCTGTTGAAAGAAGAAATGCGGCGGGCGGGATCGTTGCTGCTGGAAATCGCGCGCGAGTGCGCCGTTCCGGCCGGCCACGCGCTGGCGGTCGACCGTACGACCTTCGCCGCCCGGGTCACGGAGACCCTCTCCCGAGAGCCGCTGGTGACGATCCGGCGCGAAGAAGTCACGCGGATCGACGAAGACCAGATCACGATCATCGCCACCGGGCCGCTGACCTCGGATGCCCTGTCTCAGGAGATCGCCCGGCTCAGCGGTTCCGCTCACCTGTATTTCTTCGATTCGATCAGCCCAATTGTCGAAGCCGAATCCATCGACATGTCCAAGGTTTATATGGCGGCGCGTTACGACAAAGGCTCGGCCGACTACATCAACTGCCCCATGTCGAAAGAGGAGTACGACCGCTTCTGCGATGCTCTGGTTGCGGGGCAATCGGTCGAGGAACGCTGCTGGGAGAAGCTGAACTACTTCGAGGGCTGCCTGCCCATCGAAGAAATTGCCCGCCGGGGCCGCGACACGCTGCGCTTCGGTCCCATGAAGCCGGTGGGGCTGAAAGACCCGCGCACCGGCAGGATTCCCTATGCCGCCGTGCAACTTCGCCAGGAAAATCTGCGGGCTGACTCGTATAACCTGGTGGGTTTCCAGAATCATTTGAAATTCGGAGACCAGGCCCGCGTGCTGCGCCTCATCCCCGGCCTCGAAAACGCGCGTTTCCTGCGTTACGGACAGATCCACCGCAACACCTACATCAACGCGCCAACTCTGCTTTCCGAGTCGCTGCAGATGAGGAAACATCCCAAAGTATTCTTCGCGGGACAAATCTGCGGGGTCGAGGGATACGTCGAGTCCATCGCCACCGGCCTGATGGCGGGGGGCCACGCCGCGGCCCTGGCTTCCGGAGCAGCGCCCGCGCCCCCTCCGCGCCCCACCGCCTTCGGCTCGCTGGTGCACTACGTAACCCATGCCGATGCCAGGAATTTCCAGCCGGCGAACATCACCTTCGACCTGCTGCCGCCCCTGGAACATAAGGTCCGCGACCGTCAGGAACGGCATCGCCGGCAGTGCGAGCTGGCGCTAAAGCAGTTTGATGAATGGCTGGAACAGTGTGGGGCGGGCGCCCTCGCCCGCCGCTTTTGACTTGAAGTCGGGAGGCATGCCTGGCTCAAGACCTCAGACCATCAGCCATCCACAGAATCAACTGCAAAAGCGGCGGATAGGAGTGTCCGCCCCACACTCACAATGAACAAAATCACGGGGACTCTCGTATATGGATCTGGGGGCGGTGTGCCGTTCCGGCTTACGTTCCGGCGGCGTCCGCGTCCATAACCATATGGTGCTGCGCGATCTGGTCGGCGATGTGTTGCGTACGCTCTGGGCCCACAAGCTCCGTACCTTCCTGACCATGTTCGGAATCGCCTGGGGAATCGTCTCCATCGTTCTGATGGTGGCGGCGGGTGAAGGGCTGCGCAAAGGGCAGGAAGAGCAGGCCCGCAACCTGGGCAAGGACATTCTGATCGTTTTTCACGGTCGGACCAGCATGCAGGTCGGCGGGGCCCGTGCCGGGCGCGCAGTGCACTGGGAAGACTCGGATGTTTTGGCGGTGCAGGCTGAGGCGGCGGATTGCCAGTATGCCCTTCCCGAGCTGGAGCAGAACGATGTCCGCGCCCATAGCAATTACAACAATGCCGCATTTACCGTGACCGGATCTCATCCCCCCTTCGCGTACATTCGCAGCCTCGATGTCGGCGATGGCCGCTTCTACGATTGGGACGACCAGAAAGAGGCGCGCCGTGTTGCCTTCCTCGGCAGCGATGCCGCCAAGCAGCTCTTTCCCGGGCGCAATCCCATCGGCGAAGAGGTCTATCTGAATTCGTTCCCTTACAAAGTCATCGGGGTGATGGCGGTCAAGAAGCAGGATTCAAGCTACGACGGCTGGGATGTCAGCAAGATATTTATTCCCTTCGCGGCCATGCGGCGCGATTTCCCCGACAAGCCACCGGGCACCTCCACGACTTTTGACCAGTTGCTGGTCACGCCTCGATCGGTGGAGCAGCACGAGGCCTGCAAGCGCGAAATACAGACCGTGCTGGGACGAATGCACAACTTCGATCCCCATGACAAGGAAGCCTGCCCCATCTGGGACACGGTGCAGGAAGCCAAGGCGTTCCGCCAGATGACCAATGGCATGAAATATTTTTTGGGCGCGGTCGGAATCGTGACCCTGTTTCTGGGCGGCCTGGGCGTGATGAACGTCATGATGGTCGCGGTGCGGGAACGGACCCGCGAAATCGGCGTGCGCAAGGCGCTGGGGGCCCCGGCCCACACCATCCTCAAACAGTTCTTTATCGAAGCGCTGCTGATCGCGTCACTGAGCGGAGCGATCGGGATGGCAATCGCGTATGGCATCTGCTTTCTGGTGAATTTACTGCCTATGCCGGATTTTTTCGCCGGCTTGGTGGCGACCTGGCAGTCGGGTTTGGTGGCCTGCGGGCTGCTGGGCATCATCGCAGTGTTTTCGGCCCTGTACCCGGCGCGCCGGGCGGCCTCGATCGACCCGATCGAAGCGCTGCGCTATGAAGCGGGAGGGTAAGGTGTGTATCGGTCCGGGTCTGAGACCCGGACAGGCCGCGCTTGCGCGGCAGAGGCGGCTTAACATCGCTGCCGAGCTTCGCTCGGCCTGGACGGGTCTGGGGCCCGTCCCCACATGGCTGGCGGTGGTTCCTCAATGCTGACTGAAATCATTTTCGAAGCCTGGATCGCTCTCAGGCGCAACTACACGCGCAGCCTGCTGACCATGCTGGGCATTGTCTGGGGCATTGCCACCGTAACTCTGCTGATCGCTTACGGCAGCAGTTTCCGCCGCATCCTGGTGGGCGGGTTCGACGCTTTCGGCAAGAGCGTGGTGATCTGCTGGCCGGCGCAAACCAGCGAGCAGCCCGGCGGACAGCGCGCCGGCAAGAAAGTGCGGCTGGAGCAGGCCGACCTCGACATCGTCAAGGAGACCGCTCCGCTGGTAAAGCACGTTTGCCTGGAAACGGTGAATCGTCCGGGCATCAGTTACGGTGAACGCATGGTGGGTACGGCTGCGATCCGCGGTGTTTGCCCGGAATACGGCGAGATGCGCAATGAAGTCCCATCCGAAGGGCGCTGGATCTCCGCCGGCGACGAACTGGAGCGGCGGCGCGTGGTATTTCTGGGCGGCCGGGTGCGCGAGCAATTGTTCAGCGGCCGCCCGGCGGTTGGGGAGACGGTGCAGATCGGCGGCGTCCACTTCACCGTGATCGGCGTCATGGCCCGCAAGATCCAGTTGAGCAACTATTTCTCCAGCGACGATGATTCCGCCTGGATCCCCTACAGCGCCGCCGGCGACGTCTGGAACACGAAGTACGCCGCGGTGATGGTCTTCGAGCCGATTGCGCCGCAGTTCGAGACCAAAGCCGAGGCCCAGGTGCTGGCCGCCATCGCCACCCGTCAGCAATTCTCTCCTACCGACAAGAAGGCGTTTGTGATGTTCGGGCGCGACGAGTTCCGACCGGTCATCGACGGCCTCACCATCGGACTGCAGGTGCTGCTCACCTTCGTGGGCACGCTGACCCTGGGCATCGGCGGCGTCGGCGTGATGAATATCATGCTGGTTTCGGTCGATGAACGCATCCGCGAGATCGGCCTGCGGCGGGCCCTGGGCGCCAAGAAGTGGCAGATCAAACTCCAGTTCCTGGCCGAAACCCTGCTCATCATGCTGTTGGGGGGAGCCGCCGGCGTGCTGCTTTCTTACGCCATCGCCGCTGCCGTGGGCACGCTGCCCCTCATGGGTCCACTGTTCGAAGACGATTCCGGCAAGGCCGACATCCATCTCCAGATTTCGCTGGCCACGGTCATGCTTTCCAGCCTGGTATTGCTGGCCGTCGGCGTAGCCAGCGGAATGGTGCCGGCGCTGCGCGCCTCGAAGCTCGACCCCGTGGAGGCGCTGAGGTACGAGTGAAACGCGATTGAAGATTTCAGATTGCAGATTCTAGATTGAAGACTTCAGATTGCAAATCCCGAATCTCCAGCGGGGAGCGAGGTTTTCAATCAGAAGTCTAGAATCTGGAATCTGCACTTTCCGGAGTACCAAGAATCGCATTGACCCGAATGCCGCTTCGCAGTACCTTGCTGCGAACCCCGATCTTCCGAGGTGCTTCTTGCCGATTTCCGCCGTGGATGCCATTACTCCGGCTTTTGAGCATGCCCGGCAGCAGTTGGTTCGTCCCTTCCGGGCGAACCAGTGGGCCAAACTTGGGCTGGTCGGCTTGCTGGCCGGCGAGATGAGTTCGGGCGGGGGCGGCTGCAATCCCGGCAGCTTCCAGATGCCGCATCCCGAACACTCCCGGCGCTTCGTGGAGTCCGGCTTTCCGGCGATCAATCCCGTGCTCACGGCTTCCCTGATTGCGGTCCTGGTGGTGTCCGCCTTCGTCCTGTTCGTCCTGTTGCTGTACGTGAACAGCGTGATGCGCTTCGTTCTGTTCGACAGCGTTGTGACCAGGGAATGCCGCATCTGGCACAGCTGGAGCCGGCGGCAGGGTCCAGGGCGGCGCTTCTTTGTCTGGCAGATTCTGCTGGCCCTGGCTTCGATTGCGGGTTTCACCATTCTGATAGGAATCCCCGCGGGTTTCGCTTTCCTCCTGGGCTGGTTGAAAGAGCCCAAAGAGCACATGGTCCCGCTCATCCTGGGGGGCATGGCTTTGTTTTTTGTGCTGCTGCTTTTTGTGGTCACGCAGCTGGTGATCCACGTGATGACCAAGGATTTTGTGGTGCCGCAGATGGCGCTGGAAGAAATCGGCGCCATCGAGGGCTGGCGCCGACTGTGGCCCCGGATCACCGGCGAAAAGGGCGGCTTTGCCGCCTACATTGGAATGAAGATTGTGTTGGCGATTGGAGCCGCGATTATTCTCGGCATCGCTTCTGCCATCGTGCTCCTGCTGCTTCTGATTCCGATCGGCGGATTGGGCGCGATAGCCGTGATCGGAGGCATGGCGGCCGGGCTGACCTGGAACCTTTACACCATCACGCTGGCGGTGGTGGTGGGAATGATTGCGATTTTCTCTCTGCTGTACGTGATTTCCCTGGTCTCGGTGCCGGCCGTGGTTTTCTTTCCGGCGTACTCCATGTATTTCTTCGCTTCGCGCTATCCTCCGCTGGACGCGCTGCTGCATCCCGCGCCGCCACCCGTGATGCCGTCGCCTCCGCCCGACCCGCCGCCACTGCTGCCGACGCCGGAGCCGATCGGATGATGCGCCCTTAATCCCGGGCGCGGTTCTTGATCCAGATTGGCGTGCCCACGAATCCGAAAGCTTTGCGGATCTGGTTTTCCAGAAAACGCTGATAGGCGAAGTGCAGCTTTACCTTGCGGTCAGTGAAGATGACGAACGTCGGCGGCCCGACCGCGGCCTGGGTCATGTAGTAGATCCTGACCTGCTGCCGCGCCGGTACCGAGGCGCGTTCGAAGTCCACGTGTTTGAGGAAGCGATTCATCTCGCCCGTCCCGATGCGCTTGCGGCGCTCCGCAGCGACCTCTTCCAGCATGGGAAATATCTTTTCGGTGCCCTTGCCGGTTGAGGCGGAGACGAACAGGACGGGCGCGTAGCTGAGAAATTTCAACGCGTCCCGCAACCTTTCTTCATAGGCCGCGCGATCGGCAGGACGCTTGTTCTCCTGCATGCGCGAGGATTTCGTCTGCCGTCCGGCGCGCTCCTTGCCGCTCACGACCAAATCCCATTTGTTCACGATGATGATCATGGAGCGCCCGCTCTCGTGCGCATACCCGGCAATGGCGGCGTCGAGCTGGCTTACACCTTCGGTCGCGTCGATCACCAGCAGGGCAATGTCGGCGGCTTCCAGGTGCTTGCGCGCCATGACCACGGAGAGTTTTTCCGCCATCAGATGAGTCTTGCCCTTGCGGCGGATGCCGGCGGTATCAATAAAGCGGAAACGCTTGCCGTCGCGCTCGACGATCTCGTCAACCGCGTCACGCGTGGTTCCAGGGATGGGCGAGACGATCGAACGCTCGGCCCCCGTCAGCCGGTTCAGCAGCGTGGACTTGCCCACGTTGGGATGCCCGATGATCGCAACTTTGGTTTCGTGAGCGTGAGGCTGTTCGTCTTGTATCTCCTCTGCGTCCACGGTGTCCTCAGTGGTGAGTTGCGGGTTCGATGGCAGAATTTCCAGAATGGCGTCCAACAGGTCATCCAACCCGCGGGCATTTTCCGCGGAGATAGGAAACAGCTTGCGGATCCCGAGACGATGGAACTCGTCGGTGAGGGTTTGCTGCTTGTCGGTGTCAACCTTATTGACGGCAAGGAACACCGGCTTGCCCGACCGGATCAACTGGCGCGCCAGTTCCATATCGGAAGAGGCCATGGCGGTGCGGCCGTCCACCACCATGATGACCGCGTCGGCCTCCTGCAGAGCGACTTTCGCCTGACGGAAGATTTCTGCCGGGATGAAGTCTTTATCCTCCGGGAGAATGCCCCCCGTGTCCACGATGCGGAGATGGCGTCCTCGCCATTCCGCTTCGCCATAGAGACGGTCGCGCGTGATGCCGGGTTCATCGCCCACAATGGCGCGCCGCGAGCCCACTAGCCGGTTAAAGAGCGTGGATTTGCCGACGTTGGGACGCCCCACGATGGCGACGGTAGGCATGCCGGCAGCGGCCGCAGCCGAAGGTGAAGTCAAAGCTGGATGGGTCATAGGATTTGTACGTGTGGGGCGGACACTCTTGTCCGCCGCCTTTGACCTGGATTTGGCCGTTTGGCGTCCGCTCACCGACTGCCGGATCTACAAATCAAATTCAAAATCGGCGGACAAGAGTGTCCGCCCCACATTATAGTGACTTTGTGCCCCCCGTCTCCGACGCCAGGAAACGCGACGTTTCGCTGTATCAGTTCTTCGCCCCGGGCGGTGTGCTTTCGCGCACCCACCCCGCCTACGAGTTTCGCCGGGGACAGTTGCAGATGGCGCAAGCCGTCGAACAGGCGCTGGAAGAGAAGCGTCACTTGATCGTCGAAGCCGGCACCGGCACGGGCAAGACACTGGCCTACCTGGTCCCGGTCATTCGTTCCGGCAAGCGAGTCATCATTTCCACCGGGACCAAGAACCTGCAGGAACAGCTCTTCCATAAAGATATCCCTTTTCTCGAACAAGCGCTTTTTCCCCATGGCGAAGACAAGCTCAAAGTCTGCTACATGAAGGGACGCAACAACTATCTCTGCCGCAAGAAGCTCTATGACCTCACCGACCAGCCCGTGCTCAGCGGCCTGGAGGAAATCGAGCATTACCGCGCCATCGCCGCCTGGGAAAAGGTGACGAATACCGGGGACCGCGCCGAGTTGGCATCGCTTCCAGAGGCCAGCGCGCTGTGGCACAAGATTGACGCCCGCTCCGATACCTGCCTGGGACAGAAATGCAGCGCATGGGACCGCTGCTTCATCACCGAAATGCATCGCAAGGCGATGGAGAGCGACATCATCATCGTCAACCATCACCTGTTCTTTGCCGACCTTTCCATCAAGCAGCAGGCCGAGTACGCGCCCGATGCCGGAATCCTGCCGGAAGCCGGCGCCGTGATTTTCGACGAAGGCCACGAACTGGAGGATGTTGCCGGAAGCTATTTCGGGGTCTCGGTGAGCAACGGGCGCTTTGAAGAGCTTTGCCGGGATATCGAGGTTTCTCTGCAACGCAACCACATGCTGTCGGCTTCGCTTTCGGGGGCATTGAAGAGCTTGCGCGAGCGGGCGCTGTTTTTCTTCGCCCTGCTGCCGCAAGGCGATGGCCGTTTCGCCTTCGAAAGCCGCCGCGAATTTATGGAGGAAAACGGCGACGAGTTTCTGGGCCTGCAGCAGGCGCTCACGCGTTTGGGATCGGAATTGGAGAATCTGCCGTCCAAGCCGGAAGAAGTGTTTAACTTCGCCCGGCGCACCCAGGAATTGCAGGTGCAGCTCGGCTTTCTGATGGAATCGGAAGATCGCAACACCGTCTTCTGGATCGAGCGCCGCCGCGGCGGACGCGACAAGCAGAATGTTTTTCTCCAGGCTACGCCCATCGACGTGGCGCCGATTCTCAAGACTTGCCTGTTCGACAAACTGGAATGCGCGGTTCTGACCTCGGCGACGCTGGCTGTCGGCGGCAGTTTCGAATACATGCTCCAACGGCTCGGACTGGAGCACGCCCGGGAAGCCGTCCTGCCTTCGCATTTCGACTATGAAAATCAGGCTCTGTTCTACGTGCCTCCGGACCTTCCCGATCCGCGCACCCCGCAATTCGCGGCGAAAGCGGCCGACCGCATCCGGCGGCTGCTCGAAATCACACGCGGGCGCGCTTTCGTCTTGTTCACCAGCTATGCGCAGATGAACGACGTCTACCAGCGCCTGCTGGGGGAACTTGAATTCCCCATGCTGTTGCAGGGCGACGCGCCCAAAACCGCCCTGCTGGAAGAATTCCGGCTGACTCCCCATGCCGTGCTGTTTGCCACTTCATCGTTCTGGCAGGGCGTGGACGTGCAGGGCGAGCAACTGAGTTGCGTGATCATCGACCGCCTGCCGTTCGCGGTGCCCAGCGACCCGGTGGTGGCTGCCAGGGTCAAGTCGATCGACGCCGAGGGCGGCAACGCCTTTTTCCAGTACCAGGTCCCGGCCGCGGTGATCACGCTGAAACAGGGCTTCGGACGCCTGATCCGCTCGCTGCATGATCGCGGATTGCTGGTGCTATTGGACAATCGCATCCTGAAGAAGCAGTACGGAAAGGTGTTCGTGGAAAGCCTGCCGCCCTATCGACGGACCACCGACTTGAAGCAAGTGGAAGACTTCTTCGGATGCGGCACGTGTGGGGCGGACACTCCTGTCCGCCGCCTTTGACTTTAATCCTTTGACGTGGAATCTTCTGGTTTCACAAAAGAGCCACAGGCCGCTGAATCAAGGTCAAAAGCGGCGGACAAGAGTGTGCGCCCCACATGGCCTGAAAGGGCCACCGATCGGGTTAAAATGGGAAGTTAGAGAATCCGTTGCGGTCCGGCTTGTATTCATGCCGGTCGCCAAGAGGGTCCATGTACGAGGTTACGGTCGAAGATTCCTTTGCTGCGGGCCACTACCTGCGCAACTACAAGGGCAAGTGCGAGAATCCGCACGGGCACAACTACAAGGTGCGGGTGACCCTGGCCGGCAAGGAACTGGACAAAGCCGGTTTGCTGCTCGATTTCAGGGAACTGAAAGAGGCGATGAAACCCGTCATCGACCGGCTGGACCATCAGATGATCAACGATCTAGATCCTTTCAAGGTGTTGAATCCCTCGGCTGAAAATCTGGCCAAATATTTTTACGATGAAACCAATGTGAATCTGGATCGCGTCACCCAGGGCCGGGTCCGAGTCAAGAATGTCACTGTATTCGAAACTGATGTGACCACCGCGACTTATTCGGAGTAGGCGTGTAGGCGGCCTTCGACTCGGGTCGCTCGGGATGACAATGGAAAAACTGAGAACCGAGAACTGACAGCTGACAGCTTCTTCATCATGCAGATTACGGAAATCTACAAATCGATCCAGGGCGAGTCTACCTACGCGGGGCTGCCTTGCGTTTTTGTGCGCCTCACCGGTTGCAATCTGCGTTGCTCCTGGTGCGACAGCGAGTACACTTTCACCGGCGGCCATCGTCAGACGGTGGAAGAAGTGATCGAAGAAGTCGAGCAGATGAGCCCGTCCGACGGGCTGGTCGAAATCACGGGCGGCGAGCCGATGCTGCAGGAGCGCGAAGTGGTGCCGCTGATGCAGCGCCTTCTGGATGCGGGTTACACCGTACTGCTCGAGACCAGCGGCGAGCGTCCGCTGCAGCGCGTGCCGCGGCGAGTGGTCAAGATCGTGGATGTAAAATGCCCGAACTCGGGTGAGCCTGACACTTTTCACATGGAAAACCTCGACTGCCTGAATCCGGAAGACGAGGTCAAATTTGTGCTGAGCGAACGCAGCGATTATGAATTTGCTCGCGACTTCGTGGCCCGTCACCGTCTCGATCGACAAGTCCATGCGGTGCTGTTCTCGCCCGCTTTCAGCAAGCAGGCCGGCGGCGCCCGCGACTCTGCCTGCTGCCTGCTCGACCCGCGCGAACTGGCGGAATGGATGCTGGCGGATGGTGTCTCCGCGAGGCTTGGGCTGCAACTGCATAAGTTTATCTGGGATGCAGCGATGAAAGGGGTTTGAGTAGCGCCGGCGTCCCGCCGGCCCGATGGGGAGGGCGGGACGCCCTCCCGACAGCCGGCGAGACGCCGGCGCTACTTTTGTGGGCCGCGGACGGCGGTTCAGTCCGCGACGACATCTAACTCATGGTGAAACCTGCCCAACGCGCGGTCGTCCTCTTGAGTGGAGGGATGGACTCCTGTGTCTGCGCCGCTCTCGCGGCACGCGATTACGACGCGGCCGCGGTGCACGTCAGTTACGGACAGCGCACCGAGGAGCGCGAACGTCGGGCTTTTTTCGCCATCTGCGATCGCCTGGGGATTCGGGACCGCCTGCTGGTCAGGAACGAGGCGCTCTCTGCCATCGGCGGTTCGGCCTTGACCGACCGCAGCATTGGGGTTCCGGAATCGCACAGCATGGGAAAAGATATTCCGGTAACCTATGTGCCGTTCCGCAACGCTCATTTCCTGTCGGTGGCCGTGAGT